>OBMA010000433.1_pt1 | contig 24711 bp, 15 predicted proteins | sample 1539141 | NCBI WGS metagenome assembly OBMA01 (sample SAMEA3991484, study PRJEB22521) | metagenome | biome: anthropogenic terrestrial biome; feature: sewage plant; material: raw primary sludge | place: Sweden | collected 2012-09-26
CACTCTTTCCCTACACGACGCTCTTCCGATCTGATAACGCATCAGGTGATACAGCTCTTAAGGCTGGCGAAGTTGATGTATCTCAGCAGTTCACAGCTGATGTTCAGAAACTTTGGGAAGATGATGGACTTCCGATCTCAACATATTATGATGATGCTCCTTACAACCTTTGCGCAGTTCTTCCTTCAGTATTCTTCAATTGTGACAAGCCGGGACTTGACAACGCAACAGTTCGTAAAGCTATCGCAATGGCAGTTGATTATGATCAGATCATCGCATCTGCAATGAGCAACCAGTGCCCGACATTTGAAGAGGTTCCTCGTTCACTTATGAATCCTACAGACGGAGAGCAGAAGCTTGTTGATAATGACGCACTCAAAGATCTTGCATTTGCAGGCAAGGATGTTGATGGCGCTAAGAAACTTCTTGATGATGCTGGAATCGTTGATTCAGATAACAGCGGAGTAAGAGATATCGATGGCAAGGATCTTTCATTCAAGGTTGAGTGCCCTGATGGATGGTCAGATTGGAATGCATCACTTGAAATCGTAGCAGCAGCCGGCAAGAATATCGGTATTGATATCGAGACATATTTCCCTGATGCTCCTACATGGACAACAGATTATTCAACAGGCAACTTTGATATGATCATGTATTCTCTTGCAGGTGCAGCTATATCATGCCCTTACACAAGATGCATGGGTTATCTCTCAAGCTCATATAACGACCTTAATCCTAACACAGTCGGCAACTTCGGACATTATACAAATGCTGATGCCGATAAGATACTTACTGAGATCCCTTATGTAACTGATGAAGCAGAACTTAAGAAGGATTACACAGAACTTTCTAAGATCTGGCTTACAGATGTTCCTAGTTTCTCACTTATGTACAGACCTATCGTATTCGATACAGTTAATGAATCTGTATGGACCAACTTCCCTGCAAAGGATGACGGAAGCAATATCCCGCCTGAGATCTGCAGTGATGGTTACGGAATTGCAGCTCTTTATCAGATAACAAACACAAAGTAATCTGAAGTGAGCTAAGGCCATGTTTGCCTATGGCAGACATGGCCTTTTTTTCAAAGTAAATACGAAAACTATTTCCCAATGTTAAGCTTTTTCGAAAAAGAGCCGGCAGAAAGTAATATCGCCGATCTTACCATACTTATGAGTGGGGATTCTGATATAAAATAAAAGACCTTAAAATGCGAGTATAAAAAATAAGTATATTGCTGTACATGTACAGCATATGTATAGGGAAGTGAGGACTGAAAATGAAAAAATACTACCGGAAAAAGATCATCTGGTATCTGGTAACACTTGTCATTGCAGTACTGCTGAATTTCCTCCTGCCAAGACTCATGCCGGGCGATCCGGTCGCAACAATGGTCTCACAGGCAGCGGAAGGTGTAACGAGTAAGACAGCAGTTCAGCAGATATATAACGATTATGCAGAAAAGTTCGGAACGAACAAACCACTTGTTGTTCAGTTTTTCATCTATGTCAAAAACCTTTTCCATGGAGATCTTGGTGTTTCATTCAGCCAGTATCCGCGTACGGTTTCAAACGTTATCAGCAGTGCAGTTTGGTGGACGATATGTCTGCAGCTGCCGGCAATCGTAGTAGGCTGGATCATCGGTAACGTACTTGGTGCTGTAGCAGCATATAGAAAGAGCGGCTGGGATAAGATAGTTCTTCCTCTTTTCCTGTTCTTCTCAAATATACCGGCATTTGGTATGGCGGTAATCCTTCTTTTCATATTTGGTATAAAACTTCATCTTGCACCTACGAGCGGAGGGTATGGATTTGACATGATACCTAACGTGAGCTGGACGTTCTTCAAATCGATAATATCCCATTATCAGCTTCCGTTCTGGTCGATCGTTCTGATCACAATCGGAGGTCAGGCAATCGGTATGAGATCTATGTCAATATATGAATTGAATGCAGATTATGTAAAATACAGCAGATTTCTTGGAATAAAGGATAATAAGATCACGGGATATGTATTCCATAATGCTATGCTTCCTCAGGTTACAGGACTTGCTATGTCGATAGGTACTATGATCGGCGGTGCTCTTGTGGCAGAGATAATCTTCAGTTATCCGGGACTTGGAAGTACACTGCTATCGGCGATCACAGGTCGTGATTATCCGCTTATTTCGGGATGCACACTTATCATCACGATAATGGTACTTATCGCTAACCTTGCTATAGAACTTATCTATGGCGTAATCGATCCGCGTGTCAAAGCGGCACAGCAGGAAAGCTGAGGAGGGAGAGAATATGAAACAGCAAATGAAACAGTTATTGCACTCTCCGAAGTTTATGATCGGTGCGTGTATATTCCTTTTCTTGGTATTGTTTTCACTGATATACCCTTTGTTCAATAATGCCGATCCTCTTCAGATGATCGGACAGGGCTCATTCTTTGAACCGGGCACATATGTATCATCGCAGGAAGTTGCAGGAACATCGCAGTATACACTTAACGTAGAAGCAGGAAATGCCAAGCTTGAAGCCGCAATGGATATCACTACAAGATCACGTATGGCGGAATGGCTTGAAAAGTACGGCGGAGTAAAAGCTTCCGATATCGATGTTACAGATGCAAAGGCACTTGCCACTCTTTGGACAAGCAAATACGATGAGACTGTAAAACAGACTGGAATGACATCGGCACAGAAGCGTGATTATCGTAACCTGAACAAGAAGATAATCGCTGCGATGTCAGATGCGGATACGATCATCGCAACAGAGGATGCTGAATCCGGTGAACTTAAGCAGTCAGGAACACTTACATCAACAGATTACGTTAATACGAGCAAGATCAATTCAAAAAGGACATTTATCCTTGGAACAGATAATTTTGGAAGAGATGTTCTGACAGAACTTGTTTCTGCGACAAAGACATCACTCAAGATCGGAATTGTGGCAGGACTTATCGCAACAGCAATCGGTCTTACACTAGGTCTTTTGTCTGGATACATCGGAGGAACATTTGATGATTTCATAATGTTCATAACGAATCTGTTTACGGTAATACCAAGCTTCATTCTTCTTATCCTTATCTCATACAGCATAGGCAAGAATGGGAGGGGCGTAATGATGGTCGCATTTATCATCGGTCTTACGAGCTGGACATGGACATGCCGTTCCGTAAGATCGCAGGTAATATCACTTCGTAACCGTGATCACGTTAATCTTTCGAAGCTTTCAGGTCACAGTCTTGGCAGGATAGTATTCTTTGATATCCTTCCATATATCGCATCATATGTAGTTATGGCACTGATACTTCAGATATCTTCAGGAATCCTTTCAGAAGCACAGCTTTCAATGCTGGGTCTGGGACCCGCGACAACAAAGGTCTCAACACTTGGTCTTATGATGAACTGGGCAATGACATACAGCGCACATCTTAATGGACAGTGGTGGGCATTTATGCCGGTAATACTTGACATCGCACTGATCTCTTTCTCGCTGAACCTTATGAATACCGGTATGGATCAGGTATTCAATCCTCAGCTGCGCGATTAGCAGATGTACGGTGCTAAGCCGCAGGTCACGAAAAAAGGTGAAAGCATCTGAGACAAAGAAGATCAGACATATCATGAGACAGACCGGAAGGAGATAATAAATGGCTGACAATAAGGGAAAAGTCATGATGGAGGTTGATAACCTCAAGACAAAATATATTACCCGATATGGCGAAGATGTATTTGCTGTAGATGGTGTATCACTGAAGCTTTATGAAGGAAGATCACTTGGTATCGCAGGAGAATCCGGGTGTGGAAAATCAACACTTGCGCTTTCACTGATGGGATACTATTTCCCGCCGCTTCATTATCAGAGCGGTACGATAAAGATAGAAGATAAAGAAATAACTAAGATGAAACCGGATGATGTAAGAAGGCATATCCTGGGAAATGAGATCGCGTATATTCCGCAGGCAGCTATGAATGCACTCAATCCGACTATGAAGATTATTGAGTTCATTAATGACGTAATCCACGCACATAATCCTAAAGCTACAAAAAAGGAAATCTATGACCTTGCAAAAGAACGTTTTGAAAAGCTTGGACTTCCGGAAAATGTACTTCAGAAGCATGCGGTAGAACTTTCAGGCGGCATGAAACAGCGTACAGTCATAGCGATAAGCACGATACTCTCACCGAAGATCCTGATCGCAGATGAGCCTTCATCAGCACTTGATGTTACATCACAGAAGATGGTAATAAAGATGATGCGTCAGCTTATGGAGACAGGGATAATCAAGACGATGATCTTTATCACACATGAACTGCCGCTTCTGTATAATGTCACAGACGATATCATGGTAATGTATGCGGGGCAGATCGTTGAAGCAGGAACTGCAAAGGAGATGGTATTTGATCCGCTGCATCCATATTCAAAGGGTCTTATGGGTTCGATAATAGTACCGGAAGCTGGTATACGTGGACATAAGCTTACGGCAATTCCAGGAACCCCTCCGAACCTTAAAAATCCGCCTAAAGGATGCAGATTTGCAGACAGATGCAAATATGCGAAACCTGCATGTATGCTTCACGGAATCGCTGAAACGCATGAAAATGACAGAATGTTCAGATGCTACATGACAGAAAAAGAGATAAGGGAGGCGTACGCTGATGGAAAATCCGAATGAGAATGTAAAACCGGCACCTGATACCGGTAATGGAGACAGCAGCAAAGAGTCATTCCTTGTAGGAAAAGGCGTTACAAAGATATTCGGTTCAGGCAAGACGAAAACGCTCGCTGTCGATCATGTCGACTTTGACTTCAAGAAGGGTGATGTAATATCGATCGTTGGAGAGTCAGGATCTGGAAAGACGACGATCTCTAAGATGATACTTGGACTTATCTCGATATCAGAAGGCGAGATATTCTTTGATGGCAAACCGAGAGACATAAAGACATCGGCAAGCAAGAAAGAATACTGGAAGAATATACAGGCTATTTTCCAGGATCCGTTTGCATCATACAACATCTTCAATAAGATCGATTCAGTACTGCTCGATTGCATCGCAATGAGAGGCGGCAAGAATCTTCCTAAAGATAAGAAGATAGAGATGATGACAGAGGCATGCAGTTTCGTCAACCTTAAGTTCGCGGAACTTACGAACAAGTATCCGTTCGAACTATCAGGCGGACAGATGCAGAGACTTATGATCGCACGTATATTTCTGCTCAAGCCGAAGATCCTGATAGCCGATGAACCTACATCAATGGTCGATGCCTGCAGCAGAGCGACTATCCTCGATATGCTCCTTAAGCTGCGTGATGAGACGAAGATGACTATCATCTTTATCACACATGATATCGGACTTGCATATTATATATCCGATCAGGTATACATCATGGAACATGGCAGATTTGTTGAGCATGGCACTGCAGATGACGTGATACTTAATCCACAGGAAGCATATACAAAGAGACTTATATCGGATGTACCAAAGATTCATGAAGAGTGGAATCTGGATACAGTTGTATAAACGAGGGAGAGACTGAAAGTATAAGTTAAATCATAGGGGAATGAGGACATGCTGACGGTGATCAACATGCCCTCATTATGATTATGACGCAATAAAGCAGTATTAAATAAGTAATTTATGGAGGTGTAACATGATTAAACAAAAGTTATCGGATGGATGGTCATTGACCATTCCGGACAAAAATGTCTACAATATTCAATCCGATCCGATTCCGATGAAGATGCCGGGCAGTGTCTATTCTGCTCTGCTTGACAGGAAATTGATGCCGGATCCGTTTTACAGGGAGAACGAGCTTGACGCGTGCAAGCTTATGGAAAATGATTTTGTTTTTACAGAACATTTCAGCGTGGATGAAAAGATAAAAGGTTCAGACCGCGTTATACTCAGATTCGACGGAATTGATACACTTTCCGACGTTGACCTAAACGGTCACAAACTCGGACATACTGAGAACATGCACAGATGTTATGAATTTGACGTAAAAGATTACATCGTAGATGGAGAGAATACACTCACGGTAAAGATATTCTCGCCTAACAAGTTTATCAGTGATGCATATTCAAAAGTGATGACATATGGAAGTCAGGAATGCATGGACGGTTTCCCGCAGCTTCGTAAATGCCACTGTATGTTCGGGTGGGATTGGGGTCCGAGACTGCCCGATGCCGGAATCTATCGTCCGGTCACACTACTGGGTGTAAACAAAGCCAGATTCTCAGATGATATACGTATTCATCAGGATCATAAGATCGAATCTGTAGGAGTACACGGCAATAATACAACAGAAGTCGATATAACAGCATCAGCAGTGACTGATCCGGTCTGCTCGCCGGGAACACATATAGAGATCACATTGACTGATCCCGAAGGTCATACATCGCCTTTTGATAAAGATGGGAAGATCGCGGTAAAAAATCCTAAGCTCTGGTGGCCGAATGGATATGGCAGACAGGATATGTATTCGGTTGTGTTTAAGCTTATCGATGATGAATCAGGAGAAGAACTTGACCGGAACGAAAAGAGAATCGGTCTCCGCACGCTTACGGTAGATATTTCACCCGTGCCTGATGAAAAGAGAGATCCGCATATCGGACCACAGATAGCCGAGGATAAGAAGGAAGGTCAGAAATTTGATTTTACGGTAAACGGACTTCCCATATTTGTCATGGGATCTGACTATATTCCAGAAGATAACGTGCTTTCAAGGGTAACACCTGAGAGGACAAGAAAACTGCTCTCCGATGCAGTAGAAGCGCATAATAACGCGATAAGAGTATGGGGCGGCGGGTATTATCTTGATGATTATTTCTATGATATCGCTGATGAACTGGGACTTGTCATCTGGCAGGATTTCATGTTCGCATGTGCCAGCTATGAACTTACAGATTCATTTGAAGATAATCTAAGAGCAGAATTTATTGGTGTAATAAGAAGACTGCGTCATCACGCGTGCATCGGTCTATGGTGCGGTAATAACGAGATGGAGACGCAGTACGTGATGCAGTCATGGAGATCTTCAAAGAAACAGTACTTCGATTATATCAAGCTGTATGAATACATTATCCCGAAGATCCTTAAGGTAGAAGATCCGGTAACGTTCTACTGGCCGTCATCACCGTCATCAGGCGGAAACTTTGATGATCCGTTTGAAGAGAATATAGGTGATGCACATTACTGGGGAGTATGGCATGGCGGTGATCCGTTTACTGCATACAGAAAACATCATTTCCGTTTCATGAGTGAATTTGGATTCCAGTCATTTCCGTGCATGCAGACGATCGAATCATTTACGGAACCTAATGACCGTAATATCTTCTCCGAGATAATGGAGATGCATCAGAGAAATACCGCGGCAAATGGAAAGATCATGACTTATCTTTCGGCGACGTATCTATACCCGAAGAATTTCGATATGCTTGTATATGCTTCACAGATGCTTCAGCTTGACGCGATAAGATACGGCGTAGAGTATTTTAGAAGAATACGTGGTACATGCATGGGTACAGTCGTATGGCAGATCAATGATATCTGGCCGGTAGCTTCGTGGGCTTCGATCGATTACTTCGGAAGATGGAAAGGTCTGCAGTACGGAGAGAAGAGATTCTACGCACCGGTATCGATATCATGTGAGGAACACGGAAGAGTCGATCAGATGCCGTTTGTAAATCTGCAGCCGGTCAATGTGGAGTATTCCGGAATCCTTCATGTCGCAAATGAGACCGGAGATGTCGTGAAGGGTACGGTAAAGTGGCAGCTCAGACGTGCTGATTCATCAGTCATAAAGCAGGGCGAGAAAGATATCGAGGTTCAGCCTTACAGCGGGACATGGCTTGATAAGGAAGTGTTTACCGGAGATGAGGATGAACGTACGATGCATCTGTATTATGAATTTGTATCAGACGGGAAAACGGTATCTTCGGGATCGAGTCTCTTTGTTGCACCGAAACATTATCATTTTGTGAACCCGCATCTTGCGGTAAAAGTTTCGGGAGATGAAGTCACTGTTACATCGGATGCATACGCAAAGGGAGTGTGCATCGAGTCGGAAGACGGAAACCTTCGTCTGGAAGACAACTTCTTTGATATGGAAAAGGGTTCGAGAACGGTCAAGATTGTTGGGCAGGTACCGGCTGGTGATTACCGCGTAAGAAGTGTATACGATATAGCAGATACGGCATTTGATAAATGAATGCAGGATGCGAATGTTAACAATAACTATTGAGATATGATGCAGCGAATGGATCCAGGGTAGTTATGTGATGCGATTTGAACAGCATAAGAATGATCTTTGACACATGCATCATGTATTGGGAGGGTATGTATAATGAGGAAAATGATAGATAAGGTTATGTCCGGGTCAACTGATCCGGGAGTGAAGGAATATGAGGCAGGGCACAGACTGATATCAAGAAAAGCTGCAGCAGAAGGTATGGTAATGCTGGAAAACAGGGATGGGCTTCTGCCCATTCCTGCCGGCTCAAAAGTCGCATTATACGGTGGAGCATCCAGAATCGTAAAGGGCGGTACAGGATCTGGTGATGTAAATGAAAGAGAAGTAGTCAGCATCACACAGGGAATGAAGAATGCCGGATACGAGATAACAGACAGTGACTGGATGGATGATTATGAACGCAGATACACGCTTGCACGCTTCGAATGGAAGAATACGATCGAAGACAAGATCAAAAAAGACAAGATGCAGCCGTTTGATGCGTATGCATTTACACCGTTTGTACTGCCGGCGGGTATGATGCCGGAAAAGACTGACGCAGAATATGCCTTTTATTTTCTGAGCAGGATAGCAGGAGAAGGGGCAGACCGGACAGCGGCCAAGGGCGACTATTACATCTCTGATGAAGAGAAGAAGGTGCTCACGGAAATCTGCCGCATCTATCCTAAAGTCATAGCAGTGCTGAATGTAGGCGGTCCTGTTGATCTTTCATTTGTTGATGAGCTTAAGATAGGAACGCTGATACAGATGTCACAGCCGGGAATGGAAGCAGGAAACGCGTTTGCGGATATAGTATCAGGTAAGGTCACACCAAGCGGAAAACTTACCGATACATGGGCGCAAAAGTATGAAGAATACCCGAGTTCTCCTATTTTCTCATACAACAAAGGAAAATCGCTGGACGAAAAATATGAGGAAGGCATCTACGTCGGATACCGGTATTTCGATTCGTTCCATAAGCCGGTAAGATACTGCTTCGGATATGGACGCTCATATACTGAGTTCTCTATGGAAATGAAAGACTTCAGTATAGAAGAGAAGGGGACGGAGAATCCCATCGCGATAGTATCTGTCGACGTCAAGAACACAGGAACCACATTCAGCGGTAAAGAGATAGTTGAAGTATATTGCTCGCTTCCACAGGGAAGAATGGAAAGAGAATTTAGAAGATTTGTCGGATTTGGCAAGACATCTCTACTTGCACCTGGAGAGAGCGAGATTGTCGACATCAGTTTTCCGCTATATCTGACTGCAGGATATGACTGTGCAGATGCCAAGTGGATAATGGAAAAAGGCATGTACGGAATATGGGTTGGCGGAAGTCTTGATACATCAGCCCTTTCAGCGGTGGTATCGGCAGAAGAAGATATTACTTTCATAAAAGTACACAATATCTGTCCACTCAAAGAGGAACTGCATGAATTGTCAAAGCCTAAGTCTGATAGAGACAGCGATTATAGCAGATGGGTCAGTGAAGGAACGGACAGAAAGCTGAAGACGATAGAGATCGGTCAGGGTGACGTAATAGAAAAGATTGTAGATTATGATAATGCGCCAAAGGTTTCGGATGAAGCAGAGCAGATCACATCATCGTTATCGGACGCTCAGCTTATATCACTCGCCAAGGGAGATCCGGGAAGAGGTCAGATGTCAGAGATCGGCAGTGCAGGCATTACAGTTCCGGGAGCTGCAGGAGAGACAAGCTCGGAAGCACTTGGAGAAAATGTACCATCTATTGTTCTGGCAGATGGTCCTGCGGGTCTTAGAATAGAAAAGAGTTTCCATGTATATAAGGGCGCAGTTATCAAGAAGAACATAATGGAGAGCATGGCGGGAGATATCCTTGGTGCTAAAAAGCAGTTCGAAGATCCGGGAGAGGTTCATTATCAGTTCGCAACCGCTATCCCGGTCGGAACACTGTTGGCGCAGACATTCAATACGGAACTTATAGAAGAAGTTGGAGATATGGTCGGTGAAGAAATGGAGAATTTCCATGTGACGCTGTGGCTGGCACCGGGTATGAATATCCACAGAAATCCTCTCTGCGGGCGTAATTTCGAATATTACAGCGAAGATCCGGTTCTTACCGGACTCATGGCAGCGGCTATGACAATGGGAGTTCAGAGCAATCCGGGAGTTGGAACGACGATAAAGCATTTCTGCTGTAACAACAGGGAAAATGATCGTATGGAATCTAATTCTATCGTTTCAGAGAGAGCACTTCGTGAGATATATCTGAAGGGATTTGAGATTGCAGTCGGGCTATCGCAGCCAATGTCTATAATGACGAGCTACAATCGCATCAATGGTGTATTTGCAGCAAATAACCATGATATATGTACAGAAGTTGCTCGTAAAGAATGGGGATTTGCAGGTGTCATAATGACAGACTGGCTATCGACGAATCACAGTAAGGATTGCACATCTGATGGATGTATGCGTGCCGGAAATGATCTTGTCATGCCGGGCATGGATATGGATGATGATAATATCAGGAAAGCACTGGCGGATGGAAGTCTATCACATGATGATCTCCACAGGAGCATAGCGTATCTGATAGATATCATACTGGAATCGAATCAATATGAAGGGTCAGCCGCGTATGGAGACAAGTTCACCGGCTAAATAAGAAGAGGAGTTTTCGAGATGAATCGCACGACTGATATGACAAAGGGCAATCCGTACAGACTTATCATAGGACTTGCGCTTCCACTGCTGGCAGCAAATCTGCTCCAGCAGGTCTACGGTCTTGTGGACACGATGATAGTGGGGCGCTGCGTAGGGACAGACGCGCTTGCATCTGTCGGATGTACCGGCGCCCTTACATGGCTGATACTTGGGTTTATCATAGGACTTACACAAGGATTTTCTATCCTCGTATCACAGTATTTTGGGAAAAAAGATGATGCAGGAACGATCACATCGGTCAGGATGTCAATGATCCTGTCGCTTATTGTTGGTGTGATCATTACGATACTTGGAGTGATTGTCTCAAGACCGCTTCTTACGATGCTTGGCACTCCGGAAACTATTATTGACGATGCGGTAATATATCTTGAGATAATAATGGCCGGGAGTCTGGCAGTATCGCTGTATAATACGACATCATCAATACTTCGGGCTTTTGGAAATGGAACTTCGCCGCTTATATCGATAGTAATCAGCACAGTTCTGAATATCGTTCTTGATCTTATATTTATCGTGCCGCTTGGAATGGGAGTTGCAGGCGCCGCTATCGCCACAGTGATAGCACAGCTCGTATCAGGGATATTCTGCTATACTTCCATGCTGAAGATACCTGAACTTAAAGATCTGTGGCATGATAAACAGTTTGATAGAAGATCTGCGTCAGAACTTATGAAGATGGGATTACCGGTAGCTGTAATGAACAGCATCACCGCTATCGGAGTCGTAGTGCTGCAGGGAGCTGTAGATGCGCTGGGTTCGCTCTATGTAGCCGCTTATACTGTAGCGGGCAGGGTAGTAAGCCTGGCAGATAATGCGACTGTGGTCATAGGAATCGCAATCTCGACATATGCCGGACAGAATATCGGCGCAGGGAATGTCGAAAGGACAAAACAGGGAGTGAAGGCAGCGGCACTGATCTCTATAGTGTTCTCCGCGGCGATCGCTGCTGTAATGATTGTGTTCGGTAAGTCAATATGCTCGGCGTTTCTTAAAGCCGGCGAGGAAGATGTTGTCAGTGCGGCATATCCATATCTGCTTATATGCAGTGTCATGCTCTGGTCACTCAGCCTTTTATTTGTTTTCAGATCTTCACTTCAGGGAATCGGCAATACGTTTGTACCGATGCTCTCCGGGATCATTGAACTGGGCGCCAGAATAGCGGTAGTTACGATATTGCCTTCATCTTTAGGATTCAGCAAGATAGGCATTGCTGAAGTGTCTGCGTGGTTCTGCGCTATGGTATTTCTTATGTTAGGGTATTTCAGGGAAATAAGAAGGAAACAGAGTTTATAATTATTTAATATATCCGCAAACCCTTTATTTTACTGGGTTTGCGGACTTTTTTGCCAAATTGTCTGAAAATATTAGCACTCACCTCTTGACAGTGCTAACAACAAGGACTATAACAGAGTCATCAGATGAAGGAAAACAAAATTAGAAAGCCTCATTAAGGCAGCAGGGATCTGCAGGTCCCATATAATATGAAAAGTTTTTCCTTCGATACGTAACTTATTAACCGGTAGTGTACCGGAGAAAATCCGGTACGATCTATTTACAGAAAGGAAGAATGACTTATGCTTAGACCTTCAATTTTAACTAACAACTTTATGAACAATATGTTCGATGATTTCTTTAATGATTCTTATGTACCGAGTGACAGAGTGAAACGCGTCAGCACGATGAACACAGATATCAAGGAAAGCGATGCCGGATATCAGATCGACATGGAGCTTCCGGGATTCAAGAAAGAGGATATCAAGGCTGACCTGACGGATGGTTATCTTACGATACAGGCTTCTCATAATGAAAATAAGGAAGAGAAGGATGATAAGACGAAGTATATCCGTCGTGAACGCTTCTCGGGATGCTATGAGAGAAGCTTCTATGTTGGCGATGCTCTTACACAGGAAGATATCAAAGCGAAATTTAACGATGGTGTTCTTACTGTGAATGTGCCAAAGAAGGAAGCAAAACCCGCTGTTGAAGAGAAGAAATACATTTCGATCGACGGATAATGATAGCAACGACTGAATCGTGAACTATCATGACGCCGGTACGAAATGTCGTAAAAATGAATAATGGTTATGCGAGGGGCAGGATGAGATGATCATCCTGCCCCTTTTGTGTGCGTGATTTTGCACATATAGAGGTGACATCAAAAGCAGCAGTTGTGTTTTGACACTTGCATCAAAATAAGATATTTAGTAGTTGGAAAAAACTGACCGCTATATTATACTTATATCAGTGGGAAAAATACTTGGAAAAATGAATAACGGGGATTGTGGAACGGCGCGGCAGAGCATAGGCTTACCATGCCGTTTTGTGTTCACATCTCTACGCCTTTTATTTACCCGGGTATTTAGAGAAGTTTAATCACAAGGAGGCAGAAAATGAGTAAGAGGGTCTACAAGTTTAGTGAGGGCAGTGCAGATATGCGAAACCTGCTGGGCGGTAAGGGCGCAGGACTTGCGGAAATGACTAATTTGGGAATGCCTATTCCACCCGGATTTACTATTTCAACAGAAGCCTGCACAGATTATTACAACGATGGAAAGACGATAAGCGAGGATACGGAAAGTCAGATAATGGATCATCTGAAATGGCTTGAAGGTGTGACCGGAAAGACATTTGGAGATACAAAGAATCCACTTCTTGTATCAGTTCGAAGCGGTGCACGGGCAAGTATGCCTGGTATGATGGACACGATACTGAATCTGGGTCTTAATGATGAGGCTGTTGAAGGATTCGCGTCAAATACAGGAAATCCGCGTTTTGCATATGACAGTTATAGAAGATTTATCCAGATGTTCAGTGATGTCGTTATGGGATTGTCAAAGACTTATTTTGACAGCATCATAGAAGGCGTAAAGAAAGATCACAGCTACGCATATGATACGGAACTTACAGCTGATGATCTCAAAGGTATCATCAAGGAATTTAAGAATATATATAAGGAAAAGATGGGAGATGATTTCCCGCAGGATCCGCATACACAGCTGATGGAGGCTATAAAAGCCGTATTTCGTTCATGGGACAATCCGCGTGCCAATGCATACAGAAGAATGTATGACATTCCGTATGAATGGGGAACGGCAGTAAATGTCCAGTCAATGGTATTCGGTAATATGGGCGAGACATCAGGGACAGGCGTAGCATTTACGCGTGACCCAAGCACGGGAGCAAAGGGCATATATGGCGAGTATCTGATAAATGCGCAGGGCGAGGATGTTGTTGCCGGTATCCGTACTCCGCAGAAGATAACGAAGCTTCAGGAAGATATGCCTGAATGTTATGCACAGTTCATAGATATCGCAAAGAAGCTTGAAAATCACTATCGTGATATGCAGGATATGGAGTTCACGATTGAAAATGGAAAGCTTTATTTCCTTCAGACAAGAACCGGCAAACGTACTGCACAGGCGGCAGTCCATATCGCATGCGACCTTGTAGATGAGAAGATGATAACTCCTGAAGAAGCGGTGCTGCGTATTGAAGCACAGTCTCTCGATCAGCTGCTTCATCCGAATTTTGATCAGTATGCTGTCAAGAACGGCAGAGTCATAGGTCAGGCACTTCCGGCATCACCGGGTGCTGCCGCCGGCAGAGTATATTTTAATGCCGATGATGCTATAGCAGCGCATCACGAAGGTCAGAGAGTCATCCTGGTTCGTCAGGAAACTTCACCTGAAGATATCGAAGGAATGCATGCAGCAGAAGGTGTGCTTACAATGCGAGGCGGTATGACAAGTCATGCTGCTGTTGTAGCAAGAGGCATGGGAACATGCTGCGTATCCGGATGCGGAGATATGGAAGTACATGAAGATAAAAAGTATTTCGAACTCGGCGGACAGAAGATCAAAGAGGGCGATTACATATCTCTTGACGGTTCTACAGGCAAAATATATATGGGAGATCTTCCTACTGTTGATGCGACGATAACGGGAAGCTTTGAACGGATCATGAAATGGGCAGATAGTTTCAGACGCTTAAAGGTCCGCGCAAATGCGGATACTCCGGATGACGCATCTAATGCGGTTCGTCTCGGTGCTGAAGGAATCGGTCTTTGCAGAACAGAGCATATGTTCTTTGATCCGGAGAGAATTCCTAAGATCAGGAAGATGATCCTTTCTGATACAACAGAAGCAAGAGAAGAAGCTCTTAATGAACTCATTCCTTTCCAGAAGGGTGACTTCAAGGGAATCTACAAGGCGATGGAAGGAAGACCTGTTACAATCCGTTTCCTGGATCCGCCGCTTCATGAATTTGTTCCTACAGAAAAGAGCGATATGGAAGACCTTGCTAAAGATATGGGTCTTACATATGATGAAGTCAAGACAAGATGTGATTCACTTCACGAGTTCAACCCGATGATGGGTCATCGTGGATGCCGTCTGTCTGTAACATATCCTGAGATCGCAAGGATGCAGACCCGCGCCGTCATGGAAGCTGCTATAGAAGTCAAAGCAGAGAATGGATATGATATTGAACCCGAGATCATGGTTCCGCTTGTCGGAGACAAAAAAGAACTTGCAGTTGTAAAGCAGGTAATCGTCGGAGTTGCGGAACAGGTCAAGAAGGAACTGAATTCTGATATAAAGTATCATGTCGGAACGATGATCGAGATCCCGCGTGCTGCTCTTCTCGCCGATCAGATCGCAGAAGAAGCAGAGTTCTTCTCATTTGGCACAAATGATCTGACACAGATGACATTTGGTTTCTCTCGTGATGATGCAGGCAAATTCCTTCAGGATTACTACAAGAGCAGAATATACGAGCAGGATCCATTTGCACATCTTGATCAGAACGGTGTTGGACAGCTTATCCAGATGGCTGCCGAGAAGTCACGTAAGGTTCGTCCTGATATCCATCTTGGAATCTGCGGCGAGCATGGCGGAGATCCGGCATCTATCGAGTTCTGTGACAGAGTAGGTCTTGATTACGTATCATGTTCACCTTTCCGTGTACCGATCGCGAGACTTGCAGCGGCACAGGCGGCGCTTCAGCATAAGAACGTAAGGAAAGGCTGATACGGGAAATAAGAAGTAGTAATTATAGAAGCAATGTACGAAGCAGCATAAGGTGTTCGTGATCCACAATGTGATAAAGATAGTAGAAGGCATACTTAAGTACCGGTACAATCGGGGCTTGGTGTGCCTTCTTTTTGAGCAAATCTTGATTTGTGTTAAAAATGCAATACTATTATATTGAAAAGTGTATATTTTACCTTCAAAAATATATTGAAAAGTGTATGAATCAGCACTGAAAATATATTGAAAAGTGTATCCGTGCTGTCTCAGATGATGTAAAAAGCATAAACCTCGGAACGGTATATGAATCGGTATTTGCTATCATTTATATGCCAGTCAAGTCCGAAAAAGTGTTAAAATGTTCTCAGTTGAAAATGATTGGTAATACAGTATTCTGAGGTAAACACCTTTTCTATACTGTATTTTTGATTTCGATTTTATTCCCACCAAAAAGTCATACAGTATATTTGACTTGAATTGTTACAGGTACTGTATTTTTTGTGTGAATCAAGGGGTCGATACCTTGGGAAACCATTCTGACAAAAGAAAAATACAGTATATATGAACATTCATGTTGCAATTACTGCAATTTTTGGAAACAGACCCCCTTAATGTTTTTTTAATTACAGTATAGGAGCTGACTTTTTCTGTAGATACTGTATCGCATTTTATCGTAATCATTTCTTGATGAAAAAATACAGTATAAATGAGGCATATACCTACAGGTACTGTAAAATTGAATATTTTTTTCCTACACGAACAGCCAATCTATTATTCTATGTTTTTTTGATTATTTTCATAATATGCCAGATACAATAACAGGCAGTACAGCCAGGTGCAACAATTGGGCTTAACCACTTGCAAATCAGCCTATATTAGCGTAGATTATAAGAGTAGATTTTTGCAAAGAATAGAGGGAAAAATAGATGAATCAGGATGATTTTATTATTCCGGACGGATATAAGTCCGCACTGGATCTGCATGAAACACAAGTAGGAATCAAGACTATAAAGGATTTCTTTCAGAAGATGCTCGCGGAGAGACTTAATCTCCTTAGAGTATCAGCACCACTTTTCGTTGATCCGCAGTCAGGACTTAACGATAATCTTAACGGTGTAGAGAGACCGGTCACATTTGATATAAGCACTGAAGGCAATCGCGAAGCTGAGATAGTTCATTCACTTGCAAAATGGAAGCGCTATGCACTCAAGAAGTATGGCTTCTCAGAAGATGAAGGTCTTTATACTGATATGAGCGCTATCCGCAGGGACGAGAATGTTGACAATATCCATTCGATCTATGTAGATCAGTGGGATTGGGAGAGAATAATAGATAAGCAGCAGCGCACGGAAGACTATTTTAAGGAAACTGTACGCACTATATATAAAGCTCTTCGCAAGACCGAGCAGTTTATGTCGATTCAGTATGATTATATTGATGAGATCCTGCCTCATGACATCTTTTTCATTACGTCACAGGAACTTGAAGATATGTTCCCGGATAATACTCCTAGAGAGAGGGAATATTATATAACACAGGCAAAGGGTGCAGTCTGCATCATGAAGATCGGCGACAAGCTTGAATCAGGCGAGAAGCATGATGGTCGTGCACCGGATTACGATGATTGGGCACTTAACGGTGATATTCTGGTATATTATCCTGTACTTGATATCGCACTTGAGCTTTCTTCGATGGGAATAAGAGTGGACAAGAAATCAATGCTTGACCAGCTTGATAAGGCTGGATGCCCTGAGAGAGCGAAGCTTCCATTCCATAAGGCGGTCATTAACGGCGAACTTCCGTATACTATCGGAGGCGGAATCGGTCAGTCGAGAATATGTATGTTCTTCCTGAGAAAAGCTCATATAGGAGAAGTACAGTGCTCACTGTGGCCTGATGATGTTATGAAGAAGGCAGTAGATAACGGAATCGAACTTCTGTAAGGGAATGTATGATATGTAAATGATGATCAGGCATCGGGACAACCGGTGCCTGATCATCGTTTATGTATCAAAGAGGGTTTCGAATGGTTGTAGAATTGCGATCAGCAATTCGTTGTATCATAGAGGGTTTCGGATGCTTGCATGAAAATCAAACATGAAGCTTTGGAGAATTGTATATGGAAATAAAAATCTCTGTCCGTGGTCTCGTGGAATTTATACTGCGGGCAGGCGACATCGACAACAGAAAAGCGGCTTCGGCAGATAATGCCATGCAGGAGGGCGGAAAGATACACCGCATGATCCAGCATAGGATGGGACCGGAGTATGAATCAGAAGTACCTATGCATTACGTCTATCATATGGAAAAGTATGATGTTGTGATAGATGGGCGTGCTGACGGTGTGCTGACAGAAGAACCGGGACCGCAGAACGCCGTTAAGCTCTTGCCGGGAGCTGACGGGGTTACGACAGAAGCAGTCCCGGATGACTTTCCAAATGTTACGATCGATGAGATAAAAGGCACTTATCACGAGCTTGACAGGATGAAAGCTCCGGTGCCGGTTCATCTTGCTCAGGCGAAGTGCTATGCATATTTTTACGTTATGCAGCATAATCTGCCATACATAAGGGTAAGAATGACATACTGTCATCTTGATACACTGCAAATAAGATATTTTCACGAAGAATATACGAAAAATCAGCTTGTCACATGGTTTGATTCAGTTATGGACAGATATCGCAAATGGGCAGATTTTACTTTTGAGTGGTCGCCGACGAGGACTGATTCGATCAAGGCGATGGAATTCCCTTTTGATTACAGAGAAGGTCAAAAGGAACTTGCGACATACGTGTATCAGACGATATATCATAAAAAGAAGCTTTTTATGGAGGCGCCGACAGGCACAGGAAAGACACTGGCAGTGCTTTTTCCTTCGATAAAAGCCGTGGGAGAGGAACTTGCAGAGAGAATCTTTTATCTAACTGCGAAGACGATAACAGCGTCTGTTGCAGTTGATACATATGATCTTCTTCGAAAAGGAGGACTTAGATTCAAGACGGTCGTCCTGACAGCAAAGGAAAAGATATGTTTTCTGGACGAACCGCAGTGTGATCCTGAACACTGCCGATATGCGCGCGGTCATTTCGACAGGATCAATGATGCAATGTATGATCTTCTGATTCATGAAGACAGCTTCAGTCGCGATAAGATAATGGAGTATGCACAGAAATATCAGGTATGTCCTTTCGAAATGTCACTGGATATGAGCCTTTTCTCGGATGGAGTGATCTGTGACTATAACTACGTATTCGATCCGCATGTATATCTTAGGCGTTTTTTTCAGGAAGGGGTTCAGGGAAATAATATATTCCTCATTGATGAGGCTCATAATCTTCTCGACAGAGGGCGAGATATGTACAGCGCAGATCTGGTGCGTGAAGACTTTATGGAGATGAAGAGGGCGGTCAAAGATACTGAGCCTGTCATATATAGAGCACTTGACCAGTGCAGTCGCACGATGCTGGAGATGAGGAAGGTGTGCGAAAAATGTAATATACTCGACGATGTCGATCTTCTTGTCACTCATTTGCAGAGGCTGTTTAATACACTGCAGGACTATCTTCAAAACGAAGAGCGTCGTAAGAATTCGGTTAAGAGAAAGCCAAAGAAACGCAGAGAAGGTGAGGACGAAAATATTGAAGGGCAGATATCACTGCTCAATATGACCGGAGCGGTCGATACAGCTTCATGCAAGATAGAGGACATAGAAACTGGCATAGATACAGGCATAGAAACAAGCGAGACCGAACCAGTCAAATACACTGATCTTCATAAGCAGATACTGGATTTTTACTTTGAAGTATCACATTTTCTGATGATATATGAGCTGCTGGATGAGAATTATGTTATGTATGACGAGATTCAGGGCGATGGGAGATTTAGAGTCAAACTTTTCTGCGTCAATCCTTCAGTAAACCTTGCAAATTGCATGATGAGAGCGCGCTCGAGCATATTGTTCAGCGCAACGCTCCTGCCAATACAATATTATAAGAAGCTTCTTGGCGGTGGAGATGATGACTATGAGGTGTATGCGAGGTCGATATTTGACAGTTCGAAGTGTGGATTTTATATCGCAGGAGATGTTTCGACAAGATATCGTGACAGAAATGAACGGCAGTATATCAATATCGCATCTTATATAAGTGATATAACAAGTGCACGAAGCGGCAACTATATGGTTTTCTGCCCGTCACATATGTTCCTTGAAAATGTCTATAACGCATACTGCGAACATTTTATGGATGAGGATGGCGCAGAAGTTATCGTGCAAGGCAGTCATATGGATGACAAGGCAAGAGAAGAGTTCCTTGAAAAGTTTTCTGGGAAAAATGCGTCAGAATCAGAAAGTGCCAGGTATGAAGGAGAAAATTCAGATACAGATAAAGGCGGCAGTTCACTTATAGGATTCTGTGTACTTGGCGGGATATTCAGTGAAGGTATAGACCTTAAGAATGACAGCCTTATTGGAGCGATAATAGTCGGGACAGGATATCCGCAGATCTGCACGGAACGAGAGATACTCAAGTCTTTTTTTGACAGCCAGAATGGAAACGGACTTAATTACGCGTATATATATCCGGGTATGAATAAGGTAATGCAGGCAGCAGGGCGTGTGATAAGAACGAAAGATGACGTTGGAGTTGTAGCTCTTCTCGATGACAGATTCACACAGAACCGCTATCTACAGCTGTTTCCACGAGAATGGGAAGGCTATGAGATGATCACAGACAAGAATGCAACAGACAGGATAATCGAGTTCTGGTGCAGCGCGGCGCTTGGCAGCCGTGACAGTAGCGGAAACATTACGGGTTCATGAAGAAGGTATTGGTCGACATAAAAAGAGCGAGATTCACACGCAAATAAGTAAATCACGATTTTATTTATTGCGAGATATTGACTAAAATGCTTCTAAAATACGAGAAAATGGTTGCTCGTCGGCTAAAAAACACGGACTGTCATATAAATATGACATAGGTGTCATGTTGATAACTTTGTGGATTTTGGGGATTTGTCATCGGTTATAAGGACATAAACGTCAATTTGAGTAAAAAATTGTGGATAACTCTGAAAATTTCACCGGGTCGAAAATGAATAATATACCGATTGGGTCAATGAAAGCTTATGTAAACAAAAGGCGAATATTATGTAAAGTGTTTTCATGAGAGATGCAAATATCGTCGATAAAGGATATAATGACAATACTTACATGAGCATCAAATGTGTAAAGCATAATAAGCAGCTTTGGAAAAGGAGATGATCGTATGTGGGCAGATGAAAGTGTGTTTTATCAGATATATCCGCTTGGTATGTGCGGAGCGCCATATGAAAATGATGGAATAAGTGAGGACAGGATCCTGAAAGTGCTGGACTGGATACCGCACCTCAAGAAGCTTGGTATAGACGCGATCTACTTTTCACCTGTATTTGAATCTGACAGTCATGGATATAATACAAGAGATTATACAAAGGTTGATTGCAGACTTGGAACGAACAAAGATTTTGCGAAGGTTGTTTTGGAACTTCACAAAGAAGGCATAAAGGTCATACTTGACGGAGTATTTAATCATGTAGGCCGCGGGTTCTGGGCTTTTCAGGATGTGCTTAAAAACCGAGAGAACTCTCAGTATAAGGATTGGTTCAATATAAGTTTCGATGGAAACTCAAATTACAATGATGGATTATGGTATGAAGGCTGGGAAGGCTGTTACGATCTCGTGAAGCTGAACCTGAAAAATCCGGCAGTGACGGATCATCTGCTTAGTGCGGTAAAGGGATGGGTCAATGAATTTGATATAGACGGATTACGCCTTGATGTTGCATACTGTTTAGATGAAGGCTTTATCAGACAGCTCCGTTCTTATACTAACGGACTCAAGGAAGATTTCTTTCTTGTCGGAGAGATCCTTGGCGGCGATTACAATACGATAATGGGCGATGGAAAGTTTGATTCCTGCACTAATTATGAATGTTACAAGGGAATCCATTCGAGTCTTAACAGTATGAATATGTTTGAGATAAGCTACTCAATAAACCGGCAGTTCGGACCAGAGCAGTGGACACTGTATAAAGGGAAACACCTCCTTTCATTTGTCGATAATCATGATGTATCAAGGATAGCGTCAATATTAGAGAGACCGGAACATATTCCGCTAGCATATGCTCTTATATTTGGAATGCCGGGGATACCGATCGTGTATTACGGCAGTGAGTGGGGAATAAAAGGCGATAAGAAGGACGGAGATCCGGCACTTAGACCTGCACTTGACAGACCGGAGTGGAACGAACTGACTGATGAGATCGCGGCGATGGCGAAGGCACATGGCAATTCAGGTGCGTTATGTGGCGGTATCTACAGACAGGTGCTTGTTACGAACAAGCAGTATATATTTGAAAGAAAGACTGATAGCGAAAGGGTGCTTGTTGCGATAAATGCTGATGAAACAGCGTTTCATGCTGATTTTGATGCAGGATGCGGACAGGCGGATGATATGATAAGCGGCGAGAAACATGACTTCGGCGGCGGCAGTGACCTTGAACCGTACAGCTATCATTTCTGGAGATGTGAGAGATGACATATGAAATATATATGGGGAAAGAGTGAACAGTGAAGATAAGATGCAGATCATGTGGCGCGGAGTTTGATGATTCTCTGGCGGCATGCCCTTATTGCGGCGCGGTAAATGAAAAGGGCGCTGAAAAAGAATACATGGATAAGCTGGATGACATTCATGATGATATGTCGGAACTTTCTGATGATGGGATTGAGCAGGCAGCAGAGACGACAAAGAAAACAGGTAAGATCATTGCGATCGCAGCCATAGTAACCGTATTATTGGTTGTGGTCATCGCAGTGATTGGCATAATGTCAAAAGCAAAAAAGACTGAACTTATGCGGCAGCAGACTATATGGCAGAATCAGAATTTTAAGAAGTTTGACAGCCTTTATGAAGCCGGTGACTATGATAAGCTTTTTGCTGAGATAGAAAGTCATAAGGATGATGAAGCTTTTACGATGTACAGATGGGAGCATTACGACTTTTACAACACGTATGTATACTGTGCAGCTTCTGATAGCTCAAGATCAGCGCTTGCGTCAGGCGAGATTCAGGCGAATGATAAGAATAATGCCAGCCTGTTATACGGAGAGATGCGAGTAAGATATAATTATACGTCAGAGGATCTGCTGAAGGACGATGAAAAGTTTTATCTTGCCGAAAGCGCAGAAAGATCAATAAACGATCTGAAGGAAAGATGGAGTATCGACGACAGCAATTTTGATAGTACATGGGAAGAACTGGCAGATGGCAGATATCTCAACTATAACGACGTAAAAAAATATATTAAAGAACATGACTGAGGCAGCATAAAATAAAAATAAGGATCAGGTAAAATAAAAATGAAATGTAAATACTGTGGCGGAGAAGTATCGCTTGAAGAGAAGTTCTGTCCGCATTGCGGGAAGCCAAATGAATTTGCAACCGAACATATCAAAGATATGGAGCATTACAAAGATGAGTTCGACAAAACCAAGAAAGAGGTCGTTGCAAATGCGAGAAAGACATCGGATCTCGCAGTCAGGATAGTAATAATCGCAATACTTTCCGCAGTCATAATAGTATCGCTTATCGCATCGCACAGCGCATACTATATCGCGAATGTGATAAAGGGAAAGATGGCTGAAGCCAATTCGAAACAGAATATCAGCCAGATGGAAGAGTATCTTGATAACGGGCAGTATCTCGAGTTTGAAGAATTTGTCGATACACATCAGATAAGAATGTATGACAATGATTATTCGAAGTATTATAGGATAAGTGTGCTTACAAGGTCATATGAGCAGATATTTCTTTATGTCTCGAATATAAAGGCAGATACAAAGTTATCCATCAGTTCTACTAGCCAGGCAGATAATGCTGAAAACCTTGCAAGTGCGGTAGCGGATTACTATAAATACAGAAATGAAGCATCAGATAAAGACGATGTGTTTTATAGTGATATATTTGAAGAACATGCAGATAATATGGATAAAGACATAAACGGAATGCTCATCACGTACATAGGGATGACACAGGACGAGGTCGAAAACCTTGGCAGCGCGTCAACAGGCACGATAATGACAGAGATAGAGGGTCATTTGGAGATAACAGAATGATGAAAAATAAAACAGTTGTGAAAACGAAATCATGGGAAAACAGATCGGTATCAGCAAAGGTATGTATGGTCATTATTGTGATCCTGGCGGTCATAGCGGTCTTTTCTGTATCATCTGCGGTAATAAAGATATATGAAGCGAGAAGCATCGCGAGCGATCTGTCGATTACCTCAAGCCTGAAACTCGGAGATTACGGCAACCTTGTGACAAATAGTCTGCGGGCGAAAGCCGGAGGCATGAGGGGCAGCGAAGATGTTACTGAAGAAATGGCTGTGGCGGATTACTATGAAGCAGAATTTTTGCGCGGAGTATATGTGACAAATGGAGATACAAAAAAAGCAGATGCGCAAAGCACCAAGATGAAAGATGCAAAGTCACGAATGGGTGATCTGTCATCTTTTGCGGATGACATAGACAGTAAACTTGCACAGTGATAATAAACGCAGAGAATTTATCATGAACGTGAGCCACATAACCGTAGAACTGCAAAAAAAGTCAAGAAAACCCTGAAAAAGCCGGAAATGCGGTTGACATCATATAATGCGTGTGATAGAGTGAATCTACTGTTGAAGTTGTATCTTAAGTTGTAGCTAGA
>OBMA010000435.1_pt1 | contig 24682 bp, 24 predicted proteins | sample 1539141 | NCBI WGS metagenome assembly OBMA01 (sample SAMEA3991484, study PRJEB22521) | metagenome | biome: anthropogenic terrestrial biome; feature: sewage plant; material: raw primary sludge | place: Sweden | collected 2012-09-26
CACCTTTCATCGCCTTGTTATAACCAAAGACAACCCCACCAATCTTTTTAAGAGAACCATTTAAAGCCTCTTTAAAAAGCACATTGATGTCTGTTTCTTCTGTGCGTTTCAGTTTATTTTCCAAAGTTTTATAAGTTGAATTGACTTCCTTAATTTGTCCCGCCTCTAACTGCGTCAAAATTTCATTTGCCAAATTTCTAATCTCTACTTCTGCTGCACTGATTTCTTTTTTTGCCATAGCGACACCTCATATTTTCTAAAGTTTTAGATTACCCCGAACCCAAAAGAAATAGAGTATTTTTGATGATTATTAGTCCATTAAAATCGTTGGATTGAATTGTTTTTTCAGTTCAAGCTCCTCCAACATAGCGTATTGTGTCCTCACATTTTCAAGTCTTTTCTCCATGACCTCCGTGATCTCCCCTGATTCCAAGATGTCCTCCAGAAAATTTCGATTAACAATCCGATCATATTCTTTCACAAGTGCCAATGAATTTGAGACCTGATAGTAGAGCCAACGAACAGTACGCATGATGTCATAAGGTTCTGCCTGAGTCGTCAATTTCAAATAATCCACATTGCCAAATAGTCGCTGCCACTTCTCGTCAGGTATATAAGACCCCCACTTTTCGTCAATCCCCTGATAAACGGATAAGCGTTGATTGATTAACCCCCGAACCATATCCCCTAGATCATACCCTTCGATAAATTTCATGACGAGTGCATGAGCTGCCTCGTGTGAATAGCGTACTTCATACCGATTCCAGATACCGAAAATCTCAAGTGATTCTTCAACTGTGATTTTTTCTTTTTTCGCCAACTCAAAACGTTTTTCATAAAAATTGAAATAGAGCGATGATTGCCTCGAACCAAAATAGACAGACACCCCCTTATCATCTGGTGCAGCGAAATTTTCATTATTGATGATGCCACCCCCAACGTGCTCCCAACTTTTAAACTGTTTTGTCTTGATTAAACCATTGTTCATTTTTTCAATGATACTGGAAATTTGAAAATGTTTATCTTCATTGCCATAACCCTGATATAAATCATCTAGCGCTATATCGATTCTGGTAATATTAGTATCTTCATGATATGCCATCGCACGCTCTAACCAAGTTTGCCAAGTCAAGCCTGTATTTTCAAAATACAACTCCATTTCCCGACAGCCTTGTCCTGATAGCTGTAAAGTCAGGTTATAATTACCACGTGTTTCTGCATCAAAATAATACAATAGCCAGATATTACCAAAGCGTAAAGAACTATTATAACCATATAATCCTGATGCAACCTCGACAAAATTTGTATAAGAAATAAACAAGATATTTTCGACAAAGTACTCAATGTCTCTGATATTTTTAAAAGTCATTCTCAGGTAATCAATCATCATGCGTAAAGGATTTTCAGACTTATCCGTGATTAACCCCAACTGCTTTTTGATGTCACGAAACTTATCAGATGTCAGTTTATTTCTACCCGTTTCAAGTTTCTTGACTTGATCTAAACTAAGCCCTGTTTTTTCGGATAACTCCTTTTGAGTCATCTGCAATGACTTTCTAAAATCTTTTAATCTATAACCGTCCATTTATTTCACTCCGTCATTCAGGTGCCAAAAAAAGCAGGCAAAAGTGCCATTCTCTAGCTCACCTTAAAGCCTTACCCCGTCTGGCATGAAGGGTGCTCAAACTAGCGTTTTTGAAAAATGTTACCCCCCTATTAGAATACGGGGGTAACATGAGCATCGTAAAGGTTAGTATCCGGCACGGAGACGCAGGCGCCGCTCCGCTCTGCCTGCTTGCCTACTACTAACCTTTACGATAGCTCATTTGTCATCTTCATCTAATTGAACAAATTGCTCAATCGCCTTAGATAAAGTCACTCTCTCATCTCGTTTATAAGCTAAGATTGATGCCAAAAAGTCTTTATCCTGATCACCATAGCTATAACGTCCTTTGATGTCTTTATCGAAATAGATACCGCTGTCAGCTAATAATTGAGTCGCCCTCTGAACAACAGTAGGACTTGTCCCCAATGCCTTGGCAAGTTTTTCCCTAGAGTACGTTTGGTCATCTGATACTTCCGACGGTTTTGACTTCTTTTTCACCTCAGGTTGAACAATACGGTCATAGTCTGCCAGTTCAAGTTTAGGCAATTTCGCATACTCTTCAAAAAAATCAAATCCTTGATCAAATGGGACGTATGGTGAGTAAAACTCCTCGATAATCTCACCAAAATTTCCTGTATAACCTCTTCCTCGAACGACATGACCGTCAATTTCTTTAATCGTCTTAAATTCTTTTTGACTAGCTTCTTCTCCAAAAGCAATCGTGTAGCCTGTACCTGATAAAACACCTACCGTAATCCGTTTCATCAGCTGATCACGGATATTAGAAGGCACAGCATCCACACCTGCTTTTTGTAATGACAAAATTAAAAAAATGCCAGCCTGACGTCCTTTTTGTGCAATTTGTTGTAAGGCATTAAAATACTCCGCAGCTATACGACTGCCGCGCATCCCTTCTAATTCACTCGTCATCGCACCAACTTCATCAATGATGATAAATGTTGGTTTCATCCCATAATCAGAATAATCAAGCCCCATTTTATTCTGAGGACTCTGGCGCATATAGTCATAGCGCTGATTCATAATTTTCCAAGCATTGATCACACAGTTGACAATATCAGGGACTTCAAAATAGACCTGACCTTGAAAAACATCGTATCTTTCTAAATTTGCTAAATCAGCACGTTTGGGATCGCAAATATAAAGGTTAGAGAATTTTGCCAATGCTAAAATCAAAATAAACAGCAAAACCGATTTACCGCCACCTGTTCCCCCTGAAATTAACAGATGAGGTTCTTTGCGAAAATCCCAATAGACGGTCTCCATTAAGCGTAAGCCTTTAGGTGTCATCTCAACTCTATCAACTGAAATCCGTCCAAGGTATTTTTGGAAGGCTATCGTATAAATGATATAGCCATCTAATATCTGTCGCTCCATTAAATCCCCAGAAAAAGTCGTCTCCAACTGCGGACCAAGTTGTAAAAATTTTTGTTCACTTTTTGTGCCTCGCAACTCAAACGAAACTTCAACCGTGTGTTTATTTTGTCGCAAGTATGCCCGCTCAAACTTGATTTTCTCTGTTTTATTTTCCCTTTTTACCGTGTTGTAGAATTTTGAATAAAACATTTTTCGTCTCAAAAAATATAGCGAACGCAATCTGGTAAAAAAGACAAGGTGCTTTTCAATTTCAATCTCGATTTTTAGAACAGCTAGAAATAAGACAAGTAAAATGCCTAGTGCAAGTGGCACACGCACTAACATATTTTCTTGAACATAAGCTGACACTTCAACATTATGAAAGTAAACATAGCTCCCTATCCCGAACAAAATTGGTGAAAACAACACAAAAGTGACAACGAGTCTCTGATGCTTGTACCAATCTCTGACCCTGAATCCTCGATACTTCCCAAAAAAGCGAAGGAACTTTTTCATATTAGCCACCTATTCTATTTTTTCGGCATCTTATCATCTTTTTTAGGCACTTCTACCTTAGCAGTATCTGCCTTTGAAATGCTTTCCGCAAATAACTTATAGCCATTATTACTGCGATTTCCTCCTTGTGGAATGGCATAATAAGCCACTCGAACCCCCTCAAGGACTACCTCATCATTAAAAGGCAATGCCTAGACCATCAAAATCTGCTGGTGTGACACCAATAATAGTAAATTTAATGACTTCAGACTGCACATCACTTCGTAAGTCAACATCAATCCCTAAAATCTCCCCTGTTGAGGCTTGCGGATAACTGCCATCAGGATTTCGTGATTGTGTCAAATCATCTTCAAAAGCAAAGAGTGGTTTTGCCTCACGTAATGTCAACTTTCCAAAAAGTTGATCCAGCTGCAAAGCCTCCGTAATGTCACGATAGTCCTTACCAAGAATTTTTTGTTTGTTAAATTTAAGTCCAATAGCCATTATTTTTTCCCTCCAAGTACTTTAATATCTGTCGCAAATACGTTCAACGCTGGTGCAATTTGATTGCCATGAAGAAAATCAGGATAAAAAATTGGATTGACCAACTCAATTTGCACACCTTCTGGAATTGTATCCGTTAAGTTTTTCGTGATAACATCAAAAGAGCCATGCTCAGCGTTTGCGACATGATGGCGTTGATAGGCACCTTGTTGTCCCATAACAACACGCGGCCCATTCTCGAAACCATCGTAAATTAGATTTTCTAGAAAATCCTGCTTCATTAAAAATGTGTTTTGTTTCATACTTAGTATTCTCCTTTAAGAATAAAATTTTTGTTTTCTACTATATAAAATAGAATAGTTTCATGACATATCGGTCAATCATTCTTAGAACAGATAATTTTTAACTTTATCTGAATAGCGCTTTTTGAGCTTGTAGGGCACATAAAAACTAGAATTGAAATCTGTTTCACGATAGTTCCAAATCTGATACAATGTCCTTTTTCCTAACTGAGTTAGGGCACGTTCATCTGTCATGTGGATATGATACAGATACTTGAAATTTGAATAAATTTCTTCTAAATTTCTTTCCACTTCCTCCAAGTAAGTTTGTTTAGACTCATGGCTCATCTTGGTTCTCCTTTCCATTTTAGGTAAAAGAAAAAAACAACTGGCTTTTGCCAATCGTTCTCTTTCATCTATTTTGATTCGTTTAACGACATCTAGTCGGATCAAGAAAAAAGAAAAGCGACTAGATTATCTAATCGCTTACGCTATTTATTTGGCATACTGCCTCTTTACATTTCTTTCACACTATCATTATATCACGGTGCATACTCTCATGCCGTCCCAGTTAATCCCGTTTCATCTCAACTTTTGTTGGAATTTTAAAATGTTCTAAAGCTGATGCATGAACACGATACGTCGCACTTCTTGACCGATTTAACTGCTCAAAAATATCATCCCAACTTTTACGACTGATATACTTTGCACGTAATAAAATACGCTCTTCTAAATCATCCAATTCATCTATTGCACTGATGATGACAGTTTTCAAATCTACAAATTTATCAATCTCTTGGTTAATTTTTATTTCAAGCTCATTGATTTTGAAAAGGTAGTTGACAAAGGGTGCTTCATTTTTCTGACTACCACTCTTGATGTGCTGCTCCCCATATTGAACGCTAGACACTGATTGAGAAAGGCTTCTTAATTCCTCGACTTCACTTATCAACTGTTGAATATAAAGATCCATATTTTCAATCTGCTTTAAATAATCTTTTTTGGCTTTGCTCATCTATCCTTCTCCTGTCTTTAGATTTAACGATTAGCTCGTGCACTTAGGCTAATCGCTATTCAAAGTAATGTATTCCTTTTTCTTTATAGTCTTATTTTACTTCATTCTTGAATGACTTAACAGGACATCAGATGTCCTATTTTATTAAAAATTGAAACAAAAAAAGACCTGATTGAAGGCATTTCTACTCTCAATCAGGTCTATACTTACTTACTGAATTAGACATCCGATGTCTGATTTAAGTCAATTTATTTTCTAATTCTCCTATTTTTCCTACCTAATAGCTTAAGATTTTGAGTTGCTAACAATTCATTACACTCATGAATTGAATGTGTGTAGTAAATATGTAATAAAAAGTAATACATCGTATGTTGATCGGTCAACATAAAAGATTTCCCAGCTGCTTTCAAAAGACTGTCACTCAATATTGGCTCTAACTTCATCCCGATACACAGTTGAACAACAGTCTCTATTTTAATATCCTCTGACTCTTCTGTTCTCAAACGATAAATTGTTTTCTTATCTATATCTGCAGCTTCTGAAAGTGCCTCAGCCGTCATCCCAGACTGCCGAATCAACCAGTCAAGCGTACCAGAAAATGTCATCGGTAAATTCTGCAAAACTTGTAATATTTTACCAAGATGTTCAGTAATCATTTCATCTTTACTTTGATTAGCACTATCTGAATAACGAGCTTCAAAAATAATATTAGTTGCTTCATCACGATTTAGAAAACATAAAGAATGATAGTTTTCGCTATATTGATTAGTCGCACTGAGTTGCAAGTCAAATACTAAACAACACTCATCCAGATGTAGCCGTGCATAATCAGTCAGTCGATTATTTTCAATATATTTTGGATCGTTTAAACAAAAGTGAGACTCAACGTAAAGATAATTTCCTGTCTGTAATTTTTCTTTAAAACTTGATGAAGCATTACTCTCAGATAAAGCATCTGCCAGACCAATACAAAATGTCTGATTTTCCTTGATAGCATCTTTGCGGTAAGTATAAGGTCGGACATATTTCCCGTCAATATAGATAAAGACATTTCGTACCTCAGAATAACCTAAGTTTGTCATTCGAATTTTCGCAGCCATACGTGAAACTTCAAAAAAATGAGCAAGTTCATCAATCACTGGCTCTAAAATATCTACAAGTTCAGTCTTTTGTAATTCCGATTGATATTTCTCAATCAGCTCCTGAGCTTTAACTTGAAACATACTGAGAGGCATCTGAATTCTAGGTGCTAATTTATTTGCCTGCCATTCCATCCACTCTATGGCTTCTTTTTTATTTCCCTCTACACTGCCGGTTACTTTACAAGCAATTTTTGTGGCATTACTATCGAATAGACTCTCCAGCTTCATCGCTTTTCTATGCTTATCCCAGTGCACACATTCATGAATAATCGTATTATTAACCGAACCCAAATTACGCATAAAATACACTCTAGGGTCAACAAAAATTGTTTTCGCTTTAACAGGTTCGACTATAATTTCAGCCCTTTTAGTATCATAAAATTCCCCTTCTGAATCTTGAAAATATATTTTACCAAAAACGGAACAATCTTTTGAAATATCTCTTTCTTGAATTTTCAGGGACATTCTATCTGCCAACAGATGCGGATTAATAGGCATTGGTCTTTTCAACGCTTCTGGATAAAATCTCGCTACAAAATCCATAGCTACTTGATCTAAATCATCTCTACTAATATCATGAAGAAGTTTATCTGACAGGCGATTTTGATAATCTGGTTTATTATGGTAAATATTGATGCTTAATATTTGAAAATCATCAAGATCACAGTTCAGATCTCCAAAGCAGCCCAATTTAAACCATTGATGAAAAATTTTATCAGCATCGTCTTTATCAACGATTTCAGCATTTACCACAATATCAAAGGAAATCTGCATATTAGGTTGATCTTCAATATAAATAGACCTAACCTCTAATTTTGATAAAACTGGTTCCTCAAATTGATAGATAGAATATGATTTTAGCTGTGACCTCACTATATCTTCAGAACGAACAATATATTTACTGACTTCATCAAATATGTCATTGTAAAATCTATTGGTTATGTACTCCTTAAATGAACAATTTCGTGTCATAACTATTCCTCCATTGATATTATTTTCTATAAATTCATGAATAATTCTCTTTAAAAATCTACAATCCTCACTTTAAAAACTCGTTTATTACTAAACGAGCCTCAAATTTAATGGTACAAATATCTCAATCAGATACAATATACAGGCGCTCAATGGAAACGCTTGCATACAAATATATTATACGCCATTCTATTTCCTTAATCAAATATTACACTGTAATTGTCTAATAAAGAACAAAAAAATATCCTAAACAAATCAAGCTATTACTGATTTTGTTTAGAATATAAAAAGTAGTCATATCAATAAAACGATAACTATAAATTCTTACCTTTATGCAATACCAGCTGCCCTAGAATCATCACAAACACACCTGCCACCAAGCCAATACTAAACACAACCACCCAACGGGCATCAAAAGCTTTCTTCGCATCAGCGACCTTATCTCGATTTGGTGTGGCATTTGTTGTCGCAATCGGTTTCGCAAAGAAGTTGTAAATGTTTTGCGTATTAGCCCCTTTAGTTCTCGTATTGGCAAGTGTTTTCGAGAAATCTCCGAAGAAACCTTTAGACTCATCAACACCTTGAGTTCCCGTAGAAACCAAATTGTCTGTATTGGTAAGCAGAGTTTGGGCATCCTTTTGCGTACTTGTTGCTTGATTGACCAGTTCTTCAAATTGTGTCGAATTATCCTTAACAGCAGTCGAACTTTCTGCAATTGTTGTCATGGATTTTCCAGTTGTTGTTACCAAAGTTTGAATTTGTTCGTAGAGCGAATTACTTGTCTCGGTATAAAGTTCTGTTTTTGAACTATCGTGTTTATTCCACTCCACTACTTCAAGCAGCGTTGCACTTTGTTGTTGCCACTTTTGATAGGTCTCATCAATTTTCGTTACAGTTTTCGTCTGCCAATCCATTAGTGCAGATAAATTGTCCGTAAAGTAATCATCTGGGAGATGGTTTTGTAAAGTCGCTTCATCTTTTTGGAGTGTCGAAATAGAGCCATTCAAATCTTTTATCGTCTGAATCACTTTATTCAGATCACGCTGTCCCATTGTCAGAAAATCTTGCACGTCTTGAGTACTTAAACGATTGGCAAGTGATGTTAAGTCCACGTTGCCATACATATTATAAATCGAACTTGAACTCGCATTCTGAAAATCAGTCTGACTTGTCGCTTGAAGTAAACTTGTGTAGTCAGCATTGGGTCTTGCGAAAAGTGTCGTAATCATGCTTGAGGTACTGTCAATTTTCCCGAGTAAATCTGTTAAGGTTTTGAAATTATCCGCAACATATTGGTTGTAACTTGTCGTATTTGCCATTGGTACTAACCCAAAAGTATCCGTTGTCGTTGACAAAGTTGTATTAGTTGTTTGATTTTTCCAAGTCGTCACAAAATCATAGGTACTTTTATTTCCTAACGCCACAACTAGATTAAACTCAAATGTCTTAGGACTACCAGTTCCAGTTGTTCCATCGGGGTTCGTTGGTAATGGATTGCTTAGTGTGACACTGTTGTCGTTATTGACTGTTATATCCGTTGAAGTGACCGCTGTGACCGTTACTTCTGCTGGAAAGGCTGAAGATTTATAAGTTGTTCCGGCTGGCACTGTTATTTCGACTTTTCGTGTCAATGATTGAGCAACCGTATCTGCTGTCGGTACAGCTCCTAGTGTCACTGTGCCACTACTTAAACCAAAAGCAGTCGCATACTGCCGAATAACCTGCAACTCTTGTTCATATTTCGTTCTTGTGGCATCATCAATCGTACCATTCGCCACCAAATCATCTAATTTATAATCCGTTTCAGTTAGAGATAGACTACTAATGAAATTCTTGAGTTTGGTTAAGTAAGGACTACCAGTTAAATTATCATTTTTACCAAGAGAGGTTTGAAGTTTAGCAGATAATGCCGCTCTTGCATTGGGAAGTGTTTGTAGTTTGCCGAAACTATCAAAATTAATTTTTGTCACTGTTAAATTTTGTGCCAAAAATTGATTGTATAGATCAGTTTCAAGTCCAAGTAAATCATTTCGCTTATTGGTCAGCGTTGTGATTTGGTCTGAAATGTCACCTTTAACCTCATCAATCAAGGTATTGTAGTTTGTGACTTTTTGCTTCAAATCTGCTAACTGGCCTGTTTCAGCTCCCAAAGTGTCCTTTTGATAAAACTCATTTAAACCATTGACAATATCTGTATTCAAGCCCTCAAATTGTTTATGATAAAAAGTTTGGTCACTTTCAGCTTGATTTGTGATGCCTTTATTGGCATTATCTACATTGATACCAGCGATTTTCTTCTGTGTATCGAAATAATCGGTAATCTGTGGCAACTGGTTTGAAAAACTCTCGCCAGTTTGTTTCATCAGATTTTTCGTACTATCTGTAAAACTGTTTTGCATGGCAACATTTGCTTGATTGATGCCTTTCAAACTGCTTGTCCCAGAAATAAAGCTCGTATAATTTGGCATACTAGACTTAAATGGATTTTGAACTTGACTAGATAAACCTGAAACTAGATTCTGTTGTTTACCAACCGTCGCATTCATTTGCGTTTCAGCTTCAGCGATATTGCCTGCAACACTTGAATAGTACATTTTAACGACATTTTGATTGAAATCGTATAAGACTGATGTGATTTTATCTTGGAGTAGTTTCTCAGATAATTCATCTGCTTGTGATTGAATCTTATAGGAAACATCTGCTTGAGTCGGATCAATATCCTGTAAGGTCAACAAATCTTTTGAAAATGTCTGGGGTAAGTAGATGACTGCATCAACCGAGCCATCCGAATACGCTTTATCAGCGACTGACCGTGACACAACTTGCCAATTATACTTATTATCATTTGAGACCAAATCAATGAAATTCTTCCCGAAATTATAATCTTGATGATTAAAGTTTGAGGCAATATCTTCATTGACCAAGGCGATTGTCGGTGTTTTTGCTTTGACTTTAGTTTGCGGCTTTTGATTCAGAAAGACAAGAAGAACAACCAAAGCAGACAGCACGACAAACAGAGAGATACCTGTGACAAGCATCGTCTTGCGATATTGGTTATTCAGTTTATCCGTGAAAGTTGGTCTATGCTTCATTGCTTTAGTTGCTCCTTATATTTATACTAGAATCCAAAACTATTTCTATCCTCTTCTTCACGTTTCAAACGAATTTGTTCATCAAGATAATTTTTGAGAATTTGAAAGCATCTTTTTATTGTTTCTAAGTCATATCCTAAATTATTATATCTCAATATATCCCAAATTTCTGAGTTTTTAGGAAATTGATACTCAAAATCATCAAATCTAACTCCATCATCTGCTATATATGGCGCCCAACCTTCTGTTTTTTGTGTTTCAGGTATTAGAATATTAACACTTCCTCCATGAATTCCTTGATTCATCATACCTTTGGTCCGAGTATCTCCAACCCATACAACAAAACTTCTAAGTTTGTACTTCCAAATCATACGAAAATCATTTCGTAATTCAATATCACTTTCACCTTTACCAATACCTTCATATTTGGTAAGAGAGACATTTTCTCCAAAAACATCTGATAATGCTTGATTAACATTAATATAACCTATTGATTTTTTTATATCTGGTATAACTTCCATTTACTACCTTCCTTTATCAAATATAGAAGATTGTAAAATAGAAAATCAAATTAAAATCCAAAACTATTTCTATCATTTTCTTCACGTTTCAAACGAATTTGTTCATCAAGATAATTTTTAAGAATTTGAAACCGTATTCTCAATCCTTCTAAATCATAGCCTAAACTTCCATACATTAAAATATCCCAAGTTTCTGATTTTTCGGGAAATTTATTCATCAAGAACGTGTACCTTATGCCTGCATCGTCTGTATACGGTGCCCAACCTTCAGTCCATTCAGAATCTGGAATAAAAATATTCACTCTTCCTCCATGTCTACCTTGATTCATCATCCCTTTAGTCCGAGTATCTCCAATTTCCAATATAAAGTACCATGTTTGGTACTTCAAAATCATATCAAAATCATTCCTTCCTACAACATCATTTTCGCCATTGCCAATCCCTTTATATTTGACAAGAGATACACTTATTCCAAATACATCCGATAGGGCTTGATTAACATTAATGTAGCCAATTGAATTTTTAATATCTGGTATTACTTCCATTTTTTATCCTCTTATCAATATATGAAAATAGAATATTATAAGGCAGAAATCAAATTAAAACCCAAAACTATTTCTATCCTCTTCTTCACGTTTCAAACGAATTTGTTCATCAAGATAGTCTTTGAGAATTTGAAGTGATTTTTTCATTGTTTCTAAATTGTTACCATGAGTACCCTCATATCTTAAAAAATTCCAAGTCTCAGACTCTCTAAGAAATTCGTCTCTTAAATATTTATAGTTAATTCCATCATTATCCCTATAAGGTGCCCAATCATCTATATTATCAAAATCTTGGATGAAAATAGATAATCTACCACCTACATTACCTGAATTCATCATACCTTTAATTCGAGTATCTAAAATATCCAATACAAACTTCCATCTTTTAAATTTAAAAATAAACCTGAAATCATTTTTATGAACCGAATCACTTTCCCCCTTGCCAATTTCCTCATATTCTATGAGGAAGATACTTGATCCAAAAACATCTTTTAAAGCTTGATTAACATTTATATAACCGATTGAATTTTTAATATCTGATATGACTTCCATTATTTCCTCCCTTTAGTAACATGATACAGTCCATCAGAAGCAGGATTAGTTGGAATAACATAACCATTATCTTTTAGTGTTTTTATCTCTTCTCTATAAGATTCACCAATGCTCCCATTGGGATTCGTGGTCAAAACAAAATCTTTGCCTTCCGTAACTTTCTGATTTAACCATTCAACATTGATTATACCACCAGCATCTGGTATTTTAGCACCCAATTTATCATATGCATCACCCATATCATAATAGTTATACTTTTTAGCATAAGCTTGTTGTTCATATGAGAGTTTAGCACTCTCATCCCAACCACCCAATAAAACTGTTTTCGATGTAGGATTTTGGTCACTCGCTTTGACAAACTGTTTCAGTTGGTCAGGTGTCAGTCTTGATGAACCTTCTGGAATACCTTTTACAAGTTTATCTAACTGCTTAGTATTTGTCCGGAATTCTGATGTGATTTTGGTTTCTTTTAGTGATTCCTTAGAACCATCTGGTATTCTCCCCGTTGCTTGAACAGCTTTCGCAGTTGTTCAAGCCGCAACAATACCCGCAAGCGCATTTTCTGCTGGTCTGAAATAATACTCAAATCTTGCAATTCTACCTTCAATACCACCCATACTATCTACAGTCATCTTCTCTGCCTGATTAAATGAGATTGTTTTATACTGGTCTTTGTTAAGTTTGCTACCTTTTGTCTGTAAATATCGGTACAAATCTTTAAATTCTGGATGTTCCGCAAGATTAATCACAACACCATCTTTGACAATGTACCAAATCACCACATCCGCATCCGCAAAAGAAATATCTGATGCTAAATCATTCTGGTTAGCCATTTTAACCTTTGCTCGATCTTTATAGACCATAAGTTGACCACCATCTTTAAGAAAAGTTTCAAGTTGTTCTTTAGTCAGTTGGTCGTTTTGAAATTTTTGACTTTTCTTTTTCTCAGTAAACCAAGACTTATCCATCCCCTTAGGAAAACTATACGTCCCATTACCATTCACAATCAGTTTTCCTAATACTGTAACACCCTGCATAGCAATTTTAAAATTAGTCAAGCTATTACTAAACAAACCTTGTGTTTCTGAAACAAAATTTTGCAACAAGCGTAAATCCTGTTTCAACTTTTCAATATCTTGATCTAAACTAGCCACGTATGAATTTAGCTTCCCTTGAATATCAAACAATTGATTCGCCAAAGAAAGCATTGCTGTAACAGGGTTCGTCATGCCAAGAATACCAAATGCCTGACTGTTTAAAGCATCGGCAGTCGCTTTTATTGTATTCCGATAGGTTTCACTTTCACGGATTTTTTGTTCTAATTTGGCTTCGTCAAGTATGTCAGTGCTGGCTGCTTGTATGGCTTGATTAGCAGAAATGTAACGCTGTAAATCTTGTGACATTTCTTCTATGGCTTGACCACAACGTGTAATTGTAGGGATAATCAACTCACCAAATAAACCTTTTCCGGCATTATAAGCAGCGCCTGACAAGGTTTTACCATCAATCGCTTGCATTAACTTATTACTGCCGGACTTTAAATCATTGATGACTTCAAGTCCGGCTGCTATATTCCCTTGACAGTTGCTGATGAGTTGACTTGACTCACTTTTTGAAAAAATTACACCCATGGTAAGTCATTCCTTTCTTTTTGGAGTTGTGTCCGTGTATCTTCTAGGTCATTCATAGACTTAGAAAATTCATACGTTAAGTCTTCTCGGTCATTTTCAACTAACCGACTGATATACTGAGACTTACCATTTAATTCGTCCATTTGACGCTGTATACCCATATCCCCTAAATCCGAATCATTTAACTCTTGCATCCGATGAAACCATTTGCTATTTTCTGTTTCCAAATTCTCCAATAAATTAAGTATAGAAGTTTTACGACTACTTAAATCATCGGCATGCTCGTATCCAAATTTTCTAAGAATGAACTTATCCCTTCAGACAAGCCGTCTTGCACTGCACCACTTCCATAATCTGTTAACACATCTAATAGTGCATTCTTATTTTTTTATCTACGAGATTAAATTTTCCACAATTTTGTTCGTCAAGTTTCTATTTTTCAATTCTTCTTTCTTCTTTTTTTACTTCCTCTAGGAATTCATCAACATTTCCACGAGTAAAAGAGGTTTCTTTACTTTCTTGGTACGTAATCATATTCTTTACAAACTGCTCATTTTCACTATCTGAAAATCCTTCAAATTCCACTTTATCGATATCCTCGTTATTGAAAAAGAATAATTTTTCCACACCAATAAATCCTAATGGATACATTACTGCGGAGTAATCAAAAAGAATAGGTGTTTCATTTTCCTGTTTTGATATTAGATTTGAACGCCCAATAATCAGCATTTTTACCGTGCCTTCTTTTAGATAAACTATACTTCCAAGTGGAAGTGCTTTTGTACTATTTGTCATTTGTTATTTCCTCCAAATTATTTTTATTAATATATAAATCTGACGTCTTCATAATTGTAGTATTACTTAAAAAAGCGAACCATATTAATATAGTGATAATCGTAATGCTTGTACCCTCGTGGTCGTTCCAAAAAAGCATAAGAAAGAATATAGCAAAAACTGTCAGACAGATGCTTGCAATCTTCGAAAGCCAATCTTTTAATCTTATCTGAATGGCTTTTGCTTTTAATGGAAACTTGTCAATGTCAAGTCTTTTTTTCATATTATGCTTAGCTATTAATTTCACCGATAACCAACAGCCAAATCCTAAAAGTATGGGGAATACACCAGGAGAAACATGAATTATTCTTGATAACTCTAAGATTGGATTCCCGAATAATTGGAATCCTACTAATACTACTGTTGCTAAAACACCTCCACCAAATACTTTAGCAAGCAATGTGCCACCAGAAATTTTGACACTTCTCCAGACCATACTATATTCGCTTACTAAATACTTATCTAATGACGAAATATCTTCATCATCTGGAATTAAGTAAATATCATACTTCTTTTTTCTATTAATATAAGGAAGTCCTAGCAAATTAGGAAATCCACTTCCATAATCTACTATAATTCTCTGTTGATTAGGCAAGACAGTATAAAAATATCTAGTACTAGTTAACCCAAACCAGGGCAAGCGAACCCACTTTTTATTTACCATGATAATACCTTTCCTACAGAACCAAAGAAATCAGATACACCTTTTAGCGCTTTCCCTATTTTCTTCTCTTGTGCTTTAAAGAAGTCCTTTGTAAATTTTTTTTCAAATAGCCAATTAACACCTATCCCTACAACAACTGAAGCTGCTATGCCCCAGCCAATGCCTGGAACAAATACTGCAACAGCTACAGAACCACCTATAGATAATGCACCATGAGCCACTGCTTTCCCAACATCTTTGTCTTCTTGATAATCAGAAAATCCATCCATTATTCCACCAACGACAGCGAAGCCTCCCGTCACACATCTTCCTAAAGTTTTCCCAGATTGTAGGGCCATCTGCTCCGCATCTCTCATTGCTGAAGCTGTTGCACCCGGTACCTTACCCATTATTTTTCCATTAGCTAATTCAGTCGCATATCTATTTTTCCAAATATTCTCTTCCGCTAAAGCTGCTGCTTTTTCACTATTAGATTCTATTCCGTCTTTTATAGTTTCTTGCAAAATAGTGTTTAATGTTTCATTTTTTGTATCTTCATATATATCGCCAACAAAATCTTTGAAATGGGCTATATCAGATTTTTTGATATTAAGTTTAAACTTCCCAGATGAATCAAATGTGGCACTTCCAATAGCTGAAACACCTGCACAAATATTTGAAAATTCACTCGCAATCCCACTAAACAACGGTGCAATCTTCATATCCAGTTCATGAAGTTTCTTAAGCTTTTCCTCGACTTTCCGAATATCGTCTTGCAAAGTACCCAAATGCTGATTCAGGGTATTCGCATAATCATAACACATGGCTGAAATTTCAGGAGTTTCACTTACCCTTGCTTGATTTTGATACAGACGAATTTGACTCATCATCATCGTTTGTTGATTGCGTAGTTCCTGAAGTTGTTGCTCGAGCTTGTCCTCGTCCAAAATTTCAGATCCTGCTGCACCTGTATATTGAATATATTGCTGTAATCTTGTATTCAATTCTCGGATCGCTGTATCAGCTTTTGCCACGGTTGGCATAACGAGTTGTGTAAATAGTCCTTTCCCTGCTGTAAAAGCAGCACCGCTCAACTGGTTCCCATTTAGGGCATTCACAAGATGCGTATTTCCTTTTTTCAAATCCCTGAGAATCTGCTCACATGTTTTAATATTTGCTTCAAAATTTGAAACAAGTTCTTGTGATTCGTTCGGATTATATATCAATCCCATGGTAGTTTACTCCTTTCTTTGATGAGATTTTCTCGTTCGTCCTCTAATTGTTGACTCGCTTTTCTAAATTGTAATGCTTGTTCTTCTTGCTGGTTTTCAATGAGTTGCGTGACATACCTTCGCTTTTGTTCTGTTTCACTATATCCGCTACTGCCATGACTTCTGCGATTTAGCTCATCTTCCATTCCCATTAACCCTCGGAAACTTCGTGTCATCTCACTATTAAAATTTTCAAGCGACTCCCTAAGTTGACGTTCTTGAATATGCAATTCTTCGGTTTTTCGTTCAACATCTGTGATTTTCAAATCATATTCATAACGTTTCTCGGAATTTTTATCCTTTATCATGACTACCATCCCCATGTATTGTTTAAAAGAGAATTGGCATCTTGTTTGTCTCGTTGCTCAATGGCTGAAGCAAGTTTTGGAAATTTGTCTGCTTGTTTTTTCGTACTTGTTTTCAGCTTCATGAGGTCGCCTACAATTTTATTTGAAACTTGCATGGCTGTTTTCATACCTGAAAGATTGCTTTCGCCAAGTGTGCTCGTTTTGGAGCTTACATTTCCTGAACTGTCATATTTAGAAATGGCATCATTCGTTGTTCCTGTATCTGATTTAATTGGTCCTGTCATTTGCTTCTGCCTCCTTCATCTTTCTAAATCTATAAAATGGGTCTTTCTTTAACATTTCTTGGATTTTTATTTTCTCCTCTTCCACAGCTTTCTTTTCCTGCTCTTGAGCTAGTTCTTCTGCTTTCTTTTGTTCTTCTTCTGAATTATTTGATGTACTTTTTTCTGTTTTAGTAGACGGGGGAGTTTGAGCTACACTTCCCCTCATAGCACTTTCCAAATCAGTCAGTAACTTTTCGTCCAATTCATCAGTGTATCCCTCATGAATAACCTTCTTAATTTGTGAGGCAGTAATTCGCAGGATATTTTCTTTTTGGTCAGGTACATCTCCGAAAGGATGTGGCGCAAGCATATAGCGTAAAAGGGTACTATCATCATTATTTCGCCCAATCGCTCTGGCTACTACTACAAAGTATTTGATATCCTTCAAGGCAATTAAATCCTCTACTTCTACAACTGTACCTAACCCTAAAAATTTTAATTTTTCCTCCGTCATTGTCATTTACATCTCCTCTTGCATTGCCGGCACAACAATATGAGACAATTCTTCATCTTTCACGCAATGCAAAACATTTCTTTGATAAATCTCGTTTTTGACACCTATTGGCAAATTCTCAACGAAATGCTGACTACTTAATTCGCCACCAAATAAAATCTGAGTTATATTTTCTCTTGCCACAACCGTTGGCATAGCAAAATTATCCCCAACTTTTGTCTGATAATCCATGAAAATAATTTGTCGCATTTCTGTATTTTGTTCAATTAAGGTTAAGAATTGTGGTTGCTGATAGAAGTTCTTTTCCAAGATTTCTGCAATCCCGTTGAAAATGATGATTTGTTTTTTCTCAGAAACTTTTTGCACCAATAGAAGGTCAATCATTTCTTTCAATTCCGTTAAATGATTATTCACATCTTCTCTTGAAAGATAAAGTTTCGCTTTATCTGAAAACACTTCCAGACTCTTCAAGGCATCAATTAAAATCACTTCACAGCCTTGTTCAAAGAATTGTTGCACTAAAAATGGTGCAAGCAAATTCAGCTGCTTTTTATTTGCTGTGAATAGCCCTAAACTATGCCCATTAAATAAATCAAAACTTTCTAATTGGGTAGTCGCTTTGTTTAGCCCAATATAGAATTTATTGTTCTCTTTTTCAGTCACTACAGTATTGAATTGTGTAGCTGTCAATAGTTCTGGCACCATCGGAATCTTCGCAGGTCTCACACCCGTCCAGTTTTCATCAAGGGTCGAAACTTCCTTCTCAAGATTTTCCAATATCTCCGTACTGTTCTCTCCCTCAACTGGCAAATAAAATTGAATCGCTCTTGGCACATCCACCATGACCTGTCCGCGACCGACTTTGGCTTCTTGAAGGACTTTCTCCCGTCCCATAATGGTTGTGATTTCACTTTCTTCATTGAGGTATAAAGCCATTTTAGTTGAAATCGCACTCATCATGTTCATGCGAACTGCACCGGTTCGACTGGCTGTAAAGACAAGATACACACCTAGACTAGCACCGTCACGCAACACTTGTAAAAGTAAGTTATCAATCGCTTCCTTGCGTTTGTCATTTTGACTTAAACCGTCATAATTATCCAAGATATTGACAAGGATTGGTAGAGACTCTCTCATCTTAGACTCATACTGTTCAAGACTCGCAACACCTGCAGTCTTAAATTGTTTCTTACGTTCCGAAAGCGTTTCCGCGATACCATCTAACATTTTTTGAAGTTTCTCTTCTTCCTCAAGTGTCACAATATCAGCCACGTGTGGTAAATCTTTCAGTGGTAATAAACCATTATTCCCAAAGTCTAGTAGGTTCATCTGGACTTGTTCCGGCGTGTTTGCTTTCGCCAAATTCAAAGCCAGCGTTTGAAGAACTGTCGATTTACCATAGCCACTACTCGCAAAGATAACGGTATTACCATGTTTGGTAAAATCAAAATCATAGTTCTCTTGTGTTTGATCACTTGGTATATCCAGTAAGCCTAGTGGCACTTTGAGATGACGTTTGCCCTCAGTTTCAACTTTTGGTGTCGCTATATTTTCTCCTAAGTTCGGTAGCCAAGGTTTATCTGGTAGGGCATATTTTGTTTGATCAAAGATCTTATCAATCTCTGAAATAACCTTTTCCAACTGAGTCGGTAAGTCACTTGTATCCTTACCTTGTTTAACCTCTTCGCCCGGATCGTAAACCAATTCATACTGTCCAAGGTCGTTGATTTTATAGATGCGTTCATCGACGATTTCTTCTTGACTAGCTTTTGGATCATAAGGTACGCCCGCATAGCCACTTTGGAACAATTCATAAACTTCATTTTCCCCGACCTTGAGATACCCACGTCCTGGATTGGTAATATGTGCCGCATCAGGCGTTTTCAGCAACTCGTTTGAATCTTGTACCCCCGCCATTTTGAGGGCAATTTTTGACCTGGAGTTGGCTTCGATTTGGTCATTGACGACACCACTTGGTTTTTGGGTCGCTAAGATTAAGTGAACACCTAAACTGCGCCCAATACGTGCTACTGATGTTAATTCATATAAGAATTCAGGGACGTTTGATTTCAATTCTGCGAATTCATCTGAAACCAATACCAAATGTGGCAATGGTTTAGATGGATAATTAACATCTGGTTTAGCTGCCAAACGCTCCTTATAAAGCGACATATAACCATTGATATTATTAACGCCAAACTTGGCAAATTCTCGTTGGCGTTTAGCTAACTCCGCCTTGATACTTGCGAGTGCTCGTGCTGTACCCGCACCATCAAGGTTGGTAATCGCACCCATAAAGTGTGGCAATTTATCTAAGGTATTGGCAATACCGCCACCCTTCCAGTCGATAATTAACATCCCAATATCTTCTGGCGAAAAGTTAATCGCAAGACCGATAAGATAAGTAGTTAAAAATTCAGATTTCCCTGAACCAGTTGTCCCGCCGACCAATGCGTGTGGACCATGCGCACGCTCGTGTAAATCCCAGTAGGCATAGTCTGATTTTCCTCGCCAGCCAATCAGTGACTTAATTGACTTATTTGGTTGCGCAGCTTGCCAACGTTTCGAAATCTCAAGTTCTTCGACCGTCTTCACTTCGTATTGTTCAAGAAGTGACAGGCTATCTGGCACGGCATTTTTCTCTACTTCCAAATGGTTCAAATTTGAGAGCCTACGCACACTATATTCCAAGTTTTCAGGTAGTACATAAGGCTTGAACGCTTCATTCACAAACTCACTGTTTTCATTCACGAGTCGCCCTTTTTGTTCATTGGGTAATTCAATCAAGGTCGTTACTGTTTCAGGCAACAACTTTTTATTTTCCTTACACCAAATCACCGTAACACCTAACTCACTCATATCCTCAGCGAGAAGTTCATTAATACCATGTCCTGCAAGGTAAGTATCATCTTGAATCGTAAAAATATAATGTGGCGAGAATTGAGGTTTCTCTTTTCCTGCCTCATTCACTGCTTGTTTACGTTTCATCAAAAGTTGATAGAAAGCGTTCAGCACCACATCACGTAGTTTTTCATTATAGACAAGCCCACGCATATTCACTTCACTCAGTTTAAAATGAGGGAGTAAACGCCATGGTTTCCACGTTTCCTTATAGGCTTCTTTGGATACCAAACTGATGAAATTCACATCTTGATAAGAATGGAAAAACGCCGTCTGAAATAACAAGGCTTGAACCGTGTCTTTCAAAACCTCATCTGTACCAACCAATCCAATCGTCGCATCTGTTAATGTTATCGGTGTTGCAACATCACGTTGTATCGTGTAACGTTCTTGCAGATTTCGCAAATGCGCCGCATCTTCACTTAAATCTTTAGCATCTACCCCAATCTCAACTTTAAGTTTCGATGGTTGATCACTTAAGCCAATTGAAACCTCTAAGAAATCTTTGTTATGACGTTGACGCTCATAAATCCTCGCATCATAATTAGCCACCATTTCCGTAAGCTCTAATGGTGTAGGCTGCTGGTACCCCAAAATCTTCTTTTCTGCTTCATAAGCTGTCCCCAGCTGACTCACTTCGTTTAATAAATAAACTTGATAATCAGATGCCTGTTCTTTTTCTTCGTTTTTCTTTTCTTTTTTATCTGTGACATACTGAGAAACAGTGACCCCTGCAGTCATCAGACTCATGCCACCCATACCTAGCATCATCGCTGGGTTACGACCGCTCAAGACAGTTGTAACCCCTGTCATGGCGACCATTCCCAAAGGTGGTAATAACATTTTCATCAGACCATTTTTATCTTTAGAATTGTCCTTTGTTAGGGCATCAAGTTTAAAAGTTTGTTCCGATACTTTTAAATTTAACCGAGGACTTCTACGATAGTCTGGAAAATCTTTTGGATACAAATCACTTCTTGGGACTTTTAATAACTTGTCTCGGTTAAAAATAACAGCATCAGAAAAACTCGTCACTTTCCATTGATCTTGACGTTTTTCTAGATAAAATGATGGTGTCAAAACAGTCATACCATCTTCTATTGCGACAATGGTTGTTTTTTCAACCAAGCAATCATTAAGATAAACTGTTTCACCTTGTGCCTTGACCGTCATATTTTGCTCATGAAGGATGAGAAGGGAATCGTCTATTACTTGAACACCACTGTTTTCTGACTTACCAAAAACAAAATCTTTCGTTTCATTGCGAATAAAGTAACTTGTTTCAGCGTTTTCTCGTGATACAATGAAAAATAACTGTCCCGCTACAACTTGCTTGCCTATGCCAGTTTTTGAACCATTTATAAAAACGCTATCATAGACAATACTAAATTTGTACTTTTCTGTATTGAAAAAAGGTTGGGAAGTCGTCAAAGTTATTTTGTCTAATTTTTCATTGAGCAAAAAAATGACAAATACTACTTCATCTGGATTTAACCGTTCATCTAATGAGAAATGATGTTGCTTTTGTTCCTCATTTGTTTCAAATAGTGTCATATCATCAATTTCCTAACTTTTTCGTTAAATCCTCAATCTGTTTGGTATATTCTTGCAGGCGTTTTTGTTTCTTGTCCCCTGCCATAGTCGTATTGAGTTTTGTGGCTTGATACAGATCGGTGTAGGCAAGGAGTGTTAATTGATCATCTCCTAAGTTTTGTGCTAAATTCAAGGCTTCATCAAAGTTTCCTCTACCCATATTGACCCAGTAATTAAGTGTATTATTATCTGTTTTAATAGACAAAGTATTTAAAATCGTTTGTTTTTGTGCGCTAGTTAAATCAGCCAAATTCACTGATGAAACAGCAAGGATATATTTTGCGGATTTCGGTAAATCTTCAGGTTTGTATTTTTCTAAATCCGTTTGTGTTTTAGCGTAATTATTCGTGATGAAACTCGTTTGAGCTGTCACGATTGCATCAGATTTATCACTACTTGTTTTATAGCGATAGCAAAAAAATGTCATGATAATTGCAAAGACTAGCGCAATCACGCCTAGTACACGATAAACTGTAAAACCGCTTTTTGAAACAAGACGTTTTGATTGATTGATTTTCGTTTTTTCTGCTTTTAATTCTGTATTCAAAAATGCAAAAAGTTCTTCTAAGTTCTCAGCAGCAAGTATTTGTCTTGAAAATGAATCTTTTAAACTTGGTAAGCCTTCTAAGCATTTTTCATACGTTACTTTTGACTGAAAGATAGACAAAATCAGGGCTTTAACCTCTTTTAAAAATAAAGCTACATCTTCTACTTGTGGTGTAACTAATCCTTTTAAGCCAAAATGAATAATTTTTAGCTTTTCACCCTCAAAATAGAGGTTTTCAGGATGTATAAATGGTATCTGATAATCTCCCGTGATGTCTCGAAGTGGTCTTAACAAATTTGCTAACTCTAATTTTTCTAATTGTGTTTTGGCTTGATTAGATGCTTGAGAAAACGATAAAAGTCCCTCTTGTAGGGTATAGCGTAATTGCACACCTCGATCAGTTTGTTTAGCAAGAACGTACTGGTTGATTTCTTCTAATTCTGATACTTTAACTTGTGTTTTTTCTAAGTTGACAAAAATACTTTGTTTTTGTTTCTCAAACTCAAGCGTATCTGCGCCATTAAATAATCTCATTGCGATTCTCCATCTTTTCCTACAACAATTTCAATTCTTTCGCCATTTCCAATACCAAAATCGCTTAACCAATCTGAATCTTGTAAACGGACTGTTTTACCTTGGATTTTTAAGAGGATATTTTCTGGCAAGGCATTTCCATGTTCCGAAAATAGCGAACGTAATAACGAACGCAAGCGACCAAAGGTTACTTTCTTCGGAATAACGATGTCTATCTCTTCGTTTTGCATGATTAAAGTAATTTCAAACACGTTTTTTTCTCCGTTTTCTCTTTGCATATCTATTACCAATTAGAATACCTAGCAACATCAAAAATACGCTACCAATACCACCTAGGATGTAAAAATTCATGCCATTCTTTTGGTTACTATCTTCCGCCCCTGTTATAACCTGAGGTTGATAATCCTGAAATAAATTTTTTGTCGCAGGTTTCATATTGAGACTCTGCGTGCTCTTTTCTTCAAACTGTATCGTTTGTTTTTGTTTCGCTAATTGTTCTTGGTTTTCTTTAAGTTTTTGATTCTGTTCTTCCAGCTCACCAGAAAATAACTGACCTCGGATAGGGAATTCACCACTGCCACCGATACCAGCTCCATTATTCATCAATACATCTGTGTTTAACTTAAGCTTACCATCTGCACTTCCTTTTACAGCCGGAAAAGAAAACGCAAAAACACCAACCACTAGCGTACAAATACACAAAAAGCGCCTTGATAGGCGCCCATGTTTAAAAACCAAAGCTCTGTGCATCTTGTGCATCACGCTCAGCGACCGTATCTGCATATTTGTTTAGCTGTTGATTGATGCTTTCTAATAAATCTTCGAACTTCTTAACGTTTTGATAAAGTTCATTGTACTGCTCAAGGTAAGCTTGAAAGGCTTGACCTTTCCATTCTTCCGAAATCGTTGAATTCATTTGGTTGACTTGTTGGATTGCTTGTTCAATTTGTTCTTTTGAACGAATGTAAACTTGTGCTTGTTGTTTAAGTTCTTCTGGTGTTACGCTAATTTGTCCCATGTTATTTTCTCCATTTCCATTAGCTATTTAGAATTAGCAGTTGTGTAACTACACAACTGCTTTCTTTATAAAGAAAGCAAAAATTTATTTACACTTCCATTGAGTTCATTGTATCAAAAACTATATTCATTTACAAGAATTTATGTCGCAAATTATAAAAAAATGCCTGAAATATACTATTTTTAGATAAATAAATGATAATTCTGGTGTGATGTTGTTAATAATACAGCATAAATAGCACCCCTCCAATAATATAAGTTGCTGGAAATTATGCTAAAATATCCTCAAAAAAACTTCATGAAATACGTTTTTAAACGTTAATTTCATGAAGTTAGTTTTCTGTTTATATCTTATTTTTGATTTTTTCAACTTGTACAAAAGTATTTGAGTTACTCTAATCTCTCGCCTATAAAACAAACTTTTCATCAATAAAAAAATCCACCAATTCGGTAGATTTATTTTTCATTCAACATTTCTACTGACCAATCACTGACCAGAATATCAAATTTTATATATTCGTACAAAA
>OBMA010000436.1_pt1 | contig 24628 bp, 19 predicted proteins | sample 1539141 | NCBI WGS metagenome assembly OBMA01 (sample SAMEA3991484, study PRJEB22521) | metagenome | biome: anthropogenic terrestrial biome; feature: sewage plant; material: raw primary sludge | place: Sweden | collected 2012-09-26
CGCCCATTTCCTTCGTGCCGACCTTGTTGGTCCCGCGCTCGTAAATGTCCCTATTTGAGTAATATATGTAACTTCATCCCCATCTTTCTTTGTGATAAGGCAAAGTTTAGAATGGACTTTTATACTATCCAGACCATAAATAACATGGCACCCTGCATCTTCAAGCTGACGTGACCATTCAATATTATTTTCCTCATCAAAACGTGCTTTCAGTTCAACAAGAACATCAACCTGTTTTCCATTTTCAGCAGCTTCAACAAGATATTCGACCACTTTGCTGTGTTTGGCAAGTCTGTACAAAGTCATTTTAATTGAAACAACTGTCGGATCATTTGCCGCTTCATGAAGCATATTTAAAAATGGTCTTATACTTTCATATGGATAAGATAAGAGTTTATCTTTTTCAATTATCTGAGGCAGAAGTGGTTTTGTTTCATCAAAAAACGGTGATTTCTGTGGAACTCTCTTAGGATAAAACAATTCTTTCTTATGTCGGAGAATATCCTGAATTGTAAATACAAATGAAAGATCAAGAGGCGACCGTGACTTAAATATCATATTTTTATCAATATTCAGATACTGCTCCATACGATGAAGTACTGTTTTATCAAGATCTCTTGTATATTCCATACGAACCGGCTGAAGTTTACGGCGCTGTTTAATAACCTCTGCCATATGGTCTCTATAATTAAGTTCTTCATCATAAACTTTATCCGCATCTATGTCAGCATTTCTTGTAACGCGAATAAGTGATTTACTTATAATTGAATATCCCTGAAATACGCTTGGAAGAAAATGCAGTATCAGCTCCTCTGCAAGCATATACCAGCCCTCACGTCCCGGAATTTTTATAAGCCGGTTGAACATTCCATTATTGCATGGAATAATTCCTATTCTATGCTTTCCATTCTTAGTTCCAAGAACTGCAACCGCACAGATTTCATTGTTCTTGATAAAAGGAAAAGGCTGCTTTTTACTGACAGTAATCGGTGAAAGGAGCGGCAATATTTCACGTTCAAAATATCCTTTCAGATATTCACCCTCTTTTTCATCCAGTTTTGCAAAATTTATAATTTTTATACCTTGTCCTTCTACTTCTGTCATAAGCTCAACATATGATGCATCTTTCCTATGTCCAAGTTCCTCCACCCTCGCACGGATTGCATCGAGCTGTTCACCAGCCGTCATATTTGTTTTATTTTCTTTGGAGTTATCCTGAAGAAGCATCTGATCATGTATTGATCCTACTCTAACCATAAAAAATTCATCTAAATTAGTCTGGTAGATAGAAACAAAACTAAGCCTCTCACAGAGCGGAGTTCTGTTATCTTCTGATTCTTCAAGAACTCTCTCATTGAAATGGAGCCATGACATCTCTCGATTTTCATAAAGTAAACTCATATAGCCACCTCCCTGCCTAATTCATAGGCCTACATTACATGAGTGAATTTTATCATTTTTATATGCTTCTTTCAATTAATGCGCATACAATCTGGCAAAAGTATTTCGTTAAATCAAAGTAAAACTTTCACTTTTTTATTCATATTTTCTATGATAGAGTATTCATTAATTTAAATATTTCCACATTAGACAGAAATATTTTCCTATACAATCTATAAGTTATTTTATAATTTGAAGATTATTTTATACACAAAATAAAAAGGAGAAAAGATAATACATGGATAATAAAGAATCAAGCAGAGAAGAGCTGCTTCGTGAGCTTCTGAAAACAACTGATGCTGAACTTGGAGATGAGGAACTTCTTCACATGCTTATATCGCACAAGCTGTCAGCTTCTCCCAAAGATGAAGCAAAGCCGTCATTCGGACAGAAAGCAGCGGATGCCGTTGCAAATTTTGTAGGCAGCTGGGCTTTCATATTTACATTTCTCGGAATAATATTTTTCTGGATGCTGTCAAATATACTGCTCGCCGCACATGCATTTGATTCATATCCCTTTATACTTCTTAACCTTTTTCTTTCCTGCGTTGCAGCAATTCAGGCCCCACTTATCATGATGAGTCAGAACCGTCAGGAAACTAAAGATAGAGAGCGGGCAGAAAATGATTACAATGTCAACTTAAAAAGTGAACTGATTGTTGGTGATCTTCATATGAAACTTGACAGTATACTTGAAAATCAGGAAAAACTGCAGCATGAACTTGATGAAATACAGAGCAGTCTAAATAAGAAAAATTAAAATACTTATATGAAAACCGGATATAAATTAAACCTCGGACTGTCATCACAACCCGAGGTTTTTCCATCTGATCTTATATTTAATTAAATCCAAACATTTTCTGCGATATTTCGTATCCTAATTTTATTATATTTCTGCCAAGCCGTGAATGAAGCTGACCGGCACATCCAAGAAAATGCCTGCAGACATACTTATACTGTCCAGGATATTCTTTTTTTAAAAACTGCCATAACTCATCTTTATCATGCAGTGCTTCCTTCGTTCCCTTTTTTATAAGAAACGCAGTCGGAACCATCATCATCATTGATAGATATGAACTCATATAACTGCGGAGTCTTTTATTCTCAATATTTCTAAGAGGATAATCTTCTATCATAAGCTTTGTCACTCTTATCTGCTGGTCAATCCTATCCATCATATTCTTCTCATTTACAGACTGGTCAATCCGTCCTGTACGATAATGATAAAGATCTACATCGAGATAGTACAGACGTTTTGCATATGGAAGCGGGTGATATACATAGATATTATCAACATAAAATGTATGCTTTGGAAGCGTAATTCCTGACTGTCTAAGCAATTTTGTACGATATATGACAGAATGCATAAGAATATTTTCCCAAGGTTTAAAACGCCCTATTTCATCCCATTTGAATGATGTACGGACAGGCATAACATGCTTATAACTTACACAATGTTTCTTATTATTGCCATCATGTTCATATACATAATCAGAAAATAATATATCAAATTTCTCACCAAGACGTATATTGTATGTAAGAAAATCCATAACAGCCATCAATGCTTTGCGATTAAGCCAGTCATCTGAATCCAGCACCTTGAAATATTTTCCACGCGCCGCTGCAAGACCAGCCATTACAGCATCACCATGTCCGCCATTTTCCTTATGTATAACTCTTACAATCTCCGGATAACGTTCCACATAATTATCCGCTATCTGAGGTGTACTGTCCGTTGATCCGTCATCTACAATAATAACCTCTATTCCTGGCACATCAATAAGTGCTGAGCGGACTGCCTTGTCAAGATAATCCTGCGAATTATAACATGGTATCGCAACCGTAAGTACTACATGATCGTCATATAATTTGTTTTGATTATTCTCATCCATTTTATTTTCTTTCTTAACTTTATAATCAGATATTTCTTATTTAGCTGGATTTCTTTCCGATTTTGTAATTTCAAGTTATTCTTATTTATAATCAGATTTCAGCTGTCTGATACTCTTATCACACACAAACTGTGGAAGTACATAAATAATCAAATAGTAAACTACAGCCATATCCATCGCCGTAACAACATCTACTACAGAATGCTGTTTAACAAACATAGTTGAAATAATAATTAACGCTGATAATATCACACTGCATATCCCAACAATATGATGTTTTTTATTTGCTTTACTTTTTAAAAATGCTACTGCTACAACTATTGAATTATAAACATGTATACTTGGCATAACATTTGTGGATGTATCACTTGCATAAAGCCGCCGTACAAGCCTTGCACAGATATCATTTCCCGTAACAGTATCAGGTCTCAGCATAAGCTTATTCGGATATAGCCACGATACAATAAGAAATGTTGTCATTCCCAATGCAAGGAACCATGCAAGCCTATTAAATTCCTGGCGCTCATATAAAATGAAATACGCAACTGACAGAAATACATAAAAAAACCATATTACATATGGGATTATAAAATATTTGCAAAACGGGATTTTATCATCAAGCCCTGTATGTATGATGTGAAACGCTACATCATTCCTTTTTTCAAGCCACGTAAAGAAAATAAAATAGACCGGAATATACAGAATCCAAAAAAATATGCGATGTTTTTTTATATTATCTTTCATAGAACCTCCGGAGCAATCATCACTAAGCCGCAATCTTCATATTATGCCACATAAACCTCAAAGTCAAAGTATTTACAAACATTTCACAATTTGCTGCAGAAAAGCAAAAGGGCGTTGGTCGCATACCCCCACCGCCCTTTACTCTTATGTCATTATAAATTGATACTTATCACTTATTATTTTCTGATGCAGATACTGAGTCAGTCTTGATAACAAACTTTACACTGCCCTTCATGTCCTTTGAAATTCCGCCAAATGACTGATATGCTTCACCGGCATCTACAATTTTATTTATTTTATCTGTCATATCATTTGCATCTGTTTCTGCCGAATCAAGCTGATCAATTATCTTCTGAGTTGCTTTTTTGAGATCATCTGCCCCATTATTCAAATCATCGCTGCTTGCGTCAAGTTTATCCAGACCATCTTTTAATTCTGAAGTTCCGGCCTTAAGCTGCTTTGTTCCGCTTACAAGAGTCTTTCCACCATTATCAAGCTGATTAAGCCCTTCTGCCAAAGTTTCTGCTCCATTATCAAGCTGTGATACTCCACTGTTAAGCGTATTTGCTCCTGAACTCAGCTGTGAAATTCCTGCTTTAAGCTGCTGTATCTCTGGTGCATAAAGAGAAAGCTGCTGATCAACCTCACTAAGTGCAAGATTTGCACCATACTTCATTCCTTCAGCTGCATATATACTTGCAATATTTGTAATCTGTGAATTTAGAGTAGTTGGAAGATCTGTTGAAAACTTTCCAAATTCAGTTGCAAGTTTTCCATACTCATCACCATATCCCTGACCATATCCTTCACCGTATCCGGCCGCAAATGCAGCAGCAATAACCGGCTGAAGTGTCTGCATCTGAGCAGACATCTGACTTTGTGTCGTAGTTTCTATTATTGATACTACATCAGGATCAGCTAATATTTCATCATCCGTCACTGTAGCTGGTATATTTTTTTGTTGTCTGACTGTTGCAATAACCTGCTGCGTTACAGCCGCTTTTATGCCTGGCTCCATTTGGCTTGAAACCTGACTCATTACATATGTGAACGTTTGATCACTTGCAATATTTGCAAGTTTTGTGCTATTTGCATTTGTTCCGGCTGTTCCGGCTTCGGCTGTTATCACACTTTTGGCATCCTGACCGGCAAGTTTTGCAAAATCAGGCGTATCTGATGCGACAAGGCTAGTGACTGCAGATGTTACATTTGAAGCACTTGCTCCGTCTTTTTCTGCATTTGCCTTGATTGTTGCTGTGGCTGCACTCTGCTGATCTGCTGTTAGTGTTGTATTTGCCCCCTGCGCAGATGGCAGATTAAACGATGAAAGTTTTGAACCTACAGTATTGAGTCCTGATGACAACTGTGAAGCTCCCGATGCCGCACTGTCAAGCCCGCTCTTTAGTGTCTTTGATCCTGTGCCTGCCGATCCGATTCCTGCTGATACCTTTGACGCACCATCATTTAATTCCTTTGCCCCCGAATCCAGCTTATCTGTACCGGTTTTTACTTCAGATACTCCATCTGTATACTTCTTGATTCCATCAACAAGCTGATCCATTCCATCACTATACTGATCTGACAGATCATTTATCTTATCTTCCATCTTATCAAGGCTTAAATCTTTATCAAATGAAATTCCCATCATATCTGTTGATGCAACTGTCACTGACATATCAAGTTTAAAATTCGTTGCATCTGCTGTTATTTCAAAATAATCAGGAATATTTATATCTTTATCTTTTATATCAAGGCTTTCTGCAAGACCAGGCATTCCCATTCCTGCGACTATATACTTATCTCCATCAGAAATAACCTTGCCATTTGTAGTTTCTACATTTTTAAAATGCTCACCATCAAGTATAAGTCCTGTGGCCATCATAAATGGTGTATATACCCCATCTTTTTTTGAATTATTCTGATAATCAAAGCGTATCTTTACTTTACCGCTCTTTCCCGCGATTTCAGAAGGTGAAACCTTTTTACCACCAATATAATAAGATACATTTACACCTACCGGAAGCTGAACTGAGGATTTTCCCTGATAGTAAATTGATGACCCTTCAGCATCCCATGTAATGTTCTTTCCATCCTGCTTAAATGATTCATTTCCCTTTACATTTTTTATATCAGAAAGTGAACTTGTATCCTTTATGCTCTTTGATTTATCAGTATTTTTCAGCCATTCATCAACAATTGTACTGGTTGATTTACCTTCAGCATCCGCCACCACATACACTGTTTCATCCTTATCTGCATCTGTATCAGTAGATAATCCGACTGTATCTTCTATTGTGTCAATAATTCCTGTATCATCACCACTGTCGCCCTTTTGAACAGAATCTGTCCTGGCTGCGCTTTGATTTTCTGACTTAGCATCAACCTCTGTATTCTGATTCACACCAAGCCCTACCATAAGAGATGCACACATTGCTGCTGCAATTGCACGCTTTATTTTTCCATTTTTCATAAAATTCATATAATTTTACTCCTTTCAAATGAATACGCACTATTCTTTAAAGTACATACTTTTTAAAATGTATTTCTAAAGAGCATTCTTAATCTGATACACACTTTTTAAAGTGCAACCTTCTATTTTGCTTTTTTTACAATAAATCCCTTTGATGTATTTACTATTAATTTATCGAAAACTCTCAGTACTGCCGGCAGAAGCAGAATAACAACAAACATACTTATAACCGCACCTCTGGCCATAAGGATACAAAGTGCACTTATCATATCTATATCAGAATACATTCCTACGCCGAATGTAGCGGCAAAGAATGTCATTGCCGATACAAATATTGAACTGATTGATTCTTGAAGAGCATGTGTAATTGCAAAGAGTTTATCCTCGCCCGAATATCTGTGTGCTTTATACTTATTTGTCATAAGTATTGCATAATCAACTGTTGAACCAAGCTGAATTGTACCTATTACAATAGACGCCACAAATGGAAGCGTTGTTCCCGTATAATGCGGTATTGCCATATTTATAAAAATAGCAAATTCAATAACTGCTACCAGAAGTACAGGAAGTGAAGCTGAACGGAATACAAAAATTATTATTATTGCAACAAGAATTATTGATACTGAATTAACTTTATTAAAATCAGTATTTGTAATTTCAATAAGATCCTTCGTACAAGGAGCTTCTCCAATGAGCATTCCCTTTTTATCATATTTTTTTACAATTGATTTAATACTGTCACACTGAGTATTAACTTCATCTGATGCGACTTTATATTTAGACATGACAACTATCATCTGATATTCGCCGTCATCAAGTACATCTTTAATATCCTGCGGAATCATTTCTTTAGGAAATGCCGGTCCTACTGCACTTTGAAGTCCAAGAACAGCCTTTACTCCCTTTACATTATCAACATCATCCATCATCTCTTTAACAGTTTTATCATCGAGAGATGAACTTACAAGAATCATATGTGTTGAATTCATATTAAACTGTTTCTGGAGTTCCTTATTAGCCGTTATGCTTGCAAGACTTTTAGGCAGCGAACTGTCAAGATTATAATAAACTTTATTGTGAGCCTGCCCATAATATGCCGGCACTATAAGAATTGCAAAAAGAATAAGTGCAATCCAGAAATGCTTGACTATCCACTTAGACGCTCCGCCGAAATCCGGAATTATAGGTTTATGCGAAGTTTTTGCAATCGCTTTATCAAATACCAGAATAAGTGCCGGAAGAATCGTGACACATGAAATTACACCTATCAAAACTCCCTTTGCCATTACAAGTCCAAGATCCATACCAAGTGTAAAGCTCATAAACATGAGAGCAACGAAACCTGCAATTGTTGTTGTAGATGAACCTATAACTGACGAAAATGTCTCAGCTATTGCCTGGGCCATTGCTTCTACATGTGAATCATATTCCTTAAGTCTTGCGCAGTAACTGTGCCACAGGAAAATTGAATAATCCATTGTAACAGCAAGCTGCAGTACCGCTGCAAGAGCCTTCGTCACATATGAAATCTCACCTTGTATGAAATTCGTCCCCAGATTATAAACCACAGCGAACCCGATACTTAAAAGAAAGAATACCGGTACAAGAAATGAATCCATTGTAAGAGTAAGAACTATAAAGCAGAGAAGAACTGCAAGTCCTACATAAACAGGAACTTCTTTATCTGAAAGATTCTTTGTATCAACTACAACAGCAGACATACCACTTATAAATGTTGTTTTACTTACTATTTTTCTAAGATCTCCTACTGCTTTCATGGTTTCATCCGAAGACATTGTCGTATCATATACAACGCCCATGAGCTTGGCATCACCATTTTCAATAGCATCTTTTAATTTTGTCGGAAGCATTTCTTCTGGAACAGAAATATCCATTGCTGATCCATACCAGATTACCTTTTTGACATGATCAACATCTTCCATTTTACTGACCATTGTCTTAATATCCTTATCCTGCATATTCTCCACTACAACAAGAGAAAATGCCCCGGTACCAAAATCCTTTGCCAGAATGTCCTGACCTTTCATAGTCTCAATATCTTTTGGAAGATATGTGAGTACATCGTAATTGGTTCTCGTCTTAATATAACCAATTGCTGATGGTATTAAGAGCAGAATTGCAATAATCAAGATTAAAATTCTGGATTTAGCAATACCACGTCCCACCTTTACCATAGAGAAGCCTCCTATCATTACTAAAATTAAATGAATTTCACTCACTTCATCGAATGTTAGAATAATTCAGAGGGATTACTTTGTAATTAGACAGTGGACGATATATGTCCAAATTTGTAACATTGAAAAAAATCTGTGCCACAAAATCAGATTGAAGTTTCTATTTGATTAACACGAATCGGAAAACGCACAGTAAATGTATTTCTGTCTTTTCCATTTGAAGATGCCTTTATCGTACCATTATGTTCTTCTGTTATCTTTGATGCAATTGCCAGTCCCAGTCCATATCCTGGGGTTTCCTCCCTTGAATAATCGGAACGGTAAAAACGTTCAAACACTTTTTTCTGTTCATCTTCTGTCATAGGCGTTCCAAAATCAGTAACACTGAAATATGCATAACGTGGTTCTGCCTTTTCCTCTTTTTTCAGTATTACTGTAACTTCCGAATCAGAATCACTATATTTAAGTGCATTATCAATCAAAATATCCGCAAGTCTTCTAAGTTTTGATGCATCTCCAATCATATATATGTTTTCTTCAATTTCATCTTTTCTTGTCTTGTGTGATTCAAAAAATGGAGGTTCCCATGAAAGAAGGTCATCTTCTATTATTTCACTCAAGTTTACTTCTTCCTTGATGAGACTCTTTTCTGTCATATCGCCTCGCGCAATTTCCAAAAGTTCCAGTACCAATTCCTTCATTCTGGCAGCTTCCGTACGTATATTATCCAATCTCCGCCGATTTTTTGCACTTTCATAATTCTCAGACTTAGCCATAAGTTCTGCATTTGAAATGATTACAGTAAGCGGAGTTTTGAGTTCATGAGAAGCATCTGCCGTAAAACGCTGCTGATCATTCCACGCCACTGCCACCGGCATAAGAACTGCCTTTGAAAGAAATAACGACATTATAAACATAACAACAATTACTCCTGCACTTATTAGCAGTGCACTTTTTATATCACTCATAAGTACAGAACGTTCCTTTGCATAATCAATAAATGCAACTCTTACTGTTCCATCCGAATCCGTTTTTTTCATATAATAAAAATCATAATCAGAAAGTTCTCCTTCTGATTTATTCTCTGTAATAGCAACTCTCGCAGCAGCATATGCATTATCCATAGTTTCAGAACCATATTCAGATATTTCTTCTGTTGATTTTGCAAGCTCTGTTGATGCCGCAATTCCTGTCACCGTTGTATGTGAAGGATCTGTAAGTGCATCTGATGCCGTAGCTGTATGCTCACTTTTCTGCTGTAAAAAAAACATATCATTTCTTATTACTGAACAATTTCCATCATTATCTACTGCAATTACAAGTACTGGGGTACGTGAATATTTTCTGTCATTTATTCCAAATTCACCGGTTTTGTTTGGATCTTCCGGTGGATTTTGAGCATTATACTTGTTTACTCCATTACTGGTAAAACTGTTTTCACCCAAAGCTGCTCTTAATGCTTCACGTCCGGATGTTGTGAATTCATTCTTTGTAGAAAAATACTGAATCGTAAATACTGCCACAAGAAATACAGCTGCAATTGACATCATAACAGCCATAAATTCATATCTTAATTTTTTTATGTAGGGATTTTTCATAAAAGCTGTTACTTTTCCTCCTGTTTATCATGCGATAAAAACTTGTAACTTCATTTGAAAGTGTTCAATTTATGACATTTTCTTTTATCACTCATTGCTGACAAGATGATATCCTACTTTTCTGACAACCTCTATTGTTACATTTGATTTTAAATGAGCTATTTTTCTCCTAAGGAATGAAATATATGCTTCCACATTATTGTCACCCGCATCAGAATCATATCCCCATATCTTACTTATTATTGTTTCTTTAGAGAGAATAATATCCCCATTTATCATAAAATAGCGCATAAGTTCAAATTCTTTATTATTCAGCAGAAGAACCTTCTCATCACATGAAAGTTCACACGAGGCAGGATTAAGTGTCAGATCTCCAAACATAAGAAGATCCGGAATAATATCTGTCTTTCGTCTCATCACTGCGTGAAGAGCAGCAATAAGTTCCTCATTTTCAAAAGGCTTCGTAAGATAATAATCTGCACCGAGATTCAGTCCATTTACGCGATCATTCAATTCAGTACGTGCTGTAAGCATAAGAACAGGTGTCATGATTTTTTCTTCCCTTAGATGTTTCAGAATTTCAAAACCATTCATCCCCGGAAGCATGACATCAAGAACAATTGCATCATACTGCCCGTCTTCTGCATCATAATAACCATCTTCACCATTGTTCCTGATATCAACAGTGTCACCTGTTTCTTCAATTAAATCTGCTATAGTCTCTGCAAGACGTTTTTCATCTTCAATAACAAGTATTCTCAAATGATCTTTCCTCCAGAATGCATATCCTATTCGTCTTCTTTTATTTCATTAAATATATAATTAAAAAATGCCTTCCTTTTCATACCTTTATGACGTGCAAGGAATTCAGTAACATATCCTGCAATATAGCTGTTATACATACCTGCTTTATTATTATACGAAAGTACTGATGTAATGATATCCAGTCTCGCCTGTTCAAATTTCTTAAAATGTTTCTGAAAATCATCATCTGTCATAAGTACATCATTTTCCTTCATCACTGCATATATTTCTTTTGCCTTTTCATCAAGTTCTCTTACAACAATTTCCTGAATTTCAGGGAGCATGCCTATCGTAAGCATGTTTTTTTTCTCCCTTACTATGTTGCAATTGATTTTTTTTGCATCAATAATTTTAAGCATTTCTGAAAGCTGATGATTGCGATCCCATATCAGTCCATCTATATCAGAACCAGCATCCCGCGCAATCATTTCCAGTTTATGCATTTTATTAATCAGATGAATGTACCAGATTCCGAATCCTACAACAAATATCATTATTACTATAGTAAATATTCCCATAATACCTCCATGTTTAAAATGATTTTATTTAGACATATTATATTAATTGTCCAACAGATTTAACTATTTTTTTCTTGTATCGCAATTAAACCGCGGCTATTATGAATTTTAACATACCGACGTAAAAATAAAAATATGAATATGAATGAATCTATATGTATATATAAATGAATATTCAGTGAATTCAGAATATGAAATTTTTATTTATTTTATATCTCATATTTTTATTTTAATAAATTTATAACATGGAGGCATCATGTCAGAATCATCAATCACTAAACGTGCAATTGTCAAAAGTATGAAGGAACTTACAGCAGAAAAGTCCTTTGATAAAATTTCAATCAGTGATATTTCAAATAAATGCCATATAAACCGTCAGACATTTTATTATCATTTCAACGATAAATACTCACTTTTAAAATGGATTTATTACACAGATTTATTCTTGCCTAATATTGATGGTATCACTCTTGATAACTGGGATGATAAATTTTGCGGAATGCTTACTGCTATGGAAAATGATAAATTTTTCTATACAAATACTATTGTACACGCTGAAGATTATATTAAAACTTATTTCATTGAAAACATGGAACATGTATTCTTTATGGCAATAGATAAGGTTGACATAAACCATCACATGTCAGATACGAGCCGAATGATTTTTACACGTTTCTTTGCTTATGGTCTGTGCGGTATTATTACTGACTGGGCAAAAAATAATATGCCAGAATCTGCTACTTCACTTGCGAGCTCCATGAGAAAATTGCTTGAAAGCAGTCTTTCAGCTGCCTATGAATATGCGGCAAAATGATTTTTTCAATATTTGCAATTCTTTATTATGTCATATATAATGGTTTTTATTTGAAACTATGTATATTTGCACAATAATCACGGGGAATACTTATGAGAATAAAAAGAAATTTGACAGCTGCCGTGCTTGCAGGTTGCATGACTCTGTCTTTTGCTGCGGCAGTTCCACATTCATCTGTAATGGCTGATGATACGGCTTCTGTAGATGAAGTTAAGCAGCAGCAGGAACAGACACGCGAAAAAAAAGCGGAAGCAAAGAAAAAACTTGATGACCTTAAAGCAGCAAAGGACGACCTGGTTCAGACAATTGCAAATCTTGATTCACAGATTAACGATTATCAGGCAAAGGTCGATTCCTTAACAGCTCAGAGAAATGATATCCAGACTAAAATTGCTATAACAGAAAACAGTCTTCAGGATTCTTATGTGGCAGAGACAAATCAGTATGCCAGCATGAAAGAGCGTATTCAATTTGCATACGAAAATGGTGATGCCGAATACCTGGATGCTTTAGTTTCCATTCAGGATTACTCAAGCATTACAAATCAGTCTGAATATGTTTCGCAGGTTTCTGTATATGATCAGCATCAGCTAAATGACCTGGCAGCCATCGAACAGTCAATTGATTCCTATCAGACTGATCTTAAAGACAGTTTGAAACAGATTGATACAATAAAGGGACAGACAGAAAGTGAGCAGTCTGCACTTCAGGTACTTCAGGATGGAAAGCAGGAACTTCTCGGCAATACAGAAGATAATATAGACGCTACTTCTGTAAGCATTGAAGAACTTGAGAAGCTGGAAGCAGAACAGGATTCACAAATATCCGCCATCGAAGCTGCTGCTGCAGCCAGACGTGCAGCTGCTGCTGCAGCTACTACTGTTACTGTTACTGCTCCGACACCTGTAAAAAAACCTGCAGCCGTTTCAACTGCTTCACCAGGGAACGCAACTGCTGTGAATAATCAAACTCAAAAAAATACAGCAGCCACAGCCAATACACCTATGAACTCCTATGGCGGAGGCGGTTTTATATGGCCTGCTCCATCTACACGCACAATTACTTCATATTATGGAAGCCGTACTGCACCAACCGAGGGAGCTACAAGCAATCATAAAGGAATTGATATCGGATGCGGATATGGTTCTTCTGTTGTTGCTGCTGCATCTGGTGTTGTCGCATATACAGGTTACTTCGGCGGAGGTGGCAACTGCGTTATCATAGATCATGGCAATGGTCTTTCTACTCTTTATATGCATCTTTCAAGTTTTGCATGCAGTGTTGGTCAGAATGTAAATGCCGGAACAGTTATCGCATATTCCGGAAGCACAGGTGTATCTACAGGTCCTCATCTTCATTTTGCTGTTCGTCTGAATGGTTCTTATGTAGATCCTCTTGGATACCTTTAGAATTATTATATGTCTTAAATATTGCTTTCCTATTAAAAATGGGATTTTTGATGTAATCCTAGAAAGTCATACTTTATAGCGTAACAGATTTTTATCTGTTACGCATTTTTTATACAGTCAAATGTCTGAACCCACATTGCACAGAACTCATTCATCCTGATTTTCAGTTTCTTGTAATACTTTATGTGTCGTTCCATTTGTCATAACTATAATAGAACTGCACCATAATAGATTTCTTTATGTTCTTTGTCATCGGATTTACATTCACATTTTACAAGCAATTTTTCATAGAAATTTATACGCACAAAAAAACTTCTCACATCGTTTTTTTTACCCTACTGTAAGAAGTTTTTTTAGACATTTAATATTGCTGAATATATCTGCCTATCAGCCCTTTACTGCTCCATCAATCATTCCCTGTACTATTTGCTTCTGTCCGAAGAGGAATACTATAACCATAGGGATTATTGCCAACAGTGCTGCTGCCATGATCATGTTCCATTCAGTTACATATGAACCTACAAATGACTGAACAGCTACAGGAATAGTTTTGTATTCGCCGTCCAGGCCCAGCATCATTGAAGGAAGCAGAAAGTCATTCCATATCCACATACCGTTCAAAATAGTTACGGTCATGATTACAGGGCGTAAAAGAGGAAATATGATTTTAAAGAAAATCCCTTCCGGGGAACAGCCGTCGATAGATGCTGATTCTTCCAGATCATAAGGTACACTCTTTATGAAGCCTGTAAGTATGAATACTGTCATGGCTCCGCCGAATCCAAGATAAGCAAAGATAATACCCGGAATAGAATAATTCATATGTATTCCGATGAAATCTCCCAATCTCTTGAAGTTCGCTACCAATGGAAGCATAACTACCTGGAATGGAATTATCATGGATGCTATAAAAGTGAAGTATATAAAACTTGCCCATTTTTTCTTTTGATTTCTGGATATTACCCAGCCTGCCATTGCTCCAAAAAGATCCAGCAGAACGACAGACACACCAGTTATCACAACAGAGCATCCAAATGCCTGCCAAAACTTAAAATGTGTATTATTAATAACACCACTTATGTTTTTTATAAAATTGCCAAAACTCATTCCGGCAAACGTTAGAGGATCATTGACAATACCTGTAGTTGTTTTGGCCGTGTTGGTAAGAACCATATAAAACGGAAAGAGAACATAGATGGCAATTATGACCGCCACGATCGTTTGAACGATAATTACGGATGTTTTTGGTTTTCTATTCATTATAATGATACCTCCTTTTTGTTAGAGGTACGAACCTGAATAATAGATACAACAGCAAGAATAATGAAGAAAAGAACGGCTTTGGCCTGTGACAATGCATAATTGTTCTGTGAAAATGCTGTATGATAAATATTCAGTGCTATCATTTCCGTACCATTTGACAGATATGAACCCAGGAAGTTTTTTACAGAACCAGCTCCGTTGGTCAATGCCAGATTGACATCAAATTGTTTAAAGGCACTGGTAAGTGTCAAAAATATACAGATCGTTATGGTAGGTGCTATCATAGGAATCTTGATTTTGAAAAGAATATCCCATGGATTTGCACCATCAATGGATGCAGCTTCAAGTGTATCTGCAGGAACGGCTGTAAGTCCTGTGATATATATCAGCATAATATAGCCACCATACTGCCATATATATACGATTACAATTGCAGCCAGAGCTGTTCCGGATGCTGACAACATGGATGATTCAGAACCTAAAAGCTGAGTAAGGGCTTTGTTGAAAATAAATTTCCATACATAACCGAGTACAATACCCCCTATAAGGTTTGGCAGAAAATATGAAGCTCTGAAGAATCCCATTGCTTTGATTTTGGTCGTACATAAAAGTGCCAGCAGGAATCCAAAAATATTAACTAAAATTACATTGAATATTACAAATAGAGATGTAATTATGATTGACCATAAAAATCCCGGCTGTTTAAACATCTGTACATAATTGTCAAATCCAACTACCCTTGTAATCTGAATACCATCCCAATCAGTAAATGAATAGCATATGCCATATCCCATAGGTATAATTACCGTAAGTAAAAATGTAAACAAAAGTGGGAAAAGGAACAGTGCATATACAATTGCTCTGTGGTGTTTCAATGTAGGTATAAAATAAATTCCAATGATTGTAATTATCATCCCTACGATGAGAAGCGGTCCCCTTCCGGCAAAGTCATTACCGCCATTACTTACTGTAAAGTCAATAACAAGTGCCACAAGCATTGTAATAATACCTGCCGCCAGTATCAGGAATGATTTTATTTTTCTTCCAGGTGAAAATTCACGCATGTTATTATACCCTCCCGTCTATGATCTGTTTAAATTAATTGTTCATATTCAAATGCCAGAAACCGGGGTAGCAGTTTTTACTGCCGCCCCGTACTGGTTTTAAATTTGCAGAAATGTCAAATGTTCTTTAGTTTGCGTAATAGTTCTTAATAACCTGTGACATCGTAGATACAAATTCATCCGCAGATTTAATCTTACCTGATGCATAATCCTGGAACACAACACTTGTATCATTCTGAAGACCATCTTTTTTGATAAAAGTATGCCATCCGGAAAGCTTACCGTTTGCCATATAAGTACTAACGCTCTTTGCAAATGGATCATTTGCTGTATACTTACAATCATTATATGGGCTTACAAGACCTGCTTCTTCAACAAGAATCTTCTGTGCTTTGTCCTCAGATGCCCATTCAAGGAATGCCTTTGCATCTGTAACATTTCCTGATTTATAAACTGCCCAGTAGGATGATGGTCCGCCAAGAATTGTATCTATACCATCTTCAAATGCTACTGGTGCAATACCTACTGAGAAAGGTTTTGCTTTGTAATCATCATTGGATGTAAGGTTAGCACCAAACCATGAACCCTGTGTTACGAATGCTGCCTTTCCCTGTGCAAAAAGAGCTGTCTCATCATCATATGTTCCGTCAACAGCAACTGTCTTATCACAGTACTGCTGGATCAGACCTACGAATTCAGCAAATTTTGTCATTCTGTCTTCGTCGATCTTGCCACCGTCATTTAACATGTCGATGTATTTGGTATCGCTCATCTTAAGACCAGCGTCAAGATACTGTCCAAAGAGATGTGTACCGGTCGACCATCCAAGGTTGGTAGCATTAGCACCGTAATCAACAACACATGTCAGACCAAGCTGATCTTTCTTGGCATCAATCGTCTCAAAAGCTTTCTTGTATGCTTCAGGAGATGTAAGTGTTGCCGGATCGACACCTGCTGCTTTTAAAACATCTGCATTATAAGCCATTCCATGAGCTTCTACCTGATATGGATAGCCTATGACTGCACCACTGTCATCTACATACTCAACATCGGTTCTCTCGGTCCATTTTTCTCCAGAAAGATCTGCAAGCTTGCCCTTCCAGTTGGCGAACTGGTTGGTCTCAGCTACAAAGATATCCGGCATGGTACCTGCCTGATAATCCTTTTTAAGTGTTTCTGAAGCTGTTGCCTGATTGGAGCCGCCAACCGTCTGGATTGTAACTTTCTTGCCAGTTTCGGATTCGTACTCCTTGGCAAGTTCCTGAAGCTGCGTATCAATTTCAGGCTTACCATTCAAAAGTGTGATTCCACCCGACTCAGAGTTGGATGAAGTTTTGCTGCCTGTTGACTGACTTCCACATGCTGATAGTGAAAATGCCATTGTACAAGCGGCGATTAGTAAAGCAATTCTTTTCTTGTTCATTTGAAACCCTCCTTTTACAACCGTTCCTTAATTTTGCCGGTTTTTTCTCTAAAGTAACCGGTTACTTTAGAATTATTTTATATCTACATTCTCCCAATGTCAACATGATTATGCAATTTCTATAAATTTGACAAAAATTGACTTTTCTTTTTGTTAAAATTCTCTTTTTCTTTTTTATGTAACCGGTTATTTTTTATTGAAACATTAAATCTTTTTTCCTATAATATCTTATGGTTTATGATAAAGATTATCGTGTGCTTACTTTTACAAATTTTTTATTTCAAATGGGAGTTTTTATGCAAAATGAAAAGAATGTAACTTTTCAGGATATCGCAGATTATACTCATTTTTCCAAAACAACAATCTCGCGTTTTTTTAATCATCCTGAGTCAGTTACAGAAGAAAACCGAAAAAAAATAGCCTATGCCATGCATGCATTGGGATACAGCCGTAATAACCTTGCCCGTGTCCTTGCCAAAGGCAATACTGAATTTATCGGGCTGTTAATTCCCAATATTTACAATGGATTTTATTCTATGATTACGGAGCTGTTCCTCCGTACATATGAAAAATATGGATACAAATTTATCGTATTTGCCGGCAGTGATGACAATGACAGTGAACAGCAATACTTGAATGAACTTCTTTCCTATAAGGTAGAAGGTCTGGTGGTTCTTTCTCATACGATTCCATCCCGTGAACTTGCTGCTTACAACATTCCTGTTGTATCTATAGAGCGCGAAGATAAATATATATCCAGCGTCAATACAGACAACTACCTGGGTGGTGTTCAGGCATCCGCACTTCTATATAAGAATGACTGCGATATTTTTTTGCTTCTTAATACTCCTACCAATTCTGACGTTCCAGGTTTCGGCCGCGTTCAGGGTTTTATTGATACCTGTAATGAGCATTCCCTTGACTACCGGATTCTTCAATATAATATGGCAAACGATTATGAGTCGATGGCCGAATCGATCAAACACACTTTAAATACATATGTCATCAATTCATATCCCGGTAAACGCAAAGGGATTTTTTGCCTGAGCGATACCTGTGCCATTATTGTTGAAAACAACCTCATTAAAAAATATGGTTTTATGCCGGATGATTACCGGATCATTGGTTTTGATAATACTCCGGCCTCCCTTGAATCGGTTCTGCCAATAACTACCATCGGACAGCAGGCAGATCTCATCGTGGATTCGGCCATGCAGATGCTGATTGCACAAATCCAGCATAAAAATTCTGATTCATCAGCAGTTTTAAAAAAAATAATCCACAAAGTCATTCCTCCGAAACTTATTATCCGTGATACTACAAAATAAAGCGGCAGTTCATTACTGCTACAATATAACAAGATTTATTTATACGCAGCCTGATCAGCTGCAAAAAAAACACCAGACTTCTGTAAAAAAGTCTGGTGTTTTTTATATACATTTTTAATCTGTTATCTCTTCTACTGCATATCTCTTTGATGCAAGATCTGCTTTCAGGACTGCCTTTTTACCATGCCCGCTCCAACTCATTTTAATTCTGCTTCCTTCTGTAACCATATCAAACGTCGAATCAAAATCAAACGCCGGACATGTATTTCTAAAACGGAGCAAACGTATTTGTTCCATAACTGCTTTATCCCGCAGTCTCGAAAGGACTTCTTCATGTCGCAAATTTGTCCGGTTGATTTCTTTGTGCCCGGATTCCCCCGCCCTTTTTACAGCTTCATAATCATTTTTACCATCAAACAGATCAAGATACCATACCTGTGGTTTCCCTGGCATAAACATCTGGATCGCTCTTGCCAGACACATTGCTTCATCGTCTTCTCCCAATGCACTATAATATGTCGCATTAACCTGATAATATAAATTTTTCTGACCATGAAGATTCTTGATCATACCGCCTCTTTTCAAAATACGATTGATCAGTGATTCAATCTCCTCATCTGTAAGAAGTCCTTTCAAATCCAGAATAGGAATTCCATCATGGCAGCCAAGCATATTAACAGTCCTTATGCCATCCCTGTACAGTTCATTGGCCCATTTTCCCAACCTGGATGGATCTGCCCTGTCAATCGCATCGATCAGAAGCCCCGGAAGGAAGAAATCATACGTCATATAGCCCCTATCGGCTACTTTCTTATATATTTTCTTTTCGTAGCTGTCATGAATTTCCGGAAGCAATTCAAGTCCCAACGGGGCAGCAATTTCCTTGATTTTATCCAACAGTTCCCATGTTTCGGGTTCATTCAGAAAATTTCTTTTCCCGACTTTTTTGGGTGCATAAGCAAACGCATCCAGCCGCACCACTGAAGCTCCGTAATCTGCCAGCCGTCTGAGTGTCTCTCTGTAAAAATCCCATACCTTTTCGGAGCATATGTTCAGATCCATCTGACCAAGATATTTTCTCTCACCATTTTCTTCCCATACTTCCTGATAAAATGTGTTCCAGTATGGTACATCTGTTCCGTCAGGCATATGAACCATCAAAATCGGAAGTCCCGGTTTTCTGAAAAACATATCCTTAATAAGTGCCGGGGTCGGTTCAATATAACCCTTTTCTGTCATGGTTCCATGGCCTTCCCAGAAATGGTTCCAGTTAATAAAAAAGTCCTCATATACAGAATTCGTCCCCTTTTTCAGAAGATCCTGAAACTGTGGAGATTGCACCGAAGCATGGTTTAAAATGATATCCAGTTTCAGATTGATTCCCAGTTTTTTCAACGCTTCAAGGTCCGACCTGTCTGCCAGTTCTTCATTGATTCCATAATCGATAACTGAAAATCCCCTGTCAAGATCACTGTGATAAAGACTCGGAAGAATATAAAAAGAAGAAAAGACATCCTTAAGTTCCGGTCTTTTTAAAATATCCACAGCATCAGAAAGTTTGCCACCGATACTGTCAGGATAAGCATTAAGCATCGGTCCGTTTTTTCTGTTATTATCTGTCATACTGACTCTCCTTTTTACTATCATTTACCCATCAGTTTCTTCCAGTCTTCGTATGTCATAACATCTCCAGATCTTGATGCAATGACTTTAGCTCTGCTGACTTCATTTAAAAGCTGCCGCTGTTCAATCTCAACCACGGCTTTAATAAGATCCGTATCTGTATTGCCATCCCTTCCGCGCCTTTTCCTGTCAGCATACGTTTCCTCCGGTGTTGTATTCAAAAAAATCGGTATATCAACCCCGGTTATAAACTGTGACAGCCCGCGGGTCCACTCAAGAATAAGTACACTCACATCAGAAAAATTCTTTTCCTCATACCAGAACGCCGTATTATCACGTCCCATCCTTCTTAACCAGATCATTTCTGCGCCATCACGAAACGCATTCAGTACATCATTGATTTCATTATAATTCTGTTCGTGTGGTGTTCCAAGATGCCGGTTAAGTGCCGCCTTTCCTCCGGAAATATACACCGGATACCACGGCTTATCCACCGGACTCACATGACCAGTTTCATTTTCTTTTATCTGAAAATCACGTATCTCATCGAATACTTCCGGTGAACCAAGTCTGGCATCAACCACTGCTCTAACACCATTATGCCGGAATACCCGAAGCCGGCTTGCATCATTTTCTACCGGTATCATATGTGGATAATTGTCACCACTTATGGTATATGCTCCTACTTTGGATGCGTTCAAAAAATAGGTAATCAAAGCTGACAGGCAGGTTTTGCCCGAACCACTTCCTCCGACAATACTGATAATTGTTCGTCCATACGGATTATTTCCGATATTTTTTGCAATACTCTCTTTGACAGAAGAAAACAACTTTTTGGCACTGGCGATAGTTGCTTCATTTAAATCTAATGAATCGCCCGGCATATCCCCACCCGGAATTGAATCCTCAGGATCCAGTTCTATCTTATAAGGATCTATCGCGAGTATTCTGTCTGCCACATTCTGATTATGGTTTTTAGGTAGTTCAGTACTTACATAGTCTCTATTCATAATTACTCCAAAACGGTATCCTTGTTTTTATCCTGATAACGGGTTTCTAATTTTTTAAATGGTGTGTTATAGATCATAGCCTTCAAAAACGCAGGGAGTGAGAGCCCCATGATAAATATAACCGGCAAAATCTTGTAAAAATAAAAATACATAGCTATTAAAGGTACAATTGTTATTGCAAACATCAAAACAGTTCTCGGCAAGTTGGCCAGAGCCATCAGAACAGCATTTCTTATGTAATTTCCAGTTTTTTTATATTCAAAATGGCTCAAAAGCGGGAACACCCATTCCAAGACCAGAATTATCAAAAACAACAAAACAACAAACACAACACGAAATTTCCGTATTGTTTCATTTGGCGCCGTCCTCATAAGATATAAATCAAATCCTACCAAAAATCCCACGATAACCATTGGTATCCACAGAATCATCCCCATAGCAAAGTTTTCTTTAAATGATTTAAAATATGTCTTGACAACATAGGCGTCTTCATCCCTGACCATTTTCAGGACACAGTAGTCCAATGCGGTCAATGCTGCCCCACCAGTAATGACCGGGATTGATAATAAAATGGTAAGCAGATTAAGAATAATAAGGTTCGTAAAAATTGTCATGACCCGCATTACCGGTCCATCAAGTGAAAAAATCCCCTTCATTGGTTCGCCTTTCGTAAAAAACCATCAAAGTAACCGGTTACTTAGTATATTATAACTAATCTGACCTCTTCTTGCAATCATATTTTTATATTTTACCTGACATTCATGTCATATTTTTACAGTGGTCTCCATACAAGTCAGGATGGACTTACTGCCGCTTGCAGCCAGTAATAATGTCAATTCAAATAACAATACAGCCAGTCCAAAGACTGGTGACAGTAAGTGCCGATAGACCATTCATATCCGACATCATAAGTTTTACTAATATCTTCCTAATTGTTCTTTTTTATAAATTTAAAAAAAATACAAATAACTAAAATATCCGGTGGCTGCTTTTACCGTAGCCACCGGATTACTTTATTCCTTATTACGCCTGTATATTTTTTTATAAAATCAATCAATTATATAGGCATTTACTATTTCGCCCTCATAAATATAATGAGGGTCCTGAATTTTTCCAATCTTGTATTTTGTATCACCCATAGGATAAAATTTCTGGTAATTATTATCTATCAGCGGGATTTTTTTCTCCGTACTGAAAACCACTTTACATTCCAGCGTCAATGGAAATTCTTTGATTGAAGGAGATTTAACCATTTCTCCCTTAATTGCTGTTAGTCCTGCATCTTTGATTTTATCTTCAACCTTATTTCCGCTCTGAGTTCCACAATAGGCAACTGCATCCTTCTGTTCAGCAACCGCCTCACCTACAGGTATACTGATTGTGAACTCTCCGCTTTCATCTAAAAGCTGCTTTGTAAAACGGCTTTTCCTTACATAAATAGTAAATACATCTTTTCCGAAATCTGTTCCAAGTGCCCCCCAGCCTATTGTCATCGTATTCGTTCTGCCATTAGATGCTGTGTTTAATAAAACTCCATGAGGAAGTGCACTTAATATTTCTTTTGCATAATCCTTAACATTTATTTTTTTGCTCATAATATCAAAATCCTCCTTTTCATTATATTCTTGCCGAAATTTTCTGTGTTTTATACAATTTTAATAAAACACACGAAATACTTTTACCATAAACATCTTATGATTTTAATATAAATAATCACAATTTCCATTGTACTTCTTTGTATCCGCAACTTCTATCACATATTTTTTCAGCTTCTATTATAAGATTTATTTACCGCTTCCTTCATGCTCTTTACATATTCTGCAAGTTTTTCAGGCGCATCTTTTCCTTCTCTTGCCGCTATCTTAACCATTGCTGAGCCAACTATTACACCATCTGCAGCAAGCGCCATTTTTTCTGCCTGATCTGGTGTGCTTATTCCAAATCCTACCGCTGCCGGTACATCTGTAACATCTTTTATCATGTCAAGAATCCTTGAAAGATGTGAATCAAACTGCCCGTCTGATCTTGTTCCTGTAACTCCCATTGATGAAACTACGTATATAAATCCCCTTGCCTCACTTGCTATCATCTTAATCCGTTCATCACTTGTAGGTGCAATCATAGAAATAAAATCCTGCTCATATTTATCTGCAGCTTCTACAAACTCTCCCTTTTCTTCAAATGGCACATCTGGAATTATAATTCCCTGTGCCCCCGCCTCTGCCGCATTCTTAAAAAAGTTCTCAAGTCCATAATGATATACCGGATTTGCATATGTCATAAATACAATAGGTGTACTCCTGACTGTTTTTCTAAGTTCACGTACAAGCTCAAATGCCCTGTCTGTTGTCATTTTTCCTGCCAGTGCACGAACATCTGCCTCCTGAATAACAGGTCCTTCTGCTATAGGATCCGAAAAGGGAATCCCAACTTCTATAAGATCTGCACCTGCTTCAGCTGCTGCTTTGAAATTCTTGACTGATGTTTCAAAATCAGGATCTCCTGCCGTCAAAAATGTAATAAAAGCTTTCTTATTCTGAAATGCATCTTTTATCTTAATCATAAAGCTTTTCCCCCCTATATCTTGCAATTGCGGCTACATCCTTATCTCCGCGCCCTGACAGACAGATAATCATAATATCATCTTTCTTGAGCTGAGGTGCAAGTTTCATTGCCTCTGCAATAGCATGTGAGCTTTCAATTGCGGCTATAATTCCCTCTGTCTTTGCAATATATTCAAATGCATTTACCGCTTCATCATCTGTAACAGGTACATATTCTGCCCTGCCCGTTGACTGAAGGTATGCATGTTCAGGTCCTATGCCAGGGTAGTCCAGACCGGCAGAAATAGAATATACAGGAGCTATCTGTCCATACTTATCCTGGCAGAAAAGAGATTTCATCCCATGGAATATACCAATTTCTCCAGTTGCCATTGTTGCTGCTGTCTCCTTTGTGTCAATACCTCTTCCTGCTGCTTCGCACCCTATAAGTCTTACATCTTTATCATTAATAAAATTGTAAAACATACCC
>OBMA010000438.1_pt1 | contig 24587 bp, 19 predicted proteins | sample 1539141 | NCBI WGS metagenome assembly OBMA01 (sample SAMEA3991484, study PRJEB22521) | metagenome | biome: anthropogenic terrestrial biome; feature: sewage plant; material: raw primary sludge | place: Sweden | collected 2012-09-26
TTATCGGTACAGATACTTACGACGGCGATAAAGTTGTATTCCGCCCGGGTCCTATATATGAAAGTGCCATAAATGGCGGATTTGCTGTAATGGATGAGATCAATATGGCACGAAATGAAGCGCTTGCCGTACTTCATTCAACTCTCGACTATAGAAAGACTATCGATGTTCCGGGATACGACCGCATCACAGTCGCGCCTTCCGCGCGCTTCATCGGAACTATGAACTATGGATATGCCGGAACACGCGACCTTAACGAAGCACTCTCTTCAAGATTTGTGATAATAAATATGCCTGTGCTTTCACCTGACGATCTCACACAACTTATACTTGATGATTTTCCGTCAATAAAAATGAGTGCTGCCAAACAGTTCTCCCTTTTATTTGACGATATAAGAAAGAAATGCGACAGTTCGGAGATATCAACAAAAGCGCTTGACCTGCGTGGGCTGCTTGATGCAATACGTCTGATACAGACCGGGATTCCTGCGGATCGTACGCTCGAGATGTGTATTGTAAATAAAACATTTGACGAATATGAGCGTGGGCTCGTCCGTGACGTTATAAATTCGCGCATCGGACATAAAATGTCATATTCACAGGTCTTTGGAGAATAGATCGGCATGACACCACAAGATCTGAAATGATCTATGAGGCTGTTACATTGGAAAAATATGATGAACAGATTAATAAACACGGCAGTGAACGCAAAGCTCAGAATATAGCCTGGAATTCCTCGGGTGATTATTCCTTTAAACCTTCATTCCTGTCATATAACGATGATGGCAGCCCGAATCTCTATGCTGACTGTATCGTCGGACTTGTGTACAAATGGTATGACCACGAAAAGCTTGACCGTTTTTTCATTTCATACAGCAGTGATTTCAGGAGCGAATCTTTTGATGACCTAGTATGGCTGATGCTTGAAAGTGGTGCATATGCACGCGAATCGGAGACTGGTGAACGGCCTGCGCTCAAAGAACTACGCATCGAATTCGCAAAATCTTTTTTCAAAAAAGAACAGACCCTTTCACGTCAGCAGTGGATGGTCAATAATAACCTTGTCTACACTATGCAGTCCGCCAGATGGAGCAGCGTTCTGGGTAAACATATGCCTGTCATGACTCCTGCTGAAAAAAGACTTGCATCCGTTTTGGACTGCGGCTCTGATCTTTCTACTGACAATATCATCTCGTCAATGCACCGTGTTTTTTCATCCTATTATCATTATGATGGCAAAATAAAAGAGAAGCATGGTTTGCGGCTGCATATAGGGAAACGCACTGCTTCATTCCTCTCTAAATTCGTTCCGGCAGAGATAAGACGCTCCGATTCTCTGCAGTTTAATGATCTAAAAACAGATTCTCAAAAAGACAGCGGTGTATCTTATTCCGGCAGTAAAGGACTGATATCTTATATCTCCGATACTACAGCCGAAAATGATCGCATCTATATAGAAAACTGTTTTGGACGTTCTATTATCTCTCCTGAAAAAAATCGTTTGATCGAAAATGAAATGTGTAACGGAATACATGAGACATGTCATCTTTGGTTCACTGACGGCACCCGTTCCGGCATTTCATCAGGTAATGCTGTCTGCGATCATGTTGCTTTTGAGATGAATGAACAATATAAAAGAAATAAAAAGTATTATGATGATCGCTCAGATATGTATGATCAGATCATCCATAATCTATCTGAACGCGTACGTGCGGCTTTTACATCCCGCAGATCACTACTTGTACACCATTCGCTTACCGGAAAGCTTGAACCTGATATCGTTTGGAAAGCTGATATCCTCGGGAGCTCACATCTGTTTCTTCATACCGAAGAGGATGCTGCTCCAGACATATCAGTAACACTGCTCCTTGATTCCTCGGCATCAAGACGTGAAGTTCAGGAAGAGACTGCAGCACAAGGATATATAATCGGTTCTGCGCTCACGCGCTGCCATATACCGGTACAAGTCATGAGTTTCTGCAGCCTTCGCGGTTATACGATAACCCGCATATTTGCGGATGAAACCCACCCTGAAAATATGCGAAATATTTTCAGATACAGTGCAGCCGGCTGGAACCGTGACGGGCTCGCTCTCCGCGCAGCAGGATATATCGCAGCGCAGAGTCATGCTTCTACGAAACTGCTCATAATACTTACTGACGCAAGTCCGAATGATCTAAAACGTGCGGCTGCGCAAGGAAAATATGGACTGTCAAAAGACTACGGCGGCAATGCCGCTATAACAGACACTGCCAACGAAGTTTCTGTTCTAAAGAAGAATGGTATACATGTTATGGCCGTATTCAGCGGCAGAGATGCTTGCGCGGAAAATGCCGCGCGGATATATTCTGATGATCTTGTCCGCATAAGACAGACCGATCAGCTCGCCGGTGCTGTCTCTACACTCATAAAAAAACTATTTGTAATCGCATAGAAGGAACATCGGTTTTATCGCAACGACTTCATCGTGCTCTTCCTGCGTAACCTTAACAGATGAATCAAGCCCTTTCAGTTCTTCTTCCATAATGCTGAGTGCATCTATAGCATTATCAGCTTTGCCTTCCCTTACGACACGTATCATACGTCTTATCACGATCGGATGCGCATAATGTGACTGAACGGGAAATGGATGACCGGATGTCTCGACAGACCTGACATATCCGTCCATCTCGCGGCAGGCATTGTCCCATTCGTCCTGCGCTGATTTTTTATTTCTCTTTCCTGTAGGAAGTATACGCGTCGCAGCGATCATGAATATCGCGGCGATACCAAAGAGTACGAAATATATTGATGAACCTGTCGTTTTCGTAATGAGCATCCTGTAAAGGCCAAATGCCGCAGCTATGATTCCGCCTGCAAATATGATCACTGCGACCCACCGATATGAAGGATCTATATTATCGATAGTCCTCTTCTGCTTTGCTGTAAATGAAAGCTGTTCATACAGATGCGGTCTTTCTGACAGATTTTCTTCTGCCCTGCGAAGTTCAGCAAGTGTCTTCTCTGCTTCCGGCGAAAGATTCTTGAGATATCTTGCCTCTTCCTCTGCTTTCTGTTGGGCAAGTTTCTTTTCAGCCTTTTCACTGTGTAGCGGAATCCCCGGAAAATTTACTCCGAATGTCTCAAGGTATTCGTCCGCCCATTCCTCATACTTAAACTTACACTGTTTTTCTGTGCCGTCTTTAAGCTGAACGACTATATAAGACATTGATCCGAATACTCCATGACCTGTATATCCGCCCTTACTTATCGCTACTCTCTTGAACACGCGCGATATATCATCTATCGAAACGTAATACATCCTGTCGATATAGAAACTGTTCAGATACAGAGCCTTCCGCCCTATTCCGCACGGTCCTATATGAAGACAGTTCTCCTTATCCACTTCAAGTTCTTTCCGGCTGATAACAGTGTTTCCGATATGTATCGGTGAAAATATCATGTCAAATATCTCCTTCCATCTTTCCTCAAATCTGTTATTACAAAAGACCCACAGGAGTTTGGCCTCCCGCGGGTCTGCGGCTATCAAGCCTTATAACATACCGTACATGTACCTGTGCATCATGCTGCGGCTTTGTGTGTCTTTGTTGCGCGAAGGAATATCACAAGGAATATAGCTGCGATTATTATTCCTACAGGATAAGCAACTGCTGTGTTCTGCTTAAGTGCCGGGATAAGTCCAAGGCACTCAGGAGCCATTACAAAGTATGTCATAGTAACAGCGCTCATAAATGTTGCAGGAACAGCTGTGATCCAATAATTTTTCTTATTCTCAAACAGATACATTGATGCTGCCCAGAGGACGATCATAGCAAGTGTCTGGTTTGTGAATGAGAAATAACGCCATATAATGTTGTAATTAATAGCACCTACCACATTACCTATAGCAAGTACAGCGCCTGCGCCAAGAACAGGTACGCAGAGTATAAGACGATTCTTCCAGCTCTTCTGATCGATCTTGAGCCAGTCAGCAAGTGTAAGACGTGCTGAACGGAATGCTGTATCACCTGAAGTGATAGGACATGCGATAACACCAAGCATTGCAAGAACAATTCCGATATAAGGCATTGTCTGCTGGCAGATAGAATATACTGTATCAGGACATCCGCCGCCTGCATCAAGAAGTCCCTGACTTCCGTATACTGCACAGCCTGCTGCTGCCCATATAAGAGCTATGATACCTTCAGCGACCATTGCGCCATAAAATACGAAATGACCCTGTTTCTCACTCTTCATGCAGCGTGCCATAAGAGGCGACTGTGTTGAATGGAAACCTGAGATAGCTCCGCATGCTACAGTGATGAACATGAAGCTCCAGATTGGAAGTCCTTCTGGATGTTCATTACCAAAATGACTCCAAAGTTCAGGAATAACAAAGTTAGGATTAACAATAGTTCCGATAGCAACACCTACTGCCATTATAACAAGGCATGCACCGAATACCGGATATATCTTACCGATGATCTTATCGATAGATATGAATGTTGCTGTGAAGTAATATGCAAGGATGATGAGCAGCCAGAAAAGCTTGTTAGTAACGATACCGGCAGCTCCGCCATTCTTGAACAGTGTAACGAGAAGTCCTGCAGGACCTACCGCAAATACTGTACCTACCATGATAAGAAGAACAACTGAGAACACACGCATTACATTTCTCATCGCATCTCCGAGATAGATACCTGTGATCTCTGAGATAGATGCGCCGTTATTACGTTCACTGAGCATTCCTGAAAAATAATCATGAACGCCTCCGGCAAATACTGTACCAAATGTGATCCAAAGGAATACTACGGGTCCCCATTCAGCTCCGGTAAGGGCACCAAAGATAGGGCCAAGGCCGGCAATGTTGAGCAACTGGATCATGAACAGCTTCCACTCAGGAAGGACGACATAATCCACACCGTCGTTGATCGCTACAGCAGGGGTCTCACGGTCATCAGGGCCGAATGTATTCTCGACCAGCTTGCCATAAGTGAAATACCCTCCGATCAAGATCAGAAGACAAATAAAGAAACTAATCATTGTAACACCTCCTATAAATTTTTTTCCCAACTATATATATTTTAGTCCAATCACAAGATTTAACAATCTGAAATATAAACGAATTATAAAATTTTTATTAAGCATTTTGACTATAGCTTTTTTACATGTAATCATTTATTACTCTTATTCCTGGATCACTCCTAGCTAATTCTAGGTTAATTCTTAGTTTTGAGGCATCTGATATTTTTTTACAATATTATATTTTATGCAGTATAATAACGTTCAGATGCTTTAAAGCATACATTATCTTATAGAGGAGTGATACATTTGAAAAAACAGAACTTAGCATTTACATGCGGTGCACTTATGACCGCGGCATCAGTATCATTTTCATGCTTCACGTCTTATGCAGCTCCATCGTCTGCTGTCACAAGAAATACGACATTCACAACAATGGCACAGATGAAGTCATCGCTTGGCAGCCGTACTGATATCACGTGGACTCCTGTTTATCTTACAGAACCCGAAAATGATTATTGGACATTCGCTGATCAGTCAGATACTGATTCAACAGTTATCACATTAAACATCGCAAAGAACGCCTATCGTAATCTTGAGATGCTGCTTGATGACGGTTATACAATGGATTACAACGATCTTTCCGCGTACTGTGCTGAATACCTTGGAAAAAAGAATGGCATACCTGATTCTTATTATAAGGTACTTACAAGCTGCCTTGACAATCCATATATACTGAACAGACCAGGGGCAAAAGTTACTGCGACAACATATAACGGCAGAGATTATTCATCTGTATTTGATGCTTCATATTACGCATCAACGTACCCTGATATTGCCGCAAAAGCCGGCAATGATCCGGCAAAGCTTCTTCGCGACTTTGTTGAAAGCGGCATAAACGCCGGCAGACGTGGCAATGCTTCATTTGATATAGATGCTTATATCGCACAGACTGATGCCGCACAGCTTTCCGCGCAGACCGCCTCATCTTCATACAAGGTCCTTGGCAGCGGTGCTGTCGCTCCACTCGGAAAATACAGCTATAGCCGCGCTAATTACTATGGAAAATACCTCGGACATTACGCTGCTGCTACTGCAACAGATTATGCATCAGGCAAGGTCTCCGCATCAACAGATGATCCTGCTGCAAAAACCGCTGCAGGTACATACACAGAATCAAATACGCTCAGTGTTTACACAAATGAACCTGTAAGCAGTTCACTTGCTAATCAGCGTCCCATAGCGATCATGATGCCTACTGATTCAGCCGCTCAGCCTTCATACGGAATCGGCAGAGCCGCAGTCCTGTACGAGATCATGGAAGAGGGCGGCATCTCACGTCAGATGGCGATAATCCCCGACTGGCAGGGAATGTCGCGAATCGGAAACGTAAGAAGCTGCAGACTTTACTATATCAATATCGCGCGTGAATGGGATCCGATACTTATCCATTTCGGCGGCGTCGCATACATGAAGGGATCGATTGACGCTCCTGATATCAACAACATCTCAGGTACTTATGAATATGGCACCGGCGGTAAGGCACCGGGCGCAGGATTCTTCTTCCGCACGGATAACAGACCTGCTCCTCATAACGCATATATCTCATCCTCAGGAATACTTAAAGCATGCGCACAGCAGGGCTACCAGACATCACTTCGTGACGGCTACTATAATTCGAACCACTTTACATTTGCTGCCGGAGTAAATGATCTTTCGCAGTATGGCAGCCAGGCTCGAAGTGCAGAAGGTATCGATCTTGCCAAGATATTCACATATACCAAGACCGATCTGAATTACAGTGCTTCTGAAGGTGTCTATTATAAAGACCTTCACCGTAAGGCACAGGTCGACGCTATAACAGGAAAGCAGCTCACATTTGAGAATGTCATAATCCAGAACGCGAACTGGAGACAGCTCGACAAGAAAGGTTACCTTGACTTCGATGTAATGGATACGACCGAGGACGGATGGTACTGCACAAAAGGCAAAGCAATTCACATCACCTGGAAGAAAGAGACTAACTACGGACCTACACGATATTACGATGATAATGGAAATGAGATACAGATGAACACAGGAAAGACCTACATCGCAGTAGCCGAGAACGACAAGAGCGTGATATTCAGATAAGAGTTCACATAGCCTTATTGTATAATTAAATCTGATACCTTACGGCTGCTATCACATCTAACACAAAAGCGGAACGTGCCATATTACGACACGCTCCGCTTTTTAGTATATTCACTGGATCATATACACCGAATCATTTCCATATGAATGAATAGCTTCCCTTATCACTCAAGGTTCAATTTCTTCTTCGTGATGAAATACGATATTACATAAAATACTGCAGCAAATATCGCGCTATAGACCGTCATCAGTATTAGCATCTTAAGCACTACCTGCGCCGGCTCCTGATTGATTCCGCCCATTTCTACGCCAAACAATATATTGCCCGTATTGATCCCCAATATAAACCCGACTATCTGCATTGCGATATTCAGGCCTATGTAAGAAGCTACACTCATAAGTATCTTGTGATCGTTTGACAGCTGTCCAATCGCAAATGATGCTGTTATCTGTTCCCAGCGGCTCAATGTACATATGATTATGTCTACGACTGTTAACACAATAAATACCCACAGCATATTCCTGATACCGGCTTCTGCAAATGCATTAGTTATCGTACTCCATACCTCGCTGAAATGAACTCCGATTCCCCTCGATATTATAGACCATGCCGATAGGGCTACTGCAACACCGTCGATCACCATCCAGCATACAGCAACGATAGTCTTGCCTATCATAGTAGTGTGTGTCTGTACAGGTAATGTATGTGTAAGATATCCTTCATCCGTATACATACTCTTATAATACCTGACGATCAGATATACCGTTGTCCCGACTACTGCAGCAAATACGATCAGTATGTAAGCTACAACACCGGCAACAGTTAATGCTCCTAAAGCACCTTCCATCTGAACTGTTCCGCCATTTTCTGATAAATATCCCATCTTATTTTTCAAGTACCCAACTTCAATATTTCCTAAAAGTGTGACTAGCGCAAGTGCGATGTGAAGGATCACAAGAATTCTTCCCGTCGAGATCCACTCATATTTAAGTACTTTTTTCAGCATCTGAATACCTCCCTGAACAGACTGTCTATAGATTTTCCCTCTTTGGCTCTTATATCTTCCGCCGGACCACACATCCTTATCGTTCCATACTGCAGGAACACAACATTATCCAGAATACTTTCGATATCAGAGATAAGATGTGTTGATATGATTATCGCCGCATTCGGGTCATAATTAGTCAGGATCGTATGCATAATATAATCACGCGCTGCCGGATCCACGCCCGCAATAGGCTCATCAAGAATGTAGAGCTGTGCGCGTCTGCTCATGACCATGATAAGCTGTACCTTCTCGCGTGTACCCTTTGACATATTCTTGAGTCTGTCTTCCGCACCTATGCCGAGTTTCTGGAGCATGTCATATGCTCTTGCCGCATCAAAATCGATATAGAAGTCCGCGAAGTATTTTACGATATCCTTCACTTTCATCCAGTCCGAAAGATAAGTCCTTTCAGGCAAATAAGAGACAATGGATTTTGTGTCAGGTCCGGGTGCTTCTCCATTGATCAGGATCTCGCCGCTTGTCGGAGTAAGAAGACCGCTCGCCAGCTTTATAAGTGTTGTCTTGCCGCTCCCGTTAGGTCCAAGGAGTCCGGTTATCCCGCCACGCTGTATCTGAAGGTTTATTCCGTTCAGTGCCTGCTGCTCACCATATTTCTTAACCAGATTTCTACACTCAAGTATTGGTGCCTGCTGCTGTGCATACTTCATCTGCGGCATCATACCCTGCTGCACTGTATTCTGCTGCACTGTACCCTGCTGCACTGTATTCTGCTGCATAGTACCTTGCTGCTCTGTCGGCTGCTGTACTTGTTCTATTGTACCTGACTGCACAGTTCCGTTCTGCGAACTCATCTCATCCATTACTTATTGTCTCCCTCCGGATTCTTTATCTCATCTCTCATCAGCTCAACTATCTCATTTCTTTCGAATCCAAGTTTTTCCATTTTCCCAAGAAACTCATCTATCTGTTCATGTGCCATATTGCTGCGCAAACCTGCGATCATTTGTGTATCCTCCGTAATAACTCTTCCGCTCGTGCGGAGTGTTGTGATAATGCCGGTTCTCTCCATTTCGGACATCGCCTTCTGCATTGTATTTGGATTCACCTCTGCCTCGGCTGCAAGCTCCCGCACTGACGGCAGTCTGTCTCCCGGCTTGTAATACCCTGATACTATACGCATCTGCAGTATCTCAAGTATCTGCATATATATCGGTCTATCATTTGAAAGATTCCATGACATCTTTTGTCCTCCTTTCTGTATTAGTACACTAGTACAATAATACTGTTTGGATTATATGTCAAGTATAATTTTTTGATAGCGATCCGATATTTTTTGATAGCGATCCGATATTAAAAAACTCTCCGAGGCATTGCTGCCGCGGAGAGTAATCTGATACTCTTATATCATCATATCATGAACTTCTGTGCATTCTCGTTCAGTTTCTGTGCGACACCCTCAAGCTGTACCGCATTCTTAGAAACTCCGTCAACGATTGCTACAACTTCGGCCGTAGAAGCTGATGTCTCCTCTGTACCTGCAGCATTTTCTTCTGAAATAGCTGTAAGATCCTGAACAGAATCGACTATGCTCTTACGTGAATCATCAAGATTCTTAGCTGCATCCGATATCGTATTGACACCGCATCTCGTATGCTGGATTCCTCCGTTGATCTGTTCAAATATAGCACTTGTCTTCTCAACGTTCTCACTCTGCTCACTCATTACCTTCTTGACTTCATCCATGATCTCTACAGATTTTCCTGAATCTTCAAGCAGCGACTGTATGATACCATCTATCTGAACCGCTGACTGATTACTCTGCTCTGCAAGCTTCTGAATCTGTGATGCTACTACTGCGAATCCTCGTCCATTCTCTCCTGCTCTTGCTGCTTCAATAGAAGCGTTAAGTGAAAGAAGGTTTGTCTCATCTGCTATCGAACGAATAAGTGTTGTCGCTTCCTGAATATTCTGTGCTGAAGCGTTTGTTCTGTTCGTCTGATCATATATGATATCAATTGATTTACCTGCAGTCTCATTTGTAGCACGAAGATTCTCGATTATGCCTGACGCCTCTTCTCCGCTGCTGCTCATCTGATCCGCCGTTGTAAGAAGTGTGCTTACCTGAGCGGTCGTATCTTCGATCATATTGCCCATCTTGACGATCTGCTCTGTGGCATTCTGTGTTTCTCCAGCCTGACTTGTCGCTCCCTGTGCGATCTCCTGAACTGCTTTCTCTATCTGTTCAACATTTGATGTCGTCTCTTCAGCACTGTTCGCAAGATTTTCTGCCGTCTCAGAAACCGACTGTGCCTGATCTTTGATATCTGATATGATACTGCTCAGTTTCGCCTGCATAGAACGTACCTGTCTGCCCATACGACCGAACTCATCCGTTCGTTTATCTAGCATTGTCTGATCCTGAGATTCCGTAAAATCAAGTTCACCAATTTTGTTTACAACTTCTGTAATTATATTGATCGGTTTTACGATAACAGATGAAAACAGTATCGCCAATACACCGAATATTACTACGATGATCAGTGCTACGACAATGGAACGTAGCGTTAATGAATTTATTGAAGCTAAAATATCTGATTCGTCGGCTGAGATTACAAGTACAGCACTCTGATCACTTGTTACCGCATATGCAGCATACTTTGTCTTACCTTTAAAATCATATTCCACAACCTGTGAATCTACTGTCTTTCCTGCCTGAATATCTGCTACCACTGCCTTAACAACGGAATTCTCTACTGACTGCCCTATCTTCTCTGCCGTTGGATGATAAAGCATCATACCGTCTTTTGCAGAAACAAGATATGCATAGCTGGAATCAAATCCTTCCATTCCTGCATCATTAAGCATTTCCTTCAGCTTGTCAGGATCTGATAAAACTGCATCCCCGTTTGCCGTAATATCATTATCTATCATCCTTGTATATGAGACAGCCTGTGACATGATATAGTCTTTTGCTGTATTCTTCATATCCTTGGATACTGAAGGAAGAACCATTAGCATAAACAATACTACTGTCACGATTACCGACAATATTACCATCATCAGTATCGATGTTCTGATAGACGTTTTCTTTCCCTTGATCTCTTCGGCTTCTTCAGTCGGCATTTCTACTTTTTCCGTCGCATTTTCTGCCATATAATTATCTCCTTGTCCTCTATTATATTACTGACAATATTCTGGTCAGCACAGCATCACCCTTTGCCTTCTATTTTCTCATACTATTGTATATTGTGCAACAATTTGGCGACAATCATTTGCTTTTTTTTGTATTTTTACACAACTGTTTATTTCAAATATCATTTTTTAGATCCGTATTTTTATACCTGCATATTTTTATTCGAAAATCGTGTATAATCTTATAAGATGATGCAAGTGTCCGAAGGAAGCGAAGCAATTCGTAGCATCATTGCCACTTTTGACACCCACAAAAAACGTAAGATTAAGAAAGGAATATCATGAGTAAAAACCCTATCGTAACTATAACAATGGAAAATGGAAGTACTATCACTGCTGAACTCTATCCGGACAAAGCCCCTGAGACTGTAAACAACTTCATCAGCCTCATATCAAAGCATTTCTACGATGGACTTTGCTTTCATCGTGTCATTAACGGATTCATGATTCAGGGCGGAGATCCTGAAGGGTCTGGAATGGGCGGTCCCGGTTATTCTATAAAAGGTGAATTTGTACAGAATGGTGTAGAAAATGATCTTGCCCACACCGCAGGTGTTCTTTCAATGGCACGTTCGATGTCTCCTGATTCAGCAGGCAGCCAGTTCTTTATAATGCACAAAGATGCACCTCATCTCGATGGTGCCTATGCAGCATTCGGAAAAGTCACGGATGGAATGGATACTGTCAACTCTATCGCCGAGTGTGAGACTGACTATAATGATATGCCTCATGATCCTCAGATCATGAAGACCGTAACTGTCGAGACATTTGGAACTACTTATCCGGAGCCCGTCAAGATCTAATGAAAGAATCAAAGACATTTTTCAAAAACAATATGTCTTTTTTCGTGATAACTGCATGCGAAGCCGCATTTCTTATATTTGTGGCGGTATGCAGTTTTCATCATGGATATTCTGTATGTATACCCGCATCTGATCTTATCTCATCACAAAATGACGACGTGACATATAATGGCGATTCGATCTCTGTTGATGGCAGCGATGTCAGTAACGAAAGTACGCTCATTCTTTCATCAGAACGACTGAACCTCCCAAGCGGCGCCTATAAGATAGATATATCATATACCGCATCTGCATCCGCCGATTCCGCCATGTCAGGCAGTTCTGCTATCGGTTCGGTATCACTTTCATCAAAAAACTTTGGAAGCCGGATAAAATGCGGCTACATCCCTTTATACGTAAATGCCACCTCGCAGACACAGGATTTTTGGATTCCATTCGGTGCATCTGTTAACGACCTGAAAACGGATATCTACTATGATCACGTCGGAGCGCTCTGTCTCAACAGCATAACAATAACCGAATATATCTCATACCGCGTCATGCGATTGATTGGATTCATACTTCTATTCATCGCCGCAGATTTCATATACCTTCTTCTCTTTATGAATGGAAAGACATTTCCTCACCGTAAGGTTCTGATATCCATTGCATTTATCACACTTACCGCATCTCTCCCTGTCATGACTGATTTTCTTTACCAGGGACATGATCTTTGGTATCATCTTGAACGTATAACGTCTCTTGCATCCGAACTCGCAGCAGGACACTTCCCTGCACGTATTGAAAGCACGATGCTTAGCGGATATGGTTACCCGTTCTCGCTATTTTACGGCGATATCATGCTTTATCTTCCGGCAGCACTCGTCAATATGCATGTGCCGGTTCAGGTAAGCTACCATCTGTATATTATCATGATCAATCTTATAACCTGCCTTTCATCTTATTTTACATTCAAAGAGATTACCAGCAGCAATGAGACGCTTGCCGTGACGGGTTCTCTTCTTTATACCCTGTGTTCGTATAGACTGATAAATATCTTCGTACGGGCTGCTGTCGGTGAATATACTGCTATGGCTTTTATACCGCTTGTCTTTCTTGGGATGTACCGGATGTATTCTAAAGAAAATGGAAAAGATATAACTGCACATGACTTTCTCCCGCTTGTCTTTGGCTTCAGCTTCATCATTGAAAGCCATGTACTCACGGCAATAATACTGCTACTGTTCATCGCCATTTTTTTCCTTATCTTCATCAGGCGATCGATACGTCCTGAAGTGATATCGGCATGGTGCTGGACTGTCATTCTCACAATAGGTCTTAATATATGGTTTATGCTTCCGTTTATCGATTCTATGCATATGAATATCGTTGCAAATGACCCTGACACAGTCAATCAGATACAACACGAAGGGACATATCCTATTCAACTGCTGTCACTCATTTTCCCAAATATCACAGGAAATACGTCGACCGGAACCAAGGGGGAAATGACACTTTCCATCGGACCTGCATTAGTTATTGGTCTCATCCTCTGCATATTCATGATGTCCCTGATAAAACGAAACGGTAAGCATCACACGCGTCTTTATACGATGTCTCTGTACTGCATTGTCTCTGCACTTGCTGCGCTTTTTCTATCCACATATATCTTCCCATGGGATTCTCTTCGTGCAGTAAATACAAACCTGGCACGTTTCTTCTGTCAGATACAATTCCCTTGGCGTTACCTTTCAGTCGCCTCATTCTTCCTTACGTGCGTCACGCTCTTTGGTCTCATCTTTATTAAAACTGATTCTCCTGATAATTCCGATAAACCCAGATCATACCGCTGTGCACTGTTCGTCATCACAGGTACTGCTGTCATTTACACCTTCACATTTTTCGGTTCATATATATCGATAGCAGATGAGGGCAGCTGCTATTCCGCTTTCGATTCAGGTACCGGGTGCATTATGGGACAGGAATACCTGCTGTCTGAAACAAATACAGAACTCCTTCAGGACACCGACATCATTCTTAACAGTACAGGTCTTGCAGTATCTCCTATATCGCGCGATAACGGCACATTTATATTCTCATGTACAAACAACTCTGACCATACTGTAAGTGTAGATCTTCCGATACTTGCATACGACAACTACACCGCTTCCACAGATAAAACTTCTCTGTTACTTCCCGTCTCAACCGGCGCAAATAATCGTCTGCGCATCACAATTCCTGCTGATTTCAGCGATACAATCGAAGTATATTATGATGAACCTACGCTATGGCGTCTGTCTGAACTGATCTCCCTGATCACTCTTATATCAGTCGTTGTTCATAGTTTGTTAACAAATTATCGTGAAAATGTTAACCGTTAGAACACTCTTCCTTAAAATACGGTATGTATACTTGTCTCATAAGATAAGTAATAAACATAACTCACGACATTCAGTTGAATTAAAAACTTTTTCATAATATATGCCAGGTAAATGCAATTTACCTGGCATCCTCCCTTTTATAGGGGATTTTTTTTGGCCTGAAATCCAGTCCCATACCTTTGACCTGATAAATACTTATTGGAAAATAAAAAATACCGCCAACAGACTGTTGACTCTGTTGACGGTATCTTAATCTACTTTCTTAATTCGCTTAAGTCATAATAGATCTTAGATTCAAGCCTTATTCTCTGATCCAAGTACTGTTGTGATCTTGTGAGCAACGATCTCTTTGACCATAGCACGTCCATCACCAATGTACTGTCTAGGATCAAAATGATCCGGATGATCTACGAAATGCTTACGAATGCCTGCTGTCATGCCAAGACGAAGATCTGAATCGATATTGATCTTGCATACTGCTGACTTAGCAGCTTCACGAAGCTGATCTTCAGGAATACCTACAGCATCCTTCATAGCTCCACCGTTCGCATTGATGATCTTTACATACTCAGGAAGTACTGAAGATGATCCGTGAAGAACGATCGGGAATCCAGGAAGCTGCTTTACGATCTCGTCAAGGATATCAAGACGGATGTGAGGTTCAACGCCGGGCTTGAACTTATAAGCACCATGGCTTGTTCCGATAGCGATAGCAAGTGAATCAACACCTGTCTTCTCTACGAAATCAATAACCTGTGCAGGATCTGTATACTGTGCATTCTCAGCTGAGACCTTGACATCATCCTCAACACCTGAAAGTGTTCCGAGTTCAGCCTCTACTACAACACCCTTTGAATGTGCATATTCAGCAACCTGCTTTGAGAGCTTTACGTTCTCTTCATAAGGCTTTGATGAGCCATCGATCATGACTGATGTAAATCCATCATCAACGCACTCTTTGCATGTCTCGAAATCCGGGCCGTGATCAAGGTGAAGAACGATCGGGATATCCGGGCAGCACTCAGCTGCTGCGAGAACCATGTGTCTAAGGTAAGGACCCTGTGCATACTTTCTGGCTCCTGCTGAAGCCTGAAGTATAACGGGTGATTTCAGCTCATTAGCTGCTTCTGTGATAGCCTGAACGATCTCCATGTTGTTGATGTTGAATGCACCAACTGCATATCCGCCGTTATAAGCTTTTTTGAACATTTCGGTACTAGTAACGATTGGCATTTTTTTATCTCCCTTTCTTTTATAATGTAAAATTTTATCTGATATTAGCTGTAACGACCTGATTATATCAGATAGTCCGCTAAAATGGAACCCTTTTTTAGAGTGCGACACCCGTTTCCTGCGACACTTTGAAGGCAAGCGCCTGCTTTGCATCTGCTATCCGTATCTTTGTCGGATTACCGCCATATTCTCCATCCAGTGTCCAGTTAACATTATCTGTCTCAATATCGAGCCAGGATGCCTTAAAACTGTACATACACTCCGAGTTGATCCTTCTGTCTACAAATGAAGCTGCTATCTCATTCAGCTCGATAGGGTTCGATGGCTTCTTTATAAGCGTAACTTCAAAAACACCGTCATCAAACTTTATCTTATTTCCCGTAATACCTCTGAAACCACCGACGGAAACTGAATTTGTGATCATCCCGTACATGAATTCATCTTCTATGACACCGCCGTCATATTTTATCTTCATATGGTACGAATCGATCGTTGAAAGTCTCTTCATCCCTTCAAGCATGTATGCCATATGACCGAGCAGATTTTTCATATCCTGTCTGGTCTCATACGAAACATCTGTAAACAGACCAAATGCTGCTATATATACGAAATTACGATCATTGAACTCTCCGATATCGCATAAGAAATCCTTGCCTTCTACGACTGTATCTGCAGCTTTTCTCATATTATTCGGGATGTGGATACTTGTCGCAAAATCATTTGTACTGCCTGCCGGAATATAACCGATCGGTATACGTTCCTGACTGTGCATCATTCCGGTGACCACCTCATCAAGTGTACCGTCACCGCCGCTGCATACGACAATATCATATATCGGTTCACGATCGATGACCGTCCTTGTCGCATCACCTCTACACTGCGTCGGATGCGCAGTCACCTCATACCCCGCTTTGACAAAGATATCGATTATATCAAGCAGATTGCTGCGAATCTGCGATTTCCCCGAAAGCGGATTATATATAAACAACATTTTCTTAACAGACATATCTCGCACCTCGAAACGTCAAGAAAGGGCAGACCTCAACTCCATGTAAGATCAACCCCTTCATTCATAGATAATGCCTAGTTCTTTTAGTTTTTACCGCTTAAAAAGCTCTCGATATCGTCAACAGCCGCCTGCTCATCTGTACCATCTGCTGTCACTGTAAGTGATTCGCCGTTATCAAGTCCAAGACTCATCATACCCATTATGCTCTTCGCATTGACTTTCTTGCCATCAACTTCGATATGGATAGTACTGTCGTGCTGACTTGCAAGCTGAACAAGCATTGCAACGGGTCTTGGTTCAAGACCGCCCTTAAGTTTTACCGGAACTGATTTACTTACCATAATTTTATCTCCTCCTTGTTTCCACACCTAAACACTTGTTACTTTATAGAATCAGCTATAAGACCTAATTTCCTTAATCTGTGATTAACTCCTGATTTTCCTATCGGCGGATTTAAATATCTGCCAAGTTCACCAAGCGGAGCATCCGGATACTTAACTCTTACTTCCGCCATCTGCCTCAGATTGTCAGAAAGATTCTCCATACCATAGTGAATTCTTATACGCTCAATATCTTCTATCTGCTTTGAAGATGCTGTCACTGTCTTTCCAATATTTGCTGTCTCGCAGTTCACACGCCTGTTCACTGAATTGCGCACATCTTTTTCTATTGATATATTTTCAAGCTGCATGAGCGATACATACGCGCCCATGACATTCAGGATATCTACGATAGCCTCGCCTTCCTTGACGTAGACTACATAATACTTCTTTCTCATTATTATCCGTGCATCTATATCAAAATCATGTATATGTTCTTTTATCTGATTTGCCTGCCCGCTATGATCACAGACAAATTCAAGATGGTAGCCTTTGCGTGGATCGCTTATCGACCCTGTACACAAAAAAGCGCCGCGCAGATACGCACGCCTGCAGCACGCATTCTTGATAAGTAGACCGTTCACCGGCTCTCCAAGACTGCATATGCTCCCGGTTTCATCGATCATCTTCAGACCTGAGAGTACCTTCTCTTCTTCTCCCTTATCTGAAAATATTCTATGAATAGTGCCATACCCCTCGGCTCTCGAAACAGGATCATCTGTTCCCGAACACAAACCTATATTATATGCTTTCTTCAATAAAGTAAAGCATTTTCTGACTACTCCGTCATTCTCAGTCTGTATCGAAACCATTTTTGTTTCTGTATCAACGCGCCCACAGAATCCTATTATCGCTGACAGCTCTGCCAGCTGACAGTGACGCGCCGGAGATATATTCGCACATAACTCCTCTTTTACACCTGCTGAAAACGACGTCTTTCTTCCGTTAACCGTCATCTTTATTTCTTCCTGTCTGTCAGATTCCCTGATTCACATCTCTGTGATAGAGCTTAAGTCCAAAGTGTCCATCGCCACTCTTAAGTCTGCTATACAATTCATTCGCCATAGTAACACTGCGGTGTCGTCCACCTGTACACCCGATTGCGATAACAAGCTGATGTTTACCTTCCCTCACATAGTTCGGTATCAGGAAATCAAGCATATCATACAACTTGTCAAGAAAAATATGCGCCTCAGGAAAACCAAGAACATAATCCTGAACATCCTTATCATTTCCGGTCATATGCTTGAGCTTTTCGATATAAAACGGATTAGGCATGAATCTCACATCAAAGACAAGGTCGGCATCTGACGGAATTCCAAACTTAAACCCAAATGATTCTATAGAGACCATCAGCGAATTATATTCTTCGTTATGTACAAAGATCCTGTCAAGTTCTTCTTTTAGCTCACGCGTAAGAAGATTTGACGTATCTATCACATAATTTGCTTTCAGCTTGATATTACTAAGGATCTCACGTTCTCTTTTGATTCCTTCATCAACTCTTCCATTTGGTGAAAGTGGGTGATTTCTTCGAGATTCCTTATACCTTCGCATAAGAACGTCGTCACTCGCGTCCATGAAAAGAATCTCGAAAACATATCCCTTTGCTTTCATTCCATCAAGGACTTTTTCAATACCTGCAAATGACTGGTCTGCGCGGACATCAAGTCCAAGCGCCACTTTATTGATCTCAGTATTAGGCATTGTTATCAGCTCGGTAAACTTCTCTATAAGCGGTACCGGAAGATTATCTACACAGTAATACCCAACATCTTCAAGCATCTTTAGTGCTGTTCTCTTTCCGCCTCCGCTCATTCCGGTAACTATAACAAATCTCATAGATAAATCTGCCTTTCAATTCTTAGCATCAAATCACAATAATTCTTTTGACATCCACATCATAACATCACTATACACATCTGCCTGTGCTTAGCATCACATCAGAAATTACCAACAAATATGACTTCCCGTTCAAGCTTTACACCTGACGTCTCATATACTTTTGCCTGTACATCCTCAATAAGTTTTTTGATATCTGTCGCTGTCGCACCGCCCTTATTGATAACGAAACCTGCATGTTTCTCAGATACCTGCGCGCCTCCAACAGAATATCCTTTCAGTCCGGCATCGGATATCAGCTTTCCGGCAAAATACCCTTCAGGTCTCTTGAAAGTGCTTCCCGCACTCGGATACTCAAGAGGCTGTTTCTCGCGTCTCCTTGATCCAAACTCATCGATCCTTGATCTGATATCTTTGGCATCTCCCGGTTTCAGCTGCATAAGTGCTGACATGACAGTCAGCTTCTCACTGCAAACAATGCTCGTCCTGTAACCAAAACCCATGTCGACACCTTCTGACACTATAACCGTTCCATCAGGCCGCATTAGAGTTACATTTCGTATGACCTGCTTCATCTCACCATCATATGCACCGGCATTCATCCTCACTGCTCCGCCGACGGTACCCGGTATGCCGGATGCAAATTCAAGACCTGTAAGTGATGATCTTACCGCAGCTGCAGACACTTCTGAAAGGAGCGCTCCCGCACCTGCCTCTATCATGTTCCCATCTACTGTCACTCTGCAAAAACTGCCTGCCGGATGAACTATCACACCGTCAAAGCCTTTGTCTCCGACAAGAATATTGCTCCCGTTTCCGATGATAAAATACGGTACATCATGTTCTGTCAGGAAATGAACTGCATTCTGTAGTGCCGAGGTATCCGAAACAGTCATAAAAACTGATGCGGCGCCACCTGTACGAAATGTCGTATGACGGCTCATTGGTTCATTTTCAAGTATCTCTGCATCAGGAAATGAATCTCTGAGGGATTTAGTCAACGTATCCTGCATGATATATTCAATCCTTTACTGAATCAAGCACAAGTTTGCATGATCCGTACATTCCCGCATCATTGCCGAGTTTTGCGAGGGTAAATACCGCATTGCTGCTTCCTGAGAAAACATATTTGTCAAATACCGGCTGGATATATTTAAAGATGACTTCTCCTGCTTTGGATACACCACCACCTATAACAAATGCTTCCGGATTCACAACTCCGGCGATCACTGACAGTCCCTTTCCAAGATACGTGCCGAATTTCTTAGCTATCTCATCTGCGACTTTATCCCCTGCCTTTACTGCATCAAAAACTGATTTCGCTGAGATTTCCTCTGTGCGTAAAACTGAAGGATCATCGCATGATACGAGTGTCCGCTTCGCAAGACGTACTATTCCTGTTGCTGATGCATACTGCTCGAGACACCCATGGTTACCGCAGTTACATGCATCCGGTTCATCATCCTCAATGTGTATATGTCCTATCTCTCCGCCGGATCCTGTCGATCCCGTAAGCATCTTGCCATTAACTACGATACCACCGCCTACACCTGTTCCCAGTGTGACTGCAACGATGCTGTTATATCCCTGTCCGCCGCCCTTCCACATCTCGCCAAGAGCCGCTACGTTTGCGTCATTTCCCGCCTTAACATATATGCCGTTAAGGAGTTCTGTCAGTCTGTCATTGATATTGAATTCTTTTGTCCATCCCAGGTTGACAGCGACTGAAAGCACACCATCATCCCTTACAGGACCGGGTGTACCGACTCCGATACCGATTACATGTGCAGCATCAATGCCTTTTTCCTGCATCTTCGCCTTTACACTGTCCGCGATATCCGAAAGGATATGTGAACCTGAGTCAGCTTTATTTGTTGTTATCTCCCATTTTTCCTTAAGATCTCCGATCTCATCAAAAAGACCGATCTTTACCGTTGTTCCACCTATATCTATTCCAAAAATGTACTTATCCATCTGGCATGCCCCCTGGCTTTTATTTTGATATTTCAGTCTTCATCATCATCATTTTCATCACGCTTCTTCGCCATATTTTCCTGAAAACGGCGGTAAAGCTCCTGTGCTGCGTTATAGCCCATCTTCTTCTGTCTGAAATTGACTGCGGCTGCTTCGCATATTATAGCAAGATTACGACCCGGTCTTATCGGAATGTTATGGCAGACTATCTTATTTCCCAGATACTCTGTATATTCCTCCTCCAGACCGATACGATCATATTCTTTGTCTTTGTCCCATTCTGCAAGCTTTATAACAAGATCTATAGACTGTGTATCCTTGACAACTGATGCACCGAAAAGTGCCTTTACATCAATTATGCCAATACCGCGAAGCTCTATAAAATGCTTTGTGACATCGGGTGCAGAACCGATAAGTGTCTCCTCACTTACTTTTCTTATCTCAACTGAATCATCGGAAACAAGACGATGTCCTCTCTTGATCAGTTCGAGCGCCGCTTCTGATTTTCCGATGCCGCTCTCACCTGTTATAAGAACGCCAACACCATATACATCTACGAGCACGCCGTGGATTGCGATACACGGTGCGAGTTTTACGTTCATCCATCTTATGATCTCTGCCATAAATGCAGATGTGGCCTGCTTCGTCATAAGAAGCGGAACGTTATGTTTGATCGCAGTCTGTTTGAACAGATCGTCCGGAACCAGTTCTCTGCAGAACACAATACCCGGAATCGGATATGACAGAAGCTTCTCGTATCTGTCTTTCTTGACTTCCTCTGTAAGACTGTTCATGTACGAATACTCAACATAACCTATGATCTGAAGACGCGCCGATTCGAAATGTTCGAAATATCCCGCCATCTGAAGTGCGACACGGTTAATATCCGGTTGGGTTATCTTTCTCCCTGTGATATCCACTTCCGGAGTAAGGTTCTCAAGTTTCATTTTGTCAATGACCTTCTGAAGACTCAGACTTGACATACACCCTCCTTAATGCCTGACTTGCAGGCTCCCTTTCGCTTTATCTAAAAAGTGTAACATAACCTCACGATATTGTTAAGACAGACGTTCGCAATAAACAGATAGTATCACAATATTTTGATATGTGATCTATACATGGCTGTTCAGATACTCATGTATCTTCTCGGCAGCATCCAGCGGTATCTCTGGAATATGAGAAAGCTCCTCCGGCGAAGCATCCTTTATCTCCTGTATCGATTCGTATTTTCTCATAAGTGCAAGACGTCTCTGCGGACCTATACCGGGTATCTCATCAAGCACAGACTTGACCTGACTATGCAGCCTTATCGACCTGTGATACTCAATCGCGAATCTATGGGCTTCATCCTGAATTCTTGTGACAAGTCTGAATCCTTCAGAATGCTGATCTATCGGCATCTCCTCATTTTGAAAATAAATGCCTCTTGTCCTGTGATTATCATCCTTTACCATTCCACACACCGGTATCGATATGCCCAGTTCTTCAAGCACACGAAGCGCGATATTGACCTGCCCGCGTCCGCCATCCATCATTATAAGATCCGGAAATCTCATGAAGCTGTCCATTCCTTTTTGGATGTTCTCATTTCCATGAGTCTCATTTTCTTTCGGTCCGTCCGATAATGCTGCCTTCTCATCCAGACCATGCCTGAATCTCCGCGTCAATACCTCATACATACATGCATAATCGTTAGGACCCGCGACAGATCTTATCCTGAACTTCCTGTAATCGCTTCGCTTCGGTTTCCCGCCTTCATAAACGACCATCGACCCTACATTTGCAAATCCGCTTATATTCGAGATATCAAATGCTTCCATGCGCGAAAGCGACGCTATCCCCAGGATCTTCTCAATCTCGTGAACAGCCCCTGTAGTACGAGCCTCCTCAAGTTTGATACGTTCTTTATCCTTCGAAAGCACAAGAGATGCATTCTCCGCAGCAAGTTCCACCAGCTTCTCTTTGGTTCCTTTCTGTGGAATATGTATATAGACCCTGCTTCCCTTTCTGTCCGACAACCATTTTTCGATAAGTTCACGGTCATCGATATCATACTGAATCATGATCTCATGCGGTATGAAAGGTGTTCCGGCGTAATACTGTTTTACAAAATCAAGAAGGATGCTGCTGCAGTCTCTTCCTGACACGTGTGTCATATAAAAATGTTCCCGTCCTATAAGCTTGCCGGTACGTACAAAAAAGACCTGTACGACAGCGTCCTGTTCTTCCTTCGCGAGCGCTATTATATCCTTGTCATCCATATCACTATCAGTGATCTTCTGCTTCTGCGCAACGCTCTTCACGCTTGCAAGAAGATCTCTGTACCGTACCGCTTCTTCATAATCCATCTCATCCGAAGCATGATTCATCTTCGTTTCAAGATCAGTCAGCACCGGTGCATAATCTCCACCCAAAAATCCAAGTGCTCCATCGACTCTCTTTCTATACTCTTCCTGTGATACATCGCCTGTACACGGTGCACAGCACTGCTTTATATGCTGATTCAGGCAAGGTCTTTCAAGGCCTATGTCGCGCGGAAGAGACCTGTTACATGTCCTCAGCATAAACAGCCCGTTCATCAGCTCTATCGTATCCTTTACTGCGGCTGCGCTTGTATAAGGTCCAAAATATCTCGACCTGTCTTTTTTCATTTCTCTGGAAAATAAGATACGCGGATATGCTTCCGCTACTGTGACTTTGATATAAGGATATGTCTTATCATCCTTAAGCATAGTGTTGTACTTTGGCTCGTGCTCCTTAATGAGATTGTTCTCAAGAACCAGAGCTTCAAGTTCCGAATCCGTCACTATATACTCGAACCTTGCGATCTGCCTGACCATCTTGTCGATCTGAGGTCCCCGACCGACTATCTTGCGAAAATAAGAACGAACCCGGTTATGCAGATTGACAGCTTTACCGACATAGATTATCGTATCGTCACTGTCATGCATGATGTAGACACCGGGTCTGTTCGGCAGTTTCTTTAGTTCTTCCTGAAAATCAAACATTATCCTTCTTGTCCCGGTCACTATGACCGAAATCTATTCCCGGTGCATTAGAAAATGCTCCAACATCACCTGAGGCACTGTTTTCTGAATCTTCAGAACCTTCCGGCTTTGATTCCTGCTGTGCCGGTTCATGTGGCACTGATCCTTGTGACACTGATTCATAAGTATCAACAGATGTAGCCGCTTTATCTTCTGAACTACCAGCTGTACTATCTGCTATATTATCCGCAGTATTATCTGCTTTATTATCTGTTGTATTTTCCGTACTATCTGTTATACTTTCCGTTGCACTGTATGCTTTATTCTCAGTATCTGAATCTACTGCCTTAGGTGCTTCGGGCTTTACTATATCTGAATCTGCCGCCTTAAGTGCCGGCTTTACTTTCTCTTCCTTAGGTTCAGGAATACCCTTTTCTTTCCGGTAGATCTTCATGAATTCCTTACCGGTTATCGTCTCTTTTTTGATCAGGTAAGCTGCTATCTTATCAAGGATGGCTCTGTTCTCCTTGAGCATCTTTTTCGCTTCTTTATAGCAGTCTTTAAGGATCTTCATGACCTCATCGTCGATACCTGCCGCAGTCACATCCGAACAATTAAGAGCAGTACGTCCGTCAAGATACTGGCTTTCCACTAGATCGGAAG
>OBMA010000439.1_pt1 | contig 24577 bp, 19 predicted proteins | sample 1539141 | NCBI WGS metagenome assembly OBMA01 (sample SAMEA3991484, study PRJEB22521) | metagenome | biome: anthropogenic terrestrial biome; feature: sewage plant; material: raw primary sludge | place: Sweden | collected 2012-09-26
AATTTTCACTACCCCCTCAAAGTAGCGCGTCTACCAATTCCGCCACCTCTCCAACAATGTAATGCATTCTGAATAAATAGTGCCCAGAACAGGACTCGAACCTGCACGTCGTAAAACACACGCACCTGAAACGTGCGCGTCTACCAATTCCGCCACCTGGGCAGGTTTAAGAAGAAACCTTCCTATTTGGCTCTATTCAGAATGTTGAGCGGAAAACGGGACTCGGACCCGCGACCCCGACCTTGGCAAGGTCGTGCTCTACCAACTGAGCTATTTCCGCATTATCCTAATGCAAGGAGCATTTCACTAAATGCGGTTGCAAAGGTAATGTTTTTTTTCGATATCACAAATTTTTTAAAAGTTTTTTTAATGTATATGTCATTAAAAAATTAATCCATTCTGTTTTTATAGTCATTATATGTATAGTTACGAAGAATTTCCAATTCGTTATTAAGATGGACTATCCCAATCGCAGGATGACTAATTCCATTAAACATATTAGTCTTCACTATTGTATAATGCAACATATCTTCAAAAACCACATTCTCACCAATTTTCAATTCATGATCAAACTCCCACAGTCCCATATAGTCACCAGAAAGGCAACTATTGCCACCCAATCTATATGTAGTATTCATGGCTTGGCTCAATTGATTCTCGCCATCAATAATTTTAGCGCCCCTCACTACTGGCATATATGGCATTTCGAGACAGTCAGGCATATGACATGTAAAACTGATATTTAGTATAGCGGTTTTAATATCATGATCTTCAACTATATCAACCACCTGAGACAGCAAAAAACCTGTCTGCCAACCAAATGCGCTACCTGGCTCCAATATTATTTTTAATTTTGGATATCTATCATGAAAATTTCGAAGGATATCAATAAGCAACTTTACATTATAATTATCACGAGTCATTAGATGTCCGCCACCAAAATTAATCCATTTTAATTGGGGAAACCATTTAGCAAATTTTTTTTCAATATATACTAAAGTCCGTTTAAATTCTTCAGAACCACTTTCACAATGACAATGGCAATGAAATCCATCTATATCAGTAGGGAGCATTTCTGGCAAATTGTTTGCACTAATACCAAAACGAGTACCATGTGCACAAGGATTATATATATCAGTTTTAATTTCAGAATATTCAGGATTAATTCTCAAACCAATACTAATTTCAGGGTTTACGTTTTTAACAACACGATTATATCTTTCGTATTGAGAAACTGAATTAAAAGATATATGACTAGAACATTTAGCAATTTCTTCTATTTCATAATCAGTATATGCTGGTGAAAAAGTATGAGCCTTGGAACCAAATTCTTCTAACGCCAAACGCGATTCGAATAGAGAACTTGCAGTAGTTGCATTGACATAATTCCTAAATATTGGAAATGTTTTCCAGAGAGCATAAGCCTTAAATGCTAGAATTATTTCAACATCAGCCTTACAGGCCACATCTTTAATTAGCTCAAGATTATTGACCAGTTTCTTCTCTTCTATTATATAAATAGGTCTATTAATACCTTCAAATGTATTTATATCAACTTTCATATTCAACAATTTATCCCATACGAATTAACTTACTCATGCAAAGTTAACACAAATATAGTCAACCCAAAATAAATAAGCCAGAAAATTAAAATATTTCAATAGAACGTACCTTTTTAAAGCTCAAAATAATATTTTATGGATTATAAATTGCATGTTTGACAGAAAATTTATACTTTTGCAATTGAAAAGAATAAAGAACGATGAAGCTTGTAATAATGACTAAATCCACATTCTTTGTGGAAGAAGACAAAATACTTGCCACACTTTTTGACGAAGGTATGGAGAATCTGCATTTGTATAAACCTGGTTCCTCACCTTTATATTCAGAACGTTTGTTAACATTGCTGCCCGAAGATTATTATACAAAAATTACTGTTCACGATCATTTTTACCTAAAAGATGAATATGATCTTGGTGGCATTCATATTGATTCTTCTGCCATGGAAGTGCCAAATGGTTATAAGGGACATATAAGTAGAAGTTGTAATAATTTAGAGGATCTAAAAGAAATAAAGAAGAAATCAAACTATGTATTTCTCAAAAACATATTCGATTGCATTGAGTTTAATGATGAAAAATCAAATTTCACTATTCAACAGCTTGAAAACTACGCCTCTAAAGGCATTATTGACAAGAAAGTATATGCAATGGGAGGAATGAGTCTTGAAAATATAAAATTGGTAAAGGAACTAGGGTTTGGAGGCGTCGTTATATGTGGGGATTTGTGGAACAAATTTAACATACATAAAGGTACAGATTTCAAAGAGCTCATAATGCATTATGAGAAGTTGAGGAAAGCGATTAATTAGTCACATAAATTACAATTTAAATATAAACGCTAAAAGAAATGAGTGAAAACAACTCTTTTTTGGTCTTCTCGGGAACAAGCACGAGATACCTTGCAGAAAAAATCTGTGCTAGTTTGGATTGCCCGCTAGGTAATTTAGTCGTTACCAAATTCTCAGATGGTGAATTTGCGGTTTCCTACGAAGAGTCAATTCGTGGCCGTGACGTTTTCTTGGTTCAGAGCACATATCCGAACTCAGATAACCTAATGGAACTGTTGCTGATGATAGATGCAGCAAAAAGAGCTTCTGCTCGACATATTATTGCAGTAATCCCATACTTCGGATGGGCTCGTCAAGATCGCAAAGATAAGCCAAGAGTAAGCATTGGCGCAAAATTGATAGCAGATCTATTAAGTGTTGCTGGTATAGATCGTCTCATCACTATGGATTTGCATGCAGACCAAATCCAAGGTTTTTTCAATGTTCCAGTGGATCACTTATACGCATCCGGTGTCATACTTCCTTATTTGCAAAGTTTACATCTTAAGAATCTTGTTGTTGCCTCTCCGGATGTTGGTGGCTCTAAACGTGCGAATACGTACGCTAAATACCTAGGTTGCCCGCTTGTTTTGTGCAATAAGACAAGAGCACGAGCAAATGTTGTTGATAGCATGCAAATTATTGGCGATGTTGATGGCAAAAATGTTGTTATTATTGACGATATGGTTGACACAGCAGGAACAATAACAAAAGCTGCGGATATCATGAAACAAGCAGGTGCTAAGAGTGTACGCGCATGCGCATCTCACTGCGTTATGAGTGGGCCTGCGTCTGAACGTGTTCAAGATTCTGCACTGGAAGAAATTGTATTTACTGATTCCATACCCTATTCACATCGATGTGCAAAGGTCAAACAACTTTCTGTTGCCGAAATGATTGCCGAAACAATTCGCCGTGTTGTATGTAATGAAAGCATATCATCTCAATATTTAGTATAACATTTTTCAACTTTCACTAAAAAAAACGAACTAATAATAGAGAAAGATATAAATTCTATTAAACAACTAACTGCATCGTTATGTCGTTAATATTGTTGCTCTATTACATAAATGTGTCTGTTGGTAAAAACATCAAGCGATAGTGTTTGATAAAATTAAGTTATTCTGTTTCTAATGTTGAAGAGACGTGAAAGTAGTGACATCTGCGTACTACACTACGAACCACTTCCAAACAAGCGAAAGATAAATTATATCACCAAAAGAGGGACTGCGCCATTGATATGGCACAGTCCCTTTTTTTATTTCAGTATCCTAAAATTTAGCCTAATCAAGCCATTTAACATAACAGAAATCTTGACGATGTGGTAAATTCTCATTCTTAGGAAACATACGAACACAGCATTTGAATGCGCCTGCATCATCAGGCTCAACATTTGCCTCAAAGGTATAGAAATTGCCCTCTCGCCTTGTCATCTTGAATTCATATATCTTAGATATAGCACGTTCTGTACCATTCATATCATTTTTAAGAACCACAAGTTCAAGTCCAATAGCATCGTCCAATCCTTGTTCATCTATAACATATTTAATATTATAGGTCACACCTGTTTCACCACCTTCATTTAACACGCCGGTTTCTTCTGAAACGACATAAATTGCATCCCAACGTTCTGCAACAGTTTCTTTCCATTGTGCGATATCTTTGGCCAAACGGTTATCATTTGCAGCAAGCTTATTGAAACGAGTTGCCTCTTTAATATAGAATTTACTATAATAGTCATCCAGTTGGCGTTTCATGGTGTAATGAGGAGCAATCGTTGCAATTGAATTTTTCACAACCTTAATCCAATCTTCACTATATCCTTTCTTGCCCTTATCGTAATAAAGAGGAATGATTTCATTTTCGAACAAACCATAGATGGTAGCAGCATCAAGCTGGTCTTGATATCCCTGACTTTCATAAGTACGTTGCTGCGGCAATGCCCAACCTGCATTCTTACGATAACCTTCAACCCACCATCCGTCAAGAACAGATAGATTGACAACTCCATTCATCTCAGCCTTTTCTCCAGATGTGCCAGAGGCCTCAAGCGGACGGGTCGGAGTATTCATCCAAATATCAACGCCAGAAACCAGTCGGCGCGCTAGTTGCATATCATAATCCTCAAGGAAAATAATCTTACCCAAAAACTCTTGACGCTGACTGATTTCGAATATCTTCTTGATCAAACCTTGACCGGCTCCATCTGCGGGATGGGCTTTCCCGGAAAAAATGAACTGAACAGGACGCTCAGGGTCATTAACAATTTTAGATAAACGTTCGAGATCTGTAAACAACAGATGAGCACGCTTGTAAGTGGCAAAACGACGGCAAAAGCCAATCATCAGAGCGTTAGGATTGATACTTCCCAAAAGAGAAACAACGCGTGATGGATCTCCTTGATTTTTCAACCACGTTTCACTGAACTTCTCACGGATATAGTCAACAAGTTTCTTTTTCAAAGCCATTCTTGTATTCCATATCTCATCATCTGAAACATTATATATAGCATGCCAAATATCTTCATTACTTTGATCATTCATAAAGTTCTCATCAAAATATTTAGCATAAAGTTTACGCCATTCTGTTGCAGTCCAAGTTGGGAGATGCACACCATTAGTAACGTATCCTACATGATTTTCTTCAGGATAATAACCATTCCATATCTGAGCAAACATGTTCTGGCTCACCCATCCATGCAATTTACTTACACCATTGATCTCCTGACATGTGTTACATGCAAAGATTGACATACAGAATCTTTCACCGTGATCATCAGGGTTCTGACGTCCAATACCAATAAACTCATCCCAAGAAATGCCTAATTTTGCTGGGTATCCACCCATGTACTTGCCAAACAACGCCTCATCAAAATAGTCATGACCTGCTGGCACAGGAGTATGTACGGTGTAAAGAGAAGAAGCACGAACCAGTTCCAATGCTTGATTGAAAGTCAATCCACTTTCCACATAATCACAAAGACGTTGAAGATTACAAAGTGCCGCATGTCCCTCATTGCAATGATATATCTGTTTTGTGATGCCCAACTTTTTCAATGTAAGTATACCACCAATACCTAAAAGGATTTCCTGTTTCAATCGATTTTCCCAATCCCCACCATACAAAGAATGAGTGATTGGTTTGTCAAATTCAGAGTTCATTTCATTATCTGTATCAAGCAGATACAGTTTAATACGACCTACGTTAACACGCCAAACATAAGCATGTACTTGATGGTTCATATAAGGAACGTCTACCACTACAGGAACTCCATTCTCATCAAGTTGACGCTCTATTGGTAATGAATTAAAATTTTGAGAATCATAGTTAGCAATTTGCTGACCATCAATACTAAGAGATTGTTTGAAATATCCGAAACGATAAAGAAAACCAACAGCACACAAATTCACATTGCTATCTGATGCCTCTTTCAAATAGTCACCAGCAAGCATGCCAAGGCCACCTGAATAAATTTTAAGGACTTGATTCAGCCCATATTCCATACTGAAATAAGCAACAGAAGGACGTTTATTATCAGGCTCTACTTCCATATATTTACGGAAAAGAGCATACACGTCCTTAACTTTTTTCATTATAGACCTGTTCTTGACAATCGTTTCTTTACGTTCATAACTCAGACGCTCCAAAAGCATTACAGGATTATGACCTACTTTTTCATAAAGGTCTTCATCCAGACTTTTCCACATATCACGAGCTTCATAATTCCATCCCCACCACATATTGTGAGCCAACTCGTCAAGGCATTCCAACTGCTCTGGAAGCCTGGATTTAATAGTCCACTCCTTCCATTGAGGAGCATTTGCATAATCTGCTTTAATTTTCATAAAATCTCAAATTTTAATTAAAATCTAAAAAGTTAGTTCTTTTTTCCGCTTTACGTAAAGCAAAATCATAAGCTTTATAGTAATGCTCAATAAAAACGTTCCATAAAGCTTGTTTAGACAATATCTCGGCATTTCTGCGAGATTTATTTATCTCATAAGTACTGAAGTTAGAAAACTTAGCCACTGTATCTTTTATTACATCTGCAACTTCAGAATAATTATAATCAGTACGATGAATAACCTTGACACCATCTTCAATTTCGCAATGTGAACCCTTTTCTCCATTAACCCACAATCCAAAACCAGAAAGGTCTGTTGTTATACACGGAACCTTAAACGCTATCGCTTCAAGAGGTGTATATCCCCACGGTTCATAATATGAAGGGAAGACACATAGGTCATTACCCAAGACTAAATCATAATATGTTTTATTCAACACACCATCATTTCCCGTAAGATAACACGGAAGAAAAATAAGTTTAACAATGTCATCTTTACGATTCTGCATATCAAGATGTTTTAGCATTTCCAAAACATTATCATGACTCATGTTGTTCAGCCAATGAGTTATTGCCGGAACTTCTAGTGGCGTATCAAATTTCTTTCCACTATTCAAACGCTCAATAATATCCTGCCTTGGCTCTCCTATCCATCCAGGAACCTCAATAAATGCTACAATATTTTTCTTTAGTGTTTTATCCCTTAACAAACGGTTCATGGCTTCTATATAGACATCAATCCCTTTATTACGAAATTCATATCTTCCGCTTGTAGAAATAATTAAAGTTTCATCATCCAAATCTGTACCCATCAACGCATTAGCAACACTCAGCAAGCATTTTCTTGCCTCTTTTCTTTTACGAACAAAAGAAGCAGGCTTGGGGACGAAATCATTCTCGAAACCATTTGGTAACACAAAATCAACGGGTTTATCTAGCAATTCGTTACATTCATTAGCGGTAATGTCACTTACGGTTGTAAAACAATCCACGTATTTTGCAGTTTGTTTTTCAATAGAATGCTTACTCTGCATATTCAACTCTACTGACATCAGATCGCCATTATATGCAAAAAGATAATCATAAAGAGGTTTGTTATTTCCGGCAATACTGCGTCCTATGCTTGTGGCATGTGTAGTAAAGACAGTAGCTATCTGAGGTAGCCGATGATTAATATACAGCAAGCCTAATCCTGTCATCCATTCATTTCCATGATAAATGACTTTTGCAGATTTATTAATATTATAGTTGTAAAAACTCTCTACAACCTTAGCTGCAGCATAAGAGAACATAGATGCTTCATCATAATCGCCATAAGCATGTAAACTATCAACACCATATAGCTCCCATAACTTAGAATATATTGCATCTTTATCATCAAAATAGATAGAGAAATCTACTAAAATAGTGATAGGATTACCAGGAACATTCCATCTTCCAATTTTCACTTTTATTCCATCTTCCATAGACTGTGTCTTCCAGTCACAAAATAAAGATTTGTCTTCAGCAAAATATGAACACGATTTTTCACCCCAGCAATCTGGTCCAATAAAAATAATATGATCTCTCATTTTATTTTGTAGTGTTCTTGCCCTAGTAGATAAAACAGTATATATACCGCCAACCTTATTACATACTTCCCAGCTTGATTCAAAAATATAGTCAGGAAATAACATATCTCTTTCCATATCAAAAAACTTATAATGTTGGCAAAGATAATATAAAAATTACTACTTTGCAACTTTATTATCTATAATTTCCCGAAAACAACTGTTTTATTGATTTATATTAGTAACTTTGCAAAAATCAATATTTTATAGAAAAATGAAGAGATCATTTATTATATTGTTTCTTGTAGCAATGACAATGCACGTATATGCTCAAAAAGACAGTACTTCATTTAAAGGATACCTTTATAATGAAGAATATCAAGTATATATTGATATGGACTTTTATAATAATTTATCTGTTCCCGGACAAGAAATATTTGGTAAATTACCTGGTTATTTCGGGGCTAAGCGTGATACAAGGAAATGGCTATTCACTAGCGTAAAAATAAAGAATCCAAAAACCGCCAAAATAGGAATCATCAATGATTATGGTAGTGAGGATCTAAATGCCACTCTCACAAAAAATGACCAAAACAGCTACACATTTACACAAGATAACGGCAGTTCCATTAAAATTGCCGTTAATAGGAAATGGGTCAAAATCCCTAGTAAGATAATTTTTACTAGAATTACGAACAAAAAGTAAAACGATAAATATCATAATCATATTAAGGCCAACATTTATCGCTAAATGAACAATGTTGAATTTACAAATCTGAAATTTCATATATAATCTGTTGACGGAATTAAATTAGTGTGTATTTAACCAGTCCTATTAGTTTGTGGATAATACTGTTTATATATTGTAGAATGGTCTGTGCACTAATCTTGTCAATTTTTCCAGCAATGGTCCATTTGTATTTATCTATGTCACATTAGTCAAAAAAACTTACAACTACCCCTGAAATACAGGCCTTATTTCAAAAAAGTTCCCCCACGGTCGTAAATACGCGATTCTAGAGAAATATTACAACATACTGATATTCAGTCAATTAATATCATAGAGCAAAATTTCAACCCGAAAATGCGTTAAAAATGACGACATCTTGGCCTTCATTTAACCGTTAATCACGTTGCAACTAACGGTCAAACGCAGACCAAGTGACCGTTAGTTGCATTTTTGGAAACACAAATTGACTAATAGGAGCATATTTGCCATGTGAAAATATTCCCTTTCCGGTTTTTCTTTTTCTAGATTGTCACCTCCGGGAAGGTTGATTTTTGGCATAAAATATTTACAAATTCTTCCATCATATTTTTAGAACTTGTAGCAACTCCCATTATCATCAAACACCTTTTTTGAAATTTCTCGCACATTTTTTCTATGGCGACAGCATAAATACCAGACAAATACAAACTTTGGTGTTTGACTTAATACAGCTATAAATATTTACCAACAGCACTTGCATATAGCAAGAATACTAAAAAAAAAACATTTTGTATGCTTATGTCTAAAAAAAACTGTAACTTTGCAACTTGTAATTAATCATTCTATTTATGCCAGAAATATCTGTTCGCGGACTTGAGATGCCAGAATCACCTATTAGAAAGTTGGCTCCGCTCGCAGCTGCTGCAAAAGGTCGCGGAATAAAGGTTTATCACCTAAACATTGGCCAACCAGACCTACCCACGCCACAAGTGGGACTTGACGCACTCAAAAGCGTCAATAGGAAAATACTTGAGTATTCTCCGTCACAGGGCAACCTGAGCTACCGCCAGAAACTAGTTGGATATTATAACAAATATAATATTAACGTCACCGCCGATGACATAATTATCACTTCTGGCGGTTCTGAAGCAGTACTTTTCGCATTTTTGTCGTGCCTGAACCCAAACGATGAAATCATTGTGCCAGAACCCGCCTATGCCAACTATATGGCATTTGCAATTTCTGCCGGTGCCAAAATACGCACCATCGCCACAACTATTGAAGAAGGTTTCTCTCTGCCAAAAGTGGAAAAGTTTGAGGAGCTTATCAATGAACGCACACGCGCTATAATGATTTGCAACCCAAACAACCCTACGGGTTATCTGTACACACGACGCGAGATGAATCAGATTCGCGACTTGGTGAAAAAATACGACCTATATCTCTTTTCAGATGAGGTGTATCGCGAATACATATACACCGGTTCACCATACATTAGTGCCTGCCATCTAGAGGACATACAACAAAACGTGATTCTCATCGACTCTGTATCGAAACGCTATTCAGAGTGTGGTATCCGCATCGGAGCTCTTATCACCAAAAACAAGGAAGTAAGGGCTGCAGTAATGAAATTCTGCCAAGCACGTTTGTCTCCGCCATTAATTGGCCAAATTGTAGCTGAAGCATCGCTAAACGCACCTGAAGAATATTATCGTGATGTATACGACGAGTATGTCGAGCGTCGCAAGTGTCTCATAGACGGACTTAACCGCATTTCTGGTGTCTACTCACCCATCCCAATGGGCGCATTCTACACTGTAGCAAAACTACCTGTAGACGACAGCGAAAAATTTTGTCGCTGGTGTTTGGAAAAATTTGACTACGAGGGAGAGACTGTGATGATGGCTCCTGCCGCAGGTTTCTATACCACACCGGGCGCAGGAAGGAATCAGGTACGCATCGCATACGTCCTAAAAAAAGCAGACTTAGAACGTGCGCTATTAGTTTTACGTAAAGCTCTCGAAGCATATCCAGGCAGAAAAGAAGACGAATAAATGAATTTCCCCTTATTTATAGCTCGAAGAATATATTCGGATCAAGGCGACAAGCGCAAGGTTTCGCGCCCCGCCATCCGCATAGCAACAGCAGGCGTGGCTATTGGTCTAGCTGTTATGCTGATTTCAGTGAGTGTGGTGTTTGGATTCAAACACACAATACGTGACAAGGTCATAGGTTTTGGCAGCCATATACAGGTGGCTGACTTCATGACGCTACAACAGTCTGACCAATACCCAATATGCATGGACGACTCGATAATTGGCATCCTGAAAAAGATCCATGGTGTAAAACACGTACAACGCTTTGCCATAAAACAAGGAATACTAAAAACAAACTCTGATTTTCTTGGAGTGGCATTCAAAGGTGTAGGACCTGAATTTGATTCCACATTTATTCATCAAAACATGGTTGCAGGCTGTATTCCAAAATTTTCTGATGTGGCATCTCATAACAAAATTCTCGTATCCAAGATAATGGCTGACCAGCTGAAACTGAAGTTGGGCGACAAGGTATTCGCATATTTCATTGACTATAATGGAGTGAGGGCACGCAGATTCACTGTGGCGGGAATATATCAGACCAATTTGTCTCAATATGACAAAATCACATGTTACACAGACTTGTACACGGCAGTGAAACTAAACGGATGGGATAATGACCAAGCATCGGGCGCGGAACTCACAGTGAACGATTTCAACCAGGTGAACAATGTGGAAGAACTATTAGTTAAGAACATTAACCGCACACAAGACAAGTACGGCGAGACATACTCTTCACGTACAATATTGGACAGCAATCCACAGATATTCCACTGGCTAGACCTGTTAGACATGAACGTATGGATAATTCTAGGGCTAATGCTTGCCGTGGCAGGTGTAACAATGATTAGCGGACTGCTTATTATGATACTAGAACGCACCACCATGATAGGAGTTCTTAAAGCGCTGGGAGCAAGAAACAAAACAATAAGGCATACATTCCTGTGGTTTGCCGTATTTATAATAGGTAAGGGACTTATTATTGGCAACATAATCGGGATAGGACTCATAACATTACAGAAGTATACTGGATTGATAAAACTGGATCCGACAACATATTATGTCGATACTGTTCCGGTGGAATTTAATATTTCATTCTTCACGATTCTGAATGTAGCAACTCTATTGATAAGTATTTTCGTCCTGATTGCGCCAAGTTATTTGATTTCGCACATACATCCAGCAAAGTCAATGAGATATGAATGACAGCATTTCCAATATTGGAATAAAAATGTTCATTTTCTCCATTAATTTGAATAAACATATCAAATTATTCCTATAAATAAAAAAATTTGCACAAAAGATTTTGGAATGCGCAAATAAGATATTACCTTTGCACACAAATTTGAAATTTGTGCAATGGAGTCAATACCGAGCTTTAACTCATATATTGAGCGAAGCATTATTAATAATTGGAACTTAGACGCCCTAACTGACTATAAAGGGATAACACTGCAATATCACGATGTGGCACGCAAAATTGAGAAGCTGCACATCATGTTTGAATGTAGTGGTATCCAACAAGGCGATAAAATTAGACTTTACAAAAAAGAATTTGAAAAGACTCCCAAAAAGAGTATAAAAAGATATTTGTATCAAAATGTTTAGATATTAAAGAGATATGGAAAAAACACCTAGCTTTAATTTATTAATTGAAGAGAGCATCATAAGCAATTGGGACTTGGATGCTCTGACAGACTACAAAGGAGCAACATTGCAATACCATGATGTGGCGAGAAAAATCGAAAAGTTGCATATCATGTTCGAAAACAGCGGTGTGCAGAAAGGTGATAAAATCGCACTTTGTGGCCGTAACAGTGCGAATTGGGCTGTAGCTTTTCTCGCTACTCTCACTTACGGAGCAATAGCAGTACCAATTCTACATGAATTTACATCTGACCAGATTCACAATATTGTAAACCACTCTGAGGCAAAATTGCTTTTCGTGGGCGATATTGTAGCAACAGTGATAGACGTCACAAAAATGCCTAATCTAGAAGGCGTCATCTACATCCCAGACTATTCACTTGTCATCTCGCGTACTGACCAGCTAACATATGCACGCGAGCATTTGAATGAAATGTTTGGCAAGAAATATCCAAAGTATTTCCGCAAGGAACATATACATTATTATATTGAACAGGATGAAAATGAATTAGCACTGATCAATTATACCAGTGGAACGACAGGCTTTTCTAAAGGTGTAATGATTCCTTATCGCGCAATGTGGAGTAACCTTGATTTTGCAGAACATGTACTTGGGGAACAAATACACAAAGGTGACAATGTAATCAGCATATTGCCAATGGCTCACATGTATGGTATGTCATTCGAATTTATCTTCGAATTTATTTCCGGTTTACACATTTTCTATCTGACTCGTGTTCCCAGCCCCGCTATTGTAGCGCAAGCATTCGCAGATGTCAAGCCTAGAATTATTATCTCGGTACCACTCATAATCGAAAAGATTATCAAGAAAAAGGTATTCCCAAAGATACAAAATAACCGTATGCGATTGCTGCTCAACATGCCAGTGATAAATAAAAAGGTCAACGAAAAAATTTGCGAACAAGTGACAAACGCGTTTGGTGGCAAATTCTATGAGATTATTATTGGTGGTGCCTCGTTCAATCAGGAAGTAGAAGCTTTCTTAAAACGTATAGACTTCCCTTACACAGTGGGATATGGAGCCACAGAATGTGCGCCAATTATCACTTATGCAGATTATAACTCATTTATCCCCGGCTCATGCGGCCGGCAAGTAATACACATGGAAGTGAAGATTGACAGCCCTGACCCACAGACAATACCTGGCGAAATTATTGCTAAAGGACTAAACGTCATGCTTGGCTATTATAAAAATGAGGAAGCAACCATACAAGCTATAGATAAAAACGGATGGTATCACACAGGCGATTTGGGAACAATGGATAAATATGGTAATGTCTTTATTAAGGGACGTTCCAAGAATATGCTCCTCGGTGCCAGTGGACAAAACATCTACCCGGAAGAAATAGAAGACAAACTCAATTCCATGGCTATGGTCAGCGAGAGTGTTGTTATTCAAAAGGAGGAAAAACTAATAGGACTAGTATATCCTGATTTTGATGAAGCAAAATCCATGGGATTTTCAAACGAAGATTTGGAAAATATAATGGAACAAAATCGTCAGGAACTGAACGCTGTATTGCCAGCTTATTGCAAGCTCTCGACTATCAAGCTGCACGAGGAAGAGTTTGCAAAAACACCAAAGAAGAGTATTAAGCGTTTCCTTTATCTCGATGCATAAATTTTGGTTTCATTTTTGGTTCAAGTTCCATCTCAATAAAGAGGATAAAATATTGCTGCCCAGTAAAACGTGAAAACACAAAATATCGGTTCAGATTGCCCAGAAATGACAATCTGAACTTTGTTTTAAAAAAGTAAATTCCTAATCGAAAAGAAAGGGTTCCGTTTGGTTGCGTGTATTATTTCCCTGCAAGGATTTTATTTCATCTTGATTTTGGATTTCAATAAAAGAGATAAAGTCGGTGTGATACATCTGAGTCAATCACATCATTGTCTCGATTCGCATGAAAGAGACGTACCTTTTTATCTTTCTGCTTACGATGATACAAAGCAGAGTTGCAATAACAACCACCCATGTTTATATTTGCCTGAGCAAATTAGGTTGTCACCACCGAACAAATGGAGTTATTACCTATTTTTAGTTGACTATACAGCGTACCTAAGATCCATTTAATTAATATAACCTGTAAAGTCAAAATTACTGGTTAACGGCACAATAAATTTCTTGGAATTCTCGCTCCACAATTTAATCATTCAGAATCCATACTTCAAGTCGCTTTTTCAAAGATAATGTGCTCGTGGGAGTTAGTAACAAAATCATTCTCGTGAGATACATACATGACTGACGAATAGATCACCCAGATTGAGTTTCATAATATCAATCTGGGTGATCTTTTTAATCCTTATCACTAAGCAGTGCTGTAGCTCTGACACGCGACAGCGTCTCTGGTGTCATCTGCAAGTAACTTGCGATATAGACTAGAGGCGCACGCAAAACCACTTGTGGCATGAGTTTACACAACTTCTTGTACCTGTCTTGTGCTGATTCGAATCGGACCAAGTCTGCATGTACTTGGGATAATATCAGACTCTCTTCCAAAATTTTACGATAAAGAATCTGAATGTTGACATTATGCAAAGCGATCTCTTCCAAACTTTGCTTTGGCAACGCATATACGATAGTTGACTCCAAAGCCTCGACCTGCAAACGGGTAGGTTCTTCACGGAACAGACTCTCGATACACATCACAATAGTATTCTCTACGCCAAGATGTTCTGTTAGTTCCTTATCGTTTTTGTAATAAAGCTGGCGCAAGAATCCCTTATCAATATAATATATATTACGGCAAATATCACCCGCTTTCAATACTATTTCACCTTTTGCATACTTCTTAGGCACAAGAACACTCTCCAGTATATCCAGTTCATCATGAGTCATGGTACTGTATTTACGTGCCAGTTCCCTAGCGACATCACGTTTTGTGTTAATCAAATCTTTCATCTTAAGACCTCCTTTTTTAGTCTAATTTAAGTACTGCAAGGAAAGCGTTCTGAGGAACTTCAACATTTCCTATTTGCTTCATCCTCTTCTTTCCCTGTTTCTGCTTTTCAAGCAGTTTACGTTTACGGCTTACATCACCACCATAACACTTGGCAGTTACGTCCTTACGAACACATTTTATTGTCTCACGCGCAACAATTTTAGCACCGATAGCAGCCTGTATTGCAATATCAAATTGTTGGCGTGGAATCAAATCCTTCAATTTTTCACACATACGCCGACCAAAAACAACGGCATTATCCTGATGAGTAAGGGTGGAAAGCGCATCTACCGACTCCCCATTGAGCAATATATCAAGTTTTGCCAATTTAGATGGCCGAAATCCATCAATATGATAGTCAAAAGAAGCATATCCTTTGGAAATAGATTTCAACTTGTCATAGAAATCAATAACGATTTCACCTAAAGGCAACATAAAATGCAATTCCACACGATTGCCACTTACATATTCCTGATTAATTAATTCGCCACGCTTGTCCAAGCATAATGTCATAATCGGCCCAATATAATTGGAACTCGTAATTATCGTAGAACGGATATACGGTTCCTCTATGTGGTCAATCATTGTCTGGTCAGGCAATCCAGATGGGTTATGTACCTCTCTAGAATTTCCATGTTTGTCATATACCATGTACGAAACATTCGGCACTGTAGTGATAACATCCATATTAAACTCACGGTCTAGACGTTCCTGTACAATCTCCATATGGAGAAGACCAAGAAATCCACATCTGAATCCAAATCCAAGTGCAATAGATGACTCTGGAAAGAATGAAAGCGAAGCGTCATTGAGTTGTAGCTTCTCCAATGAAGCACGTAAATTCTCGTATTCGGACGGGTCTATTGGATAGACACCAGCAAACACCATAGGCTTGACCTCCAGAAAGCCAGAAATAGCATTATCACAAGAATTACCCACATGAGTAATCGTATCACCTACCTTAACTTCAGTAGCATCCTTAATTCCACTTATAATATATCCCACCTCGCCAGTTCTCAATTCTTTGCGTGGAATCATGTCCATTTTCAACACACCTACCTCATCTGCATCATACTCCATACCTGTGTTGAAAAACTTGACCCTATCACCCTTGCGAATCATACCATTCTCAATCTTAAAATAAGCAATAATACCGCGGAAGCTATTGAATACTGAGTCGAAAATAAGTGCTTGCAGAGGAGAATTGGGGTCGCCTTGAGGATGAGGAATACGGTTTACTACCGCTTCAAGTATTTCAGGGATACCCTCACCTGTCTTACCTGAAGCACGTATGATATCAACCCGGTCACAACCCATAAGGTCTAGAATTTCATCTTCCACCTCATCAGGCATTGCACTAGGCATGTCAATCTTATTTATTACAGGAATGATCTCTAGATTGTGTTCAATAGCCATATAGAGATTAGATATTGTCTGTGCCTGAACACCCTGTGTAGCATCCACTACTAGTAAAGCGCCCTCACATGCAGCTATGCTTCTTGATACCTCATAAGAGAAGTCCACGTGCCCTGGAGTGTCAATTAGATTAAGAATATACTTCTCACCATTCATAAAATACTCCATTTGTATGGCATGGCTTTTGATAGTGATGCCACGTTCACGCTCCAAATCCATATTATCAAGCATCTGCCCTTCAGTTATCTGAATGGTCTTGGTATATTCCAATAATCTGTCAGCAAGAGTAGACTTACCGTGATCAATATGGGCAATTATGCAAAAATTTCTTATATGATCCATCTTGTTTCTTTTCTAATAAAACGCAAATATACAAAAAAATACGTTGATGTTCCTCTATATAGGGTCACCAACGTATTTTTTTTAAATAATTTTAAAATCTTATTTCAGATTAAATTTACCATCTAGGCCGGAAATCTTGCCTTCTCGGAGTAACCATCCGAGGCCAAGATACATGTTTTCATCAGTTTCTTTGGTAATCTTTTTTAAATCTTTAAAGTTTTGACCCTCTTTTACATTCAGTGCGTTCCAGATTTCTCCAGCAACCTCACCAGCTTTTTCTTTTAACATATATTATCAGATGTTTAAATTTAAATCTGTGCAAAGATACCAAATAAATTCCAACTGACCAAATTTGTTTAAATTTATTGATGTAAGTCAAAATTAAATAGTACTTTTGCCGAAAATAAGATAATATGAAAAAGATATTAATAGCATTCATTACCACTTTTGCATTGACTGCATGCCACGAAAGTCTAGAAGACAAAGCAGCACGTGAGGCTAAAGAATATACCGAGAAATATTGCCCTACACCTGTGTACAATTTCACACGAACCGACAGTGTAGAATTTGATAAGTCGACTAAAACATATCATTATTATTGCACATTAACAGACAAAATGGATGACCCTGTCATAATAGGTAAGAATAGAAAAAAAATTAACGATGCATTGTTAAAATCGCTCGCAGAATCTACAAATATAAAAGCATACAATGAGGCAGGTTTCAGATTTGCTTATACATGCCATTCTGAGAAAAATCCAAAACTAATTTTATTTGAAGGGGTATATACGCAGAAAGATTACTACAAATTGATAAAAAGATAAAAAGAAAGAATGAAGAACGGAGACTTAATCTTATGTTTTCCATTCTTTCCATATATCAGAAACTAATTTTTCAAATACTATTACTATTTGGTCTGGAACTCATCAACTTTCTTCCATAGCATATATATTTCAGCTTACGATCGCATCCATCAATGAAGTGAATGTCATCAATGACACCTTTCTCATCCAAATCGATGCCAAAATACTGGCTAAACTTCCATGAGTTTTGTATTTTAAATATTTATTCTGAATCTTCTGCTGGCTTCATGTTAGTGTATACACTCTGAACATCCTCATCATCCTCGATAATATCTACCATCTTTTCGATTGTCTCACGCTGTTCTTGGGTTAATTCTTTCAACTCGTTAGGGATACGAGTAAATTCAGCACCAGTAACCTCGAAGCCATTGCCTTCAAGATACTTCTGTATATCACTGAAACTTGTAGGCTCTCCATAGATCGTAATTTCTCCAGACTCTTCGTCCTCATCAAATTCATCATCCACGCCAAGGTCAATAAGCTCAAGAATCAAATCATCCATATCTATTCCATCCTTCTTCTTAAATGTGAACACACACTTGTGATCGAAAAGGAAAGAAAGACTGCCCTGAGTTCCAAGATTTCCGTTGAATTTATTGAACACGGCACGAACATTGGCTACTGTACGTGTTGTATTGTCAGTTGCAGTCTCAACGAAAACAGCAATACCATGAGGTCCATATCCCTCATATGTCACTTCCTTGAAATCTTTCTGATCCTTGCCCATCGCGTTTTTGATGGCGCGGTCCACATTGGCATTAGGCATATTCTCACGCTTTGCTGTCTGGATAATGGCACGTAAGTGCGGATTGTTCTCCGGATCAGATCCACCTGCTTTCACCGCAATAGCAATCTGTTTGCCAATCTTCGTAAATGTACGGGCCATATGACCCCATCTCTTCAGCTTTGTAGCTTTACGATATTCAAATGCTCTTCCCATTGGAATAATTTTTTAACGGAGCTCAGCTCCAAGTTTATTTTTAATGTTTGAAATCAATTTTGTCATAATAGTCTCAATCTGCTTATCATTCAATGTTTTCTGCTCATCCTGAAGAATGAAGTTAACAGCATAGCTCTTCTTGCCAGCAGGCAGGTTCTTTCCTTCATAGACATCGAATAACTCAACACGCTTCAATAATTTCTTTTCGGTCTGACGTGCAATCTGCTCTATTTGCTCAAACACGACATTTTTGTCAATGAGTAACGCCAAGTCACGACTGACTGTCGGATATTTAGAAATTTCCTGAAATAAGACAGTATTTTTGCGTATGGCCTTCATCAAAGCAGTCCAATTTATGTCTGCAAAATAAACATCATTGCCTATATCGAAACCCTTCAAAACATTAAGGCTTATATTACCCAGCTCGGCAAACACCTTTCCTCCACGGTTTTTTAGGACAATGCCTTTTGAGAAGATATCGTTGTCACTACTCTCAGCGACAATAATGTCAGAATTTAGCCCAATACGCGTAAAGATATTCTGCACGTAAGCCTTAAGTTCAAAGAATGAGCTAGACTCATCAGCGTGCGCCCAACTACCCTCTATGCGCTTGCCGGTAATCCACAGACACAAATGGCGTTCTTCACGATAAGCCTTTGCTGGGTCTGCCTCGTTGTGTTTCTCTGCATCAAAATGATAACAGTTTCCAAACTCAAAGAATCTCAAGTTCGCGTTTTTACGGTTCACATTGCGAATGATACTCTCTAGACCTCCGAATAGCAATGTCTGGCGCATAACACCTAGATCTGCGCTAAGCGGGTTCATCAACTTTACAGTAGTATCCTCTGTATATTTGTTCAGACCTGTATAATAATAAGTCTTTGTAAGCGAATTGTTCAAAATCTCATTGAAACCACAACCTACAAGCTGTTCGCCAATGATATTCTCCATCTTGTGCTGCTGATCTTCCCCACCCTGGACAGTAAGGGAACTCTTCAACTGTGTTGGAATCTCCACATTATTATATCCATAAATACGCAGTATGTCCTCGACCACATCACAAGGCCGCTGAACATCCACACGATAAGCAGGAACGGTTATTTCCAATCCTTCATCACTATCGCAGTCAATAGTCATATCCAAACTTTTAACGATGCTTTTGATTGTGTCCTTACCGATCTCCTTACCTATAAGATTGTGTACATAATCATAACTCAATGACACCTTAAAGTCGGGAATTGGAGCTGGATATACATCCTTAATCTCCATACTCACCTTACCGCCAGCAAGCTTCTTACATAGAATTGCGGCCTGTTTTAGAGCATAGATTATTCCATTTGGATCAATACCACGCTCGAAACGGTAACTCGCATCAGTGCTCAAACCATGACGATGTGCACTTTTACGAATCCATGTGGGATGGAAGTATGCACTTTCCAGAACAACATTCTTTGTTGAATTGTAAGTGCCACTACCCTTACCTCCGAAAATTCCGGCAATACACATCGGCTCCTCATCATTGCATATACTCAAGTCGTGTTCTCCAAGAGTATGTTCCTCACCATCAAGGGTCATGAATTTCGTACCCTCTGGTTGTGTGCGAATCACAATCTTGTGACCCTTCACCATATCAGCATCGAAACAATGCATCGGCTGACCGTAAGCCATCATTATATAGTTCGTAATGTCCACTATATTGTTGATTGAATGCAAGCCAATAACGCGTAACTTGTTCTGCAACCATTCAGGACTTTCTTTCACCTCGCAGCCGGTGATGCTCAGACAAGCATAGCGTTTACAAGCCTCATTGTTCTCTATTTCAACATCGAAAGGCATATCGGTGCTGTCAACAACAAACTCATCGCAACTGGGGCGATGCAGTGAGGATTTGTATCCGTTTTGCACAAGCCACGCATAAAGGTCACGTGCCACACCGTAGTGACTCAACGCATCAGATCGATTTGCAGTGATGTCAATTTCTATGATCCAATCGCTTTCCTGATGATAATATTCAGCAGCAGGTGTTCCGACCACTGCATCTTCAGGCAATACGATAATGCCGCTGTGGGCTGTACCAACACCTATTTCATCTTCTGCGCAAATCATCCCAGATGATTCCACACCACGAAGTTTTGATTTTTTAATGACAAATTCATTGTCGCCATCATAAAGTACACAACCCAAGTCGGCTACAATAACCTTCTGACCTGCAGCGACATTTGGTGCACCGCAAACAATCTGAGAAGGCTCTCCATGTCCAAAGTCAACATTGGTAACATGCAGATGGTCAGAATTGGGATGTATCTCGCAGGTGAGCACCTTGCCAACATAGAGACCTTTCAATCCACCCTTAATCGTTTGAACTTCTTTTAAGGCGTCAACTTCAAGTCCACCAGATGTGAGCGCAACACATACTTCTTGGGGTGTAAGGTCGAAATCAACGTATTCTTTAAGCCATTTGTAAGAAATATTCATTATAATGATTTTTATATATTCAAATTTTGCGCAAAATTAATAAAAAATCATCACTTTACAAAAAGAATAAAAGAAAAAGTATAAAATAACGACGAACCACCCATCAAAAGAATGGAGTGCGTAACGAGACTTATAATAATCAAAAATAGGGAACTCCGATTACACCATAAGAATAAAACTCATTCATACAGCCAAATCACAATTTTCAATTTTTAAATAAATCAATGTCTATGCTCCTACCGAATTTGAGCCTATTTTTGATGCACAGATGGGCATGCTTTGTATATCAATTCTTTAGATATTTTATTCCTTATGTTTCTGTCTCCTGATTGGAGAAGCCGGGAAAGAGTTCATGACCATTTATATGTCATTGCAAGTTCATTATCATTCAATAAACTTCATCAGAAAATCCACGGCACCATTCACACCAAAAGGGGTCACATCGAAAGTCAAATCGTAATTTCTGGAATCATACCAGTCCTTGCCGGTAAATGTCTTCGTAAACGTCTCCCGCGTATAATCACTGTCTTCCACCAGCACACGGGCCTTGTCCAAATTCACATGATAGTGTTCATTTATACGATGAATGCGACGCTCACGAGGGGAATGAATGAAGAGTCTTAATTTATTGGGATAGTCCTTGAATATATCAAAACCGCATCTTCCAACGACAACGCACGACTCTTGCCCGGCTATTTGCTTCATTGCAGCTGCCTGCGCATAGAAAAGCTGACGTGAGGTTATCTCCCTATTTACACTCAACTCATCATCCATACTTATAAAGCTTTTATAGAATACAACAAAATCATCCCACCATGATGGACGTCGGTCTTCGATGGCTTTCATTTCGCCTTCTGTCATATTAAACTTTTCAGCAACAGACTGCAATATTTGCTTGTCAATTAATTTTATCCCCAAACGCTCTGCTATTGCCGCACCGATATCATGACCACCAGTACCATACTGACGATTTATCGTTATCACGAATTTTTCATCTTTATTCATAAAAACAGATTATTATCAAACAAGTTCTATCTGCAAATATAAATAAATTCAGTTAATTTCGCAATTATTTCAAAACAAAACATCATATTTGCATATATTTTTATACTATTGCAATAACCGAACCTAATAATGACGAAAGATGAGACTTAATAAGTTCTCACGCCATTATGCCAGTGTTAGAACTCATTATGACAACGAGAAATACAATTCGTTCGAAGACGGTGATAGAGAAGAGGCCATCAAACTGCGCACAGGTCATCGGCGACAACTATCTACAAGAAAAAGCTGGAGTATTCGCAGTCAGAAACATTCACCCACGGCACCAGCAAGCAACGCATAAAATGGTTGGAATATGGTCTCGACACCGGTGACATGGGAGAACACTACATTCGACAAGAGCGACAAGGAACTATGAAAGGTAACTTTCTAAATATTTTGCACACATCTCCGCACATCGCTCCCCATCGACCCCAGCCGACAATATTCCGCCAGCATATCCAGCACCCTCACCACATGGGAAAAAGCCTTGTATACGCACATGCTGCAAAGTCTCACTATCGCGAAGAATGCGGACTGGAGATGACGTACGTGTTTCTGCTGCAATGAGCACTGCTTCATTAGTAAAAAAACCATGACTCATACTGCCGATTTTTTTAAATCCCGTCTGCAAACGTTTGGCAACAAAAGGAGGCAGCCAAAAATGCAACGGGCTGGAAATCAGTCCCGGTGCATAGCTACTCTTTGGCAAATCATAACTGAGGTGATTGTTTACGAAATCTACCATACGCTGCGCTGGTGCCGTCTGTTGCATATTTCCCTGCTGCCAACAAATTCGTTCAATTTCCTCCTGAAACTTCATCACCCTCAGGCTATCTACGCCCACCAAATCCTCAGGATGCGTCTCTACAACCATCCCGGAATTGCTCCATTCCGTGCCTCGGTTACTAGGGCTCATTCCGTTGACGACTATCTGTTGTGGCCCAGTAGCTGCTGGGATAACGAAGCCGCCAGGGCACATACAGAATGAATATACTCCACGTTCTTCCACTTGCGTAACAAAGTTGTATTCTGCAGTTGGAAGATATTTGCCCTTACCCTCTCGGTTGTGATATTGTATTTGGTCAATGAGTTTAGAAGGATGTTCCAATCTCACTCCCACTGCAATACCCTTGGGCTCAATCTCTATTTTTGCATTATCCAAATAGCGGTATACATCACGCGCGCTGTGGCCAGTTGCCAATATAACCGACCCTCTATAGGCTTCTTCTGCTCCGGTAACCAAATTTACGGCTTCCACACCCACTACCTTATCACCATCAAGCATTAACGCTGTCATCTTTGTTTGAAAATGCACCTCACCACCACACTTCAGTATGGTATTACGCATGTTTTCAATCACACGCGGCAATTTGTCGGTTCCAATATGTGGATGCGCATCTGCAAGGATTGACGTCGACGCCCCATGCTGACAAAATACATTTAATATTTTGTTGGTGCTACCACGTTTTTTGCTTCTAGAATAGAGCTTTCCATCCGAATAAGCACCTGCTCCACCCTCACCGAAACAGTAGTTGCTCTCACCATCAACATTCTGCGTTTTAGTTATCAGCGACAAATCTTTCTTACGTTCGTGAACATCCTTTCCACGTTCAAGAATCACAGGACGCAATCCCAACTCAATGAGACGAAGCGAGGCGAACAATCCGCCAGGGCCCTCTCCCACTACTATCACACGAGGGCGTTCCGACACATCACCATATTCGGTGCACATATACTCCTCGTCTAGGGGCATTTCATTGATATACACCCTAACTTTTAAATTCACATAGATTGTGCGCTGACGGGCGTCTATACTACGTTTTAAAACTCTTACATGTTTTATCGTCCTGACATCCAATCCATTGTCTAGGGCCAAAAAACTTATAATATCACTCTCTGATGCTGCTTGTTGTGGCAGAACTTTTATTTGATATTCCTGTATCATTTATTCAAGTATAATCTTTTGATATTCCATAAATGCGGTTGAACAATAACTATTATATTCACATACATTACATTTCTGTGCAAAAGATAATAGTGAATATGCAAGAAAGCAAATCGATAGTAGATATTTCATATTGCAATTTTCATGCAAAGATAGTGCAAAAATTCGATTAACTGAAGCAAACGGGAACTATATTCATTTATGAGCATAAAAAATTTTATCAAAAAAAATCAATACGCGCTAATTTCAATAAAGATGACTTAATACAGAAAAGGTATACATCGTTTTAACAATTAAATGATGGAAAAGTCAAAGAAAAAAAAGGAACATCGAAGTTATAGTCGCGACTTCAAG
>OBMA010000443.1_pt1 | contig 24486 bp, 13 predicted proteins | sample 1539141 | NCBI WGS metagenome assembly OBMA01 (sample SAMEA3991484, study PRJEB22521) | metagenome | biome: anthropogenic terrestrial biome; feature: sewage plant; material: raw primary sludge | place: Sweden | collected 2012-09-26
TGCGGGTTCTTTATATTCCGTAAAGAAATCTCTTTCATCTGGTATGCACACCATTCAAATTCAATTTGAAAATAATGAAGGTAAATCACCGTTGAGAAAGTTTACTACTTTTGCCGGTACCGATACACCAGGAGAAGTTGGCAATTTGAACTTTTCATTAAATGAATCGAGAGTAGCCACTGTAAAATGGGACGCTCCTACCTCCTCGAAAAATGGAGGTTATATGGATTCCAAAACAATAAGATATAAAGTTATTCGCGAACCATATGACGTTGTAGTTTCGGAATCACAAAGTGAAACATCCTTCGCCGAAACCCTAGAGGATGCAAGAGCCCATTATTTTTATAAAGTAATATCATTGGCCAATGATGCCCCTGGAGACACCGTTGTTTCAAATACAATTACAACGGGCAGTCAGTATGTTCCTCCATTTAAAGAGACATTTGACACTACTGATGATTTCTCATTCTGGACGATTAAAGGTAATGCAGGATGGAATTACAATCAGGCGAATATGTCTCTTATATGGGAAGCGAATAATGATGGAGGCAAAAAAATAAACGATGAAGATTATATCACGTCTGCACCGATAAAATTTGGTACTTCAAATGCATATAAGCTTACATTTCTTGCGAATGGTTCTTATCCGTACGCTCTATCAGCTCCAAGCCTTAGAGTTATTTTAAGTAAATCAGAAGATCCTACATCACTAAGTTCTATAGAATTAGATAGCATATATGTTGATAATGAAGATGTTAAAAAGTTCAATGTGGTGTTTGCTGTTCCTGTTGCAGGTTTATATCACATCTCCTTTAATCCTGTAAATAATATTGACTATGACCTAAACAATATCAGAATTGATGATGTTGAAGTACTTCCTGATGCTAAAATGACAGCACCGGATGGTGTAATGGATTTATCTGTTGCTGCTGGTGCAAAAGGCGCGTTAAATGACACAATCACATTTAAGGCTCCTACAAAAACTTATGGCGGTGATGCATTAAATTCTATCAGCAAGATTGTACTTTACAAAGGCGAAACAGATAACGAGACTTTACTAAAAGAGTTTACCGCTCCCTCTGTAGGCGAAAAACTTACCTACATAGACAATAACGCCGATCAAGGTTTTAATAAATATCATTTGATTGCTTATAATGAAAACGGTTATGGAAAAGAGGTTTCAATTACGAAATATGTTGGTGTAGATGCACCACTTGACGTTCCTGTGCTTAAAATAGCATCAAAGGATTATACAAAGGCTGTACTTACATGGACATCTTCTGCAAGTATCGGAGTAAATAAAGGTTATGTTGACACAACAGCTGTAGCATACAGAGTTTATAGATACAGTTCGGACGCTAATGGCTATGTTGCAATTTCAGATAAGATAGATGGTCTGACATATACTGATGATACGTATGAAATACCTGCAGGTAAACAAGAGTATGTAAATTATGCAATTGTTGCCTTTAATAAAATTGGACAAAGTCAGGGTAAAAATATCGGTGTTGATTTAGGAACTCCATATACATTACCTTATCTGGAGTCATTTAAAAATGCCGGTTTGGATACAAATCCTTGGACCATTAAGAGTGTAGCAGGAACTCCTACATGGAGTGTTATCAACGGCTTGTCTACAAGTGTGAAGCCTCACGATGAAGATGGCGGTATGATTACATTTGCTAATACAGGAGAAACTCCTGCTTTAGGCTCTCTGATCGGTTCACGTATTTCTATGAAGAATAATAAGAAACCAATTCTTTCGTTCTATATGTACCATGGATTAGAGGCAGAAGCAGGTGACTTGTCAATGCGTGTTTCAGTATCGGCAGATGATGCAGATACAGTTCAAGTTGCAAATATTATAATGACGGCACTGCAGGTTGGCAAAGACACGTCGTTTCTCTAGATCAATTTAAAAATGCAGATAATATAATCTTACACTTTGACGGATATGCATTAGATGCCAGTGCTACTATCTTTATGGATCAGATTAGTGTTGAAAATCAATATGATAAAGACTTGACTGTCGTGTCTGCATCCATACCTGAAAGAATCAATGTTGGTTCGGCAGCCGTGGCTTCTGTCCTTGTATTGAATAAGGGTGGCATGACAACAGGTGATTATAAAGTAGAACTGTTTAGAAATAATCAAGTGTATGCATCTCAGACAGCAACAGGATTGGGTACTAATAAAACAAAACTATTTAGCTTTAACCTTAATACTCCAATCACAGAAGCAGGCAAGACCTTTGCATATTATACAAGAGTTACTTTAGACGGCGACGAGTCAGTGGCAAACGATACCAGCAAATTATTCAACGTTTATACCAATGGTCCGAAGTATCCTAAAGTCATTGATTTAACTGGCAACACTACTGATAATGGTGTGAAATTAAAATGGAACAAACCAGAATCTTCAATGCAAGATGAGGTGACTGATGATTTTGAGTCATATGAACCTTATCTTATTACCGGTATAGGCGATTGGACTACTCTTGATGTTGATAAGTCTAATACTTTATACTTTACATCTCCTACGGAAATTCCTAATGAATTTCAACCTCAGGCATGGCAGGTTTGGAACAGGGACAAGGCCGGTTACAGTGCATTTGATATCTTGAAACCTCATTCAGGTGATCAATATCTAACAAGCTGGGGATCAGTAGATGAAGTCGGCAACTATTTACCAAGTGACAACTGGTTGATTTCTTCTGATGTCGTAGGTGGAAGCGATGTATCTTTCTGGACAAAGAAGGTTACGACCAATGAGGTGTTCCAAGTACTTTATTCAACAACAGGTAAAGAATCTACTGATTTTACAGTATTAGGAGGTGACTCGTTAATTACAAATGATTGGGTAAAATATGAATATACGTTGCCTGATAATGCTAAGTATTTTGCTATTCGTTCATGTGCTTTGAGTGGTGTTGTGCAACTGCTTGACGACGTGACATATACTCCGAAATATGGTAGTTCTACGGATCTGACATTTAGCGGATATAATGTTTATCGTGATGGTGTGTTAATTGCAAAAGGAATTACGGATACTACTTATGTTGATGCTAACACAGGAAAAGGCTCACATGTATATAATGTTTCAACGATATGGACGATTGGTGAGTCTATGTTGTCAAATGAATATACGAGTGGTATAAATACCGGAATTAATCTTGCAAACTCTCAAGGTGTGAAAGTATTAACGCAAGAAGATGCAATAGTAATTGAAAATGGTAACGCTCAAGTTGGTAGTGTTTATACATTAGATGGACGCACAGTCTTCTCAGCACCTCTGACAAATTACGTATCTGTATCTGTACCTAAAGGTATGTATATCGTACGTGTAGGAGTTAAGAATTATAAGGTTTTAGTTAAATAGAAAACATAAATTATTGAATTTAAGGGAATCGCACAGACTTAGTGCGGTTCCCTTTCTAAATTTTTTTGCTTATGAAAAGAATTACGTTTTTTCTTCTAGCATTTACTATTGTTCTTCAGTTGAAAGCACAGTTTAATAATGATGGTGTAGTACTTAAATATAATGACAACATAGAGAAAGGCTATGGGGGTACAGCAACTACAATTATAACCCCCTATGTGCTGTTTAAACCTATTGATACTCAAGCTTATATTGGTAATAAAATTACGCATGTATATGTCGGACTAAAGGGGAACGCTACAAATGTATATTTATATATAAAGAAATCTCCAATGGATGCCAATCCAATATACAAGCAAAAGATAGGCAATCTATCTACAGGCTGGAATGATATTGCGCTTACTACGCCTTATGACGTGACCGGTGATAGTATAGCAATTGGATACAAAGCTTCGTTTTCTTCGGATAATCCTAATGGTGTTGGTTATTCTTCAGAACGCAATGTGGATGCTGATTATGTATATTGGAATTCTAAGAATAATTGGTATACTACAGGTGGCTCTCTCTGCATACAGGCTGTTGTATCGGGGGATAAGATGCCGGCAAATGAGATGGCCTTGAAAAGTTTATCGAGTGTCATTGCCGGTTACAACGATAAAACCGTAAAACTTACGGGCGTTATTTCAAATATGGGAATATCTCCTGTTTCAAAATATGAATTGAAGTACACCGTGAATGATGCCGATGAACAAAGTATTGTGGTAAATAAAGATGTGCCTGTTAATAAGGCTGATACCTTTCATATTGAGTTGCCATCCGTTACTGTTGGCAAATATCACATCAAAGCCACATTGGCTTCCGTGAACGGCCAAACTGATGCATATTTTCCTAATGATACGATCTCAAGTTTGTTGACAGTAAGAGATAAAGCATATATGAAGAGGGTTGTAGCAGAAGAAGGTACCGGGACATGGTGCGGATGGTGCCCTAGAGGACTTGTAGGCTTAGAACTGATGAAAAAAGCTTATCCAGGACAGTTCATCCCGATCAGTGTACATGGAAATGATGCCCTTGCGGTTAGCAGTTACAGTCCTTTGATAGATAAAATGAGTGGGTTCCCCGATTGTTATGTAGACAGGAAGTTACAAGGTGATCCATATGATAACATTAATAGTATGGTTCAGCAGGAATTGTCACAGAGTGCGCATATTGGTTATAATTTACAAGCTACATATAATCAAGATTCCACGGCCGTTAATGTAAAAGCTTCTATTCTTTCTGATGCGGATTTAGATCTTCCTAATTATTATGCGGCATTTGCTGTTGTTGAAGACTCTGTTAAGGGCTATACGCAAACGAATTATTATCATGACAACGGTAATGGATATATGTATGGTTGGGAGAAAAAAGGTGAAACGGTAAGCGATGTCGTCTACAATGATTTAGCTCGTGGCATTTTCAGTTCTTATAATGGTGACATTTGTACGCCAGCTGCAATGGAAGCAGGTAAGGTATATGATTATTCTTATTCATTTAACTTGCCATCAAATGTAAAAAACAAAAGGAATGTAAGGATTATAGGATTGCTAATATCTCCAACGACAAGTTATATTGTTAATGCTGACAATGCCGTCCCAACATCAACAACAGGAATAAAAGATGTTCTTACAAATCAAGTCAGGTCGTATAAGATTTCGGGAGGTGAGCTTATTGCTAATCTTTCCAATATTAAAGACGCTAGCAATGTATACATATTTACAACAGAAGGGAAACTAATAAAAAAACAAATTGTAACCGGAGAACGGATTTCAATAGATATTGCAGGATTACATGGTGTTTACTTTGTTAAGATATGCAACGGGAACTCGTCTCAAACTTTGAAAATTTCAATTTAATATATAATTTATGAGAAAATTTAAATTATTCCTTGTCGTATTTATCTTCATAAAAATGGCTGCATATGCAGTGCCCGCATACAGGTCGGCACGAATATTCAACCAGTCAGATGGGAATAAAGTTGTTTATTATCTGATGGGGGATGAGCATTGCCATGCCTACTATTCCGCAGATGGTTACATGCTGACATTAGATAATACGGGAAGGAATATGTGCTATGCCGTACAAGACGTTAATGAAAAGATATTGAGTTCTAATCGTCTGGCACATGATGTATCGTTAAGGGCACCCGAAGAAAAATTATTTGTAAGCACTTTGAAAAAGATTGATTTTAATACTGTTTATCAGAAGGCAGTAGCTAAACAAGTTCCCATCAAAAAAGTCTTAGAAACTGATTTTCCTAAGACCGGAAATGTAAGAGGTCTTGTTCTACTAGTTGAATTTTCAGATAATTCATTTAGTGAAAGTGACCCGAAAGATTTCTTTTACAGACAACTAAACGATAGTAATTATACGGTAAACGGAGCTACAGGTAGTGCTAAATACTATTTTAAAGATCAGTCAATGAATAGATTCAACCCTGACTTTGACGTTTACGGTCCAATTAAGCTAAAGAAAAATTTGGCTTATTATGGATCGAATAATAGTGCAGGAACCGACATGAATACAGCTGACATGGTAGTTGAAGCATGCCGATATGCACATGATAGTTTGGGAGTGGACTTCTCAAAATATGATTACGATAATGATGGCAATGTAGATTACGTATATATCAGATATGCCGGATATGGTGAGTCTTATGGTGCACCATCATATACGATATGGCCTCATTCCTCAAACATAAACGATTGGTGGAGGAATCTATCATTAGATGGGAAAGCTATTGGAAAATATGCTTGCTCATGTGAGCTAAGAGGTACAAATGGAGTTGATGTAGATAATATCGGTACATTCTGTCATGAATTTGGTCATATTCTAGGTTTACCTGATTTTTATAATACTAGCAGAAGTGGAGGAAGTCAAGTAGGTGTATGGAGTATCATGGATTATGGATGCTATAATAACGAATCTAAAACACCCCCGGCTTATTCTGCTTTTGAACGATATAGTATGGGATGGTTAAACTATACCGACATAGATACTCCTGCAGACGATATTGAGTTGCCGGAATTGACAGAAAATAATTTCGCCTATAGATTGACTACAGGAAAGGATAATGAATATTTTCTTTTAGAGAATCGTCAGCAAAAAGGATGGGATGCGGCATTACCGGCCACAGGTATGATGATAACTCATGTTGACTATAACAGTACGTCTTGGACAAACAATACAGTTAACAACAATCCTAGTCATCTTCGATATAAGTTAGAACCTGCTGATAATGATAGTACAGCCCAAACGTACAAGGGCGATTTATATCCGGGAACATCAAATAATATTTCTTTTACAGATGAAACCAAGCCTAGTTCGCTGCAATGGGATGGTACTCCTACCAAGAAAGGTGTTTCTGGCATACAAGATAGAGATGGAATCGTCTCTTTCAGTTTTATGATGGAGAAATTGAAAACGCCATTAGCTTTAGAGGCTTCTGATGTTACAGAAAGTTCATTCACTGCGAATTGGAAGTCTGTGGATCATGCAAAAGAATACATTTTGAAAGTTGTGAAAAATCTTCCTGATTCATTGAAACCATTACCTATATCTGAAGATTTTGCAAAAATGACTAAAGGCAACTATCCAACAGCTTATTCGAAGAATATTGCTGATTCTCTTGATTCTTTTATGGTCAATAAGGGATGGACTGCTGATTACATTTATCAGGCAGGAGGAAAATGCAGGATAGGTGACTACAGGGTGTCTGGAAAATTAACGACGCCCACAATTGACATGTCTAGGGATAGTACATTTACTGTAGGCTTTAATGCACGTGCTTTTTCCGGTAAATCTTTAAACTTTTATGTCTCGTATCTTGATGCGTCTAATAGTAACAATGTAATGCAGAAACTCACGTTTAAAGGAAACTCAACAGAGAAAGGTGTTGTTGCTGTGTTTAAAGGTGGTTTGAAGCAAACAAAAGTTAGTGTCTCAACACAAAATGAACGCTTGTTCATCAGTGATTTTAGAATATTGAGAGGTACTGTTGATTCTTCAAAGGTGTGGAGTGTAACAAATCCGCAATATATCATTAGGGGATTGAAGGACACAAACTATAAGGTGACAGGTCTGGATCCGGGCTTCACTTATACATACGTTGTTCAGGCTCTTTCCAACGATAGTTCGTATAATTCTGATAAATCCAATGAGATCTCCGTTACGGTATCAGTGAATACGGGTCTTGCCCAGAATTGTTCAACTGACCACATCTCTGTAGAAGGAAAAGTTTTACATGTATCTACTTCATCTGTACAGCCATTAATTATATACGGACTATACGGTTCGGTTGTATATAAAGGAAATGTAGACAAAGAAACTTATGTACCTTTAGATAATAGTGGATTTTATATAGTGAAAGTTGGTAATACTTGTAGTAAGATTTTTATTAGATAACAAAAAAACAGGTCACATAAAAGCTTATGTGACCTGTTTTGTTAAACAGTATTTTATTGTTATTCCTTTATTTTGTGCGTACAAAGAGCTTTCCGGATATCTTAGATCCATCTGCCATTTCTAAAGAATATATATATAAGCCTTGGTTTTGCATCTTAGGCAGAACATATTCTTTTAAAGTCCCTGATAAAGAATAGGAAGCAACAGCTTTTCCCAAGACATCATATAAAGTGATATTCTTTGCAGAACAGGTCGGACAACTCAGGATTAGTGATTCTGTTGATGAATATACCTTGACATTATCCATTTGGACAGAGTTTATGCCCACTGTCGATTGATAATTGAAGATAACGGTCACTTTTGATTTCTCGGTAGAGCCAACAATGTTTGCTGTATAAGTTGCTGTAGCTGACCCGAATTTCTCGTATTGTGGATGATAGGCTATATCAAAACCATTTATGAAGCTTTCGCCAGCAATTGCTGTTGATGTAAGAATCTGATCCTTCGGCCCAATAGTGCAGTTCCCTACGCAGAATTCGAACCCTCCACCTTCCGTATAGGATACGACATGCTGTGAACATAAAATTTTAGATGTCGTATTACTCTCATTTTTTAATTTCAATTTGCTATTCATTGATACAGTCATATCGCCATCCTCGTTCACGACTGTTGCTTCATTTATGGTGATTGTATCACCATTATTCAGTTTCTTGTCCCCTTGGTAAAATGAAACCTGAGCGTGAAGGCCACCTGCCATGGACATGGCAAAAAAAGTAAATAGTATTTTTTTCATATATTCATTTGGTTTTATTTGTTTACTAGATTGCATTCTGCACATTGATAAACTTCATAAGTTGATTTATTATAGACAAATGCCACGATTTGACAATTTGCCGCATTGTATTTGTTCGAATCAAAAACGAACTCATTTTGTTTATGAAGACTCTCACCGTTAGATACCTGAAAATCTTCTCCCCATGTACCATTTATAGCTGCACGCAAAATATGGTTATGTACATACGCGGCGTTTGTAATAGTACTTCCATCATCCATTGCGACTTTCTGCCATGATGTGATGCCACCTTCAATAAGCCATAGTTGCAATCGTAACGGTTCATTCGAAAGAGATAGTCCGTCCATAGTTGTGTTAATGACTAACTTGTTTGAATTGATGTCGTTTATGCAACTTACATTCAAGCCAATCTTTGCTTTTACTTGATACCTGCTTGCAATATATGAACCCCATTTGTTATATTCGGTTGAGACTCTGCTGTTATTGACTATAGTCCGGTCAATCATCCCTGCAGGGTATCCATTCTCATCACCATCACTGTAAAAGGTGTTAAAGTATTCATCACCTTCGGCAGTACGGAATTTCTTGCTTGAAAGACCTCCGGCATGAATGCTTACTACAATCAGATTTCCATTTGATGCGTTCTGCAGCTCTGTTGCAATGATGGCTGCTGTCGGGCAATTGGGACAGTTCTGGCCAGTGAAATCTTCTAACAAGACATGTTTCTGCGCTTCAATATTGCCAGAATCCTTATATCTGTTATTTTCATCAATGTTGTCGCATGCGGTAATAAGCGTGAGACCAACTAACGCCGATATTATTCTTTTCATCATCAGAAGCTATAATTATAAGACAGTTGTAATCCTTTACTGGCAGGAACCATTCTACACACTCCACCAGAGCAGTTATACCCGGCACGAGTCCGTCCATAACCAATTTGCAGGCGGTGAGCATTATGTGTCCATGTAAGTGACCCTAAATAATAATGTAACTTAGTTGAACCGCAATTATACATATCACTAATTGTTACCATAAAAGAGGGTTGTACAGAGAGCTCTAGCAGTCCGAACATCCAGTCGCCCTGATTACTGCGTTCAATGGGTTCTGTGGTCTCCGGACCTTTATATTTATTTGTCGACATATATTGTAATTCGGAACGAAGTGTGCATTTTGAATTTAACTCATATTTCCCTTCCAATATGAACAGATTCGCTTTAATGTCGGGTTCGGCGTGACTGACGACAATGGGATTATAATATTGGAAGAGATACATTCCTGTAAGTTTAAATGCCCGAGAGAACTTCTTCTCTATATTGACATCCAAATCTTGGTAGTATATTTCATCGCCCATTTTAAAAAACGAGGACTTATATCCATCAGATCCCATCAGCGTCTGACTTCCATTTAAATCTCTATATTCGTATTTCTTATCAAGGGAACGAATGTGTGAATAATTGAGTTTAATGTTAGTCCCATATCTTCCCCCCAATATTGTATGGCTTTTAATTTTATAGGACATTTCTGTTTGAAAAGCCCATTCTCCGGTATTCTGCGTTGAATATGGGTATATTGTTGCCAACGAATATGTTTGCTGATTAGTAAAAGCCGGTAGGAAATTCAAGGTTGAAGATATTCCCTGCATGTCCCTTCTGCTTCTGAAAGACATATTATCACTCCGTTTGATTTGCAATAAGATGCTTTTCCCTTTCGTAGAATATGAGCCGGAAAGAAACAACACATTTCCATTCTTGTAAATCCATTTGTTGTCGTTTGATGGGTCATTGTTCTTCTGTGCATATTCAACGATTAAGTTGTAATTACCATGATTGATCTGCGTTCTTATATCATAAGCCCCTACATTTTTAGGTAAATTGAGATTCTTTGTCGGGTCTACATCTACGGATATGTCTTGGTCTTTCTCATGTTTATTTACGCATGACCCCCCTAATGTTATATCCCAATGATGGTCATTGAGCGTTTTTATCCAGTTACTTATTTCTAATTCCAAATCTATTCCTGATATAAACGATTTGTTTTCTTTCCAATATCTGCGCTGACATCCTCCTAAAACCTTAAGCCTGACCCCGTTGATAGGTTCAAGGACTAGTCTTGCACCTAATAGGGAATTGTCAATACCCAGACTCCGTTCTTCATAAGTGCGAAGAATCAGTCCACTACCAAATTGTTCATAAAAGGTTCCTAATGTAAGTTTGGCTTTCTTCAGATTTCCTGTAATATAGCCCCAAGGAATACCATTCCCTTTGAAATCGGTTTCAAATCCAGGTAATGGATGCTCTAAATATTCATAGCGAATACCCGCATCAATATATTTGCTGTACAAATTCAAATCAATATATGAATTTGTCTCCACTTTACCATTTTTATTATCCGCCTTTATTGCGTCATCTGTTTGGGGTAAGAGAATGTCAGACTGTACACTGCCAGATAACTTGATGTTACCGGACTCTTGCGCATCTGCTTGATAAGGCAAAAAGTACAAGATGATAAGTAAGAAACAGTATTTGTTGAAATTCATAAACAGTGTGATTATTTTTTTGTTATTTCCTTAAGCGTCTTGTATATTTCTGCTTCAGACCCATCTGTATAGCCACTATGGCTCTTAATAATCTTTCCTTCACCATCACAGATGATAAGATGTGGTATAAGGTTAATACCCAATGCTCTTTTGAAATCACCATTAGGATCTAACAATATATCAAAATCCCATCCTAGAGCATCAACCATTGGTTTTACTTTTGCTATATTCTGGGCTTGGTCTATGGAAACGGCATATAGCTTCACCCCTGTTTCTTTTTGCCAATCAGCATAAATATCATTAATCGCTTTTAGCTCACGTTGACATGGCTTACACCATGTTGCCCAAAAGTCAATAATAAACGGCATACCGTTATTATTCAACTTTGAAGTATCAATTGTTTTCCCTTCTAAATTTTTTATCGTAACAGAAGGCAACTGTGCGTTGGCATTGTAAGCCATCATCATAATCAGTATTAATAATAGATATTTTCTCATATTCATAAATTGTTTTAGATGTAACTTTATAAATGAGGTTATGGAATGCTATACCAGATGGCATCCCATAACATTATGTTCTAAATAAAAATCAAAGAATAATCTTTGTTGTCTTACCGGCTACTTTAACAAAATAGATACCTTTCTCCATAGGAGCAGGTAGTATTGTCTGAGTGCCTGACATATGCGCAGAAGAAATAAGCTCACCGTTAATTGTATACAATGATACATTGGCCTCAATAGCATTCTGACTTGTGATCGTAATCGTATTATCAGATGTACGGTTTACAATTATGTCTACCTTACTTTTATTGGTTAACGTGTTTATACCTGTAGTATTCCCCACAAGTGGCGCACTTGCAGCATTTACTATCTCACCGGTTGTTGCATTAATCAGAAGGGAAACGATCCGTACATTGCTCGCTTTCTTAATTGTCGGCAACTTAAAAGAGTATGAGTAATCGTATGATGTTCCTGATGCGATTGTGGCCGGCAAACTTGAATCACCTTGCCAGTTGCTATATATTCCTAGAGCGACGTCATCATAATTCTGACCTGTAATTGATGATGGTAAGTTTTCGAAGCCCCCCATCTCTCCATTAGCATTATTCGCATAGTAATTAGATTGTGCATTTGTTGTTGTCAGATTGTCTTCAACAACAACAAACGCTGTTGTATAATTTGTGCTTTTATAATCAAAAGCTGATTTTGCTGTTACTGTTGCTGAAACTGTTCCTGTAGCGCTATTATAGTTTAACGATTTGTATTTATAATCGAAAAGACAAAGCTCTTCTTGCTCTTCATTATAAATATCTTCCAATCCATAATATGGATCATTGGAATATTTTCTATCAACAATACAGGTCGGAAATCCCGTGATATTTTTACTCAGGAATTCATAATAGGAATAATCAACGGCCGGATCTATTTCCAGTCCATCCTTATTCTCTCCGTTTTTCTTATCGCCATAATGGATGGCTATTGGTATAAATGTGTCAGGATATTTTTTTCTCATGTTTCCTAAGCCTACAATACCCCTTACGCACCAACCGCACCATGCGCCGGTAGCTTCTTCGACAACAACTTTGTGAGGATAAGAGATGTCGGTTGAATTCAAATATGCTGATCCCGAATTATCATCACTGTATTCATCATCTGCTTCATTCACTTTTTTTACATCCAGATTAATCAATGCCGAATCTTGATGAGGTATGTTTGCAGCTTGAATGTTTAATTCAAAGTTTCCGAGTTCATAAGGCTTAACAGAATCACATTTGACGGTCTGTGATCCATTGACACCATTTACACTATAGCCTAATTCATACGATACAACAGGTTTTGCTCCAAGATTCCAAAAAGTTCCCTTTACAATGAAAGGAGAATTGGATTTCACCAATTTTGTTGATAAAGAATAAAGAGCAATCTCATTCTGTGGCAAGTTATTTCCTTCGACAATGCCCTGTATTGCCCAGCAACCATAAGACTGAGGGTAGAATTTGCCTCCCATTTCAAGATAACGGGCATTGTCCAGGAATGTCGTGTTGTCTGTGACGCCTAAAATATATGCATCATTACCAGAGGCTGCTGTTGTTGCTTCGTATCCGATAACAATTGTCGATGTTGAAATTTTGTATGGTGTTGTTAATTTTATGTTATGCCAACCGGCTTTAAGATCGCCGATGTCTTGTGTATACAAGTCACTTCCGTCGATCGAAGAACGCAGATGCAGTTTGATATTTGTTGCATCATTATAAAGACCAATGTTGACCTCTGTTAAAGAGCTTCCTAAATATGGATCTACATGAAACATCGATAGTGGCAACATCGTTCCTGCTTTTCCGTTACCTATTCCTGATACTATTTCATCACCATATTTTAAAGCGATGTCTCCTACCTTATCAGAAGTAATCTTACGTATCCTTGATATCGATTTCCCCTCTGTTTTTGAAGATTTGCCAATAAAGGATTTCTTTAAAAAACTTGAATTCTCTGTTTTTATTGAAATTTCTTTTGGTACATTGATCAACTTCTGAGAAAAACATGCTGTCACTCCCAAAAATAGTGAGAATGATAAAAAGATTTTTCTCATAAGGTTCTTTTCATTAGTAAATATTTTCATAAATAATTATTAATGGCTCTGGTTTTTTTATTACTCAATAAGGTTAGAGCCATGTTAAGCCTTATCAAATAATTGCTTCTTGAAATCAAAATCCTTATTATCTGTACCATTATGCAACGGATGTGTCATGCAAAGGTAATATAATATGAGTTTTTATGCAAATAAATATGCCTATTTGTTTTTATTATATTACATAAACTTACTATTTATTGTATTTTAAACATATTACGCCTCATAATGCAGACAATTTGTAGATAATAATTTCATTCTGTCATCTTATGACAAAACAATTTTTGACAATAGTATTAACAAATTTACTTATTACTCTTACTTTCTCTTTTGGTAGAGAATTCATCTAACCTGAGAATTCATAAGGGCATAAAAAAGAAGCGTTTGATTTTCCCATATCAGCAAAAAGATGTACCTTTAGAGTGTTAAAAGCCAAGTTCTTATAAACGCTTCTCCATATGCATGGATACAACAAATTAGCCAGTTGAGCAAGAAAAAACTTCTGTTTCCTCTTCCAGAGCCACTTCCGGCCAAGAAAGTGAGTGTTGATCCCATTTGCTGTGTTCATTATTTCCTGTTTCAATTACAACAAATTTATTAAATTTTCCGATTGTAAAGTTACGACGTTTTTACTTGAGACACAATACCTTTCGTGTGGCATTTTGGATAACACAAATATGTAATCCTATCTACCACACAATTGGTATGCGGGAAAATCTCAGGGGAAAACATGGCAAGAGCATTTATTCTATGCAGACTTTTCTTGATATTGTCTGAACATCACTAATGATCTTCACAATAAAGAGACTTCTGTGCAGAGCATTCACCGGTATGGAAAAATGATCCTTTGTGTTAACGGTATAGCGTGAAATCAGCTGTCCTGAGGTACTGAAAATATCTACCCTCCGCAAATTATATTTATTGGCATTGACAACATGAAGCACACCATTCTGAACATTTACAGAAAGGCCAGTCTCCGATGGGTTATTAATGGAAGTTGGTGTTGCAGAGGCTACATATACGCTATCCATTTGCACATTTGTTGCTCCCCCATCTGTGGATTTGACATAAATGCCTAATCTTACCATATCCTTATATCCCTTCAATGATGCAGAATATGTTTTACTAGAGTAAGCTTCAGGTAAATCAGATTTGGTGAATGTCCCTAAGATGTGATTCTTACTAAATGTCTTCCCGTTATCTGTTGAGATAACAATAGAGTAAGTCTCATCTGTAGAGGAACCACTTTCTAATGGCGTCAAACTGTAATTGAACGTATATTCTTTCGAACCGTCACCTAAATCAAAAGAAGGCGTTATGAGCCATTCATCTGCCGAGCTGCCTCTTGGTGATAAGAAAACCCCATGAGCCCAAGAACTTGACGCGAATTCCCATTGAGATGTCACATCTGCACCTGTCTCAAATGTTGTTGAATCAGCAATGGCACCAGTTTTGAACGACCATCCGACGGGTAGGGCTTTCTCGTCAAATTTTTCCATGAACGGCACACCATAACCTGTATGGAATGTCAAAGTTCTAGACCATTCACTACACGAGGCCACAGAACATCTTGAACGAACCTGTACATCCATATCTGACTGTGTGGGTAAATTCTCGAGTGTGTAAACCCTCTTATTGGCACTTATTGGCTCACACCATGTGCTCTCTGATGATTTCTTGTAATGGATTTCCCATGAATCTTCTTCACCTTGGCTTTTCCATACAATTTGTGCATGATTCCCAATGATTGTACTGTCCGGTACTTCAAGATCGATTGGATAATCACATTCGTTCTTATGTTCTACCTTGATGTTATTCACATTGAGAGTTGCAGCAGTATAACAATGCCAGTATAAGCGTATTTTCACTTTCTTACCAGAAAATTGATCAAAGGGAGCATATAATGTTACATACGTGCCCTTCGTCGCGAATTTGGGCGCATCACCGGCACCAATGCTCTTTATATTATAATATGTCTTTCCGTCGTCTGATACTTGAATATAAAGCGAGTCATCATCTTCCCATGAATTATATGGCGAAGTGGTCCGATTCACATATTGAGTCATATTAATGTCCATAAGCACACGGTTTGACCCTTCTGATAAATAGATCCAAGGTGATTCTATTGAATTGATAAGTCCGCGTGAGGCATTTTTCTTGGAAATAGCACAGCATAAATGAAGATCTCTTTCCAGTCTGAACAACCCTCCTGAAACAGTCCATCCAATAGGGGCTGAATAACTTTGCATTTTGCTGAAATCCGCGATGTATGGGACCTTACCTGACGTCAATAAACTAGCAGGTGCATAAGTTGTGGAATAATTACCACTATTATCAAGGCTCCAAGCCTGAAAGTAGTATAAGGAATTTTCTTTTAATTTGTCGACAACTATGTGATCATTTTCCGGACCATTATAAATAATACGTCCACCACCAATAAGACTATCGCCTATGTTGTAAGTTCCGGCAGGTTGTCCGAATACACCGGTCCCGTCATAATAGCCACCATCAGATAATGTGGGCACTGCCGTCTTTGCAATAAGGATTTTGTTCCCTTCCGAGTTCCCTTTTACCCCGATATTAACAGCATTTGTATCAACATCAATCACATTTAATGCTTCGGGAGATGCCGGCATTGTAGCTAAAGCCGAAGTCAGTGGATCTGTGGTATTATACTTAGGACCGAACATGCAGGATGAGTTGACTGCAAATACATGAATGTAATATTTTGTTCCACCGGTAAGGTTATCTGTGGTCTTAAACCTGGCAATAGTGTCATATGAAACGACCTCCGCGTCCCCGATAGAATCTTTGGCATTATAGAATACGTCATTAGCGGGCAGAGCTTTTAATGATTCTGATTTGCTTATGAGGGTGAGATAATGGTCTGCATCTACAGATTTGTCAAAACTACCATTGAGTTGTGTGCTTGAACTGGATATTTTCAGATTCGCCGGCTGCCCAGATGGGGCGGCACAGTCGGCAGGTGGCGTGAATGTGTATGTCTGTCCGTCTTGCGGATAGCAGGTACTGTTCCATTTCATTGAAGCATTATCATTCGTTGATGTGGAAATATCTGTATAAGAATTTGTCCCTGAGGTTATAATCAGGCGGTCGTTATTATATGTTCCCTTTATTCCGATTCTTAATTGCATATAACTATATGAATCCTGATCCGTTTGCCAATGTTTGAATATGATATCAGTTTTGCCTGTCGTTTCATGTAAGCGGATCTGCAGTTGAGCTGTATCAACCGGATCATCACCTTGTCGGTCAGTGAGCCCGATATCTTTATATTGTACAACTAAGGTGCGGTTGGGCGTCTCTCCAATTACTTTATAACTTATAGCCGTCGTAGCTGTCCCATATATATCACCAATAGATGTTGCACCAACAACATTCTGATTGGTGGAACTCCCTAGTGACTGAAATGGGTTACTGGGATTGACCGTTATATTGCCATCTCCTAAAACCAAGTATCCGTTAGCTGCTGCAGAAAAATGGGTCATCATCCTATTGTTAAATTTGAAATCAAATCCAATGGGAAATCCTGTAGATGTGAATTTTCCTGTATATGCATGGTTGTTACCGTCAAACGCCACGCCATTTAGTGCGCTTCCCTCAATGGAAGAACCAATAGTGGTCCCTCCTGTTATTTCTTCGTATGTTCCACTATGTGCTTCGACATCGTAAACCATCATTGGCTGAGCATGTCCTGAAAGAAATGCGAATATGCCTATGATAAATAAATAAAAACTTTTTTTCATACTTAATTTTGTTTGTTCTGGTTATTTAACATAGAAACGTATTTTTTCAGTCGTGGCGTGTGTATGCAAAACAGCGATATATGTTCCATTCTCCCTGTTGGATGCATCCCATCTCAGACTCTGGCAACCTGCACCTGCATTTTCACTTGATATCGATGCAATCATCTGACCTCCAACAGAATATATTGATATTCTTACAGGTTCATCTCTTAATGTCTTATAATTGAAGACTACATTATGGCCGGAAACAGTTGCATTAAATTTATTGTCTTCCTCAATGTTATTTATACTGGTAGGTATTCCGAAAGTCCCGTCTGTGTTCAACCATTGCATGAAGATTCCTGCCACGCTTGCACCATCACGTATCTCTTTCCATGAAACCAACCAATGATTATTGTCTTGCAAGCTGCATGTTGCAAGATTAGATTTTTCCGAGTCTGTAGTAGAAAAGGGGACAGGGTTGGATAATGTGTTGCCGTCTTTGTCGTATTCCTGAAGATATGATTGTACATGTCCATATCCACTGCTAGCCATATAAAAAACAGCAACATTATCGTTATCAGCTTTTTGGATTGATGCGTACCCATAATTCAAAGCATTCTGTATCGGAATAACAGCCTTTCCTTCTTTTCCCCAAAGTAATTCTCCTTCTAAAGAAAGTTTTTGCATATATATGCCTTGATTTTCTTGCGATGTTTGATCCATTTGATTCCAAATAGCATATATATTTTTTGTTTTGTCATCATAGATGACGTATGGACTCATACATGAATAATTACTTACATTACTCAATTTCGTTCCTTCAATACCAGTTGAAAAGCCATAGCTTCCATCAGACTTGATATAAGAGATATAATTAGAATAACTACCTGTAAAATCTCGATCATCATACCAACTTACTAGGACACCCCCGTCAGGGCCTGCCGTTGCCTTCATGATGACTTGTAGTGGAACAGGAGGGAAACCGCCTCTATATATCTTCGTATCCGAAGCCCATGCCGAAGAACCATCTGCATTGATTTTGCGTGCCATCAGATTTTCGTTTGTGCCTGCAGAATACACAAGAACAGTTTGATTGTTCCCTGTATAAATGAGATGTGGATATTCAAAAGTCTTATCCTTGTCGATAAGTGTTATTGGCTTATCCCAAAGAAAAGCTCCGTCTTTTGATAATCTGTTTATAACAATCTGAGCTAGATCTCCATTATCACATTCATAAGCAAATTCATAACTCCCATCATCTAGCGTGGCCATAGTCATTTCAGCTTCAAATGAATGAGAATCCCCTTTGTCAAGATTTACACCTTTACCGTCCCACAAGATTTCACCGGCAGGCGAAATCTTATATATTGTATAAGTCAGATTTTCGGCATCACTTGGAGAATTTCGGCAGTCACAAACGGATATAATGGCATTGCCATCATTATCAGTCATGAGATACTGATTAACCATGGTGTAACTTATGTTTTGTTCCTTTGAGATAATCTTTCCTGAATCTGGAAGAAGTTTGTTCCCATTCTTATCCAAAATTTGTAATCGATAAACATAAGAATTTTCATTCTTTGTCGGAGTAAGGAAACATACATAAGTTATACCATCCTTGTTCGTCTTGGTTTCATAGCTATAGTTTTCTTGGTCGGATACCGTAATCCGATTGTTTTGTCCGGCATCGCTACTCCATTGTGCAAAAGCAGATATAAAGCTCATGACAATAACTAATGTAAATAATAATCTTTTCATCTTGTTTTGTATTTTGTGTTTATATTTTATCTTAATACTATCTTTTCCATGCTGCTTGCTCCATCTTTAATCACATTCAGCAGATAAATGCTTTTTTTAAGAGAAGCGAGAGAAATCACTGCTCCTTTGGAATCAATCAAAGTCCTGCCGTCAACAGAGTAAACGATAAATCTAGCGGTTTGTGCTTGATCTGTCAGACGTATTGTCTTATCATATGAGTTATATGTGTACATTTTATCGGTAGATATTTGTTTCACGGAAGATGGACTTATGGATGTGGTAAAGAAGGTCCGGCAGCCAAAGCCATTAATCTCATAGATCTGGTCAATCAAGGCATTCGTGTCCGAATGAACTAAAATGGACCCCTTAGGTTGTAAAATACCATCTCCCCAATCATCTGTCACTTCCAAACAGTACGTTTTGTTCACGTCCAATGTGATGGTATCCTTTTGCTCTGTTACCACACCAACGGGGAACGGCCCGAATTCCTTGATGATATTCCCATCTGCATCTTTAATAAGGAAATGATTTTCATCTGCATATGAATCTGTTTGCTGATCAATATAAATAGTAGGTGTGCTGGCAACCGGTGAAGAAAATTCACCAGTCAGCTTATTCGAATTGAAAATCTGCTTATTAATACTTTTCAATATAATACTATATGAAGTTTTACTGGGTGTCGCCTCTTGTGTAAAAGGTATTTTTATTTCTTTCTCTGCAAACGAAGGAATACTGTCATAACAAACAACACTTTGCGTCTTATCATTAAGCGTGATGTCAAAATCGGCTGAGGTAATGGCCTTGTCAGATAGATTCTTTACGCAGACCTCAAAAAAACGATAGCCGTAACGCCCGCCAATTTTCATTTTTGGTTCCGATAGGGTCGCCCCCAATGCTGTGTCATCATTTTTATATAGTGGTTTGCCTCCGATCACGTTCAGTACTTCTGTTTTACCATTTGTTACGAAAGCAATCACCTTAATGTCTTCCGGCTTTACGACTATTTTATTTACGTCTTCCGGTAACTGATACACATAGTCCCGCTCAAAATAATCTCCTCTTTTTGGTTGTGTCAAGGTGTCTCCCCAGACAGGCGTGATGTATCCTCTTAACATATGCTGGTGTACATATTCGTCACCCATATTTCCACCATTCTGTGGACCTAACACGTTGTCCTGTGTCCAGAGAACATTAAGTTCTTGGTCGGCAACTTGTGTTTCTGCCGTATAATATCCTTCTACATGTACTTTTAATGAGCGCGTTGCCCCATCATACTCACTACTTATAAACAGATTGACAGGCGCGATTTCAGAATGTATATTCTTCGCGTCTTTAGTCCAATATCCACGGTCAATAATCATAGTCCCGTCTTCCGTAAAGGAATGGCGGTTTATGGTGCCGCAAGGATAACTGTCAATGCCGAATAGGTCATTAAGAGTGGTTCCCTCTTTAGTTCTGAAATCCGGTTCATCACTGCCCGGATTGGCATAATATCCAGCATGTACGGATACTATATACCCATTGTCTGGTTGGGCCTCTGCCAACGTGTTTGCTATCTTATGCCCTTTAGGACAATACCCGCAATGAATACCTGTGAATTCCTCTAATAAGAATTTCTTTTTTCCCAATGTTGTCTGGACTTGATAACAATACGAAATACCTGGGAATACAACTAGTAAAACAAATAGTAAAAGTTTTCTCATAAATCAACGTAATTTTAATTCATAATCTTGTGTTAGCATCGCAAAGTTACAATTATCATTGGATTTTGATTAATCAATATTCAAGCATAACTACGTCAAAAAAAATAATGTTGATATTTTACTACGGCAACAACATGTAAGTATTTCATTGCTAATAACATAAATAATTAATAATAATACTTGTTTTTATGATATTTCTTCATATATTTGCACATAATTTCATTGTTTTTGTAAAATGAGAAGATTCTTATTTGTTAATTTTGTGTTGCTGATAGTATCATTTTATACTATTAAAGTCCAATCTGGCATACAGATAGAAATAATCAAAAAGATAAGACCTATACTGTACGAGCACATCGAAAAGAATGCCAACAAGGTTTCTGTAATGAAAAAAATGGATTCCTTTATTCAACGAAACGAGATTAACGAATCTTCATTTGTCGACTATGTCAATGGTGTAGGAAATTATTATCATGAGCAAGGGAGACTTACCGAAGCGATAGAACTTTATTTAAAGGTGGTTTCCTACTATGAGCAAAAAAGCAAGAATTTGTCTGAAGATGAAACAAAATCGCTCATACAATTTTATATACCACTTGGTGCCGCAAATCAGGAATTGAATTTATGGACACAGGCAATGGGATATTATTTTAAAGCACTTGCGCTGGCTAACGGTCATCATTATGACAAGTATCGTGCGCGGATTTTCACCAATATTGGAAATGTATATTTTGAGCGCAATGAAATAAATGTTGCTTTCAAATATTATATGAAATCACTTGCGATAAACAAGGTCAATAATAATAAAATTGAACTGGCATATAATTACAATAATATCGCTGCTGTTTATTCAAGCCGAAATCAACTTAACAAAACTTTGGATTATGCTCTTCAAGCTGTGCAGCAACTCGATCCTAATAAAAATGCATATTTTTATTATTCGTTGCAAACAAATATAGGTGAGGTCTATCTGCAAAAGAAAGATTATGCGATGTCCATGGCATATTTGAATAATGCAATGGTAAACCAACAGAAATTCGGATTCAATTCAGATTTAATACAAACGTATCTTGAAATCTCCAGTCTGTTTAGCAAAATAGATAAAAGTGATTCGGCTTTCACCTATCTCAAGCGCGCTCTATTACTTTCGTCCAGGCTAAAGGATGCCGCTACAGAAAGAGGAATACAGAAACTCATGGCTGATTATTATGTGTCTAAATCAGATTACGTGAAGGCTTATCAGGCTCTTTCCAAATACATATTGTTGAATGATTCTGTGAATAAATTTAATGACTACCGTAAGATGAGTGATATGAATAAGGTTTATGGTGTTTACAAAAAGAGTCATGACAACGAAATGCTTGTAAAGGATATGACCTTAAAAAAGGAAATGGCCGAGAAGAGATGGATAATAACTGTGGTTCTTGCTTTTTCCCTTGGTTTGATCACCATCATCATGATTTTTCGTTTGCGTAATCTTAAACAAGAACGTCAGACGCAACTACTTCTTGAAAGTAATAAAGAAAAATCTTTGGAAAAAGAAAAAAACTATCAAGCCAAAATGATGAAAGAGTTGAATGAGGTTTTGGATCAGAGGAATAGAGAACTTACAGCATATTCTCTGGATGTAATGAAAAATAATCAGATGATGGAAGAGATCAGCGAAGAAATTAAACATTTGATGATTGTTTTAAGTGCGAGGGATAAAAAAGAATACAAAAACGAAATACAAAACATTCAGACAAAGCTGCAGATGCATAATTCCATGAATGTTTTTAATGAATTTAAATATTATTTCGAACAGGTTCATCCTTCTTTTTATAAGAATATTGAAGAGAAATGTCCTGATCTCACCATTAAAGAAAAAAGACTATGTGCATTTTTGAGGCTTGGTCTATCAACAAAAGACATTGCGTCAATTACATTCACAGAGGTGCGAAGTGTTGAATCAGCAAGAAACAGACTCCGAAAAAAACTAGACATTGCATCTGATGAAAGTTTAATAGAATTCTTATCACAGAATTTCAAGGTATAATAGAGAAGAATCAGCAATATTATTGATGAATGCTTTTCCTGTTGCGTCCGATGCAGATAAAATTCTTCACGTTCACAAATGTGAATAAATTCTCATTAATCTCGCATAATCATAAATTTGCACTATCTTTGCACACATGAAATCATTAAAAGAATTATTCCGCATAGGAAAAGGCCCGTCAAGTAGCCATACGATGGGACCTCAGAAGGCGGCACAGTTATATGCCGAGCGTTGTCCCAAGGCTTCTGCATACGAGGTGACGCTCTATGGCAGTCTTGCCGCCACGGGCAAGGGGCACATGACGGATGTGGCAATAGAAGAAGTATTGAAGCCTCTGGCTCCTGTCCAGATAAAATGGGAGCCACACATCTTCCTGCCCTTTCACCCAAACGGAATGAAATTCTCGGCTCTCGACAACCGGCATAATATCGAGGATGAATGGATGGTCTATAGCATTGGCGGCGGCGCCTTGTCGGAAGGTAAGGCGAAGGGCGACATGTTTGACACATGCGACACGTATGCACTCAATACACTGAGCGAAATCATGCAGTGGTGTTATGACAACGGACGCAACTACTGGGAATATGTGGAAATGTGCGAACAGGGAGATATATGGGACTTTCTGATGATCGTATGGAAAGCGATGAAAGCTGCCGTAGTACGCGGGCTTGACCACGAAGGTGTGCTCCCCGGCCCGCTAAAGCTGCCACGCAAGGCGGCCACATATTACACCAAGGCTAATGGCTACAAGGCATCATTGCTGTCACGTGGTCTGGTCTATGCTTATGCTTTGGCCGTGAGCGAGGAGAACGCCTCTGGCGGGATAATAGTCACAGCGCCCACTTGCGGAGCGTGCGGTGTGATGCCGGCTGTGCTTTACAATCTGCAACAGGTGCACGGTTTCAGCGACAAGCGCATAATACGTGCTCTTGCCACAGCCGGGCTCATAGGCAATGTGGTGAAACAGAACGCGTCTATCAGCGGCGCTGATGTGGGCTGCCAGGGTGAAGTGGGTGTGGCGTGCGCCATGGCTTCTGCTGCGGCATGCCAATTGTTCGGTGGTAGTCCGTCGCAAATAGAATATGCTGCCGAGATGGGTCTGGAACACCATTTAGGCATGACCTGTGACCCCGTATGCGGACTGGTTCAGATACCGTGCATAGAGCGTAATGCTTTTGCCGCAGCACGAGCGCTTGACGCCAATCTCTACGCATCGTTCTCTGACGGCCATCACAGCGTATCGTTCGACCGTGTGGTCAAGGTGATGAAGCAGACCGGTCATGACCTGCCATCGCTATACAAGGAAACCAGTGAGGGCGGACTGGCTAAAGGATTCAATGATAAAACAGATATTTGGTAACAATCAATTGTGTGACAACGCCCGATGCTGTCTGTCACTATTTTATTAAAATTTATTGCTGTCCGGTAAAACCTTAATATTGTCTATAAATATAACCGTCCCCCGT
>OBMA010000444.1_pt1 | contig 24454 bp, 26 predicted proteins | sample 1539141 | NCBI WGS metagenome assembly OBMA01 (sample SAMEA3991484, study PRJEB22521) | metagenome | biome: anthropogenic terrestrial biome; feature: sewage plant; material: raw primary sludge | place: Sweden | collected 2012-09-26
GTAGTTATTCAAAATCAAGAAGTAATTGATGGATTGAATATCGATACTAAAAAAGTAATGGAAGGGTTTCACATAGAAGAATTTAGAAAATGGGGAACTAACGAGAAATTTAATATTTTTTATAATGCTCCAACAGTAATTCTTGCAATGTATGATGAAAAAGGATTAACACCTGTACAAGACATATCAGCAGCAACTCAAAATATGCTTCTTATGGCAGAAAGCCTTGAAGTAGGGGCTTGTTGGAATGGAATGGTATCTATTGGATTTGGTGATGAAAGAATGTCGAAAAAATATGCTGAAAAATTGAATTTGCCTGAAGGACACAGAGTAAATCATGCGATAATACTAGGTTATGCTAAAACAGAAATTTTAAGAGGACCAGAAAGAAAAGAAAATAAAGTTACTTTTATAAGATAAAAGTTTTCGTGGACTACGCGTCCACACCTCGCAAGCGTGACGCTTGACCCTAAACTATTGTATAGGATTTCCTATTTATAAAATTTTTATGGGGTTGAGCGTCCGACACTCAAATATTTTGTTTCCTAATTATTGCAGAAGAATAGAAATTGTTTGTAAGCTAAAGACTATTGTGGTTTTTAGCTTTTTAATTTTACAAAATCCTTGCGCTTTTTTTGGATAAATGATAGATTATCTATTATTTACTAAAAAAGTAAACAATGGAGGAAGAGATGACAAAGAAAGTAAAAATAGGAGATATAGAGATTGGTGGAGGAAATCCAGTTGTAATACAATCAATGATTACGAAGAAAACAGAATATATAGATGAAGTGGTAGAAGAGATTAATAGACTAGCTACAGAAGGCTGTCAAATTGTAAGACTGGCAATAAGAGATGAGAAAGATGCACAGGCGATTAAGCTTATAAAAAAAAGAGCTAGAGTTCCCCTTGTGGCAGACATACATTTTGATTATAGATTAGCCTTGGAAGTAATAGAAAACGGAATAGATAAAGTGAGGATAAATCCTGGAAATATTGGTGGAGAGTGGAGAATAAGACAAGTTCTGCAACTTGCAAAAGAAAAGGGATTACCAGTGAGATTTGGAATAAATGGTGGTTCTTTGGAAGCTGATATTTATGAAAAATATGGAGGAGTAACATCTGATGCCCTTGTAGAAAGTGTAATGAGAAGTGTAAAAATAGCTGAGGAAGAAAACTTTGAAAACTTGGTAATTTCTCTCAAATCTAGTGATGTAAGAGAAGTTTATGAAGCATATAAAAAATTATCGAAATTAACTGATTTTCCACTTCATATAGGAGTTACAGAGGCTGGGACAGCTTATAGAGGAATAATTAAATCGGCAATGGCTCTTGGAGGCCTTCTTCTTGAAGGGATAGGAGATACTATGAGAATCTCTCTTACAGCAGATCCCATAGAAGAAGTGAAGGCAGCGAAGGAGATGTTACGTTCTCTGGGGATATTAAAAGAGGGTGTGGAGATAATATCTTGTCCAACTTGCGGTCGAACAGAGATAGACTTAATTGGATTAGCTCATCAAGTGGAAAAAGAGTTTGAAAATGATAAGAGAAATATAAAAATTGCAGTCATGGGCTGTGTAGTAAATGGACCGGGAGAAGCAAGAGAAGCAGATTACGGAGTAGCTGGGGGACGTGGAGTAGGAGTTTTATTTAAAAAAGGGAAAATAGTAAAAAAAGTTAAGGAAGAAGAGCTCTTAGATGAACTGAAAAAACTGATAGGAGAAGATTATAATGAAAATAATTAGGGCAGATGAATTGGGATTTTGCTATGGAGTGGCAAGAGCAGCAGATATGGTAGAAGGTCTTATTGAAGAGAATAAAAACATTTATATACTTGGAATGCTTATTCATAATCCCGTTTATCTTAATAAAATTCATGGATTAGGAGTAGTTACTGTGGAGGAAGAGGATTTTTTGAACGATAAAGTTCAGATTCCTTTAGGTTCAACTGTGGTTTTAAGGGCTCATGGTGCTAGAAAAGAGCTTATGGATAAACTAGAAGGTATGAATGTTGAAAAAGTAGATACAACCTGTCCCTATGTAACAAAATCAATACTTGTTAAACTGAGAGAAGAAGAAAAAAGGGAAGTCGTATATATTGGAGATAAAAATCATCCAGAGGTTAAAGCAGTCTTATCTTATGGGAAGAAAATTCCAATTATGGAAAATTTGGAACAATTAAAAAATTCTAATTTGGACAGGGATATGGAATATAGCTTTGTGGTACAGAAAACATATGATAATCAGAAGTTTGACGCTATAAAAAGTTATGCAAAAGATAATTTTAAGAAAGCAGTTTTTAAAGATGATTTGTGCGGAGCAACTTATGAAAGGCAAGAAGCTATATCACGACTTGCAAAAGAGGTTGATTTGGTAATTGTAATTGGTGGTCAAATGAGTTCAAATACACAAAAGCTTTATAAAATGTCTAAAAGCATAAATAAAAATACATATTTGGTAGAAGATAAAAATGATATAAAAGAAATTTGGTTTGATGAAATAAATAGTGTGGGAATAAGTGCAGGTGCTTCTACCCCAGATTATGTTATTGACGAGGTAGAAGAAAAAATAATGAGTTTTTCTAGGAATTAATGAAGGAAAGCTTTGACGAAAAACTGGAATATAGATATAATAGGTACATAAGCAATAATAAAACTAGAAATTGGGCGTACAGAGTGGAAGCTTATCAAAGCTTTTATCCTTGCGCCAAGTTTTATTTTATGGTATAATCTTAAGCACTCTATTTATAGGGTAGAAGGAGTAATTATGAAAAAAGAAAAAATAATTTCTGTTGGGGGACAAGCAGTTATTGAGGGTGTTATGATGAAAAGCCCAGAAGGTATAGCCACAGCAGTAAGAAGACCAAACGGTGAAATAGTATATAGAAAGAAAACTTTAGGAAAATCAAATGCAAAATTAATGAAGATACCTTTTGTAAGAGGAGTTGTAATCCTTCTTGAAAGTTTGTTTGTTGGAACAGGAGAGCTTACTTTTGCTGCCAATCAATCAGGAGAAGAAGAGGAAGAATTAACAAAGGGGCAGCTTATTGGAACGTTAGCTTTATCGCTTCTTTTGGGAATGGGATTATTTATGATATTGCCTTCACTTGTTGCAGGATTTATATTTCATAATAGTTTAGGAATGGCAAATGTATTGGAAGGTATATTAAGAGTAGTAATATTTTTATCATATATATATTTTATTTCTTTGAATAAAGATATAAAAAGAGTTTTTCAATATCACGGAGCAGAGCATAAGTCAATTTATGTGTTTGAAAATAAAGAAGAACTTGAGCATGAAAATGCAAAAAAATATACAACACTACATCCTAGATGTGGAACAAGCTTTTTGTTTATAGTTATGATGATTTCTATTTTAGTATATTCAATAGCAGATAGTTTTATACCACAACCAGAAACACTTCTTATGAAACAACTGCTTAAAGTTGGAGTAAGATTTGGATTCATGCCATTAATAGCTGGGATTGCTTATGAATTACAAAGATATAGCTCAAGAAATCTTGGGAATCCAATAATAAAATTATTAGCAGCACCTGGGTTGGCATTACAAAAGATAACAACAGGAGAGCCAGACGAAAGTCAGCTAGAAGTAAGCATGACTGCTCTTAGAGCGTCACTTAATATGGAAGTAAACAATGCAATTAATATAGAGGAGGAACAAAAGTAATGTTTCATAAATTAGACGAGGTAGTAGCGAAACATAGAGAAATAACAGAAGAGCTACAACTGCCTGAAACTTCAGCGAATCCTAAGAGATTAACTGAACTTAATAAACAATTAGCATCAATGGACGATATAGTTCAAAAATATCTTGAGTATAAAAAATTAAAAGATGAGTATGATTTTTTAAGAGAAGGTGTTAAAACCGAAACTGATAATGATATGAGAGAAATGATGTATGAGGAAATAAAAGAGCTAGAAGAAAGAATGCCTCCATTTGAGCAAGAGTTAAAAGTTCTTCTAATACCAAAAGACCCTAATGATGACAAGAATGTTTTTGTTGAGATTAGAGGTGGAGCAGGTGGAGATGAAGCAGCATTATTTGCTTATGATATGTATAGAATGTTTACTAGATATGCAGAAAGAAAGAAATGGAAAGTAGAAGTAATGGAGCTTAATGAAATTGGAGTGGGTGGATTAAAAGAGGTAGTATTCTTAATCACAGGACAAGGAGCTTATTCAAAACTTAAGTTTGAATCTGGAGTACATAGAGTACAAAGAGTTCCAGCTACAGAATCTCAAGGAAGAGTGCATACTTCAACAATAACTGTTGCAGTACTTCCAGAAATAGAAGATGTAGAAATGGTAAAAATTGATCCAAAAGACCTTAAAATTGATACTTATAGATCAGGTGGAGCTGGAGGTCAACATGTTAATATGACGGATTCAGCAGTAAGAATTACACATTTACCTACAAATACAGTAGTACAATGTCAAGATGAGAGATCACAGCTTAAAAATAGAGATAAAGCGATGAAAGCTCTAGTTTCTAAATTATATGAAGCTGAGTGTGCTAAACAAGCAGCAGCAGTTGCTGGAGAAAGAAAACTTCAAGTAGGAACAGGTGCTCGTTCTGAAAAAATTAGAACTTATAATTTCCCACAAGGAAGAGTAAGTGATCATAGAATAAAATTAACATTACATAAACTTGATGCAATATTAGACGGAGATTTAGACGAGATAATAGATGCGTTGACAACTTTCCATCAAGCTGAAATGCTTGCAAGTCAAGGGGACGAATAAAGACAAAAGAATAGAGGCAGTTTTGCCTCTATTTTCATATTTTTATAATGAGAATTAAAGTAGGGGTTGACCTATATGTCAATTCTTTATAGGATAATGTGTGTGAAATAAAAATTAAAAGAGAAGGGAGCATGCCCCCTTCCCCCCAAATTTAAAGATAATTAATAGTTAGAGATTAGTAATTAATAAAAAGAAGTTTTAAATATTAAGTATCAATTTCCAATTGTTAGCTATTAATTATTAATTATTAATTATTAATTTGCAAGCCGAAGGCTATACGGGACGAAGCGTCCAACGCTTCAGTAGGAGAAGAAATGGATAAACTTCAAGATATACTAAAGTTTACAATAGGATATTTGGAAAAAAGAGGTGTAGAAAAAGCTAGACTTGAGGGGGAGAAAATAATTTCTCATGTGTTAGGTTTAGATAGAATTTTAATTTATGCTAACTTTGAAATGGAACTTAAAGAAGAAGATAAGATTAGTATAAGAACTATTTTAAAAGAGATATCTCAAAGAAAAATTCCTTTTGATAAATATTTGGAAGAAAAAACAAGTAAAAATTATAAAGAACTTATGGATGAGAAGAAAAGTTTTTTAGAAGAAAATAAGGCTTTGTTGAAAAAAAGCATAGAATATATACAGTCTAAGGGAATAAAAGAAGCAAAACTTGATACAGAACTTATTTTTTCAGAAGTACTAAATTATGATAGAATGATGTTGAGCCTTAGTTTTACAAGAGAGATAACAGAAGCCGAAAAAGAAAAGATAAGAGAGATGCTAAAAAAAAGAGCTGTAGATAAACTTCCTGTTCAATACATATTGGGATATGAAGAGTTCTACGGTAGAAGATTTGAAGTGAACAAGGCAGTTCTGATACCGAGACCTGAAACAGAAAGACTGGTAGAAGAGTGTATCAAGAGATTAACAGAAACTAACGGGAAATTTGTTCTCGATATAGGAGCAGGAAGTGGTGCAATAGGCGTTAGTATAGCCAAAGAACTTCCGAATACCAAAGTTTTGGCATGTGACCTTAGTGAAGATGCCCTTGAAGTAGCAAAACTTAATGCCGAGAAACTGGAAGCTACTAATATTAAGTTTATAAAATCAGATGTATTTTCAGAAATTAAGTACAAAGAGTTTGATTTGATAGTATCCAATCCGCCTTATATACCTCAAGAAGAGTATGAAAATTTGCAGGTAGAAGTCAAACTGCATGAACCTCAAATGGCTCTTACAGACACTAAAGACGGATACTATTTTTACAAGAAAATAAGTAGAGAAGCTCCAAATTATTTGAAAAGTGGAGGAGTTTTAGCGTTTGAAGTAGGATATAATCAAAGTGAAGAAATTAAACTTTTTATGGAAAAGCAAGGATTTAAAAATGTTGTAGTTATAAAAGATTATGAAGGAATAGACCGAATGGTAATAGGAGTTAAAGAATGAAATTAAATGATTATGATTTTTATTTGCCTGATGAACTTATAGGGCAAACACCAGCAGAACCAAGAGATTCATCAAAATTAATGGTTCTTAATAAAGCAGAAAAAAAGATAGAGCATAAAATTTTTAGAGATATAATAGATTATCTAAATCCGGGAGATGTTCTTGTAAGAAACTCAACAAAGGTAATACCAGCAAGACTTATTGGAAAGAAAGAAACTGGTGGAGTCCATGAAGTATTTCTTCTAAAAAGAATTGAACTTGATATTTGGGAAGTTCTTATAAATAAAGCTAAAAAAGTAAAAATTGGACAAATGTTGGAATTTGGGGATATACTTAAAGGAGAACTACTTGAAGTAAAAGATGATGGAAATAGAATAATTAAGTTTTATCATGAAGGGGCCTTTGAGGAGGTTCTTGATAAATTAGGACAAATGCCATTGCCACCATATATTACAGAAAAGTTAGAAAATAAAGATAGATACCAAACTGTTTATGCAATAAAAGGGCAAAGCGTGGCTGCTCCCACAGCAGGACTTCATTTTACAACAGAACTTTTGGAGAAGATTAGAGCTAAAGGAATAGAGATAGTAGATGTGTTTCTTGAAGTGGGGCTAGGGACATTTAGACCTGTGCAGGTAGAAAACGTACTTGAACATAAAATGCATAGTGAAATGTATGAAATGCCAGAAGAGTCTGCAAAAGTTATAAATAAAGCAAAGGCAGAGGGTAGAAGAGTTGTGGCTGTAGGAACAACAGCTATTAGGACTGTAGAATCGTCAGCAAGGGAAAAAGGGAAGGTAGAAGCAAGCACTGGAGATACAGAGATATTTATCTATCCAGGATATGAGTTTAAAATTGTAGATGCGCTAATTACTAACTTTCACTTACCAAAGTCAACTTTATTAATGCTTGTATCTGCTCTTGCAGGGAAAGAGTTTGTTTTCGATGCTTATAAAGAAGCTGTAGAAAAAGAGTATAAGTTTTTTAGTTTTGGAGATGCAACCTTTATTTATTAAAAATCAATATATATAAGGAGTTTAAATAAATGGAAAATGTTGAAGAACTTAAGAAAACAGTAGAAATATTTGAAGCTGAACTAAAGGAATTGGAAGAAAAATTGAAAGGTAAATTAGCTGTTGATGAAAAAATGAAGGCAGATTACAGAAGAATGGAAGTGTTGGTTTCAATAGAAAATTTAACTAAATATATCAATAGATTAGAGTACATAGAAAAGGTGAGAAAATATGAAAATAGTAGCAGGAACGCATAAAGGTAGATATATAAAATCAAGAAAAGGTAATAGTACGAGACCTACACTTGAAAGAATAAAAGAATCGTTGTTTGGAATAATAGCACCATATGTTAGTGGTTCAAAATTCTTAGATTTGTACAGTGGGACAGGAAACATTGCTTTAGAAGCACTTAGCAGAGGAGCCAGTAAAGCTGTAATGATAGAAAAAGACCCAGAAGCATTAAAGATTATTATTGAAAATGTAAATGATTTAGGCTTTACAGATGTTTGCAGAGCTTACAAGAATGAAACAATAAGAGCTATAGAAATTCTTGGGAAAAAACGTGAAAAATTTGATATTATTTTTATGGATCCTCCGTACAAAGATGAAGTTTGTAGTCAAACGATAAAGGCTATAGAAAAAGCAGAAATTTTAGAAGAAAATGGACTTATTATAGCAGAACATCATTTGGCTGAAAAAATGCCAGATGAATTAGGAAGTTATAAAAAAGTGGATGAAAGAGTATATTCTATTAAAGTTATGAGCTTTTATACAAAAGGGTAGAAAAACTCTATAATTATTGATAATAACTAAAGTTTTGTATATTAAGAAAAATATTTTTTAATTAATTGTATTTAAAAGCGTTGAGAGACGCTTTTTTTCTTTTTTGAAAAATTTGAATTTAATTTATTTGATTTTATGAATGAAAAAATAAAAAAAATAAAAAAAGCCTTAAGTTATTGAGAGAATAGACGATAAATATAAAAGATGTCTGGAGGTGACTATATATTATGATGCCAAATTTAAACAATTTGGCGGCGACTCTGGTATCTGAAAAAGGGGAAACCCTAGCAAAAAGCAGTAAAGCAAAAATAGGGAAAAGCAGCAATTTTACAAGTATTTTTGGTAACTCTAAAACAAAGAAAAGTACTAAAAAAACTGGTGAAGAAGCTACAGGGGCAGGAATTATGCCTCAAGTTCAGCTTGCAAAAAATCCTATAATTACTAAAAATTCTGAACAAAAAAAAGAAATATCAGTTAAAAATGTGGAATTAGAAGTAAATGCTACTGCAAAGGTCCTTGGCAATAGAATAGAAAGTACCCAATCTAAGATTTTTACTAAAACAGATGGTGAAGTTTTACCAAAGAATATCCAAGATATTCAGAAAAAATCTTCTGTTAAAGAAGAATTAGGTAAGATTCAAAATCTAAAAAAAGATTTAGCTACTAATGAAGGATTGAAAGTTAGAGAAAAATCAGCAGAAAATACGATTAATTTCTCTAAAGAAGTAAGTCCTCAATGGAATGGTAGAAGTGTAAGTACAGTAAATGAACTTACAGCTAAATCAAAAGTAAATGCCAAAGATGACCTTAAATTAGCTGTTTCAGATAACAAGATTGCTGAGCCAAACAATAAGTTCGCAACAATCTCTAGTTATGGTCTAAAAAAAATGAATGACCAGTTTAAACTAGAGGACAAGGTAGAAGGAATTAAAGAGCTGAAAGTTGTTGAAAAAAATTCTTCGGCAGATAAAGTGCCTGAGAAAAATGATTCGATACCTTTAGCACAAAATTTTACAACTAGTAGAGTTGATTCAAAAGGATTTGTAAGTACGCCAGTAAATACAGATTCTCGTAATGATTTTAATGCCATTATGCAACAAGTAGAAAATGGAATAAAAATTAATTACAACAATCAATTAAAAGAAATGAAGATTAAACTTCAACCTGAAGAATTAGGAGAAGTTGAAATCAAAATGACTATGGAAAACAACATAATGAAAGCTCAATTTGTTGTAGAAAGTCAAACAGTTAAAGATATACTAGAAAGCAGATTCGATAATTTGAGAAATGCTTTAGAAAACAAAGGATTTTATGGGGCAGAAATAAATGTCTCAGTGTCTACTGGTGAAAATAAAAATGCTAACAATGCATTTACGTTTAACCAAAGCGATAATAAAAGAACAGAGGAAAAAGTTCCAGATTATTTAGCAAAGGTAGAAAACCTTGAAAATAATAGTAAAGTTAGAAAAGTAATAAGCGATTCTAATGTAGATATTATGATATAGGAGGATAATGAATTATGTATGTAAACAATCTAGGTCTTAACAATGTGACTAAAGATATTCAGACTACTCAAGAAGTAGCAAAAGATGGTTCTCAATTAGGAAAAAATGATTTTATGAAACTTCTTATGCAACAAATGAGAAATCAAGACCCTTTAAGTCCCCAAAGCAATAGTGAATCAATAGCACAAATGGCACAATTTTCATCACTTGAACAAAGTACAAACTTAAATAGCTCTTTTCAAGACTTAGCTAAAATGATGACTATGAATAGTCTTACAGCTTCTGCTCATGTAATAGGGAAATATGCAACTATACAAGATGGAAGTGAAGAAATAAGCGGGAAAGTAGTTAGCACTTCACTAAAAGAAGGGGAAGTTTTTATTAAACTTCAGGTAGAAGATGGAAAAGAAATTACAGCGAAACTTGGATCAATAATATCTTTATCTGAAAAAGAACAGGTGAAAAAAGAGTATAAAGTACTCCCTGGAAATGAGGCTTTAACAGAAGCTTAATTTAGGAGGTGATGTTATGGCGAGAATAATTAATAATGGTTATTTCGGAAATGTGCAAGTTAATACAGACATACAGCATAGAAATGACTCGAATAAAAGAAAAACAGAAGTTAACTTTGAGGATGTATTAAACTCGGAGAAAAAGCTTAAATTCTCAGCACATGCACAGAAAAGAATGGAAAGCAGAAATATAACGATAAATTCAGATGAAATGAAAAAGATTGAAGAAAGTGTAGCTAAACTTAGAAACAAAGGTTGCCAAGATTCAGTAATACTATCGCAAGATAGAGCATACGTTATTAGCATAAAAAACAACACTGTAGTAACTATAGTAGATGAGGGTAGTTTAAAAGACAGTGTATTTACTAATATAGATAGTATGACTCTAGTATAAGATCTAGATTAATTCATTATCTATAAGGCTGGACCGTAAGGAAGCCTTATTATCATGGAACGATTGAAATGATAAAATGAGGAGGTAACACATGTTAGGTTCATTATACTCAAGTATAAGTGGAATGAAAGCGCATCAAACAAAACTTGATGTAGTTGGAAATAATATAGCAAATGTAAATACTACGGGGTACAAAAAAACATCCGTAAATTTTGAGGAAACAATGACTCAAACAGTTAAAGGAGCAAGAGGGCCAATAGATGGACAAGGTGGGATAAATCCATCTACAATAGGACTTGGAACTAAGGTAAGCTCAATAAATACAAACTTTGAATCTGGAGCACAACAAACTACTGGAAGAAAAACAGATTTAAGAATAGATGGAAACGGATTCTTTGTGGTAGCAGATGGAAGTAATAAAATGTATACTAGATCTGGAAATTTCAATTTGGATGGAAATGGAAACCTTGTTACGCCTAATGGATTAAAAGTACAAGGGTGGCAAGCAACAATAAGAGATGATGGAAGTCAAGGGATAAGTCCTGACGCAGAAGTCGGAGAATTGGCGGTTAAAGTAGGAGCAACACTTCCTGGAAAAGCAACTGATGCAATAAATTTTGCTGGAAATCTTAACCAAAATGCAGGAATAGGTAATATTAGCTTGAATGTAAAAGATGCTACTGGTGCAAAGGTAGATGTTACAATCAAATTTAATTATGATACTGCTAATGATAAATGGCAATGGAGAGCAGAGGGAAGCGGAGTTACTGGGAAAGGTGCGTTTCAATTGGATGAAAAAGGGAATATCAAAAAATCATTCCCATCTGAAACAACACCTATTCAAAATGCTAATGGAATGTTAGTACAATCTCCAGTTGCTGGGAAAATTACATTTTCTGAACTGGCAGATATGAGTAACAGAAAAACAGCTCAAGTTTCAGACAATTTAGTAAGTACAACAGCAGAAGTTTATGATACATTAGGAAATACACATACAACTTCAGTAAAATATACAAAATTAGCTGACAATGTTTGGGAGTGGAATGCAGGAGTTGCTAACGGTTCTAAAATAACTAATGGAAAAGGATTTATGACTTTTGATGCTAGAGGACAGTTAAATGGTAATTATTTATATGCAGATCCTAATGATCCAGCAACTCTTCCAGAGGGAGTAGGAACTATTTTCTATGAAAGTGGAGCTAAAAATCCAGATGGAACTGTTAATAATGGAGACCCAGCAAGTAATTATGTAATGGATGCAAATGGAGTTGTTCGTTATAGAGGAGCAGCAGCACCAGGACTTGAGCCAGGTCAAATCATGAATAAACAGTTTGATGGGAAAGTAAGTTTTGACCCAGCAGATAATGGAGAAGCACCACCACCAGCAAGAGGAGCAGCACCAGTACAAATGACACTTAACTTTAGTGGAATTAGTCAATTTGCTGCAAACTCAACGGTTGCTCTTGAGTCTCAAAATGGATATGGAATGGGAGAATTGGAAACGTATAATATAACTGATACAGGAGATGTTATGGGATTCTATTCTAATGGATATCAACAAATAATTGGAAGAATTGCACTTGCTAAGTTTACTAACCAAGAAGGATTGCAAAATGCTGGTGGAAGCGTATTTAAACAAACTTCTAACTCAGGTGAGGCTATTGTTCAAAAAGCTGGACAAGCTGGACTTGGAAAAATTACAGCTGGAGCTCTTGAAATGTCAAATGTTGATTTAGGTCAAGAATTTACTGACATGATAATTGCGCAAAGAGGGTTTCAAGCGAACTCTAAAACAATATCTACAGCAGATACAATATTAAATGAATTAATCAACTTAAAAAGATAGAGTAAGGGGCTATTAGCCCCTTTCAAAAATATCTTATGGCATTTGAAAAAAATAAATGATATAATAACTAGAAGGTGAGAAAGTGATATTAGTTCATAGATTAGGAAAAGATAATGAAGAACTTGTAGTAAATGTTGATCAAATTGAGTTTGTAGAGGGACATCTTGATACAGTACTTTCTATGGTCAATGGAAGAAAGATTATTATAAAAGAAAGTAAAGAAGAAGTAATAAAAAAGGTAGTTGAATTTAGAAGAAGTATAATGATTGGAGGCTAGTTATGGATTTTGGTACGATAGCTGGGCTAATAATAGCAATGGTTCTAATTGCATTAGGAGTTGGATTTAATTTAGGACCCTTATACGATGCCCCATCTGTAGCAATAGTTTTTGGAGGAGTTTTTGGAGCCATGTTTATTGGATACCCTGCTAAAACAGTTATAGGGATTTTCAAAGTAATGGGTAAAGCGTTTAAACCACCTAAAGTTGATAATATAGGGACTATAGATGTTTTAGTTAAGTTTTCTGAAAAAGCAAGAAGAGAAGGATTGTTGTCATTAGAGGCTGAGATAGCTCAAATAGAAGATGCTTTCTTAAAAAAAGGTTTGCAAATGGTAGTTGATGGAACTGACCCTGAACTTGTAAAAAACATTCTAGATAATGAACTAGGTGCTATGGAGAGCAGACATGCTTCAGGAAAAGGGCTTTTAAAATATGGGGCTACAATGGGACCTGCATTTGGAATGATAGGGACTCTATTAGGACTTATTATAATGCTAGGAAATCTAAGTGATGTATCTTCTCTAGGACCTAACATGGCAGTTGCAATTATTACAACTCTTTATGGGTCATTACTTGCAAACGTATTTTTTGACCCTATGGCGAATAAGACAGAATACTATAGTGGGCTAGAGATAAATAATAGAGAATTAATAATTGAAGGAATACTTTCTATTCAAAATGGAGATAATCCTAAAATATTAAAAGAAAAATTAAAAACATTTTTAAATCCAATAGATGCTAAAAAGATGACAGAACAAGAAGGTGCTTAAGTATGGCAAGAAAAGCTAAAGGTGGAGAAGGAGGGGGACTTCCTCCTTGGATGGCCACCTACGGAGATTTAGTAACTTTACTTTTATGTTTTTTTGTTCTTCTTTTTGCCATGTCATCTGTTGACGCAACAAAATATAAAAATGCTGTTTATTCCATGAAAGGTTCATTTGGAGTAATGACGGGAGGAGCAACTCTTAATCCTGCAGATTTAGTATCAAGTGCTAAAAGAGAAGGACAGGGAAGCTCTTACAAATATCAATCAATTGCCAAAAAAGTTAAAGGTGATATGGAAAAATTTGCAGGAAAAGAAAAAGCTGGAGAACAGGCTGCTAAAGATTCAAGTGAATCAAAGGCAGAATCAAAAGAAAAAGCATTTGATGTGACAATAACTGAAAGAGGAATTGTAATTTCTGTTGCAGAAAGATTTTTATTTGATAGTGGAAGAGCTGATTTGAAAAATGAAGCTGGTCCTATTTTGGATATGGTTTTAGATACTATTTCAAATATGAATAATAGTGTAATGATAGAAGGGCATACAGATAATGTACCTATAAATACTTTTCAATTTCCAAGTAACTGGGAATTGTCTGGAGGTAGAGCAGCATCTGTAGTAAGATATTTTGTAGAAAAAAATCCAGAAATAAGTAAAAGAGTTGCAATTGGTGGTTATGCAGATACAAGACCAAAAGCAACTAATACTAGTATAGAGGGTAGAAGTACAAATAGAAGAGTTGAAATTGTAATACTTAAAACAGTAGATGAACAATATGAAGAAAAAACTGCTAAAGAAATAGACAGTAATATATAGAAGGGAGGAACTATGGCAGACGAAAAAAAAGAGAAAAAAGAAGGTAAAAAGGGACTTCCTTTTGTAGCTAAAGTACTGATCATAGCAATAGTTCTTGTATTGATAGTTGTTATATCTGTAGGATCTGCATTTTTTATAGCATCCAAAGTCAATAAATCAAATGGTGATGGAAGTAATACTGTAGAACAAGTAAAGGTAGAAGAAGAGGAAAAAGTTATTGATGATACAAAATTTGGGGCTACAATTGAGTTTGGTGAGTATACAATAAATCTTAATGAAGCAGAACCAAGATATTTAGTTGTTAAAATCAATTTTGAATTAGACCCTGAAATAAAGGAAAAGAAAATTCCTGATATAACAGCAAATATTGAAACAAAAAAAGTTATACTGCAAGATAGAGTACTTTCTATTCTAAGAGCTAAAAGCATAGCAGATTTAAGTGCTGATACAGATTTTGTTAAGTTGAAGAAAGAAATAACAGATGAAGTTAATAGAGTTTTAGGAGAAAAAACAGTAAAAACTATTAGATTTAATAATTGGCTTATTCAATAGGCTTAGGTGGTGAAATAAATGGCTGATGTATTATCTCAAGCTGAAATTGATGCGCTTCTCTCTTCAATTTCTAGTGGAGAAGTAGATTTAGAGGAAGTAAAACATAAAGAAGAAGAGCGTAAAGTTAAAATATATGATTTTAGAAGACCAGATAAATTTTCAAAAGATCAATTAAGAACTTTACAAATGATTCATGAAACATTTTCTAGACTTGTTTCTACAATGCTATCTGCACAGCTTAGAGCTAATTGCCAAGTGCAAGTAACATCAGTTGATCAGATTACATATGAAGAGTTTGTAAGATCTATTCCTGAGACGACTATTCTTTCTATTTTTGATATGGGAACTTTAGAGGGAAATGCAGTGTTAGAGTTAAACTCTAATATTGGATATGTTTTAATTGACAGGGTTTTTGGAGGCGCAGGTAAATTTGATGGCTCCAAATCTAGAGAGTTAACTGACATAGAATCAACAGTTATAGAAAAATTTGTTGGGAGAATGTTAGGATACTTGAACGAATCTTGGAAAGACATAGTTGAAGTAATGCCTAGAATAGTTCAAATGGAAACAAATCCTCAATTTGTACAAGTAGTTGGGCCAACAGAAATGGTCGTTTTATTAAGTTTTGAAGTGAAAATAGCAGATGTAAGTGGAATACTTAATATTTGTTACCCTGCTCCACTGATTGATCCTATTGTTTCAAAGTTATCTGCTCAATACTGGTTCTCAAATGTGAAAAAAGAGAAAACAGAAGAAAATTTAGAAGCTATTAGACAAAGATTAAATAAAGTAGCAGTACCTTTAATTGCTAATTTAGGCGAAACAGTTATTTCTTTTGATCAATTTATAGAGTTAAATGTGGGAGATGTAATACCTCTTAATCAGAGTATTCATAACCCTTGCGAAATTTATGTGGGAAATAAACTTAAATTTAGAGGAGTTCCTGGATTGGAAGGAAAGAAAATGGCTATAGCAATAGAACAGATTTTAGAGGAAAGAGGTGAATAGCTATGGAAGGGATTTTATCTCAAGAAGAAATTAATGCACTTTTATCTGGAGGAGATTTATTAGATTCAGAAGAGGAAAAAGATGAAGAGGTCAGTATAGTAGATGTAGATTATGTACCTACAGTAAAATTTTCTAAAGATGAAGAAGATGTTATAGGAGAGGTTGGAAATATATCACTAGGTTCATCTTCAACAGCTTTGTCAACTCTTTTGTCAAAAGAAGTTTCTATAACTACTCCAAAAGTTAAGATGTATGATTATGATTCTTTTGTTAGAAAAGTTGGAAATGAAGAAAAAGTTCTTGTACAAATTGAGTATAGAACTGGTTTTATAGGATTGAACATTTTGCTTATAGATAAAAGAGATGCTTCAATTATTGCTGATTTGATGATGGGAAGCGATGGAAGTAACCCGCCAGCAGAATTAGATGATTTATATTTAAGTGCAGTAGGAGAAGCTATGAATCAAATGATGGGTTCTTCGGCGACAGCTCTTGCAGGGATGTTCTCAAAGGAAGTAGATATATTACCTCCTAAATTAACTGTAGCAGGAACGTCAGCAATAAAGGATTTTTCTAATTTTTTTATTGAAAATAAAGAATTCATGACTGTTGCATTTGATATGAAAATTGAGAATTTAGTAAAAACTAAAATTTATCAAGTAATGGATGTTAAATTTGCAAAACTATTGATTGAAGATATGTTTGCAAAAATGAATGGAACTTCTACAAAAGAAACTAAAAAAGAAGTTAAGAAAGAACAACCTAAAGTTGCGGCTCCGTCTTATATGGAAGAACCTATGAGAATGCCACAAATGGATCAACAACAAGGTTATGCTGCATCAGGCCAACCTCAGATGCAAGGATTTGATCCTATGATGATGCAACAAATGATGCAACAAATGATGCAACAACAAATGATGCAGAATATGCAACCGAATCAACAAGTAAATGTACAGCCTGCACAGTTTATGAATTTTGGTGCCAATAAGATGAGAGAAATGCATTCTAACATTGATATGATTATGGATGTTCCTCTTCAAGTTACTGTAGAACTTGGGAGAACAAAGATGCTAATCAAAGAAATACTTGACTTAGGGCCAGGTTCTATAGTAGAATTGGATAAATTGGCAGGAGAACCTGTAGATATACTAGTGAACAACAAACTTATAGCCAAGGGTGAAGTTGTAGTAATAGATGAAAGTTTTGGTGTAAGAATTACGGATATCATAAGTAAAATGGAAAGAATAAACAAAGTACAGTAAGGAGGAGTATATGGCAAAGATACTAATTGTTGACGATGCAGCTTTTATGAGAATGATGATTAAAAATATACTTATAAAAGAGGGTTATGATGTAGTGGGTGAAGCTGAGAATGGAGCTCAAGCTGTAGAAAAATATAAAGAGTTGAATCCTGACTTAGTTACAATGGATATAACTATGCCAGAAATGGATGGAATAAGTGCAGTCAAAGAAATAATGAAAATTAACAAGGGTGCAAAAGTAGTTATGTGCAGTGCTATGGGTCAACAAGCTATGGTTATTGATGCGATACAAGCAGGAGCTAAGGACTTCATAGTTAAGCCTTTCCAACCAGATAGAGTTATTGAAGCAATTTCGAAAGTTTTAGGATAATGAATAAAGTAAGTTTGTTTTTACCAATGCTAAGTCTAATTCTTGTTTTAGCATTGGTAATTTTAGGTTATGTATATATAAATAAAAAGAAAAGAACTTTGGAAAATAAAGCTGGGATTACGGAGTTTGGGAGACATTACATTACTCCTAAGAACTTTATATCAATAGTAAAAATTGGTAATAAGTTTTTTTCTCTTGGAGTTACAGAACATAATATAAATACTATTTCAGAATTAACAGAAGAAGAAATAAATAAGTATTTTGTACAAGATATTAATTTCGAGATAGTAGAGAATTTTTCTGAGATATTAAAAAAATCAAAACTAATTAATAAGTTTAAAACTAGAAATACGAGGGACGAGAATAATGAAAAGGGTGAGTAGTTTTATAGGTTTTCTATTGTTTTCTGCGAATAGTTTTGCAGCGATGACAATACCTAAAATTGATATGAGCATAGGACAAACAAATTCTCCTAATGACTTAGTTACAAGTTTACAGGTATTAATAATACTGACGGTACTCACTTTGGCACCTTCGATAATAATTATGACAACATCTTTTGTAAGGATAATTGTGGTATTCCATTTTATTAGACAGGCAATAGGTTTACAATCTATGCCACCTAATCAAATAATTGTGGGATTATCGCTTATACTTACTTTTTTTATAATGAAGCCAACATTTACTAAAATAACAGAAACAGGAATCAATCCTTATTTAAACAGGCAAATAAATCAAGAACAGTTTTTTAAAAATCTTGGAGATCCATTAAAAGAGTTTATGATAAAACAAACTCAAGAAAAAGATTTAGAGCTTTTTATAAAAATAAGTAAAACTCCAGTTCCAAAATCAAGAACAGAAACTTCTTTTTGGATTGTATTACCAAGCTTCGTACTAAGTGAACTTACAAGAGGGTTTGAAATGGGTATATTAATCTATATTCCTTTTATAATAATTGATATGATTGTAGCTACAGTTCTGATGTCTCTAGGAATGATGATGCTTCCACCTGTTATGATTTCTATGCCATTTAAATTACTTTTATTTGTAATGGTTGATGGTTGGTCATTAATAATAGAATCCTTAGTGAAAAGTTTTAATTAGAGGAGAAATAGAGATATGAATGAAGAACTAATTATGAAACTAATTATGGATGCTTTATTAATAATATTGAAAATAACATTGCCTATTTTAGTAGTAGGACTAGTAGTAGGGCTTTTAGTAGGATTATTTCAAGCTACAACACAAATTCAAGAAATGACTCTAAGTTTTATACCTAAAATAATTATTACATTTTTAGTAATTCTTATTATGGGTCAATGGATGCTAACTACTCTTATTGAATATACGAGAGAATTATTGAGTTTGATTTCTACATTGGGGCAAATTAAATGATATTTAATGTAGAATTTATATTTTTTATATTAGTCTTAATTAGAATAAGTGGTATATTTTTCTTTAGCCCTTTTTTTAGCAACAGCGCAATTAGTGCTAGAGTTAGGGTGGGTTTTTCATTTTTTGTAGCATTTTTAGTTTTTAATGTTATACCAAAGGATTATAAGTTTTTAGAAAATATAGATTTTATTATGTTTACAATTCTTATTTTCAAAGAGTTAATAATAGGGTTACTAATTGGATATTTTATGGCTCTTGTATTTTCTGTAATACAAATTGCAGCAGAAATAAGTAGTACTAGCATGGGTTTTATGATGGCAAATACTTTTGATCCTATGACTCAGAGCCAAACAGCAGTTTTAGGGCAAATGAACAATTTATTTTTGTTGGGAATATTTTTCGCTTATGGAATACATAGGAAAATAATATATTATTTAGTAGAAACATTTAACTATGCTAAGGTAGGTCAATTGTATTATAATATAGATAATATAGCTAAGTTTTTTATTGAGAATTTCGCTTATTATTTTATGGTATCGGTTCAAATGGCTCTTCCCATAGTAGGAGTGTTACTTTTAATAGATTTTACACTAGGAATACTTTCTAGAATAGCGCCTCAGATGAATGTGTTTTTCGTAGGAATGCCTTTAAAATTGATTGTAGCTTTTATAGTATTAATACAATTTGCACCCTATTTTGTAAATTTTTCAATACTAATATTTGAAAAAGGACTATTAAGGTTATATGAGTTAGTAAGAATTTCAGTGAATTAGAGGGATAGATGTATAATGGAAGAGATAATAAAGTTAAAGCTTAATTTACAGTTATTTGCCCAAGAGGGTGGAGAAAAGACAGAAGCAGCAACACCTAAAAGAAGAAGTGAAGCAAGAAAAAAAGGGCAAGTTGCAAAAAGTCAAGATCTTCCACAGGTAATAACACTTTTAGCAGGTATTATAATTATAAATATATTTTCTTCCTATTTTTATGATATTATGACAGTAGAATTCGAAAAATTCTTTTCAGAGTTACATAATTCAGTAATGACAATGGAACTTTTACAAGAAAAGATAATACAAGCATTATATCTATTTTTCATGATAGTAACTCCAATTTTATCAGTCGTATTAATTGGTGGAGTATTGAGTAACTATCTTCAAGTAGGATTTCTTTTTACATGGGATCCTATTAAATTTGATATTCAAAAGTTAGATCCAATAAAGGGTTTAAAGAATATTGTATCAATGAAAAAATTAGTGGAACTAATAAAAAACCTTTTAAAAATAGCAGTTATTTCATTTTATGCTTATTTTGTAATTAAAGATAATATAATTGGATTCATGGAATTACAATATCAACCACCATTAGAAGGAATAGAATTTATTTCTAAGACTGCTTATAATGCTATAGTAAAAATAGCTATAGGACTAGTAGTTATAGCAATAATTGATTATATATATCAAAGAATAGAGTATGAAAAAAGTTTGAAAATGACTAAACAAGAGATAAAAGAGGAGTACAAGCAAACAGAGGGAGATCCTCAAATTAAAAATAGAATAAAACAAATGCAACGAGAGCTTTTGAAAAAGAAAATGATAGAAAACATTCCTAAAGCAACAGTAGTAATTACGAATCCAACTCATATCTCTATAGCATTAAGATATGAGAGAGGTATGGGAGCACCTGAAGTAGTTGGGAAAGGAATTGACTATATGGCTTTAAGAATAAGAGAAATAGCTAAGGAATATAGTATTCCTACAATGGAAAATATTCCATTAGCAAGAGCAATGTATCCTGCAGTAGAAATTGGAGATGAAATACCTGAAGAATTTTATCAAGTAGTAGCAGAAATTCTTGCAGTTGTTTTAGATTAGGAAGAGGTAAAAATGGCAGTTAGTGTATTAAAAAATAAAAATATAAGTGTAATCATACCAATATTAGTTATAGGAATAGTTTTGTTATTTTTTATTCCTATTCCAACTTTTATGCTTGATTCATTTCAAGCTATAAATATAACAATGGGAGTTACAATTTTATTGATTTCTATGTATGTTAAGGAACCATTGAATTTCTCAATCTTTCCTTCGGTATTATTGGTAACAACATTATTTAGACTAGCTGTAAATATGGCGTCTACAAAGCTTATTTTACTAAAAGGATTATCATTTGATGGAAAATTAATAAGAACTTTTGGTGATTTTGTAGTTGGTGGGAACTATCTTATAGGAATAATAGTATTTATTATATTGGTAGTAATGCAATTTTTAGTTATAACAAAAGGTTCTGAAAGGGTAGCGGAAGTTGGAGCAAGATTTACATTAGATGCTATGCCTGGAAAACAAATGAGTATAGATGCAGACTATAATGCAGGGCTTATAACTGAAGATGAAGCGCGTTCAAGAAGAAGAAAAGTACAAGAAGAAGCAGACTTTTACGGATCAATGGATGGGGCATCAAAGTTTGTAAAAGGAGATGTTATAGCAGGTATTATTATTGTTATTGTAAATATTATAGGTGGACTTATAGTAGGACTTCTCAGGGGAGAGGCATTAATTGAAGCGGCACAAACTTATGTTATATTAACTATAGGTGATGGATTAGTAGCTCAAATTCCCGCTCTTTTGATTTCAGTAGCTACAGGTATGATTGTAACTAAAAGTGGAACAGAAGAAGACTTTGGAACTGATTTTATTAATCAATTTTTTCAAGAACCAAAGGTTTTGTACATAGTTTCTGGAACAATACTTATAATGGGCCTTATACCAGGAATGCCAAAAATTCCATTTTTCTTATTGTCAGTAGGACTTGGTTCATTAGGTTATATAGTTGCGAAAAGTATTCAAGAAATTTCTACAGAACTTAATACAGAGAACATTGAAGAAGATGAATCTAGTGAAGATAGAAATTCAAGAGAAGTTAAAGATTTGTTAAGAATAGATCCTATGGAATTAGAATTAGGTTATTCATTAATTCCCCTTGTAGATAAAGAACAAGGTGGAGATTTACTAGAAAGAATAACAATGATTAGAAAGCAAATTGCCATGGAATTAGGGATTATAGTTCCATACATGAGAATTAGAGATAATATGCAGTTAAATCCTAATGAGTACTCTATAAAGATAAAAAATTCTAGAGTAACAAAAGGTGACTTAATGGTAGGTAGTTACTTAGCTATGAATCCTGGAAATGTAATGGAGGAAATAGCAGGAATACCTACAGTAGAACCAGCTTTTAATTTACCAGCTATCTGGATAAGTGAGGATCAGAGGGAAAGAGGAGAATTATTGGGGTATACGGTTGTAGACCCGACATCAGTACTTGCAACACATATTACTGAAACTATTAAAAAATATGCACCAGATATTTTGGATAGAGAAATAGTCAAAGAACTAATTGAAAATATTAAAAAAGATTATAGCGTAATCGTTGAAGAAGTATATCCTAAAAAGTTTGATTTAGGAGAAATACAAACAGTAATGCAAAATTTATTAAGTGAGGGAGTTTCAATAAGAAATTTACCTTTAATATTAGAAGCAATAGCTGATGCTGCCAAATTAACTACAAACTTGGAAACTTTATCTGAATATGTAAGAAGTGGAATAGCGAGACAAATCAGTAATTCATTACAAGGATTTGATGGGAAATTAAGAGTTCTGACACTTAACCCTGAGCTAGAAGAAAACCTTAGAGGAGCACTTCAAGAGACTGATTTAGGTAATTATTTAGCATTAAATCCTGATTTAAATAACAGTTTTATTTATGCAGTAAATGAAGAAAATAGGAAATGTATAGGAATGGGATATCCAGCAATTTTATTAGTAGCACCAGAATTAAGAAAGCCCATTAGAAGAATATTAGAGAGAGATTTGAGAGGCGTTACAGTTTTATCTTATAATGAAATAGTTGCTGATATTGAGTTGGAAGCAGTAGGGATGGTGAGCGTTGACTAATGGAAATAGATAACTTAAAGGTAAAGACTTATATAGAAGATGAGTATAAGTTAGCTTATGCAAAAGCGAGAAAAGAATTAGGACATAATTTAGTAATTATTGAAAAAAAAGAAGTTAAAGAAGGTGGAGTTTTTGGTCTTTTTGGAAAAAAGAGGGTAAGAGTCACTTTTGGAGTAGAACTAGTTAAGAAAGACAAAAAAAAGACACAAATTACTAAGAATGAAGAAGAAAATAGTGAACTAATAAAAGCTCTTAGAGATGTAGCAGTAAAACACATGAACGAATTGAGTGAGGAACCTAAAGAAGAAAAGTTTAAGCCTTTAGCTCAAGAATTGTTTAATATAAAAAATACTGAAGATGTAATTAATACTGGAGCATATACACCTTTTAAGAAGGATAATAAAAAATCTTTTGAAGATATTCAAAAAGAATTAAATCTTGTACCTAAAATGAGCACAGAAGAAATTAAAATTGAAGATTCTAAAGATCATAAAGAAGAAAGTCCAATAGATAAATTAAAAAGAGAATTACAAAAGGAATTGAAAAACAATAATACAAATAAAAAAAATACAAAAACAACCAGAAAAGCTCCAAGAAAAACTAGTATGAATAATGACTTTGTTGATTTTTTAAGAGATAATGAGTTTGATAAAGAATTAGCTTTAGAAATAGATGAATACTTTAACAAAAATAATCTTGATAAAGTAGACTATAAAGAAGGCTTAAGAAATTTTATTAAACAATGTATTAGAGTTAAGCACGAAGAAACGACTAAGAAGTTTGTAATGTTAATTGGTCCGACTGGAGTGGGGAAAACTACGACATGTGCAAAAATTGTTGCAAATAACTGGAGAAATGAAAAAAAAGTTGGTTTTATAACAGCAGATACATATAGGCTTGAAGCAGTTAGCCAGTTAAAAGCTTATGCTAATATAATGAGAGTACCTATAGAAGTTGTAAGTAAGCCTGAAGATTTAGGTAAAACAATAGAAAAATTCAGAGAAAAAGATTTAGTATTGATGGATACAGCAGGTAGAAGCCCGAAGAATAAGGAACAAATGGATGAGTTAAGATCTTATGTAAGTTCTAAAGGTGATGATATGGAAACTATTTTAGTATTGAGTGCAACTTCTAAAATTTCTGTGTTACATGAAACAATAGAAAAATTTGAACAAATTGGATTTGATAGTATAATAATAACAAAGATAGATGAAACTAGTAGTCTAAGTTCTCTATTATCAATTTTCAAAAGATATTCTTACCCTTTCTACTACATAACCACTGGGCAAAGTGTTCCGGACGATATTGAAATTTGTACTGAAGCTATGCTTGCAGAAATATTTATGAAGGGGATAAAATAATGGATCAAGCAGCAAGACTTAGAAAATTAGTTGAAGAAAGAAAAGTTGATCAAATTAGAGTAGACCAGAAAAAAACAGCAAGAATAATTTCAGTAACTTCTGGAAAAGGTGGAGTAGGAAAAACAAGTTTAAGTGTAAATTTAGCAGCACATTTAAGTAAACAAGGAACAAAAATACTTCTTATAGATGCAGATTTGGGACTTTCAAACGTAGAGATTATGTTGGGAGTAACCCCGTCATATACATTAAAAGATGTAATAAAACATGGGAAAGATATTGAAGATGTTATCATTAATGGACCATATAATTTGGACTTTATTTCAGGTGGCAATGGATTTTTAGAATTAGCAGAGTTATCTGAGATAGAGAGAGAAGAAATTTTAATAAAAATACATAAATTGGAAGAACTATATGATATAATAATTATAGATACAGGAGC
>OBMA010000446.1_pt1 | contig 24435 bp, 25 predicted proteins | sample 1539141 | NCBI WGS metagenome assembly OBMA01 (sample SAMEA3991484, study PRJEB22521) | metagenome | biome: anthropogenic terrestrial biome; feature: sewage plant; material: raw primary sludge | place: Sweden | collected 2012-09-26
TTGTGATATTATTTCTTCCATGATTATAACAATTTATTAAGATAATGTTCTGCAACATTACTGTCCCGTTAAAATCACAAATCGTTCTTCTAAAGTGTTGAAAAATAGCTAATTACAGAGTTATTCCGTGCGCGACGATTTGATTTTATCTGCTATATGCGCTTACTGTTTGGTTGCCATTATTCTGCATGATATGCACCTATCAAGAAGCACATAAGAAATACTGCAAATTCTCAGCATCTTAATCACTGATAAAACCTATTTGAGAGATCTCTAAGAATCAACTAATGTTCTATATAACAAAGATTGATGTGATATTAACGGTCAGCTTTCATCTTATTTTTAACTCGTTCCAATTTTAACGGGACACTAATGAATCCTGAAATAAAATATATGATAACGACTAATGAAATCGTTGCTATGAGAAAATTAACACTTAATATACTTGGTAAACAGATACTACAAGTTTCTTTTCCACATCTGCTCTAATGATTTAGCATATTTATAATACTTTCTATAGTCTGACTGTCTCTCATTACTATCAATTGGATATTGAGGTCTGAAGCTAAGGTTTTTATCTTCACACCGAAGTTTTCAGATACAAGTTTAACTACATTCTGCGCTACCAACAATTTTAATGCTGCAGGGCCAGCACCTTCTGTTAGAGAGCATGCGGTATTCTTAATAAACACGACAGACCGATCTTCACTATCATAAATAGCAAAAAATCTGCACCTGCCAAAACGAGAATCCATCTCACAATTAAGGGTTTCCCCCTTACTACTAATCGCTACTTTCATATATGATAAATTTTATGTTTTGTATGTTCTTGACATCTGTGTCTCTTTCCACGCCCACAATAGGCATTTAGAAGCATTTCATTGTCAAATTCTTCATCATCATTCCTAACTTCAATTACATCCTTACTGCCACACAAAGGACACATGCAATCCTCATTCGGAAGCTTAACAAAGAAACAAAGACAACTGTTACATTTCATCCACCCATTGTCTATCTCAACTTTTCCACCTTCAATAATTAGCTGACGACCTTCGACAATTGCCATAGACACCTTATTACGTGCAGACATACAGATACGTGTGAATGTGGGACGAGAAACGCCCATTAGTTTAGATGCATCACATTGGTTATAACCATCATAATCACAAAGTCGTAAGGCCTCATACTCCTCGTACAACAGAAATACTGCTTCTGATTTTTTTGCATGATATGACATTCCATATGGTTTTAATCCTGAAATCAATGGTTTATCCGCTACTTTCCTTATTATTTTAGGCCTAGGCATAATGTTAATTTTATATTAAACAATATATTGATTACAAATATAATGAACTATAGTTCAATATAAAGCATCTTGCAAATAATTATAATAATATTTAACAAAGAATATCGTTTAAATGATATTACTTAACAAGACTATCATGATGATGAATTTATAAACGACATTACTGTACGAAATTTCATTATTAATTTTAAATAGGTATATCTAAAATTTTGAGTGATACAGTAGTCAAAATTTTGGATGAGCCATTAATTATTTATACTTTATCATAATAAAAGGCTTGTGATAAAGGGGTTTATTTCCTATCTTTGCAAATATCAATTTAAAACAATATTATTATGAAATTAGACGGCTTTGGAATTTTTGTAAGAGATATGCCAACGATGGTCCAATTCTATCGCGATGTATTAGGTTTTGAAATCAAGGAAGAAGAAAATACGACCAATGTCTATCTAGTGAAGGATGAAACTCTCTTTCTCCTTTATCGCAGAACAGATTTTGAAAAGATGACAGGAAGTAAGTTCGGCTACGCAAATGGCACTAATGGACATTATGAAATAGCTTTAAGTGTGGAAAATTATGATGCTGTTGACAAGACATACGATTTAGTAATAAAAAATGGAGCCACGTCTGTAATGAAACCCAACACTGAACCATGGGGACAACGCACCTGTTACATATCCGATCCAGAAGGAAATCTCATTGAGATAGGGTCATTCACTAAATAGAACTAAACTGCAAATATATAATAAATAATTGAATATAACTTTTCAAGAAATCAGTATAAAATTTTAAATGACATTAAGTTAGCAAGATTGGAAAAGAGTTCTAACATAATCGACGTTACCTTTGCATCTGTGATATAATAATAGAATTATGCAACAGAAACAATCAACAAGAGAAGACTATTCGAGAAGAATCAATACCATTATCGAATACATCAACAATCATTTGACAGACGATATGGACTTGGAGGTACTATCAAGTATCGCGAACTTCTCGCCATATCATTTTCATCGCATCTTCAAAGCCTTTCTTGGCGAACCGGTCGGTGCATTCATTACACGTATGAAAGTTGAGACTGCAGCTCGGCTACTACGTTACAGTGATATGCCCGTTCAAGAAATAGCTTACAAGGTTGGATATGATGTTCCATCTTCTCTTTCGAAAGCATTCAAGCAATTCTATGATATCACGCCAATAGAATTTAAAAACAATAAAAAGTACACGATTATGAAACCATTGAAGATTAATCCAAATCTGGAATTAAGAAAAAGAGTCGTTAATTTGGAACCTATGCATGCTATTTATATTTGCCTATTTGGCGATTATAACGGCAATGACTATTGTTTGGCATGGCAGAAACTATGGCAGTATGTACACACATCCGGAAAATTTTCTGACGATATGGGAAAAGCATGTGGAACAAAAACAGATATCATAAAGCAAATGCTAAATGAATGCAAAATTGCACATGTAGGAATATACCATAGTGATCCAAAAGTGACACAAGCTGACAAACTGCAGGCTGATGTTTGCCTTACATTGCCATTTAAAATGGAACCAAAAGGAGAAATCGGTGCAAAAGAAATTGCTGGTGGCAAATATGCAGCCTTCCTTTACCAAGGAACTTATGATAAACTTGGAGAGGTATATGATACAATATTCGGGAAATACATTCCCGATGGTGGATATCAATTAGATGAAAGGCCTGTGTTTGAAATGTATCTAAATGATCCCGAATGCACGAAACCGGAAGATCTGCAAACAGAGATTTATGTACCAATAGTATAATTCAATTTAGGTTGCAGACTTTGTTCTGCAACCTATTTAAAAAATATATCACATTAACATATAAAGAAATGAATAAAGAAGTAAGAAGAGACAAAGAGTTGATAGCCTATTGTGGTTTGTATTGTGGAGCATGCCACAAGTTTATGAAAGGCAAATGTCCAGGATGTCGCAAAAACGAAAAAGCTGCATGGTGTAAAATCCGTACGTGCTGTAGTACTAATAATTATCACACATGTGCCGACTGCGAAATGAATACCCGTGACTGCAAAAAGTTTAATAACTTTTTCAGCAAGCTGTTTGGATACATATTCAAATCAGATCGTGATGCATGCATCAGGAGAATTAGTTATGTTGGTGAAGACAACTATGCAAAAGAGATGGCTGAGAAAGGTGTAATGAGTATCAAAAAAGGATGCACTAAATGCTAGATATCATATCCGATAAAATATAATAATAATATGAATGCAATTTTAGTATCCTCATTACCAATTATATTTATGCTTCATGATTTTGAGGAAATAATTATGATGAAGCCATGGATAAAAAAGAATGAGGAATATATCTGTCGACGCTTTCCGAAAGTTGGTCCAAAGGTTGCTTCACATATAAAGAATACTTCTACTGAAGGTTTTGCTCTTTGTGTAGCTGTATTATTCTTTATGCTAGGAGCTGTTTCACTTTTTTCTTTATGGGAAAATAGTTACATGCTATGGATGAGTCTCTTTATGGTTTTTTCAATTCATGTAGTTGTACATATTATCCAATGGATTGTGTTTCGCCGATACATTCCAGCCATCGTAACTTCCATTCTGTGCGTACCTTACTGCATTTATGGAGTAAGCCAAATCGTCAATGTGTTTGCAGTTTCAGATATCATAATCTACTCATTGATGACAACCGTTATAGTCTTAATATGTTTATTATTAGGACATCGCTATATTGCGAAGTTGATTAAATGATACAATTTAAAATAATCGTTGATTAATAATATATACATATATGATGACAACAATAAAAACATGTATATTTTCCTTTTTGTTAGCAATAATATCTTTTGATTGTAATGCACAAAATATACTACCGTTGACATGGAATATTTCTTTCAAAAACGAATCCTGCTTTACGACACGCAGGGCAAAACAGCATTCAGCTGTAAACACGCTGCTTTCTTGGGAACGACAAGGATATTTTGCTAGTGATGGAGATTGCGAACTGTCCAGCATCTTTGGTATATCAAACCTAAAGTCACAATATGTTTTGCATGTAAGGATGGCATGTGATGTCAACAATATAGTAATAAATGGAGATACAATCGCAAAAAATATCAGAAATAGGTTTTGGGAAAATAAAGATACTATCGAATCATTTGTAATTGCAAGAAATGTCTTGCACAAAGGTCATAACAAGATTTCGATAAATTGTTCTTCGCTAGGATATACAGGCGGAGTTAGCAATACTATGATTGCTTTGTGTCCCGTAAATGGTGATAATACCGAAAGCATCAAGATTTCAATGCCTATAAAGAATCATGTATTTATTGGTGAAGACAAAAAGATAACCATTCATTACCATACAAGTCAGAAAGCACTTGTAAAACTGAATGTCGAGAACGACTTTCATGAACCGATTATGGACAGGTTAATAACTTTGAACAGTAAAGATTCTGTAAAGATTATCAATCTTAACATACCATGTGCATCTCCTGGTTTTTATCAGATAACAGCCGTCATGCACGGTAAAGGTTATTGCGGAGATGCCCAATGGATGGCTGTAAATCCAGAACAGGTGAAATGCAGAAATGCTGTTATAGACGATTTCGATGATTATTGGACTACGGCTAAATCGGAACTAGCATCGATATCACCCAAATATAGAATTCATAAGGTAGATTCTCTATGTATGAAAAGCAAGAGAGATGTATACATCGTTGAGATGCAATCTTTAGGAAACATAACAATTCGCGGATATTATTTTGTACCACGTACATCAGGGAAGCACCCTGCAGTATTGCAAGTGCCCGGTTATGGATGGGGATTTGAAAATATAGACGGTATGCTCAGTGACAATACAGACAGAATAGAATTGGCTCTTTGCGTTAGAGGTCATGGTATCAGTGCCGATGTTTTTAACCCCGGGTTTGGAGTGCCAGGAGTATGGGGATACAAATTGTATGACAAGGATAGCATTTCTTATCGTGGCATATACATGGATTGTGTACGTGCAGTCGATTTTCTATGCAGTCGGGAAGAAGTGGATAATCATAAGATCGCTGTTAAAGGTGGAAGTCAGGGTGGCGGACTTACTTTGGCAACGGCCGCTTTATGTTCCGACCGTATTGCAGCATGTGCATATTTCGACCCATTCCCATGTGATATGCGCCATCAGATAAAAATCCGCACCACATGCGAGACTGAACTAAAAAACGATTTGACTTACTATGGTAACCGATGTACATTCGATGATGTGATGAAAATCCAAGATTATATAGACACTCGCTCATTCGCTTCTAAGATCAAATGTCCGGTGCTTTTTACTGTTGCATTGTTTGATGACGACTGTCCTGCACATGTAGGTTTCGCAGCATACAATATGATGACCTCCAATAAACGATATGAAGTATATCCTTACGATGGACATATACAAGGGTTTTCACACGATAAATACATCATGAAATGGTTAGATGTCACATTAGATGATTGTGTAACACACCTATAATCAATATTGATACCTCAACCTTGATATAAAAAATCAAAGGAGAAAAATAGGAAAAGGGATTCAAAGCATGCATGTTTCTTGACAAGTAACAAAAGATAATTAACGAATACAACAGATAAGAATAAATAACACCTTGATAAAATTGTAAAATAAAAAATATATGGAAATAATAACAATTACAAAAGAGAATCTAAATAATGAGCACATATGCTGTGCCATCTCGAATAAAGATGACATTCAAGTTACATCAAAGAAATCATGGATAGCAGAAAGGCTTGATGACGGACTGGTATTTAAAAAAGGGGATGTAAGAGGAAAGTGTTTCATAGAATACATACCTGCTGAGAAAGCTTGGGCTCCAATTGAAGCTGCAGGATATATGTATATTGACTGTTTGTGGGTGAGTGGACAGTTTAAGGGACAAGGAAACTCTAGTATCCTACTTGAAGAGTGCATACGTGATAGCAAAGAGAAAGGAAAGAAAGGATTGGTTGTCTTATCATCAAAAAAGAAATTATCATTCATTGCAGATCCAAAATACTTACGTCACAAAGGATTTAAACTTGCAGATTCAGCCGATCCTTATTTCGAATTGCTATATTTCCCGTTCGATAAAACAGCAGAGATTCCACAATTCAAACAATCAGTTAAAGAAAGAAATCAAGAAAAAGGTATGGTGTTGTACTATACAGCTCAATGTCCGTTCACAGCCAAATATGTTCCATTAATAGAAGTTGTAGCAAATGAGAATGATATCCATTTCAAGTCTGTCAAAATAGAGACAACAGAAGAAGCACAGAATGCACCATCACCTTTTACGACATATAGCCTTTTCCATAACGGTGAGTTTGTTACGCATGAGATATTGTCTGAAAACAAATTTCTAAAGCTTGTTAAAACTTTGGGTATAGACTAATTATTCTATTGCGGTTTTTTATTATAGAGCATATTGTAAGTTTACTGCCTGTTTTTCACCGTATTTAATATTGAATTCACCGATTGTAATGTATAAGTTCACCGATAAAGTATTGCAAAACAATTAATTAGTTTATATCTTTGCATCATCAAAACATCAAGCATAATGAATGCTGATAAATATTTTTTGATCTAAGAATAAACATATAAATATAAAATTATGGAAAGAAATCATTCTAAAAATTTCCTTTTAGGAATAGTTTTCATTGCTGTAGGTGTTGTATACCTATTATCAAATCTGGGATTATTCCCTGAGGCTTGGAAGAATATTATTATATCATGGCAGTCATTAATCATATTATGGAGTGCTATCGCTATATATAAACATCATTATGTAAGCGGATTAGTTCTAGCTCTTATCGGTATTTGTTTTCTTCTGCCTGAATTATCTTCCGTTTTAGGATTTGGCTATTCAGAAGCAACTCTGGATGCTATTTCCTGGCCGATAATTATAATTGCAATAGGTTTATTTATTATATTTCATAGGCACAATCATCATAAATTTCATCATGACAATTATAGAATAAAAAGTAATGTTGGTTCAAAAGACGGCAAAATAGATTATAATCTTGTAATGAACGGCATTGATGAAATCTTTTTAGAGCCAGTATTCCGTGGCGGTGAGATAAGCACTATTATGGGTGGCGCAAAACTTGATTTGCGCAGGACATCACTCCCAGAAGGTGATACTATACTTAAAATCAGCTCTATTTGTGGCGGTGTAACACTTTTGTTGCCATTAGATTGGAATGTTAAAGTTAATAGTGATTCTATCTTGGGAGGTTTCGGCGATCATCGCCATACTAATGGTGTAAGCAACGACCGACGTCTTATTATAGAAGCTAGCTTTATATTGGGTGGAGGAAGTATAGAATAATGGAAAATCCGATACTACATAACTCATTAGTACGTCAGCATCATATATTTATATGCTTGTTGGTAGGTCTAGCTTATGCGTTGAGTTTTGGAGTTTCTTTCAGTGTCTCACCTATTGGCATTGCTACGGATGCATTAATAAGCAGTGTACTGTTATTTTGTGAAGCAGTGATTTTATGGAGTATCTTCACATATAGCCGTATTGAGATTCTAGGCTTTTATCAATCCGTGACGATACATATTGTTTATGTATTTTTGTCTGCAATTATAATGGTATTATTTGAATATCCTGTTATGAAAATATCTGCGCCACAAAGTTTATCAGGATATATTCAATCATTGCCAGCCAGAGTTTTTTGTCTTATTATCATTTATGCATCGTTCAGAAGATATTATATAAGTAACATGTCTGATAATGATTATGATAGTGAAGAACATACTGATTCAGAAAATAAGACAGAAGAAAGTATGCCTGTTGATGTAATAGAACGCATCACTGTCAAAATTGGAACAAAAATAAAAGTTATACCAGTAGATGAAGTTATATACTTTAAAGCTGAAGATGACTATGTTTCTGTAGTAACAGAACAAGGTCACTGGCTTAAAAGCGAAAGACTTAAAGATTATGAGGAATCCTTACCAAGCAATGAGTTTGCAAGAGTACACCGATCATATATTGTCAACATGAGTAAAATATCTAAAATAGAACGTTATGGTCAAAAGCAGATGTTGTCTCTTAACAACGGTGAACAGATAAGAATAAGTATGACTGGATATAAGATTTTAAAAGAAAAGTTGAAATTATAAAGTTATATTAATATGATACATCAAATTTTAATATTCACGACTTCGGTTTCAAACAAGAAGCAGATAAAACATATTAAGGCATTATTGCAAAATAGTTTTAAAATATTTGATATTAGTGTTGATTTTGATGATTGGGAAAAGATTTTGAGAGTAGAATGCTCTGACGTTTCAGAATCAGAGATAATATCCAAACTACGTACCATAAATATAAATGCAGCGGTTCTTAATCATTGATTATTATAATCACCCTGTAAATGGGCTTGACTCTACTAGAAAAAGTTTTTTTAATGCCACCAATGTCACAAGCCCTTTGTTTATAAGGGCTTAGCGAGTGAAATTAAAAACTTTTTCTGGTAGAGCGTCTAAAATATCCCCCTAAATAAAAAAAGAACCAGTAGACTTAGGAATTTAAATAACCGACATTTCAATCAGCTATAGAACGCTGATTGAAAATGAATTGACGCTTTAAGACTTACAGTAGATAAAGTCTTAGTAGGGGCGCATGCTCTGATACATTATAATAGAAGCTTATTTTATCTTCTTTATCAAAGACAATCCGTCACGTATTGGTAATATCACCTTTTCTACTCTATCGTCAGCAGCTACATGATCATTGAAATTCCGTATGCCAATAGTCTGGCGGTCACGATCATAAGCAGGATCTATTACATGACCATCCCATAATGTATTATCAGCAAGTATGTATCCACCTTTGCGCAATATCGTCATCGTCATTTCATAAGTTTCAATATAAGTGCGTTTATCACCGTCAATAAAAGCCATGTCAAAGTCAATTCCCAATTCTGGTGCAAGGATATTTGCATCACCGATATTAAAAACTATCTTATCAGCAACGTCAGAACCATCAATCCATTTCCTTGTGAAGTCTTCCATTTCATCATTAATCTCAAACGTGTAGACTTTTCCGTCGTTATCCAGTCCTTTAGCCATACTTATAGCACTATAACCACTGAATGTACCAACCTCAAGAATATTCTTTGGTTTTATCATGCCGACAAGCATCTTTAGCAACTGCCCCTGTATATGTCCACTTGCCATACGTCCGTGGACGGTATGTATATTGGTTGCCCTATAAAGACGAAACAAATATTCGCTTTCTGGGTCAATATGTTTTGCGATATAATTGTTAATGTCTTCCTCTACACTTTGCAGTGCAGGAACATTTATTTCTCCATGTCTATTCATTTCTATTTACTTTCAGGCATATTTGCTAATATTCCCTGTATAGCCATGTCGTATCCAGCAAGTCCGAATCCACAAATAACGCCAAGGCATGCCGGACTTAGATATGAATGATGACGAAACTCCTCACGCTGATGAACATTACTGATATGAACTTCTACAACAGGACATGTCAAACTGCGAATACAGTCTTGCAAAGCGATACTTGTATGTGTATATGCGCCTGCATTAAGCACTATTCCATCATAAGAAAATCCAACGTCCTGTAATTTGTCTATCAGTTCGCCTTCGATATTGCTTTGATAATATTCTATTTCAATATCAGGATATTTAGCCTTAAGTTGTGGAAGATAACTCTCGAAAGAGTTACTGCCGTATATGCCTGGTTCACGTACGCCAAGCAGATTTAGATTTGGACCATTAATGATTTGAATCTTCATAATCTTAAGAATATATTGTTTTATTTTTGCAAAGATAGGCTACGTCTTAACAATAAAAATAAAAAATACTTTTTTATTTTGTATTGTGTTCGGCTTGCACTATCTTTGCAAAAATAATAAAATAAATGCAAACAGACAAGGATTATTCCACTAATATTCTTAAGGCTTACTTGAGATATTTGAAATTGGAACGTAATTACTCTATAAATACAATTGACGCTTATAAACATGACATAAGATGTCTACTAGACTATTGTCTGGAGATAGGTCAAAACGTATTGCAATTAAGACTTGAAGATTTACAGAACTTTGCCGCAACTATTCACGAAAAAGGTATTGGCCCTACATCACAAGCAAGAATACTTAGCGGAGTACGATCTTTCTATCGCTATATGTTGCTAGACGGATATATAGGAGCTGACCCTGCAGAGCTTTTGGAGTCACCAAATCTAGGGCAACACCTACCTGAAGTATTGTCGACACCCGAAGTGGACAAACTTGAAAAGGGCATAGACCTCACAGGAAAAGAAGGACAACGCAACAAAGCGATAATAGAAGTTTTGTTTTCGTGTGGACTCAGAGTTTCAGAACTTGTAAACTTGAAACTGTCACAATTGTTCCTTGACGAAGGTTTCGTTCAGGTAATTGGCAAAGGAAGTAAAGAACGCCTTGTACCAATCTCAAAACGAGCGATAAAGGAACTTCACCTATGGTTTTATGACCGAAAGCAGCTGGATATCAAAGATGGAGAAGAGGATTACGTATTTCTTAATCGCCGTGGCAGCCATCTTACTCGTACGATGATACTTATAATGATAAAGAAGCAGGCTAAAATAGCAGGCATAAAAAAGACAATATCACCACACACCATGCGCCATAGCTTTGCGACAGCATTGCTTAAAGGCGGCGCAGATCTTCGTGCCATACAAGCGATGCTTGGACACGAAGATATTGGAACAACAGAGATATATACCCATATTGATATAACTACACTTAGAAAGGAAATTCTTGAACATCACCCACGAAACATTAAATCCAAGAAAAAATGATTTATGTGGCATCGTCTACATCTTTTTCAAGACAATCTTTTGACTGTATAATAAAGATGACAATCTCATAAAATCATGAAACTGGGAAAATTTATCAACGTCAAACAATCCCTTCTTCATCAATAGTCTGTAATGTACATTGATGTCTTTGCCCTTACAAGCAACAGAGAAAGACAAAGTGCCAAAAGGTGACTGATATGTACTGTCTCGTGGTCTAGCTTCTATAATAAAACCTTCAGGAATATGGATTGTAATCTTCTCTTCATCCAGATATCCATAACTCCTGTATATGTCATATTTTCTTATACCTGTAGATTCAACTGCATAAAAGCCTTTATGCGTAGGATTTAATGGTACGAAAAGTCTGCTTCCTGTTATATTGACATATCCACGACTTGAAAGACCAGTTTCAATCTGAATTGCCGGAACAGAATAACTCTGCTTATGCACCGTGACATCTATTTTAGAAATATCAGCACTAGGGACTTTCATAACATCATTGATATAATCCTTTCGTTCTTTGTCATCATCTGAAACAAGATGTAATTTGTCCTCGTATTGTCTCAGATATGAATACTGAGACATATTGATTGTAGTCTGTCCGTCTGCACTAAGATTCATATCTATAACGCTATTCTGCACATTAGCAGAATCAGCATATTCAGGTAGCCTACATAGTTTCCCACCATCATCTGTCATCACCAATGCATCATGCCCCGCAATATCAGAATGAACATAGCCAATAGCTAGATCAGGGGAAGTACATTCTATCCATATCGTATCACCTTTTAAGGGCACTTGCAATATAGCATGATTGAATAGGGCAAGACTTGGGAAATTAGGGAATTGGCGATTTTCGTGAGTGCTTATGATAGCATAGTTAGACGGAATGCCAACTTCCTTAAGCATTGCACGCATGTAATTTGATAATCCCTTACAATCGCCGAAACCTGTATTGCAAACTTCAGAAGCAGCCATCGGCTGCATTCCCCCTATACCTAATTGTATACTCACGTATCTGGTAGACTTCTCTAGCAACTGATACAATAAAACTATCTTAGATTTTACATCTTTGCAAGTATCAGTTAATTGATGTATGCGAGTTTTGGCATCATTGTCAAGAACATCTCTGCCTGCCAACAAGCCATTAAACCACATTCCCAAATCACGCCATGAGGCCATACTTCCACTTGTGCCTTTATATTGAAAGTCAACAGGTGCAAAAAGTATACGTGGAATCAACTGAGAAATTGGCTTTGAATATGATTCTTTAAGAATAGGCTTTAGGCTATCAAGTGAAACATCAATAACGGTATTGCCGTCAACAGGACTTTTATTAACTTTACAATTAGTGTTTATACACTGAAATCTACATATATCAGAGGCTGGTGCTGTCAACTTGTATGATGCATGGTTGACCTCTACATTATAATCAGTCTGTGGAGCGAAAGTAGGAAATGACTCAAAACCATTTGAAACTTGTACACTCCAGTCGTAGGTCACAGTTATTGGATATACTGGTGGCGTATATTTAAAATAAGTCATGTAATCGTCTGTCGCCATTTCATGAGAATACTCAGATGTGAGCAAGTCACCTTTCTTAATCTTGCGTAAAACTCGTCCTGTTTGATCGGTTATCACGCCTGTGAAACTTGTAATCCGTTCATCATTTGAACATTGACAAACAAAGTCTACTGCATCTGCACCATCTTCATTCATGACCTTTAACTTGCGATGCATTTTGCAGGTTACAGATAACTTATCATGTACTTGTATCTGAGTATTATCATCTAATACAACTACGTTTGTCTGCGCATTGCAGAATTGCGAAATCATCAGCAATCCTGCAATGATATATAAAGCGATATTGTGTTTCATTATATTTTCTTTAATACCAGCATATTCTTGCTATACTCACATATCTTAGCATAAACATCCTTTATCATACCGTAATCAGGTACGCCAAAAAAAGTATCGTTTATATCTAGTCTATACTGCACGAAAGATGTTTTGTCATCAACAACACACTTTATTTTGCATGATATTTCTTTATTAGGCGTTTCAATTCTTGCACCATTACATTTTTCCTCAACAACATATCCTTCAGGAATTGTCATGTGTACATTTAATAACACAGTTTGCTTATAGGGAAATTCAATCGGAAGTTTGCGTTCTGTTGCTGTAAATGGATTATCCTTTATTGGAATGATTACAAGAGGATTAACATAAATATGATCCGATGTTGATTCACAATTCTTTGAGAACGAATAGTTTTCGCAAACAGAAGGCGAGAAGGACGTTCTGTCACTAATACTATATTTGGTTATTTCAAGACCTTCTTCCTGAGCCTTTTGGCTTACAAAAGTAGCACTGTCTTTTGCATGTTTAAAATCATCTCTAACCCTAGCGGCTAGATTGTTAATACTTGTACTTTTAACCATACCCGTCAATACGCCCTGAGGATTAAGCTGTGCACTTATTCTAATATCTCTTTTGGCTTGTGCTATATTCTGCAAGTTAACCCATTTACAATTATTTTTTTCTATTATACGGGCCCTGTCCGTAAGCAAGTTAGCTGGTAAGACATTCAAGAAACCATCATCAACAGATGAATCAATAAATACCATCGTCGAATCCTTTGTATAAGCACCGACAACAAAAGTATTCAGAAATTTCATAGAAGGATAACTAAGAGGTAATCTACCATGATCACGTGTACTCATAACTACAGGACTAGCCTTTATTCCTGCATCATGTAGCATATTAATCAACACGAAATTTATATCGGCATTATCACCACTACCATCTTTAAGTATATTTCGAGAAGAACGTCCCCAGAAGCCGTAATCACCATTCCACTTCAGTTTCGTCTTCAACAGTTTATATATAGCGACAATCTTTTCAGTCGTGTCTTTCAAATCATATATCTTCTCTGCAGCCATCTCATTCTTAAATGGGTTTGACTTGTTCATTCGATGTCCGAAATCATCATCATCTAGCAAAGAATTATCAATGTCTTTCCACTCACGAGAATAATTTTGATAAGTAACTCCAGGGATATTAAGACAGCTAAGTTCTGCCGTTACCTTGTTACTATAATCCTCGGCATCCCAAACGAAGTCATCGTCTTTAATAGAAGGCAAATCTTGTGCTGTGAATTTATATTCCTGTCCGTTACAGTTCAGAGTTTCTCCCTCATAATTAAATGTACATCCAGTAAGGCCTCTTTCCTGATCCATTTTATGCATTCCAGTGTTTTCTATGCTAAACCTAAAATACTCTGGTATAACTAAATTATAGTTAGCATACATAGTTGGAATTGAAGTCTGAGCATACCAACTTTTTAAAATGTGAAAAAGAGGACTTGATATCTTGTATTGATATTCTATCACTGTACCAACCTTTACCTGCGGAACCGTAAACTTCATCAACATGTCTTCCTTGTCAAGTCTTTCACGAAAGACAAGTTTGTCATCCATTTTTGTCTTTACTATTTTACCGTCGACCATATTAAAAGCGGTAGCTTTCAATCCACTAATCTTTTCACTGTTCATCGAATTTCCATCAATGTCAACATAATTAAAACTTACATTGGCATAGTTCTTTCCTTCCGATTTCAATATTTTAATACGTTTTTTAATATCGTATATGATACAAAAACTACCGTCGTTGACTCCATAGTTTACATCGTCCAATTTGCACAAGACTACCGCTGGTGCATTAGGTTCTATTGAACAAGAAGTCATTTCCATTTCTTCAGTAGTTGGATTTCCAAATTTCAAATTTGGTTTTTGTGTCTGAGCAAGTACCTTTAGATTATTTAAGGAACAAACAATTACACATAATAGGGTTACAATTCTAGTTTTAATATTCATGATTATAAATTTTATAAGTATAGATTATCTAAAGTAAGCATACACATACGCCACATTGATAAATATGGCATATGTGATATGATTTATTTGGCTATTCAGCAGCCTTTAAGTTCTTTTCAAGTTGCCCGACCGAACTGGCACCAACGATGACGCTTGTTACGCCACGCTGTTCAAGAATCCAAGCCAAAGCTTTCTCGGCAAGTGTCTTTCCACATGCCGAAGCCTCGCTATTCCATGCTCTCAACTGAGCAATAAGTTCTGGTGTAAGCATATCACTCTTAAGGAATTTCCCTTGAGCCATTCTGCTGTCTTCAGGAATACCATTGATGTATCTGTCTGTAAGCAATCCCTGAGCTAATGGAGAAAAACCAATAAAGCCGATTCCATTATCATGGCAATAATCAAGAGTTCCACTCTCCTGTGGACCACGATTTAGCAAGTTGAGTTTATCTTGGAATATCAACAAAGGAACATCACGATCCTTTAGATATTTGTCAGCAAACTTCAATGCCTCCAAAGGCCATCTGCTTATACCAATATACAAAGCCTTACCTTGTCTTACAATATCAACAAGAGCCTGAAGAGTTTCCTCCAAAGGTGTATTTGGATCGTAACGATGACTGTAGAATAAATCTACATAATCAAGGTGCATTCGTTTCAGACTCTGCTCAATGCTGGCAAAAAGATATTTTCTTGATCCCCAGTTTCCGTAAGGGCCTTCCCACATGTCATAACCAGCCTTGCTTGAAATAAAGAGTTCGTCACGATAAGGTTTGAAGCTGTCATCCATGAGTCTTCCCATTGTTTCCTCAGCACTTCCGTATGGAGGACCGTAATTGTTTGCCAAATCAAAATGCGTTATTCCATGGTCAAAGGCATAGTGAGTAATGGCACGGCTACGCTCATAAGGGTCCACACCACCGAAATTATGCCAAAAGCCGAGTGATATCTTAGGCAACATCACTCCGCTTTTACCACAACGGCGATAGAACGTTTCAGAGCTATCATACCGATTTTCATCGGCTAGATATTTTTGTTTTAGTTCCATTGTCTTTTTATTTTTGTTTTTGATCGTTATTGATTAGTGCCAAGAGATGTTCCACAGCCACTTCCTGTGGTATGTTTTTCTCTACACACACTTGCTTGCGATATAGTGAAACCTTGTTTATTCCGGCACCTACATATCCGTAATCGGCATCAGCCATCTCGCCAGGACCGTTTACGATACAACCCATGATACCTATTTTCAAACCCTTCATGTGCTTTGTAGCTTCACGAATTTCTGAGATAGTTTCACGAAGATCATACAATGTGCGGCCACATCCAGGACAACTGATATATTCAGTTTTGCTTGTACGAAGACGTGCAGCCTGGAGTATTCCAAAAGCTGTGTCTGTAATTACATCATGTGGTATATCGCCATCATTCATAAGCCAAATACCGTCAGTAAGTCCGTCTATCATCAATGCGCCCATGTCTGCGGCAGCTTCAAGTTGAAAATCACTTTTCTCTGCTTTAGTATGTCGATACATCTGTGTGAAAACAACTGGATTGAAAGCTCCGTTATTCCACATTTCATGAACAAGAGCACGCTGATCGGCTAGTCTGTTCTGATGATTGCTTGTACATACCACAACTACCTCAGGATGAGTCTTCAGACAAGCAAGATATTCTTCTGTTGGAGCACCAAACTGTAAAACAAGAAACTTTAAATCCGCTTTTATCATACTGACAAATGGCATTGCAGTAATAGGGAATATTGGATATATAACATTTGCACCATCATCGCCAACAGGAAGATTTCCTTGTGCTTGAAGTTCAGCATATACATTACAATCTAATATATATTTCTGGTTTTTGTCCAATTTAGCTGGAAGTGCAGAACCCACATATATATAATCAGCCTTCTGCTTATCATCATTTGCATCAGTATTTCCTGTTCCTATAACCACAGGCACATTGCTTCCACCAATACCATTTACAGCACGAGTAAAACGACGTTTCGGATATAACCAGTCAAACCCCTTTGCCTGAGTACCAGGAACGATAAGATGACCAGCTTTCTTTGATATATAATCCACAAGATGACGTGCTACAGGTATCTCGGCAGCCGGTTCTTCACTAAGACTTACACGAACAGTATCGCCAATGCCGTCAGAAAGCAAAGCACCGATTCCAACAGCACTCTTTATACGACCGTCCTCGCCGTCACCGGCTTCAGTAACGCCAAGATGCAAAGGATATTTCATGTCCTCTTTCTGCATCTGCTCAACCAGAAGGCGTACAGAGCGAACCATAACAACGGTATTTGAAGACTTTATAGATATTACGACATCATTGAAATTCTGCTTTTTACATATACGCAGAAACTCCATACAACTCTCGACAATACCTTCTGGGGTATCACCATATCTGTTGCGTATGCGGTCACTGAGACTTCCGTGATTGACGCCAATGCGAATGGCTGTATGATTTTCCTTACATATATTAAGGAAAGGAACGAAGCGGTCTTCTATCTTCTTCAGTTCCTGTGCATATTCTTCATTTGTGTATTCCTGCTTTATGAACTTACGAGCAGGGTCTACATAGTTTCCAGGATTAACCCTTACCTTCTCAGCATACAACGCCGCTACATCAGCAACGTTAGGATTAAAGTGTACATCTGCAACAAGTGGTGTCGTGTAACCATCAGCACGCAACTTAGAATTGATATTCTTCAAGTTCTCTGCTTCCTTGCTACCTTGTGTGGTGAGTCTCACAAGTTCTCCGCCAGCCTTAATAATATCTTCAGCTTGCTCTACGCAGGCATCAGTATCATTAGTATTGGTGGTAGTCATAGACTGAATGCGGATAGGGTTGTCACCGCCCATGTCTATAGCGCCTACATGGACAACAGATGTCTCACGGCGCTGATAATTAAATATATCCATAGATATTAAACATTCCTATCTGTTTATACAGAACAGAGAACGTTTTAATTGCATTTAAATTTATAATCTTTAATCTCTGCAAGGTCTTTATTGGCCTTCTCTATCTTTGCACCAAGTCCAGCTTTCCATGCGTCAATCTTCTTAGCTACCTCTTCGTCGCAAAGTGCAATCATTTCAGCAGCAAGTATAGCTGCGTTCTGAGCACCGTTTACTCCAACTGTAGCAACAGGTATACCTGGAGGCATCTGGATTATAGAAAGCATTGCATCGAGACCGTCAAGCATTCCCTTGATAGGCACACCGATAACAGGCAATGTCGTAGATGCAGCGATAACTCCTGGTAATGCTGCTGCCATTCCGGCTGCCGCAATGATAACTTTTATGCCACGCCCCTTAGCTTCCTTTGCAAAAGTTTCAACTGCATCAGGAGTACGATGCGCTGAAAGAGCATTCACTTCAAATGGAATTTCGTTATCATTAAGCCATTTACATGCTTTTTCCATAACAGGCAGATCACTTGTACTGCCCATGATAATGCTTACTACTGGTTTCATATTATTATTTGTTTTAAATTTTGTTTACTTTATAATATCACACAATCGCTATGGCGATAAATGCCACAATAACACCCAGCATCCACGCCACTGTTATCTGTGATAGGGAATGTTGGCGCAAAACCATACGGCTTGTTCCTACAACACCAGAGATGATAAGCGTCAGACACAGCCACCATATAGGATTAAAATCGAATATTAGTGCAAATGCCATCAATGCTCCTGCTACTCCACCTATTGCCGCTGCGTGTACAGAAACCTTCCACCATACGTTTATTATTGCACATATCAACTGTATCAATAGTGCAGCTACGAGTATTCCACCCATAAAATGAGGTATATGGAATATGCTCATTATGTAATAGCAACTGAAATAGCACAATATTGAAATAACATAGGGTACCATTCTGCGCTCCTTTACTCCCAACTCTATAAGTGACCATCCCTGATATGTTCGATACAAATGTATAAGCAGTGTAGGCAACAGTATGGTAAAAGCATATACCAAAGCTAATACTGTGAATTTGTACGACCAAGGTAAAAGCCCCAGATAACTGAAGATAAATAGTGCCAGCAAACCAACTATTGGCAAATAGAATGGAGTAAACACCATACTGGCAATTCTTGCAGTTAATATAATATCCTTTTCCTTCATAATTTTTTTGTAATTTCAGTGTGTAATTGTCAATAGCGTCTCAATCTTGCAACCGGCAAATTCATCTGTTCTCTATATTTTGCTATTGTACGTCGTGCAATAGGATAACCTTTCTCCTTCATTATTTTAGCCAATGCATCGTCACTAAGCGGTTTTTTCTTGTCTTCCTTGTCAATAACCTCTTTCAGTGCGAGCTTTATTTTTCTTGTAGACATCTCTTCCCCATCATCTGTTGTATAGGAGTCGGTGAAGAAGAAACGTAATGGAAACGTGCCCCATCTTGTCTGGGCATACTTTACATTACTAACTCTACTTATTGTTGAAATATCAAGTCCTGTCTTGTCGGCAATATCTTTAAGGATCATTGGTTTAAGGTCGCTCTCGTCACCGTCTTGAAAAAACTTTCTCTGCCAGTTTATAATCGCTTTCATCGTTACAGTTAGAGTATGGCGACGTTGTTTTATAGCTTCTATGAATCCTTGTGCCTTGTCTACTTTCCCCTTGGCATAGAGCAATGCTTCCTTTGTTTGCCGGTTCATACCCTCCTTATTGTTCCTGTAGGTGTCAACCATGTCAGAGAACGTTGGAGAAACTTTCAACTCAGGAAGATTTCCTTGATTAAGTGTAAAAGAAACAGAACCGTCATCTGCGGTATCCACAATGAAATCAGGAGTTATCTGCTGAATGTTTATACCTTCGGTCTCGCCAAGAGCTGCTCCTGGTTTTGGGTTCAATTTTCTTATTTCTTTTCTCAGCGTGTCAATCTGTGTATCGTTGAGCATCATCTGCGTCTGGATCTTATCCCAATGCTTCTTTGTGAATTCATCGAAATAATCATTGAATACGGTCTTCATAGCATCAAGAAGTCTGATATTGCGGGATGTCTTATCATCTTCTCGCATTCTTTCAACCTGCAATAGCAGACATTCCTGAAGTGAGCGTGCACCAATACCGGCAGGATCCATGCTTTGCAGCATCTTAAGAATATCATTTATTTCATCTGCCGTAACATCAATATTATGATATATGGCAAGTTCATCGCTTATAGTGTCCAAGTCTTTTCTCAGAAGTCCGTCATCATCAAGACTTCCTATCAGATATTCCATAACCTCATGCTGCTCACTATTAAGAGGCATCATATCCATCTGTTCCTTCAATCTGTCATAAAAAGACGTGGTGTCACCATAAACTATTTCCTCATAGTCTGCATTATCCTTATTATTGGAGAATATAGTCTGAGGCATAGCGTCGTCACCTCCGATACTTTCAAGAGCGGCATCAAGTGCATCCCGCCGCTCTTCCTTTTCTGTCTGCAAGTCAAAATCAGAAGAGTCATCATCTCCATCAGCGAAATTATCCTCACCATCTGTAAGTCCCATTTCGTTATCTTCAATTTCAAGTGCGGGATTGTCATCAAGTTCGGTATTGATATTCTCTTCCAATTCCGTCAAAGGCATTTCCAAAAGGTGTACCTGTAGCATCTGCTGTTGTGACAGACGCATCACCTGCGCTAGCTTTTGTTCTTGTGTCTGGACTAATTTCTGAGCCATATCCTACTTCCTAAAATATTCTTTAAGTTGTGACGCCAATGCGGCAAGTTGCTGTGGATTTCCGTTACCATATCTTTGCCATATATCATGACAGCTTTCAAATAGCGGACTTACTTCCAATGTAACTCTGTTGAAATAAGGATCACATTGCTGAAAAGCATCCATTACTTCAACTATAACTTCGGGGGTTATGTCTGTAAGTTTTGCCAAGTCCTGTATTTCTGACGTTTCCGTAACCATTGTTATGGGAGTAAGGTGGAAATATAGGTCTAGAATTATGATCAGATGCAAAGGTATAAGCATGTATTTACCATCATTATACTCTGCGTAATAATCAGTCAATGGTTTGAAATCATTCTGCCAAGTATCTTTTGTTTCCACTCCACGATAAAATTCATCGGCATGGTTGAAGCCTCGCATAAGACGTAGCTGTTCAACTTCGGCGTTAAGTCTCTTTAAATGGTTGGCAAACTTGTCCCATAGCAAATTCAGACTAGGCGTAGAATGTCGTCTAAGCCAGAACATCTGTTCATAGAGAAATTGTGGTTCTATGTTCAGTTCCAGAGCAAGTTCCACCATTGAGCGTGAGTAAATTGTCTTCACGCCCACAGGTTTTTTCAGATACAATTGCATAAGTGGCAACCAGTATTCTTCTTGCCATAAAGGATGATTTGCCATGATAATCTTTATCTTTCTGCAAAGATAAAGATTATCGCAGACAAAACAAAAGGAATTTATTCTTTTTTGCTACATACAACAAGAAGTTATTCTTCGTGTTTCATTTTCTTTCTTCATCTCCCTTCCTATAACGTTACAATAAGGAATATGTTTTAATGTTGAACGAACTGGTTGAACATGCCACAGCATTAACAACAGCAGGAAGAATGTTCCGCCAATGCATGTAACCCCATACATTTGCTTTATACCCATCATCAGACTTTGTATATAGTCATAAGGTCTGCCTGATACCATATTGTCGGTTACATAATATCTCAACATGTAACTATAAACTCCATTGCACATTGTCGCTACAAGACCGTTGCGAATGAATCCAGCTATAATCATTCCTAAAAAGAAATTTGGATACGGCATCAGATCCTGAAGATATATGGTAAGCGTTACAAAAAATATTGCATAACCAAAATTCTGTATAAAAGTAGGGAAATATAATCTCTCGATATTAAGATCTGGGGTTATATAAAAATACATCCATACCTGATATACTAAAAGAAAAATAAATCCTACTGTTAATAGAGTGGTATATTTCAAGCGTAGCATCTTCATCCACCATAAGCTGAATAGACAACCCGTCATTGCTCCAACAATATTTATCAAATCGAATCTAGACGTTGTCATTGTTCCATAATGCAAAACAGCACCCATAAATACTGTCTGTAATGCTTTTGGTGTTGAGTTCATCAGTTCTGCTACAGCAAACATGCCCAGTATAGGTATCAACGTTTTGTGTTTAAAAGCAGTGGGCAATATGTAAGGATGTCGTATATGACACATACGATGAATTGCAAACCATAACGTTACAGGAATGCTCATTAGAACAATGCGCCAAACTGTCCCGTCCCACCAATTATAAAATTCACCATAGTTGAATATAAAGATACCTTCAAGTATAAACAACGACCATAATATACACCCCAACCAGTCTATACTGATAAACGGTATCGGTTTCATGAATCTGTAATGCTGAGTACAGAAAAACACAATCAATAAGACCAACGTTAGTAGCAATATAACAAACCATTGCATTGCCATCCATGATCCACAGTAATATGTGAGTTGTATAGCTATCCATGAACTCCAGCTCATGTCGCCGAGAACTACGATATACAGCAACGGAAAGAATATTCTGAAATCTCGTCTCGGAGTCATCCATAAACGAATATTAGATGTACATTCGAATGTTGCCATAAGCTTCATGTAGCCACAGGCATAAGAGAAAATACAAAGCAATGGAATTGAGCGTACCCACAATGCCAGAAAATTACACAATATCATTCCTGATATTGAGAACATCAGAAGGTTACGATTGGTAAACCTGAACTTTAGTCTGAAAAGTATTGGGAATGGCATTGTTACACCAAGAACACCACACATGACTATCATCGTGACGTCTTCTTTCATCATACCACATTCGCCAACCATCTGTTCGAGTGACCCCAGATACACACAATTTACCATCTGGAATATAATGATAAATGAAAAATATATCCAAGGCTGAAGCTTTTTGGGAACGAAAGGCTTCACAAACGGCATCACAAACGGATGACTTATAAATGTATCTGCCATATATTATTCTTTATCATTAATAGTCTACCTCACATTCTACATTCAAACCAGAAAGAAGACGTTTTACATCTGCTAGATTATTATCTCGTGTGAGTTCTATACGAACAGGAACTCTCTGTTCTACTTTTACAAAGTTTCCTGTTGCATTGTCAATAGGAATATTACTGTATACGCTTCCTGTAGCTGAACTAATGCTCTGCACGCGACCTTTGAAAGTAACACCGCTAATAGCATCTGCCTTAAATTCAACAGGCATTCCAACCTTAACATTTTCCATTTGAGTCTCACGATAGTTGGCAATAACCCATATCTCGTCTTGGTCCACCATATCAACTAGCAACTGTCCAGGTTGCACCAGCTGTCCTTCATGAATAGTTTTCCTGCCAACATAGCCGTCACAGGGTGCCGTTATCACGGTATATGATAAGTTTAGTTGTGCCAAATTCAGGGTTGCCTGTGCTACGCTCACTCCAGCATTAGACTGGCCTAGTCGCTGGGTCTGCTCATGTTTCACTACAGCAGTAGCGTTTTTGTTTGCACTCGCCTGATTCATTTTTGCCTCAGCACCTTGATAGCGACTAAGAGCCTCTTCGTATTGCGTTCTTATATTGTCAAACTGCTGTTGCGTTACAGCGTCTTTCTTTAAAAGCATTGTGTAACGGTCATAGTCTTTCTTTGCGTTCTGCATTCCCACACGTGCTTCTGCAACACCTGCCCCAGCAACGTTAATACCAGCACTGGCTACATGAACATTACTTTCTACCGTATTGATGGTTGCACTCACTGCATTGCTACCACTCTTACTTCCCTTTACTCCAGCCTCAGCCTGAGCAAGTGCAAGTCTGTATTCTGCATCTTCTATTATTACAAGAGTATCTCCCTTGTGGACATGTTGAAATTCCTTGAATCTTATTTCCTTTACAAATCCTTGTACACGTGTGTTTATAGGAGTTATATTTCTATTTACCATTGCATTGTCAGTATATTCTACTGTGCCAAGATGCACAAACCTACTGCAAACATATATTACCCCTATGCCCAACAACGCTATCACTATGATATTATAGGCTCTTAATACTTGTTTCCTCTTGTTCATCTTTATATTTTATTTTCTTTTTATATTAAAGTTGTCCTGCTATATACTTCATTTTGTAGTATGCATAAGCAATATTAATGCGTGCATCGACCTCGCTAAGTTCGGCGTCAAGTTTCATATTGCTGGCATCAAGCATATCGGTGATCAGAGCAAGTTGATTTATATATCTTTCGTTTATCACTTTATAGTTCTGCTGTGCCAATTCAACGTCTTTCTCTTGTGTTTCTAATTCGGTGTAGCTTTCCAAATACTGTGTATAGGCTGCCTGCACCTGATTGTTCAGCTGTTCGCCCACAACATCCGTCTGTT
>OBMA010000448.1_pt1 | contig 24428 bp, 23 predicted proteins | sample 1539141 | NCBI WGS metagenome assembly OBMA01 (sample SAMEA3991484, study PRJEB22521) | metagenome | biome: anthropogenic terrestrial biome; feature: sewage plant; material: raw primary sludge | place: Sweden | collected 2012-09-26
CCCGGTACTCACCGTGAAAGGGTGATGTCCTAGGCCTCTAGACGATAGGGTCAAATCCTAGGAACCGATTTCTCGATTTCTTCAATTTTTTGGTGGAGGTAAACGGGATCGAACCGATGACCTCTTGCATGCCATGCAAGCGCTCTCCCAGCTGAGCTATACCCCCTTTGCATTCAACTTCAAATTAATTTGTCGTTGTTTGCGAAGACTCGAATTATAGACAGGTTTTTAGCGGTTTTGCAAACTCGCCAAAACTTTTTCTTTTCCGAGCAAAAACAGCACGGCATCCACCGAGGGGGTCTGTGCCGTCCCCAGTGTCAGCACGCGCACCGGCATGGCCAGTTGCGGCATTTTCACGCCCTGCTCTTTCAGCACTTGCTTGATGGCCGCAGCGATGGCTTCTTGGCTCCACTCCACGGTTTGCAATGCCGCGACGAAGGCATCAAGCAAAGGGGCGGCTTCGGCTGTGACGTGTTTGGCATAGTCGTCGGCGTTGCGCTCGATGGTGTCCAGGTAGAACCGGCGCGCCCAAGCGGCCAGATCGACCAAGGTTTCGCAGCGGTCTTTGAACAAGGCGCAAATCTCGGGCAGGCGGGCATCCAGCACGTCGGCAGCAATCCCGGCCTTGAGCACAAACGGCTTGACCAGCTCAGCAAGCTGCGCGTTATCGGTCAGCTTCATGTGCTGGGCATTCACCCAGCGCAGCTTGGCTTCGTCGAACTGGCCGGCGCTGCGGCCCAGGTGATCCAGGTTGAACCACTCCAAAAACTGCTGGCGGCTGAAGATTTCATCATCGCCATGGCTCCAGCCCAGGCGGGCCAGGTAATTGACCATGGCATCGGGCAGGTAGCCTTCGTCGCGGTACTGGGTGACGGCTTTGGCACCGTTGCGCTTACTCATCTTCTCGCCCTGCTCGTTGAGCACGGTGGGCAGGTGGGCAAAGACCGGCACGGCAGCGCCCAGGGCTTCAAAGATATGAATCTGGCGCGGCGTGTTGTTCACATGGTCGTCACCACGGATGACGTGGGTGATCTGCATGTCCATGTCGTCCACGCAGACACAGAAGTTGTAGGTGGGGGTGCCGTCCGGGCGGGCGATGACCAGGTCGTCCAGCTCGCTGTTTTGAAATTCGATGCGGCCTTTGCATTTGTCGTCCCAGGCGACGACGCCGTCTTTGGGTGTTTTAAAGCGCAGCACGGGCTGCACGCCTTCGGGCACGGGCGGCAGGGTTTTGCCGGGCTCGGGTCGCCAGGTGCCGTCGTAGCGCGGTTTTTCTTTGTTCGCCATTTGGCGCTCGCGCAGTGCGTCCAGCTCGGCCATGCTCATATAGCAGGGGTAAACGTGGCCGCTGGCTTGCAACTGGGCCAGCACCTCTTTGTAGCGTTCCATGCGCTGCATTTGGTAGAACGGGCCTTCGTCATGCGTGAGTTGCAGCCAGGCCATGCCTTCCAAAATGACATCCACGCTGGCCTGGGTGGAGCGCTCCAGGTCGGTGTCTTCAATGCGCAGGATGAAGTCACCGCCGTTGGCACGGGCAAAGGCCCAGGGGTAGAGGGCCGAGCGGATGTTGCCCAAGTGAATAAAGCCAGTGGGCGAAGGGGCAAAACGGGTACGAATTTTGGAAGTCATGGATTTTTCAGAAATGGAATTACAGGCTGTCCAGGCCACGCAGCAGGTCGGCCTTCAGGTCGTCAAGGTGCTCCAGGCCAACGCTGATGCGAATCAGCCCTTGCTGGATGCCAGCGGCCTGGCGCTGCTCTTCGGTCAAGCGGCCATGCGAGGTGGTGGGCGGGTGGACGATGGTGGTTTTCACATCGCCCAGGTTGGCGGTGATGGAGCAGACTTGGGTGCTGTCGATGACGTGAAAGGCGTTGCGGCGCAATTGCTCTGCGCCCTGCCCCACCACGTCAAAGGCCAGCACGGCCCCGCCCATGCCGTTTTGCTGGCGCATGGCCAGGGCGTGCTGGGGATGGCTTTGGAGGCCGGGGTAATAGACGCGGGCCACTTTGGGGTGGTCTTGCAGCCACGTGGCCAGCGTGAGGGCGCTGGCGCTTTGGGCCTTGACGCGCAGGGCCAGCGTCTCCAGCCCCTTCATCGCCGTCCAGGCGTTGTACGGGGCAGCGTTCAGGCCGCCGCTGCGCAAAAAGGTGCCCATGACCTTATCGACCAAGGCAGTGGTGCCGCAGACCGCGCCAATCATGATGCGGCCCTGGCCATCCAAAAACTTGGTGCCAGAGTGCACGACGATGTCCGCGCCAAATTCAACTGGGCGCTGCAGCACCGGGGTGGCAAAGCTGTTGTCCACCACCAACAAAGCGCCATGGTGGTGGGCGATGTCGGCCAGCGCCTGGATGTCGCACAGGTCGGTGAGCGGGTTGGTCGGTGTCTCGGCAAACAGCAGTTTGGTGTTGGGCCGGATGGCGGCAGCCCACGCCTGGGCATCGGTTTGCGGCACAAAGGTGCTTTCAATGCCAAAGCGGGCCATTTCGGTGCCCAGCAGGCGCATGGTGGAGCCAAACATTGACTGGCTGGCAACGATGTGGTCGCCGGCTTTGAGGGCGGTCAGCGCCACCAGCAAGATGGCGCTCATGCCGGTGCTGGTGGCCACGGCGCATTCGGTGCCTTCCATGGCGGCCAGGCGCTCTTCAAAACTGGCCACCGTGGGGTTGCCGGTGCGGCTGTAGGTGAAGCCTTCCTGCGGATTGGCAAACCGCGCGGCGGCGGTGGCGCAATCGGGCTGCACGAAGCTGCTGGTCATGAACAGCGCCTCGCAATGCTCGCCCCAGTGGCTGCGCGGCTGGGCCTGGCGCACGGCCAGGGTTTCGGGATGCAGGCCCGCAGGCAAAGATTGGTGGGTCACGGCGGTTCCTTGAATGCTAAAAAATAAGAGCTTATCCCGCTTGTATTTAAATAATTTCAGAAGCTTATTACTTTGAAATCTTTATACCTTCAGCGCAACAAGCTCACTTTTTAATCAGAAGTTGCAAGGTAGCTCAGTGCTGCGCATTGGGCAGGGACAGGCGCGAGCTGCCTTCGCCATCGTCCTCGCCCTCGGCGCTGACTGGCTGCTGGCAATGGGTGCGCGGCTCGTCCGAGGTGTCGCCGGTGATGTACTGCGCATCAAAGCACGAGGCCTCAAAGCCTGCGATGGCGGGATTGACCTGGGCGATGGCTTGTTTCATGGCCTCCAGGTCTTGGTAAATCAGCGCATCGCAGCCAATCCACTGGCGAATTTCTTCTTCAGTGCGGTTGTGGGCAATCAGCTCTTCGCTGGTGGGCATGTCAATGCCGTACACGTTGGGGTAACGCACCGGCGGCGCCGCCGAGGCCAGGTACACCTTGGCCGCACCGGCATCGCGGGCCATTTGCACGATTTCTTTGGAGGTGGTGCCGCGCACGATGGAGTCGTCCACCAGCAGCACGCTTTTGCCCTTGAACTCGCTGCCGATGGCGTTGAGCTTTTGCCGCACCGATTTTTTGCGCGTGGCCTGGCCCGGCATGATGAAGGTGCGGCCCACATAGCGGTTTTTCACAAACCCTTCGCGGTAGGGAATGCCCAGGCGCTGGGCCAGCTGCATGGCGCTGGGGCGGCTGGATTCGGGGATGGGAATGATGGCGTCGATCTGGTTGGGTGGCACGGTGGAGATGACGCGCTTGGCCAGCGTCTCGCCCATGTTCAAACGCGCTTGGTACACCGAGATGCCATCCATCACCGAATCGGGGCGGGCCAGGTAGATGTATTCAAAAATACAGGGGTAGAGCTGGCTGTGCTGGGCGCACTGCTGGCGCTCGATGCGGCCATCCAAATGGATGAATACGGCCTCGCCCGGGGCAATGTCACTGTCTAAAGTGTGCAAGGTGCCTTCCAGCGCGACGGACTCACTGGCCACCATCACCGTGCCGCCCGGGCCTTTGCCCAAGCACAGCGGTCGAATGCCAAAGGGATCGCGAAACGCCAGCAGGCCATAGCCGGCAATCAAGGCCACCACAGCGTACGAGCCTTGAACGCGCTGGTGGACGGCCCGCACGGCGGCAAAAACATCTTGTGTTTTCAAAGGGGTGCCGCTGTTGGCGCGGCCCAGCTCGTGGGCCAGCACGTTGAGCAGCACCTCGGAATCGCTTTCGGTGTTCGTGTGGCGGTGGTCGGTATCGAACAGCTCGCGGCGCAGGCGGCGGGCATTGGTCAAATTGCCGTTGTGCGCCATGACGATGCCAAACGGCGCGTTCACATAAAACGGCTGGGCCTCCTCTTCGCTGGCCGCATTGCCCGCCGTGGGGTAGCGCACCTGCCCTAAACCGACCAGGCCCGGCAGCCCACGCATATTGCGCGTGCGAAACACGTCTTTGACCATGCCTTTGGCTTTGTGCATGAAGAATTTGCGCTCTTGCTGGGTGACGATGCCTGCGGCATCCTGGCCCCGGTGCTGCAGCAGCAGCAAAGCGTCATAAATCAGTTGATTGACAGGAGTGGTGCTTACAACACCGACAATTCCACACATAGGAAGTTTTCCATCATTGTGCGGGGCACGCCCCGCGTTGGGTTGTTGGGCAACTGCCCTGGCCGCAAGGCCTGGCCAGCCACCCGAAATTTCTCACACATCACCGCGCTAGCTCGGCCCTGGCACCCAGCGCTGCCAATCCCAGCCCGCCGCGCCGCCCAGCCCACCACCATACGGCAGGGCATAGGCCAACACTTGCTGCAGCCGCGGGCCCGCATACGACTGGCTCCACCAGCCATCGCTGTGCCAGCGCCCGGCCTGCACGGCCAAGGTCAGCACCAGCAGCACCACCACGCCGCGCACAGCCCCAAAGCAAGCGCCCAGCACGCGATCCACCGGGCGCAGCCCGGCCATTTGCACCAGCTTTTTGGCCAGGACGGCCACCAGCCCCCAGGCAAAAACCAGCGCAATAAACAGCACGATAAACACTGCGGCATAGAGCACGGTGGGACTCCAGCTGCTGGCGTAAGGGCGCACAGCAGCGGCCAGCTGGGGCACCAACAAACGCGTAATAAAAAACGCCACCACCCAGCCTACGCCGTACAACAGCTCATACACCAGGCCGCGCCACGCGCCCACGGCCAACGACAGGGCCAGCACGCCCAGCACGATCCAGTCCAAAGTTGCCATCGCCAGCATGCTTGTGTGTTCTTGCCGCTTATCTTGCCGCTTATGGGGCCAGGTGTTTTGCTGAGGGGGGTTACAGCGTCAATACCGCACCGGCCAAGCCCAAGCTTTTGGCCCGATCGGCGGCTTTTTGCGCTTCGTCACGGCTGGTAAATGGGCCAACACGCACGCGAATGCGCTGCCCATCTTTCGTATTGACGGCTTGGGTATAGGTTTTCAGCCCTATTCCTTCGAGCTTGCGGCGCACCTCGTTGGCGGCAAACACATCGGCAAAGGCCCCCACTTGCACAATAAAGCGCTCGCCGGAGGCGGCTGCCGGTGCAGAAGGTGCGGTAGCAGGCGGCGGCGTGCGGCCTTCCAAAATCGCTTTGGCGCGGGCGGTTTCTTGCTCTACCGTGCGGGTGGCGGGGGCAGGCTTAGGGGTCGGCTTTGCCTCGGGCTTGGGCTCTGGTTTAGGCTCAGGCTTGGGTTCCGCTTTTACGCTGGGCTGGGCGGGTGCCTTGGCCTCCACCGGCTTGGTTTGCGGCTGCGCGGCAGGAACAATGCGTGGCGGCTGGGGAATCGGTGCCACCGGGGGCACCCACTCTTCGCTGTCGCTCAAGGAATCATCGGTTGGATCTTCTTGGCCCGGCGCTTTGGCCACGCGCTGCATATCCGGGGTGTCCGTCTGGGTGGTGGCCTGCTCACCGGGCACGACCAAGGGCGCAACCTGGTTGCGATCGGGGATTTCAATCGGAATGTCCACCGGAATGGGCCGGGGCTGCGAGTCAAACAGCATGGGAAAGCCAATCACCCCCAAGCCAATCAAGACCGCAGCGCCCATCAACCGGTGCCGTGCCCGTTGGCGCAATTGTTCGACGCTTTGGGCTTGCGCCGCCCGCGAGGAGTGGCGCAGGGGCGCAGGCTCTGCGCCATCGCTGCGCTTGCCAAACCAGGGAAACTTGAAAAATGCCATGAAATGCTGCGTCGGCAGGCCTTAGCCTAAGTGTTTGGCATGCAGGCGCGGCGGCCCGTCTTTGACCACTTCGCCTACCGTATAGAAGGAACCAAAAACGACAATTCTATCAGCCGGGCCTGCCGCAGCCAGGGCGGCCTTCAAGGCGTGCTCAGGCTGGGCAAAGGTTTGGCTAAATTTTTGGGCCGCCTGGGCCTGCCCTTGGGGCGACTGGGCAGATTTATTGCGGTGCACACTCAAGCGCACCGCAGGGCCGGCTTTTTCCGGAAAAACGGCTTCGGGCGGCACGGCATCGTGCGGGGCGGCGTTCTTTTCCAGACTGCGCCACTGGCGTTGCAAATCGACGGCCTTGGCGGCACGGGGCACGGGCAAATCGGTGAAATACCAGCGGTTGATCAAGGGGCTGATTTTTTCCAGCATCGGGGCCAGGTCTTTATCGGCCATGGCACCAAAGACGGCATGGGTGGTGGGAAAAGTCGCCCCCATCGAATCCAGATTGGCCGCCAAGGCCGCCACCGAGTGCGGGTTGTGTGCCACATCCAGCACCAAGACCGGCTCGCCGGGCAAAACCTGGAAGCGCCCGGGCAACTCCACCATCGCCAAGCCGGTGCGCACGGCCTGGGCCGTGACCGGCACTTTGTCGCGCAAGGCTTCAAACGCGGCCAGCACCCCGGCCGCATTCACCAGCTGATTGGCACCGCGCAGCGCGGGGTAGGACAGACCGGCGTAGCGCCGCCCGCGCCCGGCCCAGCCCCATTGCTGCGGATCACCGCTGTAGTTGAAATCTTGGCCAAAACGCCACAGGTCGGCACCAATGGCCTGCGCATGGTCGATCACGCTTTGCGGCGGCACCGGGTCGCTGACGACCACCGGGCGGCCTGCGCGCATGATGCCGGCCTTCTCGCGGCCAATGGTTTCGCGGTCAGAGCCCAAAAACGCGGTGTGGTCCACATCCACGCTGGTGATGATGGCGCAGTCAGCGTCAATGATGTTGGTGGCATCCAGCCGCCCGCCCAGCCCCACTTCCAAAATCACCACATCCAGCTTGGCCTGACTGAGCAGCCGCAAAATCGCCAGTGTGGTGAATTCAAAATAAGTCAGCAGCACTTCCTCACCCGCCAGGCGGGCCGCTTCCACGGCGGCAAAGTGCGGCAGCAACGCATCGGCAGCAACCATCTCGCCATGCACGCGGCAGCGCTCCTCAAAATGCACCAGGTGTGGCGAGGTGTACACCCCGGGCCGGTAACCAGCCTGCAGGGCCACCGCCTCCAGCATGGCGCAGGTGGAGCCTTTGCCGTTGGTGCCGGCCACCGTGATCACCGGGCACGGCATGGTCAATTGCAGGCGCTGGGCCACTTCGCGCACCCGATCAAGCCCCAAGCTGATGTTTTCCGGATGAATGCGCTCGCAGTGCTCCAGCCACTGCGCCAAGGTAGAGAAATAAGTGCTTTGCATAGGGCCGCGATTGTGACGCAGCAAAGCATGCCATCATCGCAAACATGACTACCTTGACCACTGTTCCCGCTTTGCAGGTGTACGGCATTGCCAACTGCAGCACCGTAAAAAAAGCCCGCCAATGGCTCACCGACCAAGGGCAGGATTACCAATTTCACGACTTTAAAAAAGCCGCACCGCAGGCCGCCGACATCACCCGCTGGCAGCAGGCCGTGGGCTGGGAAAAACTGCTCAACCGCCAAGGGCAAACGTGGCGCAAGCTCGATGCTGCCACCCAGGCCAGCATCACCGACGCGGCCAGTGCTGCCGCTTTTTTGCAGCAACAGCCCAGCGCTATCAAACGCCCTGTCGTGCAGTGGCCCAGCGGCACCATCACCATCGGCTTCAACGCTGAGGATTGGCAGCAGCTGCTGACCCACGCGGGCTGAAGATCCACCGCACGCAACAGAGAGAGCGCCATGCGCCTAGCCCCTACCACTTGCCTTTACACCACTTGCCTTTGCTTGGGCCTGGCGATCAGCCCCGCCTGGGCACAACCTGCCCCCACCGAGCTGGCCGAGGTCATTTCGGTGGTGCCCATCCTGGTGCAAGAGGCCGTCCCCCAAGAAGACTGCATTGACCTGCCCCAGCAGCGCCAGCGCTGCCGGACCACCACCGTGCAACAGGAAGTGGCGCAAGGCTACGAGGTGACTTACGAATACCGGGGGCGGCGCTTTACCACCGAGCTGCCGTACGACCCCGGCCCCACCGTGGTCGTGCAACCGCCACGCGCCACCCAGCAGTACAGCTCGCAACCCAACCACGAAACCGTGCACCCCGGGCGCAAAAGCTATGGCTCTGCCCCGGTGGCTGGGCGCACCGAGAGCATCGAGTACCGCAGCCCCCAGCCAGACATCCCCATCGTGCTGGATTTGCGCACCGCGCCCATCACCGTCCCCGGCACCACACCCGCCCCACGCCCCAAACACTAGGCAAAGGCCCACGGCGGCGGCATCCCAGCGGCCAGCCCTGGCCTAAAATGCCGGGCTGATTCGCCTCCTGCACCCGCCCCTGCGCAGGGCGAGGAGTATTTAAACAAAATCACCATCAAACGCTTACCCATCAAGCGCTAACAGCTATATATTTAGAAGCACGAAAGCCCATTATGCAAACCATTCTGCAAACTGTTCCCGTCGGCCAAAAAGTCGGCATCGCCTTCTCGGGTGGCCTGGACACCTCCGCCGCCCTGCGCTGGATGAAAAACAAAGGTGCCCAGCCCTACGCCTACACCGCCAACCTGGGCCAGCCCGACGAAGCCGATTACGACGCCATCCCACGCAAAGCCATGGAATACGGCGCAGAAAAAGCCCGCCTGATCGACTGCCGCCCCCAGCTGGCCAATGAAGGCATCGCCGCCATCCAAGCCGGGGCCTTCCACGTCAGCACCGGCGGCATCGCCTACTTCAACACCACCCCCCTGGGCCGCGCCGTGACCGGCACCATGCTGGTGGCCGCCATGAAGGAGGACGACGTCCACATCTGGGGCGACGGCTCCACCTTCAAGGGCAACGACATCGAGCGCTTCTACCGCTACGGCCTGCTGACCAACCCGCAGCTGAAAATCTACAAACCCTGGCTGGACAACGCCTTCATCGACGAGCTGGGTGGTCGCGCTGAAATGTCGGCCTTCATGACCAAAGAAGGCTTCGGCTACAAAATGAGCGCCGAAAAAGCCTACTCCACCGACAGCAACATGCTGGGTGCCACCCACGAAGCCAAAGACCTGGAGTTCTTGAACAGCGGCATGCACATCGTGCAACCCATCATGGGCGTGGCGTTCTGGAAGCCCGAGGTGGAAGTCAAGGCTGAACAGGTCAGCGTCACCTTTGAAGAAGGCCGCCCCGTGGCCTTGAACGGTCAAGCCATTGCCGACCCGGTGGAGCTGTTCCTAGAGGCCAACCGCATTGGTGGTCGCCACGGCTTGGGCATGAGCGACCAAATCGAAAACCGCATCATCGAAGCCAAGAGCCGCGGCATCTACGAAGCCCCCGGCATGGCCCTGCTGCACATCGCTTACGAGCGTCTGGTCACCGGCATCCACAACGAAGACACCATTGAGCAGTACCGCATGAACGGCCTGAAACTGGGCCGCCTGCTCTACCAAGGCCGCTGGTTCGACCCCCAGGCCATCATGCTGCGCGAAAGCGCCCAGCGCTGGGTGGCCCGCGCCGTCACTGGCACCGTGACGCTGGAGCTGCGCCGTGGCAACGACTACAGCATTTTGAACACCGAATCGCCCAACCTGACCTACGCGCCCGAGCGCCTGTCCATGGAAAAAGTGGAAGACGCACCGTTCAGCCCCCTGGACCGCATCGGCCAACTGACCATGCGCAACCTGGACCTGATGGACACGCGCGACAAGCTGGCCATCTACGCCAAGGCCGGTCTACTCTCCCTGAACAGCACCACCGCTTTGGCGCAGCTGGAAAGCGAAAACAAATAAGCAAACATCAGTAAAACTGGCTGTCAGTGCTTACCAGATGAGCATTGACAGCTATCAATAAAAAAACTGCCGGATCGCCAGACAAAGAAAAAGGGCTTAGATTAAATCTAAGCCCTTTTTTTATTTTGAGTGGTGGGTGCTAACGGGGTCGAACCGCTGACCTACGCCTTGTAAGGGCGCCGCTCTACCAACTGAGCTAAGCACCCACTCGAAAAAACTTAATTCACTGCATCTTTCAACGCTTTGCCAGGACGGAACTTGGGAACTTTGGCTGCTTTGATTTTGATCGACTCGCCAGTGCGAGGATTGCGACCAGTGCGGGCAGCGCGTTTACCGACAGAGAAAGTACCAAAACCAACCAAAGAAACCGTACCACCGCGTTTCAAGGTTTTTTTGACTGCTTCAATCGCAGATTCCACAGCACGTGTTGCGGTGGCCTTGGAGATATCTGCATCCTTGGCGATGTATTCGATTAATTCTGTCTTGTTCACAAGATGCCTTTCAAAGTGGTTTTGTCCTGGCGTCTTAGCCGTCGTTTGCACGATGGCCGAGATTCTAGATGGGTTTTCGCCAAGTTTTTGGGAAAAAATAAAAATTTTTTAGAGCTAGGAAAACTTGCATTTATACCTTGAGCCACAGGCTGGCTGTGCCAAGGTTTTAACGCTTGACGCGGGCCCGAATTTCTGGGATTGCTTTTTGCAAGTAGTACGCCATCGACCAGATGGTAAGCACGGCCGCAAGCCAAATCAAAATTTGGCCCCAAAAATGGGTGTCCACCACTTGGAACACCACCCCGTCGTAGAGCAAAAAGGGGATGGCCACCATTTGCACTGCCGTTTTGAGTTTGCCCAACATGTGCACGGCCACACTTTTGCTGGCACCGATCTGCGCCATCCATTCGCGCAGGGCGGAGATGGCGATTTCTCGGCCAATGATAATCAGCGCGACAAAAACATCGGTACGCTGCAAATGCACCAGCACCAGCAGGCTGGCACATACCAGAAATTTATCGGCAACCGGGTCCAAGAAAGCACCAAACGAAGAGGTTTGGTTCAAACGCCGCGCCAAAAAACCATCCAGCCAATCGGTGGCGGCAAACACCATGAACAAAATGGCAGCAATGGTGTTGCACATGGCCATGGGCAGCGGCAAGTAGAACACCCCAATAATTAGCGGAATCGCGACAATGCGCGTCCACGTCATGGCGGTTGGAATGGTTAAAAACATGGGGCCAGATTGTGGCACGTGGGCCGGGGATTCTTAATGCAGTGCCCGGTAAATCTCTTGCGCCAATTGGGCTGAAATGCCTTCAACCGTCTGCAGCTCCTGCACACTGGCATTGGCAACACCGCGCACGCCACCAAAACGCTGCAACAAGCTTGCGCGGCGTTTGGGCCCGATGCCGGGAATTTCTTCCAAACTGCTGCCCCCGGTGCGCACCCGGGCGCGGGCGGCACGCATGCCGGTGATGGCAAAGCGATGCGCCTCGTCGCGGATTTGGGCAATCAGCATCAGCGCTGCCGAATCGTGGCCCAGGTACACCTTGGCGCGGCCATCGGCAAAAACCAGCTCTTCAAGGCCTACTTTTCGGCCCTCGCCTTTTTCTACGCCAATGATGCGGCCAATGTCCAGGCCCAAGGACTCAAACACTTCACGTGCCATGCTGACCTGGCCCTTGCCACCATCGACCAGCACAATATCGGGCAAGCGCGGCGCATTGGCAGGCAGTGGCGCACCACCGGCCGCCTGCAAGGCGTTGGCCACAGGCTGGTAACGGCGCGTGAGCACTTGGCGCATGGCCGCGTAATCGTCCCCCCCCGTAATGCCCTGGATATTGAAGCGTCGGTACTGGCTCGGTTGCAGCTTGTGTTGGGCAAACACCACACAGGAGGCCTGGGTGGCTTCGCCCGCGGTGTGGGAGATATCAAAGCACTCAATGCGCAAAGCATCGAGCTGCTCTTGGGGCAAATCCAGCGCTTGGGCCAAGGCGCGGGTGCGCTGCTGCTGGGAGCCCTCTTCCGCCAGCAAACGCGTCAATTGCAGGGCCGCGCCCTGCTGGGCCAGCTCCAGCCAGATGCGCCGCTGGCCACGCGGCTGGGTGGTGGTGAGAATTTTGCGGCCCGCTTGCGCACTCAAGGCCTGCAGCAGCACGGGATCGACCGCATCACTCAAAACAATCGCGCTGGGCAAGGCTTGGTCGGCGTAGTGCTGCGCCATGAAGGCGCTCAAAATTTGCGCCTGGGCGCTGTGCCAGCCGCTGTGGCCTTCTTCTCCCACGGTCACACCATCGGCATCTTCGGTAACCCCGGCCTGCTCGCTGGCGCTGGCCAGGGCCAAGGCATCCTCCAACTGGCTGGGGAAGTACGCCCGGTCGCCCAAATGGCGGCCCCCGCGCACCATGGCCAGATTCACGCAGGCGCGGCCCCCGTGCACGTGCACGGCCAGGATGTCCACATCGCGCTCATCGGCCGACTCCATTGCCTGCTGCTCCAGCACCTTGGCCAAAGCGGCAATTTGATTGCGAATTTGCGCAGCCTGCTCGTATTCGAACTTTTCAGAATGCGCCAGCATGCGCTCTTGCAACTGCGCCAGCAAGGTGGAGGTTTCGCCTGCCAGCAGCGCCTGGGCATCGGCCACATCGGCGGCATAGGCCTGCGCACTGATGTACCCCACGCAAGGGGCGGTGCAGCGGCGAATTTGGTAGAGCAAGCAGGGCCGGGTGCGGTGGACAAATACCGTGTCTTCGCAGGTGCGCAAGCGAAAGACTTTTTGGAGCAACTCGATGGTTTCCTTCACCGCCCAGGCACTGGGGTAAGGGCCAAAGTAGCGGTGCTTTTTATCGGTGCTGCCCCGGTAGTAGGCAATGCGCGGGAAGCGCTGGCCCGGCGCATCGCCTTGCCCGTCTTGTGCGGCGATTCCGGTAATTTTCAGGTAGGGATAGCTTTTATCGTCCCGAAACAGGATGTTGTATTTGGGGTGCTGGGTTTTAATCAGGTTGTTTTCCAGCAGCAGCGCCTCGGCCTCCGTGCGCACCACGGTGGTTTCCAGCCGAGCAATTTTGCTGACCATGTGCCCAATGCGCGTGCCACCATGGTCTTTTTGAAAATAGCTGCTCACCCGCCGCTTTAAATTGCGAGCTTTCCCCACATACAGCAGTTGATTTTGCGCATCAAAGTAGCGATAAACCCCCGGCAGTCCAGGCAACGCTGCTACTTGTGCCAGCAATTCAGGGGAGTGATTGTTTTCAGCCATGGCCAACCCGATCCAAGCGCCTGCCGGTGCGCTTTATGCGCAAACCCGTTGTACACACGGGGCAAAGCCATGGTTCAGCGGCCCCTGGCCTTGCCCGGTGTAAACGTGGGCACCGGCGGCAATGGCCCCCAAGATGTAGTTGCGCCCGGCTTGCACCGCCTCGGGCAAGGCAACCCCCTGGGCCAAATACGCCGCAATGGCCGACGACAGGGTGCAACCCGTGCCGTGGCCGTTGTGGGTAGCAATACGCGGGCTGGCCAGCTGCCGGGTGCTACCGTCTTGCAAGAGCAGCACATCAACCACCTCATTGCCCGGTAAATGCCCGCCTTTGACCAACACATTGGCCGCCCCCATTGCCTGCAGCTGCCGCGCTGCAGCCTGCATGGCCTCGGTGGTGCTGAGGGTTTGCTGGATCAACCACCCGGCTTCATCCAGGTTGGGCGTAATCAAAGAGGCCAGGGGAAACAGCGCTTGCACCAGGGCCTGGGCCGTTTCTTCGGCAATCAAGCGATCGCCGCTGGTGGCCACCATCACCGGATCCAGTACCACCTGGGTCACACCGTAACGCCGGATGCTGTCGGCCACCACGCGCACGGCATCCGGGGTGGACAACATGCCGATTTTGACGGCATCGACCCCGATATCTTGCATAACCGCATCGATTTGCGCACCCAGCATGGCTGCGGGAATGCCATGAATGGCCCGCACACCTTGCGTGTTTTGCGCGGTGATGGCGGTAATGGCCGTCATGCCATAGCAACCCAGGGCAGAAAACGTCTTTAAATCGGCTTGGATGCCGGCGCCACCGCCACTGTCAGACCCCGCAATGGACAACACCCGCACATAGTGCGGGTGGCGAGGGGCGGCAAGCACATACGAAGAAGGGGCAGGATGAGAGGCAGGATGGGCATCGGTCATGGCCTGAATTATGACCTCAGGTTGCACCAATCCGGCCCCCAGGCTGGTGGTGCCAGATCAGGCCACAGCGGCCAGTTGCTCTTCCATCAATTGTTCAATAGCTTGTGCGGCCTGGGCCATGGCTTGGTCCTTGCTTTCCTGTCCTAAAGCAACCCCTTCAGCACGGATAAATTGAATATCGGTCACACCAAAAAAGCCCAGCACAGTTTGCAAATAGCTTTCTTGGTGCTCCAAGGCCTGGCCTTGGGGGCTGGTGGAATACACCCCGCCGCGCGAAGAGGCGATGATCACTTTTTTGCCACCGGCCAAGCCCTCAGGGCCATGGGCGGTGTAGCGGAAAGTACGCCCTGGCTGGGCAATGCGATCAATCCACGCTTTCAACTGGGATGGAATGCCGAAGTTGTAAAACGGTGCCCCAATGACCACCACATCGGCCGCCAAAAATTGCTCAACCAGTTTTTCAGAGACGGCATTTTCCGCCACTTGTGCAGGGCTTAAGTTGTCCGTCTGGCCGGTGCGGGGGCACATCGCATCCATGGTGAAGTGTGCCGGGGCATCGGCGGCCAAGTCCAAATAATCCACCTTCACATCCGGGTTGGCCGCTTTAAAAGCAGCAACAATGTTGGCGCTCAAGGTGCGCGAAACAGAATTTTGGCCGGTGATGGATGAGTCAATGTGCAGCAGTTTCAAGATCAATCTCCAAAAAAAAGATTCAAGATAAAGAATCCATGGCGTGCATTGTCGGGGTCTGGGCCGATAAGAAAAATCACATCCAGCAGGTTTCATTATTTCCAAAACGAGAACAATCAACAAAAATAAAGAGCTGCTTGCGCTTTAAAAGATTGGGATTTTTTATTAAAACCCCCTGAAACCCTTTATTTAAAAGCGCAGGCAGCTCTTATTTTTAAGAAAGCTTAGTCGTTCGGTCGGAAACCAATCAGCAAATCGCTGGGGACGCGCCCGCCCACATCGGGCGGCAGTGTTTGGGTTTTGTGCAGCGCCCGCACCACGGCTTCATCCCACGCGGGGTTGCCGCTGGACTGGGTCAGTTGCACACTCAAGATCGCTCCGCTGGGGGCCGCGCGCACCCGCACTTCGGCACGGGGGTTGCCGCTGACCATGTCCGGATACACGATGTTGGGCTTGACCTTGGCGGCCACTTTGGCACCGTACCCTGCGGACGTGCCGACGGTGCCGCCACCGGTGCCTTTGCCGCCATTGGGGCCACTGCTTTGCGCCGCGCTGCCGGTGCCCCCCGAGCCTGCCATGGCAGCCATGCGTGCCATCTGCTCTTTGCGGCGGGCTTCAGATTCTTTGGCCTCTTTGGCGGCTTGTTCTTTCTTTTGCTTGTCTTCTGCGGCTTTTTTCGCAGCTTCGGCTTTGGCCGCCTTCTCTTTTTCGAGCTTCTCTTTTTCAAGCCGCTCTTTTTCCGCTTTTTCTTTGGCGGCCTTGTCTTTAGCGGCCTGTTCGGCTTTGAGTTTGTCGCGTTTTTCTTTCTCCAGCTGCTCGGCTTTGCGCTTTTGCTCCAGCTTTTCTTTTTCTAGTTTTTCTTTTTCTAGTTTTTCTTGGCGCTCCTGCTCTTTGCGTTCGCGCTCTAGCTGCTGGGCTTTTTCTTCGGCTTTGCGCTTTTCTTGTTGCTTTTTCTGCTCTTGCAGGGCCAGCTCGGCATCGCGCTGCGCTTGCAGTTCTGCCGGCGTGGGACGCACAGGTTCTGGCTTGGGCTCAGGTTTTGGTTCGGGCTTGGGTTCAGGTTTTGGCTCAGGCTCGGGCTTAGGCTCAGGTTTGGGTTCTATTTTGGGCAAAGCGGGGGCCACAAAGGGTGCCGCCTGCTCAAACTGCTCGGCCCACAGCTCCGCCTCTACCGCTTCTTCACTGCTTGTGGGCGGCGGGGTAATTTTCCAGACAAACGCCCCCACCAAAAGCGCATGGGCCAGCAGCGCCAAAACCCAGCTGAGCAACTTGGGCTGAGCGCGGGGCGGGGCAAAAGGGTCGTGATCCAGGTGGGCAGACATGCGCAGGGGTTCTATCGTGTGAGGTTGGTCTGGGGCTACTTGGCGGCTGATTTCACGCCCAAAGCAATGCGCTTGACCCCGGCACGCTGCAGCTCCCCCATCGCGGCCACCACATGTTCGTAGGCCAGGGTTTTGTCTGCCTGGATCAAAACGGCACTTTCTTCGCTTTCTTGTGCCTGCCAGCTGGCGGTAGCCGCACCCAAGTCTTGCAAACTCAGGATTTGTTCATTTTTACCGGCTTTGAGCCGGATACTGCCGTCTTCTGACAACAAAACGTAGGCCACATGCTTCATGGGCGGCTTGGTTGATTTGCCGGCACTGGGCACATTGATGGCGCCGGGGGTCAGCATGGGGGCGGTGACCATAAAAATGATGAGCAGCACCAGCATCACATCAATAAAGGGCACCATATTGATTTCATTGACGGTGCGCCGACGGCGGGGGCTGCGAAAACTTTCGGTACTCATAGCGGCTGCGCCTTAATGCCCCGAGGCCGTGGCCTGCACCGGGCTATTGATGTTGCGCTGCAAGATGTTAGAAAACTCCTCCACAAAGGTTTCCTGGGCGCTGGCCACGCGGTCAATGTGGTTGGCATAGCGGTTGTAAGCCGTCACCGCCGGAATGGCCGCGAACAAGCCCATGGCAGTGGCCACCAAGGCTTCAGCAATCCCTGGGGCCACGGTGGCCAAGGTGAGCTGCTCCATGGACGCAAAGCCAGTAAAAGCGTGCATCACCCCCCAAACGGTGCCAAACAGGCCGATATAGGGCGATACCGAGCCAACGGTGCCTAAAAACGATAAGCCAGACTCCACCTGGTCCATTTCCCGCTGAAAGCTGGCCCGCATCGCACGGCGGGTGCCGTCAAGCAAGGTGGTGCCGTCGTGAATTTGGCGCTCGCGCAGTTTGCGGTATTCGCGCATGCCGCTGGCAAAAATACGCTCCATGGGGCCGCCCGTTTTGGCATTTTGGGTGGCGCGGGTGTAGAGGTCATTCAGGCTGTTGCCCGACCAAAAATCCTCTTCAAACTCTTCATTCAATTTGCGCACGCGCTTGAGCGCGGCCGCTTTGCGAAAAATCGTGGCCCAGCTGGCCACCGAGCCTGCCACCAAAATCAACATCACCAGTTGCACCACCCAGCTGGCCTGCAGCACAAGAGAGAGGATGGACATGTCTTGAGAAGGGTTCATGGCAGTGAGGACAGTTGTTCAATCAAAGAAGAAGGGATACGGGCCGGGCGCAGGCTGGTTGCATCAACCCACCCCAAGCGCACCGAGCCTTGGCATAACAGTTGTGCAGCGCTATCGGCTGACAGCGGCTGTAAAAAAGCTTGCTGGGCCAGCGTGAGCGAAGCACGGCCTGCCGCTTCAAGCTTGGCCGTCACGTGCAGCACATCATCGAGCCGCGCCGGGCGCAGGTATTCCAATTGGGCGTGGGTGACGACAAACATGCCGCCGTCGGTGTCGCGCAGCTGCTGCTGATTCCAGCCCAGGCTGCGCAACCATTCGGTGCGTGCCCGCTCAAAAAATTTCAGGTAATTGGCATAAAAAACGATGCCACCAGCATCGGTGTCTTCCCAATACACCCTGATCGGCAAAGAGAAGGTTGGCATAGCGGTGTCGGCAGCCAGCACAGCGGGCATCAGGCAAACAAACGGCGCATGCGCTGCACCGCCTCTTGCAACTGCTCCATGGCATTGGCCGTTGAAAAACGTATGTAGCACCCCGTATCGCTAGCGCCAAAGTCCCGCCCTGGGGTGACCGCCAAGTGGGCCCGCTCCATCAAGGCGTAGGCAAAATCCCAGCTGTTGCTCACCCCCAGCTTGGGGAACAAAGCCCGGCCATCGGCCCAGGCATAAAACGCGCCATCGGGCATCACAGGTACGCCAAACCCCAGCTCGCGCAGCGCAGGAATAAAAAAGTCCCGCCGCGCTTTGAACTGCGCCCGGCGCTGCTCATACAAGGCCAAGCTCTCTGGAGCAAAGCAGGCCAAGGCGGCATGCTGGGCAATGGTCGAAGGGCAAATAAACAGGTTTTGCGCCAAGCGCTCCACCACCGGCACCATGGCCGGTGGCAACACCATCCAGCCCAAGCGCCAACCGGTCATGCTGAAGTATTTGCTAAAGCTGTTGATGCTGATGATGTCCTCGCCCAAAGCCAAGGCGCTGCGGCCAAAGGCCTCTTCGTACGACAAGCCGAGGTAAATCTCATCAACAATGGTGAATCCCCCTTTGCTTTGCACGACGGCGTGGATGCGCTGCAATTCATCCGGTGCAATCGAGGTGCCCGTGGGATTGGAGGGCGAGGCCAGCAACACACCGCGTGTTTGGGCTCCCCAATGGGCCTGCACCTGCTCGCTGGTGAGTTGGTAACGCTGGTCTGGCGTGGTGGCAATCAAGCGCGCCACCCCATCGGCACTGCTGACAAAGTGGCGGTTGCAGGGGTAGCTAGGGTCGGGCATCAGCACTTCATCGCCCGCATTCACCAAAGCCAGACAGGCCAACTGCAAAGCAGCGCTGGCCCCAGCGGTCACCACAATGCGCCCGGCATCCACCTGCACGCCAAAGCGATCGGCATACCACTGGCCAATGGCCGTGCGCAGTGCAGGCAAGCCCAAGGCGCTGGTGTACTGGGTCTGCCCTTGGGCAATGGCGGTTTGGGCGGCTTGCTGCACGAGCGGCGCGGCAGTGAAGTCTGGCTCCCCAATATTCAAAAAAATCATGGGGCTGGCGCTATCTGCCACCTGAGCGGCCAGCGCTTGGGCCGCTTTCGCGACCTCCATGACATAAAAGGGCTCTATCTTTTCTGTACGTGCAGCAAATTGCATGAAACCACTCAATCCCTAGGTTTGCCGCAGAATTAATCTGCTGTGTTATCCACTTTGTGATCTGTTTTATTTTTTGCCGCCAGATCGGCTTGTACTTCTGCAGTGCGCAGCGCGGGCGCCAAAGCATCCAAGACACCATTGACGTATTTGTGCCCGTCGGTGCCGCCAAACTCTTTGGTCAGCTCAATGGCTTCATTCATCACCACGCGCCAAGGCACATCCAGCGCATGCAGCAGCTCATAAGCGCCAATCCACATGCAAATATGCTCAATCGGCGATAACTCACCAAGGTTGCGGTCCAGCTTGGGCGCGATCAACGCATCCAAATCGGCCTGCTGCTCAATGCAGCCATGCACCAGCGCATCGTAGTGGGCTGCGTCGCACTTATGAAAACCGATCAATTCACGCGTAAATTGGTCAATGCTGGCGACATCGTTGCCACCAACCACATACTGGTACAGCGCCTGCAGCGCAAATTCACGCGAGCGGCTGCGGGCCGATTTAGAGGCGGCTTTGCGCGCGCCAGTGCTGGTCAAGCCCTTGCGCTGTTGGCGCGGGGGGCGTTTCGAGGGGGTTGCGTCTTGCATAGAGTTGCTTGGTTGTTTTTTGTTGTTTTTTTGTTGTTATTCGCTGGGGGCCAAATCCGTCAATAGCTGTGCCATCTCCACAGCAACATAGGCCGCATCCCGGCCTTTTTCAGTTTGGCGGGCAATGGCTTGGCTTAAATCTTCGGTCGTCAAAATCGCGTTGGCAATTGGAATGCCATAGTCCAGCCCGACACGGGTGACACCGGCCCCCGATTCATTGGCAACCAATTCAAAGTGGTAGGTTTCACCTCGAATGATGCACCCCAGGGCCACCAAGGCATCAAACTCATCGCGCTCGGCCAAGGCCATCAGGCCCATGGGCACTTCCAAGGCACCGGGCACTTGCACCAAGGTGATGTTTTCCTCTTGCACGCCCAAATCCAAAAGCGCTTCTTTGCAGGCATCGGCCAAAGCATCGGTAATGTCGGCATTAAAGCGCGCTTGCACAATCCCAATGTGCAGGCCAACACCGCTTAGTTCTGGCCCTTGGCCTTTTTCTGCTTTTTGCATGGAGGTATCCTTTTATTCCTTCGTGATGTATCCGGTAATTTCCAGCCCGTAGCCAGCCATGCTGGGCATGCGCCTGGGCTGGCCTAGAAGCTGCATTTTGCGCACCCCCACCTCGCGCAGGATTTGGGCACCAATGCCATACGAGCGCAAATCCATCCGTCCACGCTCAGGGGCATGGGCGGAACGGGCCTTGCCCTCAAACTGATCCAGCAGTTGGGCGGCGCTTTCCCCGCAGTTCAGGAGCACGGCAACGCCACTGCCGGTTTTATCCAAATAAGACAAGCTCTCATCCAGACTCCAGGAGTGCATCGGGCGGCGCACTTCCAGGGCATCCAAAACAGACAAAGGCTCATGCACGCGCACAGCCACCTCTGTTGCTTCCGTCCAGTTGCCGCGCACCAAAGCCAAGTGCACCGACTGGCTGGGTTTGTCCACAAATGCATGGGCGGTAAACACGCCATGGTGCGTTTGCAGGGCGCGGGTGCCCACACGCTCTAGCAGCGATTCGGTGCGGCTGCGGTACTGGATCAAATCGGCAATCGTGCCAATCTTCAGGCCATGCTCGGCCGCGAACACCTGCAGATCAGGCAGGCGGGCCATGGTGCCATCGTCTTTCATGATTTCACAAATCACGGCAGAGGGGCTGCACCCGGCCAAAGCAGCCAGGTCACACCCCGCTTCAGTATGCCCAGCACGCATCAACACCCCACCATCGACCGCTTGCAGGGGAAAAATATGGCCTGGTTGCACCAAATCACTGGCCTGAGCCTGGGGCGCAACCGCTGCCTGCACCGTGCGGGCACGGTCTGCCGCACTGATGCCGGTGGTGACACCTTCAGCCGCTTCAATCGACACCGTAAACGCCGTGCTGTACACCGTGCCATTGCGTGCGGCCATGGGAGGCAGGCGCAAGTGCTCACAACGCTCACGCGTAAGCGTCAGGCAAATCAGGCCACGGCCAAACTTGGCCATGAAGTTAATGGCTTCGGCACTGACGTGGTCCGCAGCCAAAATCAGATCACCCTCGTTTTCGCGGTCCTCTTCATCGACCAAAATGACCATGCGGCCAGCACGCATATCAGCAACAATTTCTTCAATTGGAGAAATTGCCACAGGGGTAAAAGGGCTTGTCATGACTGTTCCTTAAGAACGGTGACAGCACACGGCACTTGATTTCAAGCGCTGCGCTGCATAAAAAGATGCGGGCCGCTGCCGGCCCTGAGAATTTTGCAAATAACTTACAACACAAGTGCTGCAGATTTTAATGGCTCCCACCTGAGCTTGCAGCCCTGGCCCAGCGCAGCACCTTAATTTTCCGGGTCTTGCAAGACAACATCGCTCTCGGGATAAGCCACACAGGGCAAAACACAGCCCTCTTCCATTTCTTCGGTGGTCAAGCCTGGCCATTCAATCTCATACCGCACACGACCACTTTTTAGCTGCCCCAAGCAGGTGCGGCAGGTGCCGTTGCGGCAAGAACTGGGCCAATCAATGCGACCGGCTTCCAAAGAGTGCAACAGTGGTTGATTGGCCCACGCATCGCATTGCTCACCGCTAGGATCGAGTTGGGCCGTAAAAAATTCGGGAGAGGAAACTGCAGCCATGCCAACAAGAAAAAACAAAACAACCGCGCATTGTGCCTGTTTTCCAACGCACCAGAGCTGCCCATTTTTTCCGCACCCCAGGGTTGAACGCCAAAAAGCCAATGCTGACGCGCCCCTGTGCATGGCACACCACAGTTATCCACAAGTTTATCCCTAGTGAACGGGGATAATCCCGCCACCAGCACAGATCCTCCCATCGCACGCGCACATCCCTACCGCCCAGTAGCAAACCGACACCAACACTGCCAAAACTTTCAGCAGATTGATTTTTTTATTTTTATTTCAACAACTTAACAAGCAAATTAAAAGACTTCAGCGTGTTTATGCACAAGTTTGTACAGGCTTCAGACGAACAAGTTGGCAGTATTTTTTAAAATTGACTATTTTTTAATCAATTTTTCTTTTTCATTGCAAAACAAGCCTTTGCCCCAGTTGTTGCGCAGTTGTTCAGGGTTTTCCACAGCATTGTGCCGCCCAGCCGGGGATAAACCTATCGCCGGGCGACCTTCTAAAAAATCGCAAAAAATCCACCCATTTCTAGTCCCTGCGCAGGCCAAGCCTAGCCCGAGCGTGGTAACTTCGCCCCTCTTTCCCACTCTCTCATCTATCGGCATGATTGTGCAGACACCCTCTTTTTCTATTCTGGCAACTGAACGCCTGGCAGGAATTCGCCGTGGAATTGAAAAAGAAGGCCTGCGGGTCTTGCCCAATGGTGCTCTGGCGCTCACCCCCCACCCCCAAGCCCTGGGCTCAGCACTGACCCACCCGCTGATCACCACCGACTACAGCGAATCGCAACTGGAGCTGATTACCGGTGCCCACCTGGGCGTGCAAGACTGCCTGGACGAGCTGCAAGCCATCCACCAGTATGTGTACCGCTGCATGGCCGCTGAAGGCGAGGAAATGATGTGGGCCGCCAGCATGCCCTGCACCCTGCCCACGGATGAAACCATCCCGCTGGGGCGCTATGGCAACTCGCACATTGGCCGCTCTAAAAGCATTTACCGCATGGGTTTAGGCCACCGCTATGGGCGGCGCATGCAGACCATTTCAGGCATTCATTACAACTGGTCGCTGCCGGGTGTCAGCAGTGCTGAATATTTAGGCTTAATCCGAAATTTCCGCCGCCAAGCATTCTTGCTGCTGTACCTTTTTGGCGCCTCGCCCACCCTGTGCCCATGCTTCGTGGAAGGGCGCCAACACCACCTGCAACCCCTGGGCACCGAAGGCAAGGCGCTGTACCTGCCGCATGCGACATCACTGCGCATGGGCCGTCTGGGCTACCAAAGCGAGGCACAGTCCAGCATCAACGCCAGCTTTAACGATTTGGATGAGTACGCCAACTCGCTGCAGGAGGCACTCACCCGCCCCTACCCGGCCTACGAGCAATTGGGCGTGCGCAACCCTGGTGGCGATTACAACCAGCTGGCCACCACCTTGCTGCAAATCGAAAACGAGCTGTACAGCCCCATCCGCGCCAAGCGCACCGTGCGCCGGGGCGAACGTCCCTTGCACGCGCTGCGCGAGCGCGGTGTCGAATATGTCGAAGTGCGGCTGATGGACATCAACCCCTTTGAGCCCATCGGCATCAGTGCCAGCACCATGCGCATGCTCGACATCTTCCTGCTGCACTGCCTGCTCACCGACAGCCCCTTGGATACGCCGGAAGAAATTGAAGCGCTCAAAGAAAACCAGCTGCGTACTGCCGAACGTGGCCGCGAGCCAGGCTTGCGCATCCTGCGTGGTAAAAAAGAAGTTCTCTTAACCGAGTGGGCCCATGAAATTTTGACCGCCTGCCACCCCATCGCCCAAGCCCTGGATGCCACCCATGGCAGCGACGATTACAGCCAAGCCCTCCTGGCCGCACACGATGTCGTGCAATTTCCCCACCTCACGCCCTCTGCGCGTGTTTTGGACGGCACCCGCGCATACAGCAACAACTTCCAATCTTTTGGCTTGGCCCAAACCCACGCCAGCAAAAAATACCTGCTGGGCCTGCCGCGCAATGCCGCACTGGAAAAAACCTTCGCCCAGCTCAGCCGCGCCTCCATCCAAGCCCAGCGCGAGATTGAAAAAGCCGATACTGGCAGCTTTGAAGAATGGCGTCTGCGCTACATGGACGTGGCCAATCTTCTCTAAGAAGAAAATTTTCTCGAGCACTTTCCGCTGATAAACAAACAACTTCCAGTTTAAAAACCACTGAAACCCTTTGTTTTAAAGCGGAAGCAGCTATTAAAATAAAGGATTTTCATGTCATTCATCCAGTGGTACCCCGGCCACATGCACCTCACGCGCCAGCTGATTGAGGAGCGCATCAAGGCCATCGATGTCGTCATCGAAGTGCTCGATGCCCGCATCCCTGGCTCCAGCTTCAACCCCCTGCTGCAAACCCTCACCGGCCACAAGCCCCGCGTCAAGCTGCTCAACAAGCAAGACGTGGCCGACCCGGTGCAAACCCAGGCTTGGCTGCAGTGGTACAACGCCCAAGCGGACACCCGCGCCATCGCCATGGATGCCAGTGACCCGGCCCCCGCCCGCCGCCTCATCCCCCTGTGCCGCGAGCTGGCCCCCCAGCGCGGCGGGATGTCCCGGCCCATGCGGGTTTTAATCTGCGGTGTCCCCAACGTCGGCAAATCCACCCTGATCAACCCCATGACGGGGAAAAAACAAGCCAAAGCCGCTGACGAAGCCGGCATCACCAAAG
>OBMA010000452.1_pt1 | contig 24308 bp, 11 predicted proteins | sample 1539141 | NCBI WGS metagenome assembly OBMA01 (sample SAMEA3991484, study PRJEB22521) | metagenome | biome: anthropogenic terrestrial biome; feature: sewage plant; material: raw primary sludge | place: Sweden | collected 2012-09-26
CAACTTTTACAATACACCTAGTGGCCTTTCTCCCAAGCGGATCTAGCGATTTGAATATAGATCTAAAACTACAAACTGCTGGTATTATAGGGATGGGTATGTTATATTTAAACTCAAGGCATAAACGAATGAGCGATTCAATTTTTGCCCAGCTGGTGTCACTGCTCAATGTAAATGATGAAATGGTTGCTGACGAAGAATATCGATTAGCAGCGGGTATATCGCTGGGCCTCATAAACCTAGGGGCTGGTCAGACGAAACTGAGAAAGTGGGATTCATCATTGTTGGGCTTGGGGGACGATCTTCCGGAAGATGTTTATGACTCTAGTGATGTTGAACAAAATGTAATGTATGAAGACCTGACTACGAAGTTATTAGAGATCGTCACAAGCACATATGATGTAGAAAACGATTGGATACCAGAGAATTCGCAAATTGGCGCAGTAATTGCAATCATGTTTTTATTTTTGAAGTCAAACAATTTTGGAATTTCCAACATGCTTAAAGTTGACTTAAAGGAAATATTAAAAGCAAATATTAACACCCGCCCTGAATTATTAATGTACCGAGAATGGGCATCCAATATGATTTTATGGGAATTTATAGGCGACGACCTATCGTTCATCATGAAAGATGTTGATATTGGAGTAAAATTTAGTGAACTTAATACCGATTTGCTTCCTATATATTACACTATGGCGGGTAGGATCTTAGCCATGGGTATTAGATTTGCCTCTACTGGAAATTTGAAAATTCGGAATATACTACTTTCTCTCGTTGATAAGTTTCTGCCTCTTTATCAGTACCCAGGAAAGCAGAATCTAGACTTTAGGTTGACAATTTCTGTTATTAACGTTTTAACTAATGTCATCGTTGTTTCTTTGAGCATGGTTATGTGTGCCAGTGGCGATTTAGAAGTTTTGAGGAGGGTCAAATATCTTCATGAAGTTGCATCTGGTCCATATTCAGACTTATTTCAAGAAATTCCTAGTTCTAAAAGTGATGTTTCAGGTGTAACACAGGTGACTTCAAACACTAACACGCCTGGAAATAGTGATCGTGAAAGGGTTGATGAGACCGCTGCTTCTCTCGATGACGAAAGGTCCTCAAATGGCAGTGATATTAGTGATCCAACAGCATATCTAGAAGACAAAAAGGATATAGATGACCATTACGGTAAGTTTATTTCGACAAATCTTGCACTGGGTTTTCTTTTCCTTGGGTCTGGACAATACGCTCTCAATACTTCTACTTTAGAATCTATCGCTTTCTTAAGCATGTCCGTTTTACCCACATATACAACTCCACATCCCTTACAAGAATTGAAGCATTTCTGGAGCATGGCTGTAGAGCCTCGTTGCCTTGTTATAAAGGACATTTTCACTGGTGACGCAGTAAACAACGTTCCTATTGAATTGGTGGTCGAGGAAGACGTCGAAAAAGAAGAAGTAATAAGAGAGATGTCAACACCTTGCCTGCTTCCTGATTTCTCCAAAATTAAATCTATTAGGGTAAAAATGCATGGTTACTTTCCACTGGAAATAAATTTCACTAAGGACTACTCAGCTTCTGATTTTTTTAGTGGCGGTACAATTATTTATATACAAAGAAAATCCGAAAGTGTTTTCGAGAACAAAGCCTCTTTTAGGAACGTAGAAGATATTCATGTGGCACTCAAAAGAAAGGCAGCAGAATCTAAAAATTATTCAAGATTAAACCTAAAAAATGAACAAGGAAATACCACCTCTTCGCAACTGGTTGAAAGTTTGGGTATTCAAGATTTGACAATGGTGGAACTCGATACTCTTTTGAGTGCAGGAAATAATACAGCATTAACGGATTCAGAATCTTATAATTTAGGTTTGCTGTGTTCAGATAAAAACAGTGGAGATATTTTGGATTGCCAACTCGAATTGTGGTACAAAAGCTTTGGACCACATGATGAATAATGCAAAACTCAAGAATATTTATTTGGGTATCTAAGACTAGCTTTAAAAGGTTCCAAAACTGGGGTAAGGTGTAATCTTTGTGTATAACTTGGTTTATGAAAGGGGTACATGACATGGCTAAAATTCTTCAGACGAACATCTTTAATCTAAAGTTTACATCTAACAAGTCCAATCTGAAAAATGTACAGCGTATAATTTTACATACCTCCAAAAGAAGAATTAAATCAAAGTGTGCAGATAATACTATATACAGCAAAATAAATGCTAACTTTACATATGATTGCTTTCATTTTAAATCATTCTTTCCAATTATGCCTAATTTCTGTCCCATCTTAACCTTATCACCAACCCTAACATCGAACTTAAATTCAGTGGGAGCTTCAAAACAAAGTACAACAGTGCTACCCAATTCAAAGCCACCCATTTCTTCACCCTTAACCAAAGGCATCCCTCCCAATATTTTACTTGCATTCTCATATACTGCCTGGTAGCAGGTATGTGGTTCCAAGTGTTTGTCGCTCTTTGAATTTGTCACAAATTCTTGATCAAAATTCAACTTGATTGAACCAACATTTGTTGCACCAACAGGAGTCATGCTAAAAAATCCGTACTTCCAACTACCCAACAAAGCAACTCTTTCATTTAGAACGAAAAGATTAGGGAAGTTATGCTGGAAATAAGGTGCCACGGAGAATAAATCACCTGGGAAATGGCGGCGAACCTTACAAACCCAGTCAACTGGAGAGTGGAAATGATGGTAATCACCGGGAGCCAAATAAATGACGGCAAAGAAAAGTTCCGTATCATGAGGCTCAGAGCACGAAACCCCATTAGAGAAGTAGTTTAAAGAAAGTTGACTTAAAAGATGTATATTTTTGGACACACTTGGTTTGAACTCTTGAACAGATTGATCGCCCTCGTTTTTAAAGTTAAGAAGAGGCTGTTCAGTGTCTTCGGAACCCGCTAATTGTATTCTATTTACCCTGGCGAATTCTCTATGCTTTTCCTCATCAGAAGTCAAATCTAGACTGGATGCACTCTTAGACATCAAGGGGTGGGAGTGAGTACCAAGAAATTCTTTGATGGAATATGTCATTCCCTTGACTTGTTCGATTTCGCCAGTTTCAGAGTTAATTATACCAACTTGTAAAATCTTTCCATCACTTGGAGAAGCTATAACGTCTTCGCCTTGTGCTACTGGACGTGTGCCTGGTTTTATGTTACGATAGAAAAATTCGGATAAATTTGCATAATGTGTCAAATCAGGATCTTCCATCTCGTCCAAGTTAACTCCAAAAAGGAAAGAATATAACCTGTAACCCCATGGTCTAACCCAAATGGGTAACGTAAGAGAATTTACTTGGCCCCATAATCGAGACATCGCATTCAGCGGTAAAGTAGAATAGCAGAAAAAGAGCCAATTATTGTTAAATATTTTGATTTTTCTTGTCCTTCTCCCTTTTTTGCCCTCTGTAGCATCTTCCTCCTCTGTACTATCATTCCTTGACACTAGTAAAATGGTTCCTAGAACAATGGTGAAACTAGTTAAAACAACCCATTTCATGGAGACCTGTTTTCTTCCGCTATTTGCGGCAGCAGCTTTGGCACGATCCACAATCTCTCCAGAACTGCGTCGTTGCTGAACGAAAAGACGCGTGGAAAACTTTCTATTCCATAGCACCGCAGTTCTATTTCTTAATTGCATTCTTGTAGAAAACTTTACAGCAGGCATCCTCCCCATGAGGAGCGTCCTCCCTTGCGCCAAGGCGTTCTTAACTGGCATAATTGACATGCTGGCTTTGCTTTTCCTTCTTCTTCAAAAAATAACGACCAAGAAGGATTTGAGCGATCTGCTAACAACTGGCTGAAGAGTCCTTAAAGCGCTACGTACCTCTAGGCGTCTCTTTTGTGAGTAAGCTGTTTTATATTATAGGTGAAGAACAAATTTTCCACATGCTTGTGCCTGCTTTAGATGTCCCTTGACCTCGAGATTTGAAAAAACACCAAAAAGGTGCTGGTTACCCTGCATGTGGTATGTGATTACATAGCGTAGCGTATACAGAAGCACAATTGGTCGTATATGTGCCAAGCTTGTAGGAAATTAGTAACGCATAACGTGTTATCTGCGACAAGCGTGAATGCGACAGACATTATGTTTCTCTAAATTCATATGGTCCCGGCCGATTTTCACATTCGAAGTTCATGTCGACAATATTGTCATTATTCTGCAATAGCTCACAGTGAACACGGTCACCAGGCTTTAACTCGCCTACACCTGCAGGTGTACCAGTCAAAATGATATCACCCGGTTCCAGAGATATCATGGTAGATATGTGTTGCAGTATTTTATGGAGTGGGTGCAACATGAGGTTAGTACCACCATCTTGTCTCAACTGTCCGTTAACAGAGCACTTGACTCTGAAAATATCCTGTAAGTTTGATTTGTAGGATGAGAACTTCTCGCGGGAGACTATAGCAGAGATTGGCATGAAGGTGTCAAAACCCTTGCTTATTGTCCAAGGTAGCCCCTTCTTTTTGGCTTCGTCTTGGACATTTCTTGCTGTAAGATCCAATGCTAGAGCTACACCACTAATAGAGTCATAGACTTCTTCGGGTTTCATCTTAGTGACATTGGACAAATGTTTGCTCACAATCAATGCCAACTCAATTTCGTGATGAACCTTCACACCGCGTGGGATAAAAATGGGCCCTGGGTTAGTTCCGTCTTCATTTAAACCATTGAAAGTCGAGTTTGCAGGTCTAGTGGTCTTGACCAATGATGAAGACAATGGTGTCACGATACTCGAGGTTGGTTTTAGGAAAAAAAACGGTTGTTTTGGAGTTGAATTGTTCAGCTCTTTGATATGCGCTGCGTAATTACGCCCAATGCATATAATTTTTCTAGCTGCCTTCAAATAATTGTAGCTCATAACGTTTTGGCAATTTCCTGAGTCTTTACTCGATAGCTTTCAGAATATTTCTATATAGGAAGTTCTGGCTGAAACGTTTTTCCTTATCAGTTAGAGAACGGTGACCATCTCTTGAAAGCGAACAAAAAAACGTGAGGCTAAGGAAGCTATTTAGGAAAATAGACGAAAAAGGAATGGCAAAAAAAGGAATGGCCCTTTCAAAATAGGTATAAGCTGCACAGCTTGATACATGCTAGGGTTGCAGCAGTATAACTGTACTCTCTTTATGAGCGTAGTGAAAAGACGGTGAAATTATAACGGTATGCTCTATGAAGAATAAATGCTGTAGGAAAATTTACGGTAATAAAGCCTTTATTGTTGTTGATCAACAAAAGGAGGCTTAAGCAATTGATAAACTTCTGAAAAGAAGAACCCTATTAAAGTTTATATCAAATATAGAAAAAAAATCTTGAAGTTACATAAATACAGAAAAAAGCGGGAGAATAAAAGGGATTTCCTCTTAAAAGGAACTTTATAGTGGAATATTTGCAATGAGAAAAGCGGACAGGTTGAAGAGTACGAAAGCATCAGATAGAAGACTATTTAAGAACCCCGTCGCTATCTCGTCAATTATTGTGAGGTAGAGTGGATAGTACATCATGCTTATTAGTATCATGGGTATCGGAATTTGCATTTATTACCAATGGATTAGTAACAGAGTAGCATGAATTGATTATATTCTGTGCACTATTTCCCACATTATTAGTAGTTGTGTTACTTTTGCTGATATTTGCTCCAGAGTTCAGTGAGTATTTTTTATCTAGAATTATTGGCCTTGAATTAACGGAAGGATAGCCCGCATTTTCGCTTTTGACAACGTTAGTGTCCTTATTGAAGCTGTCTTCTTGGCCATCCATGTCGTCCCTTGGGTTTTTGCCTCCCCTTCGGTAAAAATTCGTTTCACATATCAATTGCTTCATGTTTGATAATACTGACATTGCACTTGAATAATCACTCCTTGAAATGCTACTCTCTAACAATGCTATTAAAGATGTAGATGGTGGTGATGATGATGATGACGGAGTTGAAACATTCACATTGAATTGGGAATTCGAGGAGCTTGAAGGTATTATGCCGCATAGCTTCCCAATGACCTGAGTTAGATCGTCATATTCAGATTCATAGAATTGTAGATCATTTTCAATTTTCTTGATGTACTCTTTCTTTCTTTTTCTAAATTTAGATGCAGCTACTCTATTTCTTTCTAAAAACTCCTTTCTTTTTCTTTCTTGCTCTTCATTCTCATCAAGTGTTACGTTGTTTGAAATTTTATTATTTTCAACATCATCTTTTTGTGCTGGTGCAGTCGTAACTGCTGAGTTTTTTCTTGATATGGAATTTTTTCTTGAAGCCTTAGAAGTAGAACTTGTGCTAGACATCCTTCTCTTTCTTTTTCGTGTTTTGTTATTGAACTGGTCATTGTTCTCAATTTTAGTCGTTAAATTTTCATTCTCCTTGTGATTATGAGCGGAGTGCTCGATGGCATTGAACTCTGCCGGATTATCCATTTTGACAGCCGCTTTCGTTGAAGTATTTGGGGAAAAATCGGAATTACTGATGCTGTTGTTGACGGTACCATCTGTGGTATTTGTTGTAGGTGTTGATTTGAATACTGGATTAGCCAAAACTCCAGTAGATGGTAAGTTTAGCAGAGAACTCAATCCCGGCGTAAGTGATGTACCATTTACAGTTGGGTGCATTATATTAACATGAGGGTGGTTTTCAATACTTCCATTCACTGTGACACTTCTGTTGACATTTTTGCTACCTGTTATAGTATTTTTATTAATTGACGGCAATACGGGATAATTGTAAGATTGCGTAAGAATACCGGGTGTCAACCCGGTCCTGATATTGGACTCATTAGGTGTCAACCCAGATTTGGACAAGTTTAATAAAAAGCCAGGCATTTGTGAATCATTCGTGGGGAAGCCGTTACCAGAATTACTTGTGGTCACGTTCGAGTTTCGTGGCTGGCGTATAAGTGAAGTCCCTGAAGGAGAAGAGCTGTTTGGATACAGAGATCCGGAGGTAGAAGAAACGCCTATTGCACTAGGGTTTGAATTAGAGACTGAAACAGAATGTGAATTCTGACTGGGATTCGTAGTTGAATTTGCCTGGTATAAAATAGAGGGAGAAAGGAGTAGAGGTGGTAATCTTTTCGATCCACCAGGTGTGAGAATAGGCGGAGATATTATAGTAGGTCTTTGTTGGCCTGGTAAAAAACTAGGTGAGTCTTTTTTTACGTCATTATGATTACTATTATCTGTAACTGTTGAATTCCCATTTTCTTCTGGAATACTGTTCAAACTATGAGTGGAACGTTGGGAATGTTGTGTTATCGTTGAGGTAGAATTGTTTCGTGAAGACTCTTTTGGTAGAGACGGATGGGAGATCGTGCCTGGAAGTGACAAAGCCTTCTTGGAAGAGGCGAAGCTTTGTTCAAAAGGATTGGGTTCTAAATCGAAAGTTGAAACAGTACTTGGTTGTCTCGAGCGTTCCTCGCTTGACATAATGATTAAGCAGGGTCTAGAGACTGGGCAGGTGTATTTGGAATGCAGAAATTGAAATGAAAAGAATGAAATAAAAATAAAAATCCACGAATTGATTAAGGAACTTATCAAATAATAGAGATCGGTAAAAAGATAGGAATCTAATAAGTGGAAAACTCACTTGAATAATAAAAGAGTTTTTCTCGATAAGAAAACACAATTCACTTTTACGTTGAACCCCTTTGGTAGTAACTTTTCTGAGCTTAAAACCACTCCTGAGCGTTGGCAATGTAGCACCAAATTATTGTGTTTCTGGAGAACAAATTAGTCTCACGTATCAGTAACCAAACTTGGTCCTTTTAACTGGAAAAATGTGCAGTTTGTTTCGAAAACCATCACCGTATGACTGAATTCATTCTATTCAGCCCAGTTAATTTTCGTGATTTTTCCCTTCGATTCTACTTTTTTCCCTCTGCGACAAAGTTAGCAGGGTTATCGCTAGCGCGGTTAAGTACGACTTGGTTTATGAAAGTTCTTAGAGAAAAGAAGACACAACGCCATTGAAATTGAATTCTGGGTACTGTTATTGTTCCGTTTCATGTTATTACAATATAATTGACTATCTGAACATTTTGTCTTCATTTTTTTGTTTTTTTATTATCGTTTTGTTTACGTTTAGGCGAAATACTCACCTCTTTACTATTAAAATAATAGAATTTATCCGAAAAAAAGTCAGCAACATCAAAAATAACAGATGGATGGCTCTAGGATAAAGGATTCTTATTCTCTTACGATTGTCTATGTTCTTTTGGTATTTATTTTAACTTTATATATCTGTCTTAATTTATAAATATTTATAACAACCCTTGGCGTAATGTAATCATTTAGTTCCAATCCAAAATTGGCCATTTTCGCCACGATCAATTTGCTTTCTCAGATGTCTACTTAATAACACTCCGACCTCATATTTCTCCTTCGTTTTCTTGTCAAGATATTCTTGAAGCTTCACTACGGCTCTATGTAGTCTCTTTCCGTCTTCCATAGATAAAGAACCCTGTGCATTCATCTTGTTTAGATAGTCAATTTCCTTTTGTAACTTAATGCATTTCATGGATAAATAATCGTGTCTTTTTTCCAGCTTGGCAATACTGCCCAGCTCAGACGCTGATGTGATAGGAGAGGAGACTGGCGAATCATACTTATTTAGTGAAGATTTACGACTTCCGTTTCTTGAATTGGAATTGCTGCTCACCGAGATAACTCTGAACGGATTTGTAGGGCGTCGTGTCTCGAAATTCGCCATTTTTTTCTGTCCATCACCATCTGAATTAAAGTGATTTATATTGGTACCATCTTCTTTAGAATTCTTTTTAGGGATAAAAATTTTAGTTTGAGAATCTAAGGGAGTGCTTCCTCCAGAGCGATTGGGACAATTCTCTGAATTATCGTCATGGGGTGTTTGATCAGCTAAACGGCTGCTCTCATGGTCGTATTCATTGTCACCTCCTACAACTATGGTTTGCGGTTGTATATCTAGATCCTTATTAGCGGAAGAAAATTTGTCTAATACAAGTTCAGCGTCTAACTTGTTCTCACCGCCCAAGGTGTTATTCTGGGGCATGGGTGATTTGAAAGATTCAATCTCACTGTTTTCCTCTGTTCCCTTATCTACTCGCCCCTCTTCAACATCCGATTTTTCATCCTCCCATTCATCATCATTATTTTCGATAATTTCAACATCAGCTTCACCCCTGTTTTGATCTATATTGACTGTACCATCTTCTTTGTTCTCAGTGCGGGAGTCCTTTGCCTTTTCATTTCCAGCGGAATTTGCGACAAATGAATTATAGGAGTCACCAATAGCAATGGCGGTGTGAGTTATCTGCTCTTTCGCTATAAATGGTTGACTAACCGATAGCTGGGATGCGTCATCCGTACTCTTATTCGCTTCATTCTCAGTGGGAATATGGACCTGTGCGGTTTTGTGCTCTTCAACCTGAGCTGAATCTCCTGGGTTACTATCCGCTCCATCATTGCCACTAAAAAGAGCCGTTTCTGCCACCTTTACAGCGTCGACCACACCCGTATCCTTGACATTATCTTCGACAGCTTCGTCCTCCGCAGGTTCAACTAATTGTAAATTTTCGTCAATCATCTGGTTCATCTGGTTGATATCTATCTCTATTTGAGAGAGCCTCTTCTTTATCTTGTCCTGGTCCAAGCCCATCGTTTCTGTTGTTCTATTTCACACTAACATAGCATCACCATAACAGTAAATCAAATTACAAAACTATTAATGATTTTTGTTTATTATGAAGTTTGAATTTTCAGCGCAATATTTATTTCATAACGCGTCTAAAATGGTCTGGGTTCTGGGCATCTCTAAAGCCCTTCACTACTAGTGAAGAAGAAGAACAAGTAAGGCTTTTGGAAAATAAAGAGCATCAAATTGAACGATAGGAGAAGTGCTACATACATTTGCCAAAGATCCGCATGGATAGAGTACGCTCTTTGATTGGAAATCGCCGGGGACGCGGACATAATCGCCAACATCCTCCGTATCCTCACAGTGGGTCTCCATCCACCGTCAATCTCTTGGGAGCTAATGGTTATGGAGACGACCAATCTACAATATTTGCACGAGAAAATGAATCTCTGGAAACCTCTGCCAACGAGGGCAATGATAGTGCGGATGCAGCTACTTTGAATACAGCGGTATCAGAAGGCTCAACAATTGGAGACCTACAAAGACAGGGTTATGTTAACAGAGCCCCGAGATTCACGTCAGAAAGAGCCATGCCATTCGTTTCGGTGCTACTACAACGAGGGTTTTTTGCATTCCCCAGTGAAGAATCTCTCCAGCTATTTTTACACAACAAGAGGAAGCTCGATAACATTGATCCAAAGACGGGTCTAGGACTTCCCCTATTTCACGCCATTTCTTTAAACCTGGTCAAGTCGCTTTTCAGTGATCAAAATACACCGGTAATGAGGATATATAAATACGTTATGATAGACTCCCAATGCGATAAACCTCCATTAAACTCAGAAGTGGTCTCTCGAATAAACGAAAATGTCTCCATATATAAATATGAATTCTGCACTATTTTAAAAAAAATGGAAAGCCATAATTTTTCGAGCAGGGTAGAGCACGATTTTATATTTCATAGAAAAGATGAACCTGATGTTCATATCCCCATGATTAATTACAATCAAAGGAAAAATGCGGATACGGCAATTCATGGATTAAATCTTCGTTGGTACGGGACAACTAGTTTAGCTTCACCTTTTGGCTCAAATAGCATCAACCTACTTGTACTCGATGATACGATGGCATCCTACATGAACCAACAAACTATTGAAGAGTTTGATTCTTACAGCCGTTCCCGTCCCACAAGACCGCTGGGTTATCTCCCAGTATGGGCCAGATACACAGATGATAAAGTTAGTGTCATACCGAAAAAAAGAACTTTGAGAGTAGCTACCTTGTACTTACAAGAAACTGATTCGTTTGATGATGGCTCTAGTTTAACATCTACCAATTATACTGAAATGGGCTCTAATATCATTGAAAATGTGCCGTGGGATAGTCAGATACTTACTTGCATGTGCATGCTATTACATGAATATGAATCAAGAAAGGAGAAACGCCACACCGCATGGGGCAGCTCGACCACATATATGCTAAATGGACCGGCAGGACTACTGATGTAAACCCATTTGCATTTACTTGTGTTTTTTCCTGTTACTATTTAGTCATAATACCGCTAAGAAGCATATAAATATTCAAAGAGAAATATTGTCGTACACCATTAATTTTTCAATAACTCTTAAATACGTTTAGAATGTCACAAGTTTTCCTCACAAGTTTTCCTCTATTATGTAATGTTCCCTATACTACTTTATTCCTACAGTAATAATGTTGACTATCTATTCCTTTTCCTACTATCTTGTTCATCTCTTGGTGGATTCGGCATACGATTGTAACCAAACGTACGATTATACCACTTTATCATGTTACGTGGTGGTTCACCAAACACCATGTAGTACTCGCAAAATAAACACATGGGACTTGATTCGTTAACTAGGACAGAGAAATCTGGAACACGGTTTTCCGTTCTGGAAATATATTCAAAATCATGATAATAGTAGTTTCGTAGTTTGGATAAGTTTTCATAATGATGATGCGGGCAACAACTTTTATGGTCTCTAGATTCGTCATAAAAGTCATGTCGCCTTACATGCCCATTCTTTTTCGAGTTCTTTGACCTGCTGTGCTTTCTAGAAGATATGGAATGTTGACCGTCTCCATGCAAACGAGCTGCGTCAACGGTATCATGATCGATATCTGTGACTTCTTCTGCAACATCTAAATCCTCTACATTTGTTACAGTTCGCAACCCCCCCTGTTCTTCACTTCCAAACCCTCCCGGTAACACCGATTCTATCATTTGAGAAATCTTTTCCCCTATACCATCCGGTGTATCCAGTTCTTGGCTCTCATAATCGAAAATTATTTCGGCTTCTTCGCCATCCAAGTTAAGTTCTGAGTCTTTAAGATCATCATCTAAAATATTTTGCAAGTCCTCCTCTATTATGAAGTCTGCACTATTTCTAGAAGCTATTTGGCCTATTTTACTTTCAAAGGTTTCCTTTTCCTCTGCGGAATCAATGTGGTATGCACTTTGGCCATCTATTTTCGCAAGTTCATCTTCCAAACTCAACGAGTCCATCTTAGGAAGAGCATCTTTGAGCTCTTCTAACCGTGCATTTGATAAAGCTTTTCCTCCATTTCTTATAACGAATTGCATTGCATGAGGAGCGTTTTGAAAAGCTTGTCTGTCTTGAAGCTGATTGGAAAGAATTTTAGTCAGCGCTTTCACACCTTCTTGCATCATAACGTTTATTGGCATAGGTCCATCCTCTGAAAGTACCTCCACAGATGCATTAGTCGTTCCACTAGATTGGTTTGTAGGTGTCATTTTCTTGATGATATGGCATGAAAATAGAAGAGAAGAGAATATGATTAAAGCTATAAATTCGTCGTAAGAAGCACGATATCAGTAAATATGGATAACAAATTACCAAATATTTAGCAAAGAAATTCCTATTCAGGGTATATGCAAAAAGTGCAATCTGTAGTTCTTGCTGTAGCTCTCGCTTATTTTGCCATTCTCATCGTCCAGATCATCTCAACTTTCTTGTCCCATCGCTAAAACATTCACTCGCGCGAGAGTATGTAGTATATCATAGAATACGTAAGACTGGAAATGCTTGAAAACTGTGCTATTTCATCTCATATTCAAGTGAATATACATACATACATACATATATTTATATATATTTTCAACTAGTGAAAACTATCTATATTAGTCTATGATTCATATAAACCCTAAAAAACCTTAATTCTTTTTCAAAGTACGTTGTTTTTCGGCATTTTCGACAACTTTTTCTTCAATGAATAGACCTTTCCTTCTTCTGATGGCATTCATATGCTTACGGGCAATATTCTCTCTATCTGCTGTATCACCTAGTTCCTCCAATTCTTCTTCTGTGGTTGGGACCCAAAATGGATCTAAATCGATACACTCGAATCCGGAAAATACCAATTGAGGTTGTGCTGCACCAGATGTTCGTTTACGAATATCTTCACTTAAACCGAATGCTTCCACAACGGGCACATGTGCCTCAATTTGAAAAAACGGTGTACCTTCTTTCATTTCTTCAGAAATGATTTTACCATGCCTCTGTAGAATAACGGCATACACTTTTCCAAGTACATCGACAGAGGTTTGAATATCACATGAGTAAATTGCCCACATAATTCTTGGGGACCAGTCTAAAAAGGCCTCATGTATAGCGTCCCTTGTAGAAGTTATCAACCTCCCTGATAAGTCCACAATATGTTGTTGGTAGCGCGGATCTTCAATAGATTCAATTTCGTCTTGTGACATCTTATGTACGCTTTCAACAAGAACACACATTCCCTGTACGGGCTCATTTGCCAGAGGTCCTTCGCTAACAGCCAGTTGGAAGCCATTTTTGATGGAATCTGAATACTCAAAGGCTGCTGGAGTACCTTCAAATAGGCTTCCAAGAAGATTATCCTGCGACAGCAAAATGTTGCACCCAACTCTACTTGGCCCAAAACCTGCTAACTTTACTTTAAACCCACTTAATAGTTCTCTGCTCTTCTCCTCCTGATTTATGACCTCTTCAAAAGCAACGAGTAAAGACTTTTTGTCTAGAAAAGAACTTCCAGTTGATTCTATGACGGGATCCATGCTTGAAGTGGACGTCTTCAAAATGTTTTTAATGCTATTTTGATGTTGAGATAAAAAGTCTGTAACTTTACCGCTTAATGGGAACGTTCTGAATGTAATCTTGTACTGGCTCAATAGTAGTTCATGAACACCCCTTCCCAGCTGTGAATTCTGCGGTGGATTCATATCTGAGGCTGATAAAAATGTTTCCCTATATGGAATAGCCGGTTCAGAATGTGTAATTTCTATTCCTGCAAATCTCTCTGTTAAATCTTTTAGGCATCTTTCTAAATGTAATTCACCGGCCGTACACAGAATGTGTTCACCAGTATTTTCAACGTATGTGTGCACGCAAGGATCTGCTTGATCCAACAACTTTAATCCTCGTACCAACTTGCTCATTTCCACAGGATTGGCTGGCTCCACAGCAACACGAACGATTGGCGTAAAATGGAAATTGACGCCCGCTAGATTGACGCCTTGTACGCCCTTCTCTATCAACGTACCACTCTTTAAAACTTTACCGGCCAGACCACGAATACCGACTATATTTCCTGATGGACAAACGTCCAAAGGAACCAATTCCTTACCCATAAACAAATATAAATGCGTAATAATCGCAGTCTCAATATGCTCCTCTGGACATTTTGGATCATATTTTGGACCCAATACCGAAATCTCCTGACCAACTCTTAGTGTGCCACTGTATATTCTTGCAAATGCTACCAAGCATTCTTCCTTTTCGTCAAAAATATCATCTACTTCATCGTTCACATCCTCTGAAATTTGCTTAATACTCTCCAAAAGTGGATCTTCTTCCTCATATTCAAACATTGAACTTAGAGGGTCATTTGGATCTATGTCAGTTGGTACAAAATCTAAGCCGAAGTTATCTTGACTATCTGAATCATCCTCCCCCTCATATTCAAATTCTAAATCCAAGGCGGAAGAAGGCTCTGAAACAACACAGAAAACATCATTATTTCTTGAAGGTTTTGGCTTTGTCTGTTCTCCTACTTCGGGGGTCATAACGGTATCTTTTGCCCTTTTATATAAATCTGATGTATTTTTGGAATTGTCATTCAAATCCATCATTGCCATATTTTCTACCATACCAGCATGTTTTGCAGCATTAAGTGCTTCCTCACGTGCCTTTCTACTTCTCTCCATCAGCTCATCCGAAGATGCTATCCTCTTAGATTCAACAGGTAATTCTTCTCTAGGAATTGAAAGCATCTTAGATACGTATGCACTAACTGGTCCTTCTTTATCACATGTTTTCATGGCTTTCAGAAGTCTTGGATCCATGGCTGCTGTGTCGGATTCGGAGACCAAAATAGTGTTCAAACGATCGGTTTGTGATTCCAAAGGTGAAGGTAATTTTTCAATAACTGTTAACAATACTGCTGTGCTGACGGGTAGCCATTGACCCATGATAGTTCTTAACAATTGTTTATCGTCCTTCGACCTTAGATCACGTGCAAGTAGCTTAATATTTAAAGTTTTTGCTATTTTTTCGACCATTTCAGAATCTCTCGATGTGATTATGTTTTGATAAATTTTCCATATATTTTCAAGGATTAGCGATGTGAAAAGGGGTTTCAGGGATCTTCCCTTAAGGCCTTTATTGTTAATAATTTTTTTTGTCTTGGGATCCATATAGAAATCACCCCATAAAACTTTCTGTAGGTTTTCCCTTTTAGCGCCTAATTTTTGTTCGTAAAATTTGGCCAATTGACCGATGTTGAAACCCCAACCATCAATTGCGGAAGCAAAAATAACGTTGTTATCAGTAGGGTTAAAGTAAATACCCGAATCATCCTTTTCAATATATTCCGCGTTTTCGTTCTTTTCTAATTGCTCCCTCCAAAATAAATCATCCAATTGTCTCTCGTTTGCGAAAAAGGACCCGATAACTGAGTTGACTTGTTCAATGACTTTGGACAAGTGAATATAAGCTTCTTGGGGAGTTAGTTGTAGTTCTGTGATCAATCTATCAATCTTATTCAATACTAAAATGGGCTTCAGCTTCTCCGTCCAACATTGTCTCAACACTGTGACGGTTTGCGAGCATACCCCCTCTACGACATCAACCAGTACGACAGCACCATCACATAGTCTTGAAGCTGCACTGACCTCACTTGAAAAATCAATGTGACCTGGGGAATCAATTAAGTTTACTAGATGCTCGCTTACAAGAGGCTCATCGGAACCTTCTTGTTTACGCAATACCCTAAAATATAAAGAGATAGCCGATGATTCCATTGTGATACCACGTAGTTGTTCGTCAGGCCTGGCATCTAAGAATCGAATTTTGCCGGCAAGCCTTTGTGATATAATACCATTCGAAGCCAAAAGAGAATCTGAAAGTGAAGTTTTACCGTGATCAACATGAGCAACAATACATATATTTCTTATACAGGAAGGGTCATTTTGCAGACGTTTGTAAGTCTCCGATTCCACTCTAGGCATATTTGCTTATCGTGCTTAGAAAAATAACTGAGTTTGGTTATTTTATAAACTATTTTGATAATCTTGATGATGTACAAAGATTGTATTTCGGGTGCACCTATCTATCAATATTCTTGGCTCTTAAGTTCCCATTTTTCAAAATTTCTTTTCTCGTAGGAAAAAGAAAAAGGAAGCGATGAGCTGAAAATTCCACTTTACAATATATCGAATTGCCAGTATACCAAAACTACATACAAACGAACACGTCATTAAAAGATGTCTGATAAGCCCGACTCCCAAGTATTTTGTCCAGATTGCAATGAAAGACTTCAAAAGTGTTTAATACAGCAAAATTATGCCATTACAATATGTCCCAGCTTAGTCTGCGGCTACCCATTCAATCAAAGAGAAGTACTCGAAAATCTAACGTATGTAGACGATAATGACGTCTTAAAAGTTGCAAAAAAAAGATTATCTTCACGAAGCAAACCATAAAATAGTTGCACTATTGCTGTTCATTATCTTTCATTATCCCTAGTAACGCCATTGCAGAGTCAAATATGAGCGATAACAATATAAAGAGCAATAACATGATAGTTGAAATTAACATAAAAGAAGCGACATAATTAAAGGTCTCAAAGAGTGAAGATCAAGTATCCGGTTTTTACGAATAATCTACTTTCTATGTGAAACCCAAAAAAGTTCGTACAAGGAAAACTAAAAAGTGTGTAATAACTTGTCTAGCTTTGGCATTAAAACTTGTCAATTATTCATCACCAATATAGACTAATGCGTTTTGGAACGCCAAACCGCAGTGACAAATAGCAAATATGTAGCTGTCATATCGGCATATAATAACAGTTTTCTACCAAATGCTGTCCTACATTCAGAGATCTTACATCCTTACATCTAAAGTAAAACCTAGACATTTACTTCGAGTTATACTTTTTTTTTATTTATCTATTTTTTCTCTTGCGGACATTTAACACCTGAATTCCGCCTAACGCCAGGACTGATCCTGCCAGGGAAGGGAGCTTTGTCTAGTGCCAATAGGCCGGACCAGTAGGAAGGTTACAGCAGCTGGCCCGCAGAGTGATTGGGTCACAGGAAATAGCGCAACCTTCTCTTTTGCCCGGGAAAGGCGGTTCAATCTACCTTCGAAGGGCTAGTACATGAGCGCGAAGGAGGCAGATAATAGCACCATTAAGTGGTCCAAATGCATCTTGAAATCTAATCCTTAATAGAGGAAAACAACAATTATCAGTAAAAATGGGTATGTTATAACCATAATTCCTAATGGTGAATAAAATCAGGACCAATAAAGAAAAGCTAATTTGATTTTTATTGTTAATGAAATTTCATAATCGTCATGAATGCATAAACAGACACACCTAGCAACTGTATAATCTGCGCCTAAAAAGGGCGTATACACAAAACTAAACGATGCGCAATAAAAGTTCAACAGTCAGTAATGAAACCGAGATATGCAGCAACAGAGTATCATATGCATGGAGGATCCTTTCTGTTTTTCTGAAAATATGCTCTGAAAAAGCTCCAAACAGCACAGTAGCCTATTTGTGAAGCTCAAAAAAGGCTTCTATTTCCCTCGCTATCTTCAGATTGTGCAGTGATATTCTTTGAGGAAGGAAACGTAGAGGGGATAAGGTGGATAACTGTTATTTCTTTTCAATATGCTAGATTTTGCTTACCACCTTACTGATTTTTTCTAATAATAAACTTTTTACTAACATGTCTCATCTATTTCTTCTATTTAGTTAACGTTCCAAAGACCAGAAAGACCTACTGTAAGGGTAAGACCTGTCGTAAGCACACTCAACACAAGGTTACTCAATACAAAGCTGGTAAGGCTTCCTTGTTCGCTCAAGGTAAGAGACGTTATGACCGTAAACAATCTGGTTTCGGTGGTCAAACCAAGCCTGTTTTCCACAAGAAAGCTAAGACTACCAAGAAGGTTGTTTTGAGATTGGAATGTGTCAAATGTAAGACCAGAGCCCAATTGACCTTGAAGAGATGCAAGCACTTCGAATTGGGTGGTGAAAAGAAGCAAAAGGGTCAAGCTTTGCAATTCTGAATCTCTTTATGGGTTTCGCTTTTGTATTTTCTTTGCTTTAAAATCTGATATAATTACATATTATTACAATATAAAACTTTACGATAATTCCTGCAACTAATGATGCGTTAGTACGGTTCGGGCACTCTAGGACGCGTGCCGGTCGGGTAACCATCATTCTTATTCGACGAAAATGATTAGTTTCCAGAGAAGCAGTTGCACTCCAGTTTGATCTGCAGTCCAGCGACTATTTTTAACATTCAAAGATCATTTTTCGTTTGAATAGTTGAGCAAGGTCATATAAATTTCTATATCACACGAATAAGGGTTCAGATATTGCTTTATTATCGGCGAACACTGATATTACCACATAGATATCGCTCTTTTTTTGAAACGTAAGCGTAAATTTCAGTATAGGTACACGTCTGCGCTGATCCTTCTGTAATCCTCTGCAGTTTTCGCAATGTATAATAGCAGCAGCAATCATCATGAGGGTGCACCTACTTCAGGACATGGCTATTATATGTCCCAACAACAAGACCAACAGCATCAACAACAACAATACGCCAACGAAATGAATCCGTATCAGCAAATTCCTAGACCGCCTGCTGCAGGATTTAGTAGCAACTACATGAAAGAGCAAGGCTCTCATCAATCGTTACAAGAGCATTTACAACGTGAGACAGGTAACCTTGGCAGCGGTTTTACAGACGTTCCAGCCCTGAATTATCCAGCCACACCACCACCGCATAATAATTACGCAGCTTCAAATCAGATGATCAATACCCCACCGCCGTCGATGGGTGGTCTTTATAGACATAATAATAATTCCCAGAGCATGGTTCAGAACGGTAATGGGAGTGGGAATGCACAATTACCCCAATTATCACCGGGCCAATATTCTATAGAGTCAGAGTACAATCAAAATTTAAATGGCAGTTCTTCTAGTAGTCCGTTCCACCAACCGCAAACGCTACGGAGCAATGGGTCATATTCAAGCGGGTTAAGGAGTGTGAAAAGCTTCCAGAGGTTACAACAAGAACAGGAAAATGTCCAAGTTCAGCAACAACTTTCCCAAGCACAGCAACAAAATTCCCGGCAACAACAGCAACAACTTCAATACCAGCAGCAGCAACAACAACAACAACAACAACATATGCAAATACAACAACAACAACAGCAGCAACAACAGCAGCAGCAATCACAATCTCCCGTTCAGAGCGGCTTTAATAATGGTACCATATCAAACTATATGTACTTTGAAAGACGACCAGATTTGTTGACTAAAGGAACGCAAGATAAAGCAGCAGCTGTAAAGTTGAAGATTGAGAACTTTTACCAATCCTCTGTTAAATACGCCATTGAAAGAAATGAAAGAAGAGTGGAGTTAGAAACAGAACTAACTTCTCATAATTGGTCAGAAGAAAGGAAATCTAGGCAATTGAGTTCTTTGGGTAAAAAAGAGTCACAATTTTTAAGGCTGCGTAGAACGAGATTATCGTTAGAAGATTTCCACACTGTGAAAGTCATTGGAAAAGGGGCATTTGGTGAAGTCAGACTGGTTCAGAAGAAAGACACCGGAAAAATATATGCAATGAAAACTTTATTAAAATCCGAAATGTACAAAAAGGACCAATTAGCACACGTCAAGGCTGAAAGGGATGTTCTGGCTGGAAGTGATTCTCCATGGGTGGTTTCGCTATATTACTCATTCCAAGATGCTCAATACTTATATTTAATCATGGAATTTTTGCCCGGTGGTGATTTGATGACCATGCTAATCAGGTGGCAACTATTTACAGAGGATGTTACTAGATTTTACATGGCTGAGTGTATTTTGGCCATCGAAACCATTCATAAATTAGGATTCATTCACAGAGATATTAAACCAGATAATATTTTGATCGATATTAGAGGTCATATAAAATTATCTGATTTCGGGTTGTCTACGGGGTTCCATAAAACTCACGACTCAAACTACTATAAAAAGCTTTTGCAACAAGATGAGGCAACTAATGGTATTTCCAAGCCAGGTACTTACAATGCAAATACAACCGATACTGCAAATAAAAGGCAAACAATGGTTGTGGATTCTATTAGTCTAACAATGTCAAACAGGCAACAAATTCAGACATGGAGAAAATCACGTCGTTTAATGGCATATTCTACCGTAGGTACACCAGATTATATTGCTCCTGAAATATTTTTATACCAAGGTTATGGGCAAGAGTGTGATTGGTGGTCACTTGGAGCAATTATGTACGAGTGTCTGATTGGTTGGCCTCCATTCTGTTCCGAAACTCCACAGGAAACGTACAGAAAAATCATGAATTTTGAGCAAACTCTACAATTTCCTGATGATATTCATATCTCTTATGAAGCCGAAGATCTAATACGTCGACTATTAACTCATGCAGACCAAAGACTTGGTAGACATGGTGGTGCAGATGAAATAAAAAGTCATCCATTTTTTCGCGGTGTTGATTGGAATACAATCAGACAAGTAGAAGCACCGTATATACCAAAGTTGAGCTCTATCACCGATACTAGGTTCTTCCCAACCGATGAGTTGGAGAATGTTCCAGATTCCCCAGCTATGGCACAAGCTGCCAAACAAAGGGAACAGATGACAAAGCAAGGTGGAAGTGCGCCAGTCAAGGAAGATTTACCTTTTATTGGCTACACTTACTCCAGATTTGACTATTTGACAAGAAAAAATGCGTTGTAGGGACGCGTTAAGGACATTCCTCTTTATTCAAGTATTTATCTATGGATGTAGAACGCACATTATGAATAAATAACTGCACTTTTTTCGGGAAAAAAATCACCAAAATAGACATCAGCTTTCTCATATGTCTCCATGAAGTATTTGAACGACCACCTTTCCGAAGACGATGTACCTAGTAACCTACAGGCTGCCCTTAATCCATACATCCACGCACAATAGCACAGACTCGGTGATGGCTGGTTTTTTTACCTTGAAAAACAAGAAAAATGGCTGATGTAGTTGAAAAAGGTAAAAGAGATGGCAGATCAGGGGACGATTTTGTAGAGGAAATATCTATATATATCGACCATATTGAAAAAAATATGAAATAACATAAACACGTGTAAGAATATATAATTTTTGTTATTAGCACGTCGTAAAAGAGAAAAGATCGTGCTTTCATCACGCGCTTCCTCTCGGCCTTTCGAACTATATATTATAAGATGATCCAGTCTTACAATACTGAATGGAACTCAGGGAAGACGATAACGGAGGTTCGACAACCGATCACTGTAAAACCTACACTTTCAAGTTCATTAATCGTCGCTTGAAAGATCGTCATAACCAAATATTGCTAGAAACAAAAGCGTTCGGGATAGGTCAAACCATGATGAACTAGTTCCACACGCATATCTTAAAGCGTGCTATTTTTTAAAAAGGGCAAATTTAGGAATGTCTGACGGAATCCCTAATCATCTTTGGCTTTTCCCTTCACTCCCTTCTTTTACCGACGATGGTTTGAAGGAAAGAGAAAAATGAGCAATAGGAAAATTCAGTAGTCGATTTCCATTTCAATTCCCGATTGGGTAATGTGGCGGCGAGGGCTAAACATTCGGTATCATTGATTCAATGTTCTCACAATGTTCAAATTCTCGGATCGGGTATCCCTAATTGGGATCTCTTTCCAGAGGAAGGGGCCTTGATGTGGGATTGAAGACACATGAGTTTTTTTCTCACCGTCGAAACTTTTGCTTACCCGTAAAACATCGGCCATTCGTTGGTTCATTATGTGACTTTTTTGTGACTTTTTTTTTTGCGAAGTTTTCTCGTCATCCGCGGAAGATCCGGCGGGCGAAAAAGTCTCTCACTTTTACCCAATCGGGGCATGTTATGTGGACATGTTATGTGTCCAAGAGACACATGAGCCCAAAAAGGGTACACTGTCTAAATAGTTTACCCTTTACGAATCGAAACTTCTCGAAGAAGGGGCCGAAAATTAGCGCAGAAGTTGACGAAAGTTTATACTTTTCCCAATGGAGAGGCTCAGGAGCTGAAAAGGGATATATTCGTACTCTATTGCATCTTCAAACTCCGAAGAATCTCAGTAGGGAGTGAAGCCGGCTTCTCGATGCTACAGTTCAACATCGATACTTTGAAGAAAGAAAGCGCCTATTATATCTCTTTTACCGTATTAGTAATAATTAGGAAAAAGGGAGAAAAAAGTACCTCACTAAAAAAACCATCATCTCTGAAATATAAAAAGCTTGATAGAGGGTGACATTTGCTAGAACTTCTGCTGTGTTCTCTTGGGTTATTGCTCTTATTGAATATCCCTTCTGTTTCTTTCTTGCTTGTAAAAAATCAGCTCAAAAAACATCTACTGGATTAATCGTCAGTTAAGTAATACAGTAATAGAAAATGAAGTTCCAAGTTGTTTTATCTGCCCTTTTGGCATGTTCATCTGCCGTCGTCGCAAGCCCAATCGAAAACTTATTCAAATACAGTACTGTTAAGGCATCTCACAGTAAGAATATCAACTCCACTTTGCCGGCCTGGAATGGGTCTAACTCTAGCAATGTTACCTACGCTAATGGAACAAACAGTACTACCAATACTACTACTGCCGAAAGCAGTCAATTACAAATCATTGTAACAGGTGGTCAAGTACCAATCACCAACAGTTCTTTGACCCACACAAACTACACCAGATTATTCAACAGTTCTTCTGCTTTGAACATTACCGAATTGTACAATGTTGCCCGTGTTGTTAACGAAACGATCCAAGATAAGTCATCCGCCGGTGCCGTTGTTGTTACCAACGCCAAGTCTTTGGAAGCTGTCTCCTTCTTCTTCTCTATCATTTTTGACACCGAAAAGCCTATTGTTGTCACTGAAGATTCCGCTTATGCCATTCCAGTCGCTAATAATAAGAACGCTACCAAACGTGGTGTCTTGTCCGTCACTTCTGACAAATTAGTGTACTCCGGTGTCTTCACTCCACCTACTGCTTGTTCTTACGGTGCTGGTTTGCCTGTTGCTATCGTTGATGACCAAGACGAAGTTAAATGGTTCTTCGATGCTTCTAAGCCAACTTTAATCTCTTCTGACTCGATTATCAGAAAGGAATACAGTAACTTCACTACTCCTTATGGTCTATTAGAAAACGGTGTTCCAATTGTTCCAATTGTCTATGACGGTGGTTACTCTTCCAGTTTGATTGACTCCTTGAGTTCTGCCGTTCAAGGTTTGGTTGTTGTTTCTTCTGGTTCTACCAACTCAACCTCATCTACTATTGAAAGCACTGAAATCCCAGTCGTATATGCTCAAGCTAACACTCCATTAAACTTTATTGACAACAAAGATGTTCCAAAGAACGCTGTGGGTGCTGGTTACCTATCCCCAATTAAGGCCCAAATCTTGTTGTCCATTGCTGCCGTTAATGGTGTCACCTCCAAGTCCGCTCTGGAAAGCATTTTCCCATGAACTGATAGATATTAAATCTAGCGAAGCATAGAGATTCTTTTTTTACCAGTCATCATAACCATTATTCTACAAAATTTCCACGCAACAGCTTTTATTTTCGTTCGTAATAGGAACCATACTTCCCATTAAAGCAGTATGATTGTTTTATACACCTTTTTATTGTTATTTAAGACATACCCCAAATAATTAATTAATTAATTGATGAAAGAATCATATAAATTCTTGGCCATACATATTTTTTTATTATCTTTTGCTACATTGACCATAAGTGACTATCTTCCCGGGGTGACACTCCACTGAAGTGGGAAAAAAAGAAAAGTTTTAAAACATTGCTCACCTCAAGTCTCGAAGGTCTAGCATTCACTACCTGTAAGTGTCAAGACCCCACTGTATACATGGATACAATAAAGAAACAATGTCCGTATAATTTGTATACATTTTACTACAGATAAGGGATCTCACCCCTTCTTTTGTGTCTAAGTGAAATCTTCTGATATATTTAGTGTTTTATAGCGTCCATGTTTTAAACTAGAACGGCAAAATAGTAGTCGTTGTAAACGCTTATTTTCGAGACATCAGGTAAAAAGGATAGTTAAATCTTACAATCAATGCATGTAGTGAGTGGCGTTTATCAATAGTTTTT
>OBMA010000453.1_pt1 | contig 24298 bp, 19 predicted proteins | sample 1539141 | NCBI WGS metagenome assembly OBMA01 (sample SAMEA3991484, study PRJEB22521) | metagenome | biome: anthropogenic terrestrial biome; feature: sewage plant; material: raw primary sludge | place: Sweden | collected 2012-09-26
CGCTCTTCCGATCTGTCCTGCAACAGTCTTATATACGTATCCTGAGATGAGTCCTTCGACCGCAAGCTTCTGCAATGCCGCAGCCGGTATTTTCACTCCCTGCTGAGCGTATGTGATAAGCTGTCCCTGATCGATACTTTTATACAGAAGCATCTGTTCCAGTTGCTCATACATATTATCAGAATCATTCCACTGATTCACGAGTGCCGGCTTCACAAGCTCTGCGATTGAAACGGTCTGTGTATATTTCGACGGATATGCAGGCGATGCCTGCGCCGTCAGTGGCGTAAATATGAGTTCTGATACTGCTGCCAATATCAGGCATGCACATGCTGACACCTTGAATATACGCGAAGTCCTTCTGCCCGATAATCCATGTCTAAATCTTTCTTTATCGCATATTTCCTTATCACGTCTTTTTTTATTATCTATAATTTTGTCTGTTATTCTCTGTACTGCATTCTTCATAATCAGTATTTACCTTTCTCCCATTACTCATCATTCTATCATTCTACGCTCTTTGCTCTTTGCTCTAGTCTTTGTTCTATTCTTCGTTCCGGCTTTTTGTGGTTCCTATTTTCTGTTTTACGCTTTGTATCACTCGCTTCGGCGTGCATCTATCGGATTGAGTTCACTCGCTTCGGAGTGCATCTATCGGATTGAGTTCGCTTGCTTTCTTCGCCGGCATCCACCCAAAAACGATTCCGACTGCCGTAGAAAAACCGACTCCAATGAATATTGCCATATATGAAATAGCAAATGGAATCTTCATCAGCTTCGAAGCCGCAAACGCGATCAGAAGTCCTGTCGCAATTCCTATCAGTCCGCCGAATATAGAAAGTGTTATTGATTCTAAAAGAAACTGTGCCTGTATTCTGGCAGGCTCGGCTCCCAGCGACTTTCTAAGTCCGATCTCCTTTGTTCTCTCTGAAACAGAGACAAGCATCATGTTCATAATGCCGATTCCTCCGACAATCAGCGATATGGAAGCTATTCCGCCAAGCATCATGCTAAGTTCTCTCTGCGTTGATGCCATCATATCCTGCAGGCTTCCCATGCTATATATATCATAACTGTTCTTTGCGTTATTATATATCTTGTCAAGTGCAGCCCGAAGGCTTATCTCCACCGTATCTGCCCCTGCGTTATCGTCATAATACACACTAAGTTCAGTCACTTTTGAGGAATTTGTCATTTTCAGAACATTCTTATATGGCACGATCACACTGCCGACGCTTCCGTATGAATCCATCATCGAGTATGATAGCGCATCACTTGATTTTACGATACCAATCAGCATATATTCATATCCACCCAGAAGAAATTTTGTGCCGATCTTTCCATTTCCCTTAAGAACCTTCTGCACAAATGTCTTGTCAGCTACTGCGACCCTCGTCTCACCATCCGACTCATTTTCTCCAAATGTACGCCCCTTCTGAATAAGTCCGGAATTATTCCGGAAATAATAGACGTCCTTACCCTGCACCGAGACGCCGCTGACTACGCTGTTATCGTATACTGCTTTCGCAGTTGTCGAATTAGAAACTGACACAGCGCTCACTCCGTCGATCTTTCTCAGTGTATCAATGTTGTCCTGACTCAGACCGCTTTGTAATGAAGTTCCTTGCGCACTTACAGATATCGTTCCTGCGCCAAGATCTTCAAACCCGCTCATTACAGAACCGGTAACTCCCTTTACGATCGTTACGAGTGCGATAACAGACGCAACACCTATCATTATTCCGAGCATAGTCAAAAATGATCTGAGCTTATTTGATCTGATATTTTCGAGTGCCATACTGACGCTCTGTCCTATTATAGAAAATGTCTCACGCATCCGCGAGTTCTCCTTCAGTAAGTATTCCGTCAAGGATCCGCACGATCCGTCCTGCATGCTTTGCGATCTTCGTATCGTGTGTGATCATCACGATCGTATTTCCATTTTTATTCAGTGTCTGAAACAGATCCATGACCTGCGAACCTGTTTTCTGATCAAGTGCTCCCGTAGGTTCATCAGCAAGGATTATCGAAGGATTGTTTATCACAGCACGTGCGATAGCTACTCTCTGCTGCTGTCCACCGGAAAGCTGTGACGGCAGATTATCCATCTTATCAGACAGTCCGACCATCTCAAGCATCTCGGCTGCTCTCTCCATCCTTTTAGTCTTTGATACGTTCGCATATATAAGAGGCAGCGCAACATTCTGAAGCGCGGTCTGTTTCTGCATAAGGTGAAACGCCTGAAATATAAATCCGATCTCGGCGCTGCGTATATGTGCCAGACTCGTTTCATTTTCATTTGCTATAAGCTTGCTATGAAGCCTGTATTCTCCGGATGTCGGTACATCAAGGCATCCCATGATATTCATCAGTGTAGATTTCCCGGAACCCGACGGTCCAAGTATTGCAAGAAATTCCCCTTTCTGCACCGTAAGATCTACATTTTTGAGTACATGAAGAACACTACCGCCCATATCATAATCTTTGCATATACTGTTCATCGTCAGAATATCTTCTGCCATATATATATCACTTTCATCTGCGTCAAGTATTTTCAAAATTCTTTCTGATGCTTCTGCTTCCACTCACAAAAATCTACTTTCCGGAATCTATTACTTACTCTGCTGATGCTGCACCCGCATCTCCGGTATTATCTGTGCCACTGTCTGAAGTGCCATCAGCTTCAGTACCTGCTGCACTTTCTCCCTCAACTACAACTGCACCTTCTCCGTCAGAATCTCCACCATCCATGTATGTGCTTTCTGATGTTCCACCGCCAGCCGACATCGGATCATAATAGAATACATCTCCGGCTTTCAGACCTTTTTGAATCTCTGTATACTGCCCATCAGTCGCGCCGCACACTATATCCTGTTTCTGATACTCTTTCTTTCCATCTTTCTTCAGATATACATATGACGACCCATCATCATCCGTCATGATCGATCCGTTGTCTACAGTAACAACATCTTTTTCATCTATCACATTAAGTCTGACTTCCGCTGATAATCCTGCTCTTATATCATTGTCAGCTTTAAACTCAACCTCTGCATTAAAATATGAAACGCCACCGGACGACGCAGCCTCACGATCAATATGCTTTACAGATCCCTTGTATTCCTTTTTTATAGCAGGCACTGATACTGTTACTGCGTCACCTTCCTTAATACTGGTAACATCATATTCCCCGACCTTTATATTGACTTTCATCGAACTATAATCTGTTATCTTTGCGAGACTCGTTGTCGCGGAAACGGCCGTTATATCACCAACTTTGGCATTAAGTTTCGTGATCTGACCATCTATTGGTGCAGTCACAATATAATTCGTATCACGTTGTTTTTTCAGATCCTCAAGCTGCATGACGCTGAGCGAATCGTCTGCGCCAAGCTGCGCCTGTTCTATCTGAAGCTTATACCCTTCGATCTGCTGTTCCTGTCCACGTATCGCAATATTGTAACTGTCAATTGCTGAAAAATATGAATTTTGTGCAGTTATCAGATTGTCAAATAGCTGCGTAAGTGTATTTTCCTCACTTATCTTTGCGATCTTATAATTTCTGACCGCATTATCATATGATGATTGTGCTGATTGAAGCGACATTTCAGATGTTGCTATTGACTGATTGTCAGCAAATGGATCGTAAGAAAATCCTTTACCCTCTGCAACAGTCTCCGCATGAGCCTTTGCATCTTTCACCTGCTGTGTTGAAAGCTGCGCTGATGCAAGACTTCTTGACGCATTATCAACACCATCTATCGCTGTCATTATTGTTGATGAAAGCTGCTCGTTATTCAGACTTACTTCGTTATTATAGGCATTGACCGCTGTCAAAAGTGAGACATATGCTGAATCTATTCCATTCTGAGCAGACTGCCTTGTTGAATCAAGACCATCATTGATATTCTGCTGCAGATCATCATATGATTTTTTAGCCGACTTTATCGAAAGTGCATTCGTCTTAGACGTCTGTGACATCCCAATCTCTTTTTCCTTTATCTGCTCATCTATCGCACTTGTATCAAGCCTGGCTATGACATCACCAGTCTTGACCATATCTCCCTCTTTCACATCTACCTCAGATATCTTCACGCCAGAGACTGCCGACATCACACTTTGAGAATTTGACGCCGATACCGTTCCGGTAAATGAATGATATACATTAATATCTTTTTTCTCAGCAGTATCTTGCGTATATGCTGTCCGCTGCGCGCTCTTTTTTACTGAAAATAAAATGACTGCCAATGCGATTACCACGGCAGCCACTATAAGTATTACCAGTTTCTTTCTGCTTTTAGGTTGTTTCACCATTTCTATTCTCCAGGTTCTATATATTTTTGACACCCACATGATCTGATTATAAAACACAATTCTTAATATTCTATGTAGATTTCAATTTTTTTACAAATATAATATCTCCAGACGTCATGTTATTGTTTTCTATAATCTATTATCCCCAGAGTCCCTGCTGCCGCCGCAAAATATCTTTCTTCTATGTGCGGCCATTCTACCATATTCCCATCCGCCCTCTGAAGTCCGCATGCAAGTTTTACAAGCTTCGAAGCATTGTCTATTCCCGTAAGCAGTGTCTGGATATCCGCATTCACAAACCATGCCCCCATATCAGACAGACCTGATGATAGTATATCCCTGACGACTTTTCTATTGTCATATGGTATTCTAAGGAACTGTGGTCTCCACGATGTATTTCCGTTATCTGTAAAATCCTCGATGATCATGCACTGCGCATATCCCGCATCATTTATTGATATCCCGACACAACCCGCATTGTAATAATGCTTATTCTTATATGTCACTTCCCCCGGAAAATGAGTGTGCGCGCATATCATATAATCTGTATCTATCCGTTCGAGCCATCTTCCAACTTTATCGTCTTCAAGTTCAAGAAGTTCGCGCGTACTTTCGGGTGAGCCATGACAGCACGTGATCGCCGGCAGTCCCTCTTTCTCGTATCTAAATGTTATTGGCAGACTTTCAAAGAAATCAATGTCTTCATCTGTCAATTTCTCATAGGTAAATAAGAGATTCCCGCTTGCCGATCCGCTCAGCCACATCTTATCGGTATCTCCTGCCTCTATTGTCTTTCGCTGCGCGATCATGTAGTCTTCACGATTTCCCCGAAGCATCTGACATCTGTGTGACGAGATAAACTCATATAGAAAATCCATTGTCTCTCTTGTGTACGGCGTGTCAGAAACGTAATCACCCAAAAAAAGGTACTCATCGCACCTTTCATTTTCCAGATAATCAGTACACGCTCTTAAGGCTGTAACATTACTGTGTATGTCTGAAATAATACCTATCTTCATCTGTTCATCCTTATGCCTTATATCTTGATATGTAATCAGAAGTAACTATTGTTATGATGTTACGAATTGCTCTGCTTCCTTTTGAATCCCTCGTAATTCTATCATAACATTAACACACGCTGTTATTATCCTTTTGATTTAAGATAGCATAAGCGCTGCTGAATTAAGTCATGATCAAAACTCATCTTTATTTATTCTGGTCAAATGAAATTGATATGCATGATATTCTCCCGGTTCAACAGGAACAGGCATACCTACTATCCTAAGAACCGCTTCTGAATATTGCTTTCCATTTTCCTCACATTCATAAACAGAATCCCGCTTAAGTCCTTTGCACCTTGCGTAATGTACTATCGGATTCCCATGAGTATTAGTCGTTACCGCCGAAAGAACCGCCTGTGAACAATCTTCCGAAACGATATCCCAGACCATGTATTCAGGATAATCGTTTATATCTGTTACTCTGTAATAATCTCCATTATGTATTACATCCCAGTCTTTCTTAAACGAATCTATCTGAGACTTGATACTCTTTTTCTCATCATCACTGAGCCTCGTCAGATCAAGTTCATACCCAAAATTTGATGGGAATGCAACAATCGCTCTTGTATCAATATCTGTTTCACGCCCGGTTTGATGATTGGGGACTGCTGAGACATGAGAACTTATCACAGATACCGGATATCCAAAGCTTGCCCCGTATTGTATTGAAAGTCTCTCTATCGCATCTGTATTATCGCTTGTCCATACCTGTGGCGTATAATACATCATACCGGCATCGAACCTTCCACCCCCACTAGAACATCCTTCTACCAAAATGTCTGGATACCTTTCATTTATCCTTTCAAAGAAATCATATACCCCCAGCATATATCTGTAACAGAGCGTTCCAAAATTCTGCGTTGAAGAAGTTTTTGAATAAACATCACATAAACTTCTGTTCATATCAACTTTGATATATGAGATATCTGCTGAATCAATTACTTTGGCTATACTTTCAAACACCGCATCACGTACTTCTTTTCTTGAAAAATCAAGTACAAGCTGATTTCTTCCAAGAACCGGATGTCTTCCAGGTATCGTAAGAGCCCAGTCAGGATGACTGCGGTAAAGGTCAGAATCTTCATTAACCATCTCCGGTTCGATCCATATTCCGAATTTCAATCCTTTTGCGGTAATACGTTTTACCACACTGTCGAGAGTCCCGCCTAGCTTTTTTTCATTTACCACCCAGTCGCCCAGTCCTCTGTCATCAGGTCCTCTGTTACCAAACCAGCCATCATCCAGGACAAACATTTCAATACCGAGTTCCGACGCTGCCTCTGCGATCTCGACCAGCTTGTCTCCGGTAAAATCAAAATATGTCGCCTCCCAATTATTTACAAGTATAGGACGGCGCTTCATTTTGTATTTTCCACGACAAACATTATTGCGTATAAATTTATGATATCTGCGAGACAGCGTTCCGAATCCTTCTTCAGAAAAGCTCAGGATCACTTCCGGAGTGAAAAACGTCTCTCCGCATTCAATCGGATATGAAAGCATCTCATCAGATATTCCTGCCTGAATCCTTGTCTGTGAATACTGGTCTGCTTCTGCCTCTATCTCAAAGTTTCCGCTGTACATGAGAGAGATTCCATAGCATATGCCGGCATCCTCACTGCATCCATGATCAGCCAGTATCGCAAATGTATTGTGCTGGTGTCCTGAAACACCTCTCCTGCTGCCTATCCTTATTCCTTCATGTGATACTGCGGTTCTTTCAAAATGCATCTCACTGAAATGTCTACCCCAGAAATGTATCAGGTCAAATTGCCCTGTCAGAAAATCCATAGAGAAACTTGAAGCTTTATTCAGAACGATCTCCGAATCACTTATATTCCTGATCTTGGCTGCTCTCGTAATAATATCTTCTTCATAAAAAATACCGTAATATAAAGTTACTTCAACACCTGCATTCTTATCACAAAGAACGATGCTGAGTGTAGATGCATTATCTGAATATGATGCCGGAAGTCCGGGTAATGCATATTTCCCTTTATAAAAAGAATGAGAAACATAACGCATGTCGCAGCCGGCGCACCCGCTTGGATCACTTATCCTGAAAGGTGTATTCCTGTAGTCGCCGTCCCCCTGACATGAATACTCCATCGGAAGAACATCAGGTGAGATCATTGGATCATTGCTATGATCGTATGGTACTCCATTACCACCGCGAAAATATAATGCGAGCGTATTTTCCGCACCTTCTTCTATCCTGGGACCATAATATAGATGCAGAAGCAGACCTTTATCTTCCACTCCGATATGATAACTCGTATGTAAAGTATCTATTTTTATTATTTTCATATTCAGCACCTAATCCTACTTGATCGAGCTGTCGATCATACCCTGAATAAAATACTTCTGCAGAAACAGGAAAGCTATGATCACCGGAAGTATCGCCAGCATCGCTGCCGCTGCTGCCGAATGAAGATCCGAATAAGTCTGTGAAAAGAAAGATGAGATCGAAAGCGTGACTGTATTCATACGTTGTGCCTGAAGGATATACCTTGAAAACTGGTAGTCGTTCCAACAGTTTATACCTGACAGTATGACCACAGATGCTGTGACAGGCTTAAGCTGAGGCATGATTATCAAAAAGAATGTACGTATAGGTCCTGCTCCATCGATTGCCGCCGCTTCATCAAGAGCGATAGGTATCGCCTTAATAAAATTCATATACAGAAATATCCCTTGTGGCAACTGATATGTAAGCATTACCAGTATAATAGCCCAATACATATTCACACCGCCCATAGATACTATCACAGAATAAAGTGAAACTAATATACTAAGAGGCGGAACCATCATTATCCCCAATACAAATGCAAGAAAGAACTTGCTAAGACGCGATCTGTTTCTTGCTAACGGATACGCTGAAAGCGCAGACACTATCACTACCAGTACAACAACGCATACCGTGATCACAGCAGTCCTGCCAAGAGCTCCTAATATACCGGCTTTTGAGATCGCCGTCCTGAAATTATCAAGCGTAGGCTCATGCGGAAATATCCAGTATGATGACAGATCTGATGTCTTCTTGAACGATATTGTCGTAAGTATATACATCGGTGATACATAGATCAGTATGATCGCGATTATCACCGGAAGACGCATAATGAATTGTGCGGCAGAATTTTTCTTCACATCTCCACCTGCTTTCTCTGCAACATCCTGACTACGAAGTAACTTATTATCATGATAAATAAGAAAAAGATAAGCCCCACAGCGGACGCATATCCGGCGCTTTCACTTCCAAAATACAGTTTATTTATCAAAGTAGACACTGAATGCGAATCATAGCCGGGACCGCCGGATGTCAATGCTGATATAACATCAAAGAGTTTGAACCCACCTATAAGATTTATAGTGACAGCAGATGTTATCGCCGGAGTCAGCAGCGGCAGTGTAACATATCTAAAGTTCTCGAAACCATTTGAGCCGTCGATTGCCGCCGCTTCATAATACATCTTCGGAATGTTCTGTAGTCCTGCCAGATATATGACCATTGAGATCCCTATGAACTGAAACGAATTGATAAGCATCAGTATTATCACTGCACGATTTCCATCCATCAGCCAGTCAACAGAAGTTCCGCCAAAAAATATTATTATGTCATTTATCGCACCATGATCATAAGCAAAAAAGAAATACATGATATAACCCATTATCAGTGGTGCTATCATTACTGGAAGATATATGATCGTTCGTAGTATATTCTTTCCCTTAAATTCCGTGTTCAGAAATACTGCCAAAAGGATTCCAAACACATTCTGTATCAGTGTTGAACCAAAGCCATATATGAGAGTGTTTCTAAACGCAACAAGAACGTTTTTGTCAGTGAACATTCTCTTATAATTCATAAGACCGATGTTCTTCATATGTGGTGAATAACCGTTCCAGTTGGTAAATGAAAGTCTTACACCGTTAAGAAATGGATAGACTACAAATATCGCAAAAAGAACCATCGCCGGTATAAAGAAAACATTCATCATCAAATTACGTTTTCGCATGCTGTCCTCCAAAAAAAATGACCCACAGATATAAGTCTGCAGGTCATCTTTTATTTTTTACTGACCGAATTTCTCACTGAATGTTGCAGCGACCTGATCCGCACCATCATCGATCGCGCCTGCCTTCTGCGCCAGAACGTCCTGTCCTGTAGAACAGATCACATCCCAAAGACCACTCGGACAATATTCACGATCAAAATAAGGGAACGTTTCTACATCCGCGTATTTATCAAGATATTCCTGTGCCATTCCTATATCAGCTGTTACAGTAGTAAGCGCCGGTTTGTTGCCTGTCGCTTTTGCGATTGTTGAAGCCACTTCCGGACGTGACAGATATTCGAGCAGTTCGACAGCTGCGTCTTTGTGTTTCGTATCTTTCCATATACCGAAAGCAACATTTTCACCTGCTATCAGAGAAGGCTCATCATCTTTTGAGCATGACGGGATTGGCATCATGCCAAGCTTAACGTCTTTATTAATTCCCTGTGCGATTGACATCGCAACATTTCCATAGAACAGGAACGCCGTATCGCCATTTGCTGCTGAAGTAACGTCTGCTGTATATTCGCCACTGACACAGTCCTTGTTCAGATACCCTTTAGTTACCCATGAATCCAGCATTGCTGATATCTTCTTCCATATCTCTTTATCAAAAGTACCACTCTTAAGTTCTTCTGCCTTGCTGTTGGCATCATCTGTGATATAGAAGCTAGGAGCAACTCTATCGTAAAACCATCCTACGGTAAATGAATTTGCACCGCCCATGTGAATAGGATTTTTCCCGATCGCCAGAACTTTATCACATGCAGCTTCAAAATCGTCCCATGTCTTTATCTGGTCAACATCTATACCCGCTTCTTTTACAACATCAACGTTATAGACAAGACCGCTTATATCCATGTCCATCGGAAGTACATATATATTTCCATCTTCATCAGATACTATCGGTTTGATCTGCTTATCAATATTTGCTGCAAAATCAAGATCGTTGACCGGCATCAGAAAATCGCTGTAACGCTTTACTGACCAGCCATGAGTATCAAATACATCCGGCATATCATTGGCTGCCATCTTTGTCTTCATCAGCTCCTCATATGTATCGCCAGGTGCTGAAAATTCCACTTTATATCCGCTCTCTTTTGAAAATCCTTCACAGGCAGTCTTCATTGCATCTACCTGTGGTCCCGCGCCGCTCGCCCATACGGTAAGAGTGACATCTTTCCCTGAATCTGCTGACTTTGTGTCACCTGCAGCCTGCGTCGTATTACTAGCTGCTACGGATGACGCCTCACTGCCTTCATCCTTTGATGGAGTCGGTGATGCACTGTTACCGCAAGCCGTCAGCGAAATCATCATTGCGCCCGCAAGAATAACTGCTAACAATCTCTTCTTCATGATAATCCTCCCATTTGAAATACATAATCACAATAGAACATTCTCTGGATTCTTCTTACCCTTTGCGATCTCAAGCTTGTCCGGTTCTAGGCGGAACTGTCTGGGATTCTGTCCAAAATATCTCTTGAACTGACGTGAAAAAGCAAGTGCATCACTATAGCCTACCTCACCCGCTATCTGTCCAATTGGATAGTTTGTCTTCTTAAGTAATGATCTCGCTTTTTCCATTCTCAGCTTCATCAGATAATCTGACGGAGAAGAACCCGTCATCTTACGAAATGAATTAGACAGATAGCTCCTATTGATATCCATCTCATCAGCGATCTCACTGATTCTTATCTTGTCTGCGTAATGTTCTGCGAGATACGCCATCAGCTGCTTAACATGATTTGATGCAGGTTCATTCTCAACCTTTTCGATTCCCGGTACATTACCTGAATACTGTTCAAGCAGTTCAGCTAAAAACATCTGAAGATATGCGCAGCGTCTCAGGCTATTGCTATAGGAAAGATCGGGTGATTTCATCATCTCCGTCACGTATCCCTGAAGCTTTGTAGCATCGATATTATGTATAACCTGATTATTATTATCGAATCCTGCATTCACCACACATTCTTTTGCACGCATACCTTGGAATCCTATCCAGATATAAGTCCATGGATCATAGTGGTCAGCTTCATACCACGCCTCTTCGTGAGGGCGCAGTACAAACGCATCGCCGGCATGCATTTCCCATAGTCCGTCCTCATTTTCAAGTTTGCCTCGTCCTTTAACGATGACATGGATCACATAGGCCTGTCTCTTGTTTGGTCCGAAACGATGTCCCGGAGCACAATCTTCATACCCACAGTACATCAACCTTAGATCCATATTATCGTTGTCCAGATTCCCCAGACATTTATAGCCATCCGTTTCGTAAAGTCCTGATTGCAGCTTCACATTTCCACCTCATCTCCAACTGACTGCTATATGATAATTATATTTCATATATATTATTTTGAAATAATACTACGTATCCATTATATGGAATTTTGTTACTTATCGCACAACAATTATCATGTTTTTGGCTTTTATTGTTGTCTGTAATATGGAAATTTGTGTTCACAGTAACTATTTGCCATGTTATTCCAGGCTTCTGAAAAAAAGTGAAACAATTTGCAGCATCATGATGCAGGAACAAAAAATCCTACCAGATAAAAATCTGATAGGATCCTATAGATACTTTTCAATCAAATTGGGATTTCGTGGATTCTCGACAACTATTTCTGCGCTGATTCAATATTCCGCTTTTTCATCAGATAACTGATAAGTCTCTCGAAATTGGTCTTGATGAAAGCTCCAATCGGTACTGCGAGAAGCATGCCGCCGATTCCTCCGATAGCACTTCCGATGATAAGTGATGCTATGACGAGCATCGGATGGATACTGATGCTCTTACTAAGAAGTTTTGGATTGACAATATTCCCATCTACTGCCTGTACAATAAGTATGACTATAACTCCGATGACAAGTTTCTTGAGATCACCATCAATAAGACACGCGATTATCGTTGATATATATGCGACAAATGCTCCAACATACGGTATCAGATTACCGATACCGGTCAGCACGCCTATGATTATCGCGAACTTCACATGAACTATCGAAAGCGATATGCTTACAGCGACCATCATGAACAGTGCATCTGCGAGCTGTCCTCTTATATAACCGGAAAATGAAGTATCAAGATCTCCTATAACAATATGAAAGCATTTATAAAATTTCTTACTTGAGATAGCCTTCAGTACTCTGTCCCAATATGTCATAAGATTCTTTCCATCAAGCAGAAAATACACTCCAAATATCAACGAAAAGAGGAATGTAGTAAAGAATCCCGTAACATTGCTGATCCCACCCTGTATATTCTTTCCTATGTTCAGGAAATAATCCGCTATTGATTTTCCGATATTCTGAACAGCTGTATTTATCTGTTCTGACGATATACTAAGATTGGCTAATGCCGACACGAGCGAATCATAGAAACTGTTGAGCGTGGATACCGTCAATTTAGTAAATTCATTGATTGAATCTGAATCTACCATCTGGAAACTGCTCGTGAAAGTTGAAAGTGTCAGTGACATAAGGACTGATATCGCAGCAACAGTGATAACAAAAGTAAGTGCCACTGCAAGCCCATGAGGACGCTTGTTCTTTCTCTTAAAATGCTTGAGTTCCGACAGCTTCTTTTCAATGAACTCAGTAACCGGAAAAAGCACATAGCAGATGCCGAATCCATATGCGAGCGGCTTCAGCAATACGCCAAGCCACGAAATGCCAATTCCTATACCACTAATTATGCCGCCAAAATTATCAAAGAGTCTTATCAGAAAATAGATGAGTAGAACCGTGATCACGCAATACATCGAGATCTGCGTATATTTATGATTCACATTTGACTTAAACTTATTTTCAAGCTTTACTGCTTCATTCTCCGGTTTATTCTGTTCTGAAACTGTACTTTTATTATCTTCCATTGGTTACCACCTGTCGCTCACAATGATTTTATTAAAGTATCATAACATAATAACGACCTTATAACACTTGCATCATATTATATTATCTATGAAATTGTCTTGACTTCAAGTATACTTTAACTGGTAAGCTTTTCTCAACCACAAATCAAATAAGAAAAGAGGGTTATTATGTATAATGCATCTGAAGATCGTTATGATAATATGAAATATTTCCGTTGTGGAAAAAGCGGGCTGCTGCTTCCCGGAGTATCGCTTGGCTTGTGGCACAACTTTGGTGATACTGCTACGATCAGCAATATGAAAGACTTGCTGTTCACTGCATTTGACAACGGCATCACGCACTTTGATCTTGCAAATAATTATGGGCCGGAACCCGGAAGCGCGGAGGAGAATTTCGGAAAGATATTCCGTGAAGATCTGAAGCCTTACCGTGATGAACTCATCATTAGTACAAAGGCCGGATATGAAATGTGGAAAGGTCCTTATGGCGACCATGGCAGCCGCAAATACCTGCTGGCAAGTCTCGATCAAAGCCTTCAGAGAATGGGACTGGATTACGTCGATATCTTCTATCATCACAGAATGGATCCAGACACGCCGCTCGAAGAAACAATGGGCGCACTCGCGCAGGCTGTTACAAGCGGCAAAGCTCTCTATGTCGGTCTTTCAAATTATGATGGTCCGACACTCAAAAAGGCTTCTGCTATCCTTGATGATATGCATGTTCCATTTATCATAAATCAGAATCGTTATAACATATTTGACCGGGCTGTGGAAAAAAATGGTCTCAAAGAAACTGCCGCCGCTCTTGGAAAAGGCATCATATGTTTCTCACCGCTTTCACAGGGAATGCTCTCTGACAGATACCTGAATGGTATTCCCGCTGACAGCAGGGTTCGTACTGATGGGCGTTTTCTTAAAGAATCGAATATCACTGATGAGAAACTAAAACAGATAAAGAAGCTTAATGAGATTGCAAAGAAGCGCGGACAGACGCTCGCTGAAATGGCTCTCGCATGGATACTTCGAGACGGTATCATCACAACTGTTCTCATCGGTGCATCCAAGTCATCACAGATTCTTGATAACATCAAAGCACTCAAAAACATCTCATTTTCCGATGAAGAACTTAGGGAAATAGATGAAGCGTCAGCTGCAATATGAGATAATACATAATCCTATTAATTATCACATATTCCCGGCTGCCAGGTCTTTCCACACTCCGAGCATTTCTCTAAGCATGTTATTTGGCAGATATCTTATATCAGAACCTGATGGCAATCCATATACGTTAAGCGTCAGGTTCTGTTTTTCTGCAGTTTTTGCTGCGATATGTACTGCCCTGAACACATGAAAATTATTCGTGACTATCCCGACCGATGAATCATCGGAAACAGACTTATAACTGTTCGATATATTCTGAGCAGTATTTTTCGATCTGTCTTCTTCTATAAGTCTCTCGCCCGAAATACCTTTATCCACAAGATATTTCTTCATCGCTTCAGCTTCCGTTACAGGTTCGTTTGCTCCCTGTCCGCCAGATACTATGCAGACTGTGTCCGGATTCTCCGCAAGATATTCATACGCTTCGTTCAGTCTGTACCTAAGAACAATGCTTGGACCGCTCTCTCTGACCTGAGCTCCAAGAACAATGATGTAGTCAAGTCCTTCCGGTACTTTTGAACTGAATCCGCTTATGATAAAGCCTTCAGTCACTGCACAGACAAGTATTATCACAAGCATAGCTATCCCAAGCACTGTTTTCAGCCATGTCGGCACACACTTCCATAATCCCTTCTGCGACATCACGGCTAAAACACCGAAAAAAGCAGCAATGACAAACCATATCAGGAAAAATCCCGTCCCACTTCGCGCCATAAAAGCTACAATTCCATATAAAAAACATGATAGACATAATATCCATAAAACCACTGCCAATTTATTATGCATATAGATCCGATATATCCTCGCTCTTTCCAATGTTTATGCATGTCATAATTATTGTCATTCTGCAATGTACCAGCAGAGCACATTTATACTCTTCCGGCATGATCAGCACGACATGCAATCACACACGAATGTCTTTTACTCTACATCACTTTATTCAAAGCACTTCTTGACTATCTCTATTACGACATCCTGCTGCTCCGGTGTCATCTTGTTATCACTCGGAAGACACATACCTCTGTCGAAGATGTCCATTCCGATGTCAAGCATTTTGCCATCACTTCCGAAGTCATCATGTTCAATGTACGCATTTGTGACCGCTCTGCCGCTTCCGAAACGTGTGATAAAACCATTGTTGCGATAGATTGGCTGCATGTGCATCGGCTTCCATATCGGACGCCCCTCGGCATTATACTTCATGATCGTTTCAAGAATCTCCGTCGGGCAACTCTTTCCGGGCTCGGTCTTATACATAGCCTTTCTCTCTCCGCGCACCTGAGCACACATTGCGTCCCTGTCTATGATCATGCATGAAAGCCAGAAATTAGGTTCTGAATTAACCTTATCATACGGATTCATCTTTACAGGAAGTCCGTTAAATCCGGCTTTATACCTCTCATATATTGCTTTCTTCTGCGCGATGTGCTCTTCCAGATAAGGTATCTGTCCTCTTACAACACCGGCGATAACATTGCTCATGCGATAGTTATAGCCAAGCTCCTCATGCTGATACCACGGCGCATTTTCACGTGCCTGCGTTGACCACTTTCTTACCTTTTCAGCCGCATCCAGATCATCTGTCAGGAGCATACCGCCTGCTGAACCTGTGATTATCTTATTTCCGTTAAATGAGATAGCTCTGTATCTGCCAAATGTTCCTGTCTGAACGCCTTTGTATGTTGCTCCAAGAGATTCAGCTGCATCCTCGACGAGAACAGCACCATGCTTATCGCAGACTGCCTTCAGTTCATCTATCTTCGCTGGTGTGCCGTAAAGATACGCTGCCACAACGACTTTGACTTCCGGATATATCTCGAATGCCTTTTCGAGCGCTATTGGATCCATGTTCCAGGTATCATATTCCGTATCGATAAAGACAGCCTCGCCACCCTCGTATTTTACAGGATTCACCGTCGCGTCGAATGTCAGGTCACTGCAGAATACCTTGTCTCCGGGTTTTACCCCTGCAAGCTTTACTGCAAGATGTACCGCCGCTGTACCACATGAGAGTGCAACCGCATATTTGCAGCCGATCTTCTCACATATCTCTTTCTCAACTGCATCAATATTTGCTCCGACTGTAGACATCCAGTTCGTATCAAATGCTTCTTTTATATACTGAAGCTCCGGTCCATGCATTGTAGGTGAACTCAGATACAACTTCTTTTCAAAAGGTTTTATATCCGCCATAATATTTTGTCTCCTTATCAAAACACAATTACCACGTTTGACACCTACATCATTATATCACGTAAGTGATGCTGCTGTGTCATTCCTTATTCTGTTGCGTAAAAAAGGAGCTGCCTGATATAAGGCAGCCCCTGTTCTTGCATACTTTCATAAGCCCTAATGACACTGGTTCAGTTCACCGGAACCGCATATGCTGCATAGATTCCTGCAAATCCTATATATCCGTTTGCATCAGCAAGAGCTGCTACATTAGTTCCTGCCGGAACGCTTATCTTGCATGTCGTGCCAATCGCAGTCTTGAATGTCACATTTACTGTTACATCAGGACGTGCAGCCCATATTGTAGTCACGCTCTTGTCAAAGCTGATCCACTTGTCTGTATTGATATCAACAACTGCGCCGGGTGCTGCACCCGCAATGGCTGCTGCTGATGTATGCTGAAATGCGGCATATGTACCTGCTGAAGAAGCTGTATTTCCAGAGACACGTACATCCACATTATCATGATAATCACAATCATTAAGATAGAACCAGAACGAAACTCCTGTAGAAGTCTCATCAGCACCAATATACAGAGCAACCTTATAATGTCCGTTAGAGCTCTCAAGTATTCTTGCGCAAGTACCAGAACTCTTTGCATTCGTTGTGTATATACCGCTTATCGCACGTGAATTTTTATCAGTGACAGTGATGATTTTCGACTGTCCTTTTCCTATAGTGAGAAGCGTTTCGCTAAAGTCAAGTTCATCTCCCTCAGCCGCCTGTGTCACTACTGCCGGTGCCAGAAACAACATGGTCACCGCCATGATCACCATAACAATCCTCTTTAAATAATTCATACTTAACCCCTTTCATTTCCCATATTCAAATGTAATCTAAAGTGCTTCAAACCTTATGTATAGATTATATCCTCTGTATGCGATAAAAGAAACCTCTTAATGAACGATTTCAAAAAGATTTAAGATATTTTCAGCATGTCACCATCAACCTGCATACGTGATTCCGTCAAATACATCATCCTGATCTTTCCCGTCTATCGTATCTTCATAATTTACTATATCTACCTTGACATCAAACTCTTTTCCATCTAGCGATCTGAATGTCACATATGTCTTCACATCTGTCTTATACGGGATGCATACTGTTCCCGCAGGTATGGTTTCCTGTTTCTTTTCATCTGATCCGTCCACATGCATCATTACACTGATATCACATTTTGTCTTAAGCGCGCTATAGTACGGAAGATTATCAAGCTCTGGAATCGTACCCGTCCCCTTTGACTCTCCCGTATGCCGTTCTGCCCAATCATAATCATCGTTTATGATTGTATATTCATCTTCGTCAGCTTCAGGTGTCCCATCGTTTCCTACATGATATGTGCGATATACATTATATGTTCCTAATATACCAACCCTCGTGGCCATAACAAATGAATCACTGTCCAATATATTAAAATCATATAATGCGCCGTCATCGCTATTTTTTATAAGCTGCGGCTCATCTGAATTCATATCGATCACATCAAGCTCATTCCAGTCATTATCTGAAATAGAATCCACATACAGGTATTTTCCACCATCAGGAGCTGTTACAAGATACATACTTTCTAAATAATATCCACTCAGTGTTATTTTGACCGGGCTTGTATCATCTTCTGCTTTTGCGATATTTAGTACAATGTTTCTATATTCATCATCATCGCCATTTTCATCCGCTGAAAGATATACACTCTTTTCATTTCCATCCACGTCTGTGTATGTGAATCCTTCATAAAGTGCGACATCCTGCGCCGGATATTTTAGTTCTGCACAATATTCTTTTTTTATAAGACCTGCGTCATATGGTATCGATATCTTTCTGGAACCCATTGCATATGGTCCGATATCATATGCATTAACGATAACGCTAAGCCCCGTCTCATCCAAGTACCAGTTTAAATGTGATTCTTCTGTACCATCTTCTGTATCACTGCCTGTATCATCTGTCTTACCTGAATTATCAAACCATTTTTTGATCGTATCCTGCCATCCATCAAAGAACGCTGAGGAATCTTCGCTTTCTTCAAGCTGTTTCATGACTTCCTCATATATTTTATCTTTATCATCCGTTACATCATCAAGGCAAAGCTGTCTGCCTGATAAAGTATCATATGCATATCCGGCATACAAAGTACTCGGATGTGCTCCTCCAAGATATGAATATTCGGTGCGTTCATAGCTGAACACCGAACTGTCAGCTCTCTTCAGTTTCACAGTATTATCGTATGTACACGTGAAGTTACGATCATCATCCTGAAACTCTTTTATATCTTCAAGAGACTCATTATATATCTGCTCTGAATCATCCCATAGCTTCTTATCGCACTTAGTGATTGTCTGTTGAAGCTTTTCATAACCATCGGACATGATCTGTATGCCATCAACTCTCACCTCAATATCACCATAATTCTTATCTTCATTCCAATGATTCCTATACTCTGATGGAAATGATACTATTATCAGTTTGTCGTCAGGTGTTGTCTTATCTTCCTCCGATGTACTTTCGCTGCCAGAGACTGAGCTGCTTTCTGCTGTTTCAGTAAAGCCGCTTGTTGATTCTTTTACATCCGCCGCAGATTTTGTTTCCACCTTAGATGATGCATCTGTCTTTGCAGCCTCATTTTCAGTTCCGCATCCTGTAACGCTGGCTGTCATCATCGCTGCCGACAATAATGCCGTTATCATTTTCATACCGATATCTCTTTTTCTCATCTTCTCTCCTCCACTTATTTTCCAGATCAGTTCTAATATCCTTATCATGTTTCTATATTGTATCATCTTTTCATGTTACATATAGTCGTAAATGATTTTCACGTATTCTCGCACTTCAACATCTGTGTAAAAAAAGACCGGATCTGCCAATTTAGCCAGATCCAGTCTTCTCTTGATGTTACATTATGATGCAAGTGTCAAAAGTCATTCTGCGTTCATGCTTGCATGAAAAGCAGAACGACCTTATGACACGCCTAAACATGAGGAAGTAGCGATTTGCGTAGCAAATCAGCGGATTCCGAGTGTTTACAGAATTGCGCAAGCTTCCGAAGGAAGCGAAGCAATTCGTAGCATCATTGCCACTTTTGACACCACATCACATTATGATATAGATGTCAAAAGTAGTATTCGTGTTATTATGCTTTATAATAATGTCCGAAGAGCAATTAGATCATTCGACATCCTGAAGGGCTGATGTTCCTTCTTCGCCGGTACGAACCTTTACTACGCGGCTTACATTATAAACAAATATCTTACCGTCTCCTATATGCCCCGTATAAAGAGCCGCCTTAGCAGATTCTATAACCTTGTCTACAGAGATCTTAGCAACGATCACTTCCACCTTTACCTTCGGAAGAAGCGTGGAATCAACCACCGCACCACGATACTTATCTGTAGAACCTTTTTGAACTCCGCAGCCCATAACCTGAGTCATTGTCATCCCTGTTACACCAAGCTCATTCAGCGCATTCTTAAGTGCGTCAAACTTGGCGAGCTTACATATGATCGTAACCTTATGAATACCGGAATCAAATTCTGCCGCAAGCGGTGCTTCCTTTTTAACCTGGACAGATGCCGCCTTTTGCGCGTCAGAAGCGCTTTCATAATCTTCCTCGCCAAGATCTGTGTTCTCGTTAACATTCACTGTCATATCTGTTACATCAGTGATCGCAAAACCTGAGTATGCCGATGCAAGACCATGCTCGTGAATATCAAGTCCATCAATCTCAACCTGTGCAGGAACGCGAAGTCCTACTGTCTTATCAATGATCTTGAAAACGATAAACATTATGACAAGAAGATAAGCTATTATGCTGACAGCTGCAAGAGCCTGTACTCCGAGCTGATGAAAACCGCCGCCATAAAATAGACCAACGCCGACTCCATCTTCACCTGTTGAGAAAAGACCTACTGCCAGAGTTCCCCAAAGACCATTTGCTCCATGTACTGATACGGCTCCGACAGGATCATCGATCTTTGCAATGTTATCGAAAAATTCTACTGAAAGAACAACAAGTAATCCTGCTATTGATCCAATGATAAAAGCACCGACCGGAGATACGCAGTCGCATCCGGCTGTGATTGCCACAAGACCTGCAAGAGCACCGTTCATAGTCATTGATACATCAGGCTTGCCATAACGAACCCATGTAAAGATCATTGTTACAACTGTTGCCATAGCCGCTGCAAGGTTGGTGTTCATAAATACAAGTGAAGCCGACTTTGCTGCCGCTGCATCTGCCATCGCTACTGTAGAACCTCCGTTAAATCCGAACCAGCAGAACCAGAGGACAAATACACCAAGTGCACAAGCGACCATATTGTGACCCGGGATAGCCTTTGCCTTGCCGTTTTTATCGTATTTGCCAATACGCGGTCCGAGCAGAAAAGCTCCCAGACATGCAATAACACCGCCAACCATATGTACACATGCGCTGCCTGCAAAATCATGAAATCCGAGCGTTGAAAGCCAGCCGCCACCCCATGCCCAATGTCCTGTTATAGGATAAACGAAAAGTGAGATACAAGCTGAATAGATACAATAAGCCTTGAAATTCGTACGTTCTGCCATCGAGCCAGAAACGATCGTTGCTGCCGTTGCGCAAAATACTGTCTGGAATATTACATAGCACCAAAGCGGCATTGTCTGCGGAACTACACTATTTGCCGACGTGTATGTTCCCCTGATAAGAAGATCCGGCAGTCCGATAACCCCGCCAAGTCCACCATTAAACATAAGACTGAATCCGATAATCCAGAAGCATGGCGTTCCAATACAGAAATCCATCATGTTCTTCATAAGGATATTCCCCGTATTTTTAGCTCTGGTAAGTCCTGCTTCACAAAGTGCGAAGCCTGCCTGCATGAAATAGACAAGTGCAGTTCAGATTAGTACCCATATTACTGTGGTTACCTCAATATTCATAGCTCTCTCCTCCTTACTACTTCCGTTATCTGAAAAAAGTTTCACGCCAGAATTATTTACAAAAAAAGTGCCGGAGGGAATTTTTCATTTCCATCCGGCGCCTTTGCCGTCAATAGATTCTGTGCATTGCATCATAAGCAGATATAAAAAAAAGGTACTTGGAGTCATCTCCAAGCACCTTCGCTTACGATATTTTAGATTGTATACCGGTATCCACAATGTGTCAATAACAAACTATCTATTGTTGTAATGCTACGAATTGCTTTGCATGACTTCTATACAATGTATTTTTTATAATATGCTGCGTCAGCTTTGCGGCAGTTGGCCTTAAGCCTCGTTCCCTCGTTTTCATACTCTTCTGATATAACGACCGCATGGCTGTTGAGATATGAAACTGCCCGTCCATCGGTATACGGAATAAGAAATGTGCACTCAGTATATGCGTCTTCAAGATTCTTCTCTATAAGATCTACAAGCTCATCCAGACCCGTTCCGTCAATAGCCGACATATATATCTTATCCTGTCCAACACGCGGAAGATTATCATTAAAACTACTGACCGTTTCGTTCCCAGTTCCCAGATCAGCTTTGTTATAAACATATATCATCGGTATCTCGCCTGCGCCCAGTTCCGCAAGCGTCTTCCTTGTAACTTCCATATGATCCGCAAAATTTTCGTCACTGTAATCAATCACCTGGATTAGCACATCCGCTTCCCTTGCTTCCTCAAGTGTTGACCTGAACGCTTCGATAAGATTGTGCGGCAGTTTATTGATAAATCCAACAGTATCCGAAAGAAGAAACGCGTGATGTCCCTGCGGCGATATCTTTCTTACCGTCGTATCCAGCGTTGCAAATAACATATCTTTAGTCTCTACCTTTTTATCTTCTATCTGATCATCCGGCAATGCATACTTTTCTATCATCGCATTCAATAATGTCGATTTTCCTGCATTCGTATATCCCACAAGCGCGACTCTTGGTATTCCTGATGAAGCACGTTTACTGCACTGTGCACTGCGTTCCCGTATCACATCATCAAGCTCATGTCTGTACTGCACAAGTCTCTGTTCAAGTACACGCCTGTCAAGTTCAAGTTTTTTCTCTCCGGTTCCCTTATTACTCGTAGCGCCGCTTCCGCCGCCTTGTCTGCTTAGTGCAGCATGCATTCCGACAAGTCTTGGAAGAAGATACTGAAGCCTTGCGACCTCCACCTGTAATTTTGCCTCACGCGATCTTGCCCGATCTGCAAATATCTCCAGAATCAGACTGCTCCTGTCAAGTATCGGCAGTTTGAGCGCGTCCTGAAGATTTCTTATCTGTGACGGCGAGAGCGAATTATCAAATATCACTATGTCTGCCCCTGTCTGCGCAACAAGTGCTGCCGTCTCGTCTACTTTTCCAGGTCCAATGTATGTGGCACTGTTCGGTTTATCAAGTGCCTGCTCAAGTATTCCGACTGTCTGCATGTCACATGCCGCCGCAAGTCCTTCAAGCTCATCCAGTGACTTATGACAGTCATCGCCGTTACCAAGATCGACACCTACAAGAATTGTTTTTTCCATTTTCTCTCCAATGATGATATGCTGTTTACTGTATTGTATCATTTATATATTAATAATTTTCTAAGAGGAGTTTCACATGATCTTTCTTTGCATCGGCCTTGTCTTTTTCACATTATTCGTGATCATGGTATCTGCAGACCCCAGGCGCTTTGTAAATGCAGTGCTTCTGCTATTTTCCATTGGCTTTCTATTCCTGGGTCTTGTAATCGCTTCATCGGCGATACCATTCCTTAACTATGTGATCATCATACTGACCCTATGTATACCGCTTGGACTGCTTTTCCTTATAGTGCTACTATTCCATAATAGCGTGATAATGATCAAAAAAGAAGGCAAACGCGTAAAGAATCTTCTTCCGGCCTTCTTTGGACTTTTTCTCGTTCTAAGCATCATATTTCCGTTTATGACCCTATCGGGAGTATTCGAAAAAACATATATAACACGTATGCTTGCATGGCTCGCTGTCATGCTCAGCTTTTATTTCTGGTTTTCCTTTTTCGCGCTTATCACATACTCACAAGTATACCTTATCCTGCCGAAAAAACTCGAACAAGATTATATCATTGTTCTGGGATGCGGTCTGCTTGACGGTCAGCGTGTCTCTCCGCTTTTACGCGGAAGGATTGATAAAGCTTTGGAAGTCTACGAAAAGACCGGGCACAGGAGCAAGATCGTCCTCTCCGGCGGAAAAGGCAGTAACGAACGCCTTTCGGAAGCCGCTGCTATGAGCAGTTATCTTGATGAAAAAGGCTATAAGGAAAATGAAGACTATATACTTGAGGATAAGTCACGCAACACATACGAGAACCTCAAGAACACACGTGATATGCTTGATACGCCTGATCACACCAAAAAGTTCCTTATAGTCACAAGCAATTTTCACGTGTTCCGTTCACTTCTGTATTCACGTAAATTAAAGATAAAAGCATCCGGAGTCGGATGCAATACTGCAAGATATTACTGGCCTACCGCATTTATCCGTGAATATATCGCTATACTGAAATATTATAAGAAAGCCATAATGGTCATCTTTATTCTCTGGCTCATATTTGCTGCAGTACAGCTTAACCAATACTGACCTGACCCGGTGATGATCTTATTGCAGTGATTTTCTTTTTTTGACTATT
>OBMA010000457.1_pt1 | contig 24223 bp, 22 predicted proteins | sample 1539141 | NCBI WGS metagenome assembly OBMA01 (sample SAMEA3991484, study PRJEB22521) | metagenome | biome: anthropogenic terrestrial biome; feature: sewage plant; material: raw primary sludge | place: Sweden | collected 2012-09-26
GCTATCATGGTGATGCCGGTTTCATCATTAAGAACAAAACCAAGCAGATGATGTTTGTTGACTTGTCAAAGTGTTTTATGGTCAATAATGGTCTGACCTACGACTATTTCCAGAACAGGGCTTCTTCCTCTTCATCATCCAGCACCAAATCTACATCCTCTTCTTCGAGTTTTTCTGTCTTTTCAACAACCACCCCAATGGTATCAAGTTTTGGATCTACATCCAAAAGGGCAGTAACAAACTCGTCGGCGGTCTCTTATGCGCAAAAGCCGATTGTGGTGGTGCCAGCAGGTGCATCCCGTTATGTGTCTGAGTTCAACATCAGCAACAATCTATTTCTTTCATGTAACTATGACCTGATTCCAGGCAACAATGCGTCAGGTGAGTTGCAATTGGGCGAGAGTGACAGCCCATTGACATTTACCAACTACATCACCTACAAAATAGGAGACAATGGCGAGGAGAAAACTGTTACAAACAGTTTTTACGTCAGCTCTATCCAAAACATTTCGAAGGGTCACGAAGAGACACGTACCGATGCTGTCAACTGTGCTGGGAAAAGATTGAGTGGAAATGTAATGAAAGACCAAGGTTCCAATAAATTCTACAATATGTATAAACATTCGGATATCGAATTGCTGGAACTGAACCAGACCAGAAAATAAATTATTTTTATTTTGTAACGCTTAACCAAAAGCCTCCGCAACAAATTGTTGTGGGGGCTTTTCTAATTATATTCGTTTTTTCTATTCTTTTACGCTCTAAAATTTCTCTCCTTTTATTACATTTGCCAAATTCCGTTATTTTTGCTACCTTTGCACTCAGTTCTTGTAAATTAATTAATGGAAACCACAAAAATCCTTTACATCGCGCAGGAAATCACCCCGTATGTAGCAGAAAGTGAAATCGCCTCTTTGTGCCGTAGCCTCCCGTTGGCTATTCAGGACAAAGGAAAGGAGATTAGATTGTTTATGCCTAAGTTCGGAGGTATCAACGAGCGTCGTAACCAGTTGCACGAAGTCATCCGACTTTCGGGCCTTAACATTGTTATTGATGATACCGACCATCCTCTGATTATCAAGGTGGCCTCAATACCCGCGGCTCACATGCAGGTCTATTTCATCGACAATGATGATTATTTTGTTCGGAAGGGCATCTCAAAGGATGCAGCGACTGGAGAAGATTTTCCCGACAATGACGAACGCATGATTTTCTTTATCCGTGGCGTTATGGAGACTGTTAAAAAATTGCGTTGGGCTCCCGACATTATTCACTGTCATGGCTGGATGACGTCAGTTGTTCCTTTATATGTAAAAACAGCTTATAAGGACGATACATTCTTTAAAAATTCAAAAATTGTTACTTCATTATACAATGAAGGCTTTGAATCTCCGTTTTCTGATAAGTTCGGCAACAATGTACTCATTGATGGCGTTGCCAAAAAAGATGTCAAGCAGGTGGCAGGCAAATCCATTACATGTAATGAGTTGCTGAAATTTGCACTTGACTATTCTGATGCCGCCATTCAGGGCAGTCCCGAACTGCCAGCCGAGCTTTTGGCTTATGCTCAATCGAAGGTGCAGCATTTCCTTGGCTATCAATCGCCTGAGGATAGGGTGGATGCCTACAATGCATTTTACGATGAGATTTTAAAAAAATAATCATTTATAATTTCACAAATGAATCTGAAGTCACTGTCCTTCATTTCGTTGGCTTTTTTTTCGCTATCAATGGTTTTCACCTCTTGCGAGGATGATAATGGCGAGGATGTGGGTTCTTCTGTTCAGCCCGAGGGTGACCAGTTGCACACTTCGTCCAATATGGTGAGTGTGGCTACTCATTCCGTTATTTCCGACTCTGTGCTCAGCAAGGCCGATTACCTCTATCTGGGTCAGTACACCGATTCTCATTTTGGAGTTACCCAGGCTGAATTCATGACTCAGGTGGATGCGCGTCTTGATGGCATATCATTGCCTGATACCACAGTCTCTACCTCTTCCACGCAGTCGGGAATCTACTATACGCTCCTTTCGGATATCGATGCATCGTATGGCAATATCACCAAAGTGACGAACCCGACGGATATGGTAGTTGATTCTGTATTCTTCTATATCGGTTATGAGAATGACTTTATGGGTGATTCTACTGCCTTGCAGGCAATTAATGTATATGCGCTTAACAATACACTACCTACCAATAAGAAGTTATATACCAATATCAAGGTAAGTGATTATTGTGACAAGGATACATTGTTGGGTTCGTTGGCCTATCAGGTCAAAAACAAGCGGGTGCTCAAGGTGCCTATCAGTGTTGACTATGGCAAACGGTTGGCTGCGGCTTATGTCAAGGGCTCACATCTTTCATATCAGTCGCAATTCAACAAACTGTTCAAGGGCTTTTATGTTTCCAATTCTTTCAACGAAGGGGCCATTATCAAGGTCTCTGTTGCGGGCATACAGTTGTTCTATCATTTTAATGGTATGATTCACACCACTCACAATGGCAACGATACCATTGTGGATTCCCGTTCGTTGTCAGCCAATCCGTTAGTGTCCAGTCTATTCCTATCGGCTAACAAGTCGGTGGAGCGTGTCAACATCATCAACCATCCTGACGATTCCCAGATGGCGGCACTGACGACATCAACGCAGAATTCCTATGCGTTTACTCCTTCGGGTCTTTATACGGCAGTCGATATTCCTTACAGCACCATCCATGATTCTGTGCTGTCTCATACGAATAAAGACACCGCTTCGTTGTCGAAAGTAATGTTCAATAGTGCGCGGCTCAAGCTGTATTCGCAGAACATTGACTGGTCAACCAAACTCTCAAAGACTCCCAACAGCTATATGCTGTTGATAAATAAAGATTCTATTGCTGATTTCTTCTATTCCAATCAGAAGCCGGATGCCATTCATTCCATATCGGCTGTTTATGACACATCGTGTACATGCTATTCTTTCGATATTTCGCGTGCGGTACAGGTGCGCATGAATACAGGTGATACCTCATTGCTAAAAAATATGGTGGTGGTTCCTATTTATTTGTCAAAATCTGACGATATATATTATTATTATCAGCAGCTATGGGTTACGGGTACCCGTTTCTATGGCCCCGATGCGGCTGAAGTCAGCAAGCGTCCTCGCGTTGATTTGGTTTATACCCGTCGTGAGTGATGAATTTTGGCTTATTTGAAGAAAAAACAGGCATCCAGTGCAAATTTTGCACTGGATGCTTTGTTATGAAGTGGCAAGTGTTGTGACTGTCATGTTCAGTTTGGTCAAATACCCCCCAACATCTTGTTTTTATCCTATCTTTCAGAATAATGTTGTATATTTGCAGACAGTATCATTCAATCAATGGAATAGGAGTATGGGCAGAATTATGGCTTTTGATTATGGCAAGAAACGAATCGGTGTGGCAGTGACTGACCCCATGCAGATGATAGCCAATGCTCTTGATACGGTATCTCCCAATGAGGTATATGCCTTTCTGGATAAATATCTGGCTACGGAACCGGTTGATATGTTTGTGGTGGGGTTGCCCAAGAAGATGAATAATGAGGCGTCGGATTCCATGCGTCAGATTGAGCCTTTTGTCCGTTCTCTCAAACATAAGTATCCCACTATTCCCGTTGAGATGTATGATGAACGGTTCACCTCCGTGCTGGCTCATCAGGCCATGTTGGCGGGTGGGGTGAAAAAGAAGGAACGTCGGGAAAACAAGGAACTGGTCGATAGGGTCAGTGCCACCATTATTCTTCAGTCCTTTTTGGAGAGCCGTCAGTTCAAGATGAAATAGAAACTAAATACAAGTATAATTTTATGATATATCCAATTTATATTTATGGTATGCCTGTTCTGCGCAAGGTAGCCACTGATGTTCCCAAAGATTATCCGAATCTGCCTCAGCTGGCTGATGATATGCTGAAGACGATGTATCATGCCGATGGTGTCGGCTTGGCAGCCCCTCAGATAGGAATCTCCATCCGGATGTTTGTGGTTGATCTGGAGGTGATGGCCGATGACAAGCATCCTGAATATAAAAACACCAAACGTGTTTTTGTCAATCCAGTCTTTGTGGAGGTAGGTGATGAAACCCAGTCATCGGAAGAAGGTTGCCTCAGTCTGCCAGGTATCAGCGAACCGGTAAAGCGGTCAACGCGCATTCGTGTAAAATATTTTGACGAGAACTGGCAGGAGCATGATGAGGTCTTTACCGATTTTTTTGCCAAGGCTGTGCAGCATGAATATGAGCATCTTGATGGACACATGTTCATTGATGACGTTTCGCCTATTCGACGCCAGATGAATCGTGGACGCTTGCATTCCATGCTTAAAGGCAAGGTTAATTGCCGATATGCGGTCAAGACTGTCTGATTGTTTTACCTATGGCTGATTGGTTCAATTATTCCCCTGCTCGGCCTGTCTCTTTTTTAGAATAACAAAAAAAATTTAGTCGTGCATCATTTCAATATCAACGGACAAACGCCTGCTGGCAAACGCTTGCAAAACGAGCAACGCAAACGCCGCAGTGAAATCTTGCAGCGCGCGCAAGTGGATAAGGATGTCTTTAAGTCTGATCCTCCTGAAGCGGGGGCAGGCTCTATGGATACAACTGGCGAAGGAAAGCAACTTCCGCCAGATATTAAAAAATAAGAGTTCTTTTTAGTATAAAAGTTCCAGATGTATAGTCTGGAACTTTTTTGTTTTTGTGGCTAATTATTGGATGTTCTTTTTGTCTGATGTGTTTTCCTTTTTTTCTTCTTGTGCCTTTTTGAACATTCTTGGGGATAAAACAGCCTGCTAGCATCCTTTTGATACCACTATTTGTGCGTTATGGAACATTTGCTGTTATAGGAGTTTTCATACTTTTAAAACAAAAAATGCGTCGTAGACTTTTGTTCATTTTTGTAGCATTCATTGGCACCTTTCTGATGATGGTAGCCATGAAACCTGTTTTCTTGCTTTATTATTATCATCTTTCTGCCCAGGTTACAGCCTTCCAGTTGTTTTTGGTATTCATTCACGGTTTTTCATTAGATGCTACCGTGGCTGGTTGGTTTACTGTTGTCCCTTTATTGTTGGTGATAGTTTCATTGTGGGTACATTGGTCACCCAAGGTGTGGCATCGGATATTGCTTATCTATTTTGGAATTGTCACATTGCTGGCGAGTGCCATTTTTGCTGTCGATTTGGGTCTGTATGAGTACTGGGGATTCCGCCTTGACGGTATGTTGCTCAACTACCTTACAGAGCCATCAGTAGCCATGGCCAGTGTGTCGGTTTGGCAGACCATTCGTCAGTTGTTGTTCTTTTTTGGATATGCGGCAATTCTGTTCTGGGTATATTACAGAGTGACGATGCTATTTCCTACAGAATCGGAGGATAAGCCATTCAGAATGTTGGCTGTTCTTCTTGTTTTGGGGGGTGTCTTGTTTCTTGATATCAGAGGGGGTGTCGGTCCAGCTGTTGCCAATGTCAGCAAAGCCTATTTCAGCACCAATATGTATCTGAACCATGCAGCCACCAATCCGGTGTTCTCTTTCCTGTCGAGTGTGGTGCATACCGATGGATTGAATGACTACAACTATCAGACCGATGCCGCTGTGGAAAAGGATTTTGTACACTATTCCCAACCCGTTGCTTCCGACACCTTGTCGCAGTCGGTTCTTAATACAACCCGTCCGAATGTGGTTCTTGTCATTATGGAGAGTTACTGCCGTACGTTGTCAGATGAGAAAGTGAAAGGAGAATGGGTGGGGGCCAATCTGCACCGTCTGAGCAAGGAGGGCATTTGGTTTGAAAATTTTTATTCCAATTCTTTCCGTACCGACAGGGGAACAGTGGCCCTGCTCAGTGGTTTTCCCGGACAGCCCAATATGTCCATTTCAAAAGAACCCAACAAGTGTATCCGCCTCTCCTCGGTGGCCCGCTCTCTGGCAAAAGCAGGCTACTCATCCTCTTATTTGTATGGGGGTGATGCCAATTTTACCAACAAGGCAGCTTATCTTTACAGTGTAGGATTTGATTCTGTGATAGACAAACACAAAATACATATACCTGGTGCATTCTCCACCAGCTGGGGGTATGCCGACAATGCCATGTTTGATCAGTTCTATTCTCATATCATAGATTTGCAGCACCGTGGCAAGCCTTATTTTACCACTTTGATGACAATCAGCAGTCATGAGCCATTTGAAGTTCCATTCCATAAATTCAGTCATAAAAAACTGAATGCCTTTGCCTTTACTGATGATTGTATCGGTCGGTTTGTTGAAAAATTGAAGCACTCACCTGCGTGGAAGAATACTTTGGTGATATTTGTGGCTGACCATGGCTATTCATATCCCGATGGATTGTCGGGCAGCGCTTGTGCCCGTTTCCACATACCAATGTTATGGTTGGGAGGAGCCGTAAGCAAACCGATGCAGGTCAATGATTTTGCTTCCCAGATTGATTTGGCCCCGACGCTTCTTACACAGATGCGTCTGCCGCATAGCGAATATGTCTTTGGCAAGGATATTTTCAATCCATCGCTACCTAAGTTTGGTTACTATACCTATATTAACGGTTTTGGCGTGATTGATGTCCATGGCCATTTGGTGTATGATTGCAGTGGAAAAATGGTGATTGACAAAGCTGGCGAGCATCCACAGCAGTACGAGATGATGGGTAAAACTCTTTTGCAAAAGACATTCATAGAAATCAAAAAATTATGATTCAGCAAGAAGGGGAATGTCTGGTGTCTTGTCATGATATTTCTCTTTGATAACAAGGTTATATTAAGTGTATGGTGTGTGACGGGAGTTCTCCTTAGTGTAGAGGGGGCTCCCGTCTTTTTTTGTGAAAAAAGGTTTAGCTGAATGCTCCTGCCAGGTATTTTTGTGTCAGTTCCTTTTGCGGATTTTTAAACACTTGTTGGGCCTCTCCCGCTTCAATCACTTCACCCAGATACATGAACACTACATAGTCGGCAATGCGCAAGGCTTGGCGCAGCGTGTGTGTCACCATAATGATGGAGTAGTCCTGCTTGAGATTAACGAAGAGTTCTTCTACCTTTTTGCTTGATAACGGGTCGAGGGCGCTGGTTGATTCATCGGCCAGCAGATAAGATGGTTTTACAGCCAGACTGCGGGCCAGGCACAAGCGTTGTTGCTGACCAATAGACAGTCGTGCAGCTGGCGATTTCAGCCTGTCTTTTACCTCCTCCCACAGTCCGGCAGCCCGCAGGTTTTCTTCCACTATTTTATTCAGGCGGATGTGGTGGTGTTCGCCATGTATGCGAGCTCCGTAGGCCACATTGTCGTAGATACTCATGGGTAGTGGGCATGGCCGCTGGGGCACTAGTCCCATTTGACGCCGCAGTTCAGTTATCTGGCTGCCTTTGGCTTTTACAATATTCTCCTCACCCAAATTCACCTCACCGCTAATGTTCACCCCTTCAGTGGTGTCAATCAATCGGTTGAAAGTGCGCAGCAACGTCGATTTTCCACATCCAGATGGCCCTATTATGCAAGTTATTTTGTTCTTGGGTATGTTTACGTTCACATTCTTGAGGATGTGCGCCCCATTGATGTAAATGTTCAGGGCTTTTACTTTTAGCTCCTTGCTTGTGGTGATGGTTGTCTCGTTGCCGATGGCTCTGACCGCACGGTGTGGTTGCAACCTTTTTATTGTAAGAATCTCTTTCAGCTTTTCTATGCTGTTCAATAGGTTCCATCCAGTTTCTGATATGTTGGTATTTGTTATTGTTCTCATAATGTGTTGTCCTTTCTTTGTTTATCTGTTGCAAAGATAGGCTGGCTTGTGGTCTGCCACAATACCACTTTTTAAGTAAAAAGGCATCACAAACGTTAGGTAGAGAGTCTGCGTATCCTTGTTGTTTTACCATATTTGTGGTATCATTTTACCCTTCGTTTGTTATTTTTTATCCTTCGCATCTGCTGTAATTTTGTGTAGATGATTTTCTTAATTTAAGCAGAAGGAGGTAAAACATGATAAATTATATATTGGCAGACAATCAGGAACTGACGCGAGCCAGTCTGGAGCATTTGCTCAAGCGCATCAATTCGGCTGAGATTCCTGGCATAGTGCGGGCAGACAATAAGGAACAATTGCTGGCTGCGTTGCAGGCTCATTCGCAGAGTGTGATAGTGCTGGACTATACGCTGTTTGATTTTAATGATGTGGAGGATTTGCTGATTGTCAATTCCCGTTTTCCCAAATCCAGTTGGGTCATCATCAGTGATGATCTCACAGACCAGTTCTCCCGTCAGGTAGTCTATTCGGCGTCCAACATCAGCATCGTATTCAAGGATGCGTCTTTGATGGAGATAAAGGATACCATCATATATGCCTCAAGAGGTGAGCGCTACATCTGTCAGCGTGTTACCGAGAGCCTCCTTTTGCAGCAGAAGCGTGATGAGTCGGCTCAGCAGTCAACTCTTACACCTACCGAGGTGGAGATAATTTGTGCCATAGCGCAGGGAAAGACCACCAAAGAGATTGCGGCAGAACGGAGTTCCAGCATCCATACCATCAATACGCACCGCAAAAATATCTTTCGCAAGTTCGGAGTCAATACGGCTCACGAGGCGGTGAGATATGCTGTCAGGGCGGGGTTGGTCAATATTGCAGAATATTATATCTGATTGATGTATTGTTCTTTTACAGAAAAATCCGGATATCGAGGTGCTTGATGTCCGGATTTTTTGTGAATTTGTCCATTGTTTTTTATCGCATGATGGCTTGTTTTAGGTCGTCCAGCAAGTCTTTCGGGTCCTCCAATCCTATGCTGAGTCTGATTGTGCTGTCTTTTACGTCCATCTCCTTACGCTGGGTATCGCTGTAATTGCCGAATATGGTGCTGGCGGGGTGAATGGCCAGCGATTTATGGTCAAACAGATTGGTGGCCCTCCGTATCGTTTTCAGTCGGTTCATCAATCGGTAGCAGTCTTCTTTGCCCGTCATGTCGATGGTGAGCATGGCACCAGGCAGATTGCCAAACTGTTTCTGACTGAGTCCGTAATAGGCATTGCCAGATAGTCCCGTATAGGTCACTTGTTTGATTTCTGTTATTTCTTGTAACTGTTGAGCCAGCCATAGTGCTGAAGAGGCTTGTTGTCGATAGCGCAAGTCCAGCGTTTCCAATCCCAGTGTTTCCATATAGGCCACTTGTGGCGTCATCATGGCGCCCATGTTGGATATCAGTTCTGTTTTTATCCGTGCCGTAAAAGCCAATTTCCCCAATTTGTCAGCCCGTCGTTGCAGGGCATCGGGCAGGCAAGTGCTGAGGCGCCAGTCAAAAGACCCGTAGTCCAGTATCAGTCCGCCCAGTCCCGTAGCACCTCCTGATATGTATTTGGTGCTCGACAACACTTCAATGTCCACCCCGAAATCTTTGGCATGAAAAGCTGTGAACGGAACGATGGTGGTGTCGGCTATCAGTGGCACATGGTGTCGGTGTGCCATGTCCGACAGCGCTTGCAGGTCGGCTACCTCCATTTGGGGGTTGGTGATAATCTCCAGGAAAATGGCGCAGGTGTTGTTGTCAATCGCTGTTTCTGTGGCAGCAGGGTTGGTGAGGTCGGCCAAACGGGTTTGTACACCATAGCCGCCAAGAGTGTCAGTCATATATGACAACGTGTTGCCAAACAGATGTCGGGACGTTACAATGTTGCATCCAGTCTTTGTTATGGCGGTCAGTACATAGCTTATGGCAGCCATGCCACTGTTGAGGGCCGTTACGCTTGCGGCGCCAGTTGTGGCTTGCACTCTTCTTTCCAGATATTGTACGGTAGGGTTGCTTATGCGTGAGTAGGCATGTTCGGCACTGCGTCCGCAAAAGGCAGCCTCCATGTCTTCAGCTGAGTCAAACTCGTAGGCGGCTGTGTAGTAAACGGGCATTGCCAGCGCATGGTAAGCGTCTGGTTTTCCATAGGGAGTGGTCAGTATTTTTGTTTCATATTTGCTCATATTTGTTCTATGTTTTGTTTGTTGTCTTATTTATAGGGGCAAAATTACCTAACACAGGTGCCCACTGCAATACCAAACATTTGGTATTAAAATACCCTGAGAGTGGGATTTTTATGTCCCTCTATTATGTGGAACTTTGCATCGTAAACATTAAGTAACTGATAATATAAAACATTAGAAAATATGGCACAGATAATAGTGAATGGAGAGACGCAGACTGTGAATCTGCCTTTGAGTGTTGCGGAACTGATAAAGCAAAACAAGGTGTTGCAGCCTGATATGGTGAGTGTGCAGCTGAATGAGAATTTTGTAGACCGTCAGACATGGGAGCATCTTCAGCTGAAAGATGGGGACACCATCGATTTCCTTTATTTTATGGGAGGAGGCGCAATATGATAGATTTGACAGAAGAGCAGATTCAGCGTTACAGTCGCCACATACTGTTGCAGGATGTAGGAGTGGAGGGGCAGGAAAAACTGCTGAAAGGAAAAGTACTGATAGTGGGTGCTGGCGGTTTGGGTGCGCCCGTTGCCATGTATCTGGCGGCAGCCGGTGTCGGTACCATTGGCATTGTGGATGCTGATGTGGTTGATTTAAGCAATCTGCAACGGCAGATTATTCATTTTACGGCTGATGTAGACAAGCCCAAAGTGCTCAGTGCAAAAGAAAAAATGGAAGCTATCAATCCGGATGTCAAAGTGGTGACCTATCAGGAATTTCTGTCGGCCAACAATGCGCTCGACATCATCAACAACTACGATTTTGTGGTGGATGGTACCGACAATTTTCCGGTCAAGTTTCTCATCAATGATGCTTGCGTCATGGCAGGCAAACCTTTCTCTCATGGTGGCATTCTCCGGTTTCATGGCCAGACCTTTACTCATCTGCCCGGCACCGCTTGCTATCGGTGTATGTTTAAGGAACCGCCGCCCGTAGGCAGTGTTCCCACTTGTTCGCAAGCCGGTGTGCTGGGCGCCATAGCTGGCATGCTGGGTACCATTCAGGCGGCCGAGGTACTCAAGTATCTGACGGGGGTGGGAGAATTGCTTACCAACCGTTTGCTCACCTTTGATGCCAAGTCGATGATATTCCGCACCATCAAGGTAAACAAAAATGCAGATTGCTGCATTTGCGGAACACACCCGTCAATTACTCGGCTGGTTGATTACGAATTGCCGACTTGTGATTTGGCACATCACGTCTGACAGTAGAACGATAAAAAGAAGGAGGAAACATGAAGATAAATGGCGAGGTGGAGCAGTCCATCATTAAACAAGCTCAGGCTGAGGCGCCTGAGGAGTCGTGCGGTTATCTGCTGGGGCATGGCGACGAGGTGACCGAAAACTATCCGATGGAGAATATGGACCACAGTACGGAGCATTTCTCTTTTGACCCCAACGCGCAGTTTGCCGCAGTGCGGTATGCCAGGAAAAAAGGTTTGTGCATATTGGCCAATTGGCACAGTCATCCTGCCAGTCCGTCCCGCCCATCGGCTGAGGACCTCCGTCTGGCCAATGACCCAGCTATCCGTTATGCCATTCTTTCGTTGCAGGGAGGAAAAGTCAATCTTAATTCCTTCAAGATAGTGGAGGGTGTGGTTGTCAATAGGGAAATCCACCTTGCATCAGATTAGTCCGATTAAAATTTTTTTGAATATGTATAAATTGCCGGATTCGCTGTCGGCCGATATCAATTATACGGCGCAGCTGATAAATCAATATAAAAAAGGAGACCTTTCGGGTTCACAGCTCAAGTCTCATCGGGTTCCGATGGGGGTGTACGAACAGCGGGCCGATGGTCATTTCATGATTCGTATCCGTTGTACGGGAGGTTTCATCACGCCTGCCCAACTCAAGCGTATCACCGAGGTGGGCAGTAAGGTGCAATGCTCGCATCTGCACATCACAACACGCCAGGAGGTGCAGATACATGATGTCAGTCTGGACCATGTGGCCGAATCGTTGCGCGATTTGCAGCAAGTGGGTCTTGGTACACAGGGGGGTGGTGGCAACACTATCCGCAATATGCTGGTGAATGAGTTGGCCGGTATTGATGCCAATGAGGTGTTTGACCCGACCCCTTATGCAGCGGCACTTACCACGCGGCTGATTGCCGAAAAAGATTCGTTTACGATGCCGCGCAAACTTAAAATCGCTTTTGATTTGAACGAACAGTCTGCCAATTTCAGTCTGGTCAATGATTTCGGTCTTATACCTGTTGCCAAAAACGGTGTCCGTGGTTTTAAGGCTTATCTGGGAGGATCTGTGGCTACTGACCCGCACTTGGGCTGGCCCGTGTTCGATTTTCTGCCTGCCCGAGACTTGTTCAGGGCACTCAAGGCTGCCAAAAACTTTTTTAATGAAAATGGCAACCGTAAAAACCGTCACAAAGCCCGCATACGATACATTTTTTACAAGAATGGTGAGGCGGATACAATTGCGTTGTATCACAAGTATTACGACTTGTTGAAGGAGGATGTCTCGCTGGATCTTGTTCCCGACAGTTCTACCTATCGTCATGAGGTTCCGTCACTGTCTCCAATCATCGACAATAGTTCCGATTTCGTTGTTTGGCGCAAGCGTTATGTCAGAGAACAGCCGCTAAGTAAGGGGTTCTTCTATTTTGTGGTTCCTTTTGTGCATGGCAACAACTCTCCCTATGTATTTGCCCGTCTGGCGGATTTTGCAGGGCAATTCGGTGATGATGTGTTCCGTTTCACACCTCGCCAGAATTTGCAGATTCGCAATATCCCCGAGACTTATTTGCCCAATTTCTATCAACTGCTGAAGCAACTTGGTTTTACTGTCGATTTGCCAGTCATAGTCAACAATTTGGCCTCTTGTACGGGTGCCGATACCTGCCGTCTCGGCATCTGTCTGCCCAAAGGAGCCATAGACGCGCTCCGCAGCAGGTTGGTTGCTTCCGATTTGAATCTGGATGAGATTCCTGATTTGCAAATCAACATGAACGGATGTACCAATGCCTGTGCTCAGAATGCGTGGACGGACCTCGGTTTCAGTGGACGCATCGGTAGGGTGGATGAACATTCTTATCCTGCTTACACGGTATGGGCGCGTATTAATGGTCCCCGACAGCTGGCAGTCTCTTTGGGTTATCTGGCTGCACGTGATGTCCCATCTTTTGTGCTGGATTATCTTCGTGATTATCTTTCACGCAAATCCCAGTTTGCTGGTTATAGCGATTACGTGCAGCAGGTGGGCGAGCAGGTCATCAAGTCATTGATTGATAAATATGGACGTGTTCCAGCATGGAGTGACGACAAAAACTATTATTTCGATTGGGGAGCGGAAGAACCGTTCAGCATAGGCAAACATGGACAGGCTGAATGTTCAGCAGGCTTGTTTGACATCATAGAACTGGACCAAGCTGCCATTTCCGAGAAATGCAAGGAACTTGCTGTTGCTGGAGCTGATGAAACTGTTCTACTCAAGGCTATCGCCTTTTCGGCGGCACGTATGCTGCTGGTGACCAGGGGGGCCGAGCCACGTACCGAGGATGAGGTATATGTTGATTTTCAGGAATTGTTCATCAAGGCAGGTATTGTGTCTGATAGCTTTTCTGCATTGGTTGCCAGAGCACGAAGTGGGGCTGATCTTGCTCCGTATAAGGCAGAAGTGCTGGCTTTGGCTGATACTGTCAACCGCCTCTATGAGAGTATGGACGACAGCTTGCAGTTTAAGATAGATGGAGGCATAAAGGAAAAAGAACAGTCTGCTGAGAAATCAGCCAGCGGGCCAGCCAAAAGTCCTGAATCGACTGTGCTGACCAAAGATTTCAGAGGTGTGGCTTGTCCCATGAATTTCGTAAAGACAAAGATAGCTTTGGCTCCGTTGGCTCCAGGTTCTTTGCTCGAGGTATGGCTTGACGATGGACAGCCTATTGGCAATGTGCCGGGCAGTGTACGCAACGAGGGCCATGAGATAGTATCTACCACCAAGGTAGATGACTATTGGAAAGTGTTGATTCGTAAAAAACAGAACTAAAAATTATAGATGATGGATTTTCTTCCGGTCAATATCCGTATTTCAGATCTCAACATACTCATAGTGGGGGGAGGAAAAGTGGCAACCCATAAGGCCCAGATATTGAGCCATTTTACTCATTCTGTCACTGTGATTGCCCCTCTTTTTACTCCCGAATTGCGGTTGCAGCCTTTTGCTTGCATACAGCGGGAGTTCGCCCCTTCCGATTTGGAGGGTGTGAAGGTGCTGTTTATCTGTACTGGTAATCATGAACTGAACAGACATATCAAGCAGTTGGCTGATGAACGGAATATATTGGCCAGTGTGTGCGATGACCCTCAGTTGTGTGGTTTCACATCTCCCGCCATTTTCCGCAAGGACAATGTTACGGTGTCGGTTGCCTCTGATGCACAGGATGTCCATCGTTCCATCCGCATCCGCAATCGCATTCAGCAGTTGGTACAGACGGGGCTTTTGGACCTCTCTTGACGTCCTTTTTTATTTCTCAGGTTTTAAAATTGGTATTTTATGGTAAGTACATCATACATCATTAAGGGCGGGGTGACGCTGGTTGGTTTTGGTCCTGGTAATCCCGATTTGCTCACAGTCGCAGCGGTCAAGGCGCTGTCGGCGGCCGATGTCATCTATTACGATGACCTCATTGGCAAGGATTATCTTGATGGACTGTCAGCCCGCAAGGTATATGTGGGGAAACGTTGTGGTGCCCACCATGCCGAGCAGAATCAAATTAATTGGTTGTTGTTGCAGTCGGCATTGGCTGGTCAGGCGGTAGTCCGTCTCAAAGGGGGTGACCCTATGGTGTTGGCTCATGCCGGTGAGGAAATTGCGTTTCTGGAGGAGCATGGGGTGTCGGTGCATGTTATTCCAGGCATTACCACAGCCTCTGCACTGGCGGCCAGTGCCAAAGTGTCGCTTACCTATCGTCATTTGGCGTCATCGGTGGCGTTGCTCAACGGTCACAGCATCCGTCCGCTCACCCCATCGGCCGATACGCTGGTTTATTATATGGGAGCCTCCCGTCTGACTGATATTGCCAAGGCTTTGATAGCCGAAGGTCGTCCTGCTGATACTCCTGTTCTTTTGGCGCACAATGTGTCGTTGCCCGATGAGCGGATTATGGAGTCGTCGCTTGCCCAGCTGGTTTCGGAAGAACGTGTTTTTCCTACCCCTCTTATTGTCATGATAGGCAAAGTTGCGGGGTTGAGACATCATAAGGCCAGTGATTTGCTGGCTGGTTAAAACAGAATTAAAATATTGTTATCATGGATAAATTCACTATCACACATCTCAAGGAATTGGAATCCGAGTCCATCTATGTGCTTCGCGAGGTGGCGGCCCAATTTGAGCATCCTGCTATCCTCTTTTCGGGTGGCAAAGATTCTATTGTTGTTACTTATTTGGCTTATAAGGCATTCTATCCGCTTCGTTTGCCTTTTCCGCTGCTGCATATCGACACGGGACATAATTTTCAGGAGACGCTCGACTATCGCGATGAATTGGTCAAGAAACTGGATGCCCAGCTCATAATAGGCTCGGTGCAGCAGAGTATTGACGAGGGGCGAGTCAAGGAGGAAACGGGTTTCTATGCCAGCCGAAACAAGTTGCAGACGGTTACGTTGCTCGATGCCATTGAACGGAACAAGTTTGATGCTGCTATTGGAGGTGCCCGCCGCGATGAGGAGAAGGCCAGGGCCAAGGAACGTTTTTTCAGTCACCGTGACGAGTTTGGGCAATGGAATCCTAAAAATCAGCGTCCCGAACTTTGGAATATTTTCAATGGACGGAAAAATATGGGGGAGCATTTCCGCATCTTTCCTATCAGTAACTGGACGGAGATGGACGTCTGGCAATATATTCTGCTGGAGAAAATTCCTATGCCAAGCCTTTATTTCTCTCATCAACGAGAAGTGTTTGAGCGGGATGGACAGTGGCTGGCCGTGTCTCCATTCATCAAGATGAAGCCAACTGAACATTCCGTCAGCAAATTGGCCCGTTGCCGCACCATTGGTGACGTTACCTGCACAGGTCTCACCTTGTCGAAAGCCTCTACCGTGGAGGATATCATTGATGAGATTGCGGCCAGCCGTGTCACCGAACGAGGAGGACGTGCTGACGACAAGCGGTCAGAAACGGCAATGGAGGACCGAAAGAAAGCGGGTTATTTCTGATTTCCTATTTTTCCCATTTCGTTTTATTTTTTTAATATAGCATTATAGTTTATGTCAGATACTAAAGGATATTTAAGCATGGGTTTGCTCCGTTTTTCCACTGCAGGCAGTGTGGATGATGGGAAAAGCACCCTTATAGGCAGGCTGCTCTACGATAGCAAGTCCATTTTTGAAGACCAGTTGCAGGCGGTGGAGCAAGCCTCAAAACAGCGGGGCAATGAGGAAGTCAATCTTGCCTTGCTGACTGACGGATTGAGAGCGGAGCGTGAGCAGGGCATTACCATAGATGTGGCCTATCGTTATTTTGCCACTCCCAAGCGTAAGTTCATAATTGCCGATACGCCAGGGCATATACAGTACACCCGCAATATGGTGACGGGGGCTTCCACAGCCGATTTGTCCATTATCCTGGTGGACGCGCGTCATGGCATTCTGGAGCAGACGGTGCGTCATAGTTACATCTCATCGTTGTTGGGTATTCCCCATATTGTGGTAGCCATCAATAAGATGGATTTGGTGGATTTCTCGCAGGAGGTATATTCCAAGATAGTGGCCGACTATAAACAAATGGCGGCCAGACTGCATATCGGTCAGGTGGAGTTTATCCCCATCAGTGCCAAGCTGGGTGATAATGTGGTCAATCCCTCTTCTAATATGCCGTGGTACCAAGGACAGCCATTGCTGGGGTATCTCGAGACGGTCTCCATATCGCACAAAGCGGGAAGTCAGGATTTCCGTTTTCCAGTGCAGTATGTTATTCGCCCTATCAGTAGTCAGTTTCCTGATTATCGGGGATATGCAGGGCGGGTGTCGGGTGGCACTATCCATGTCGGAGATAGGGTCAGAATATTGCCTTCGGGCCTTGAAAGTACGGTTGTTGGCATCAATCAGGCTACCGATGAGTTGGCTGAGGCTTCTTCCCCGCTCAGTGTCTCTATCAGGCTGAAAGATGATATTGACATTTCGCGTGGCGATATGCTGGTAAGGGCTGATGAAGGTCAGCCCCAAGTGGGACAGGATTTCACACTCGATGTCTGCTGGTTTAACGAAAATCCGCTTCAACTGCGTAATCGGTATATCATTCGCACCGCTACTGCCGAAACTGTCGGGGTGGCGCGTGCCATCAACTACCGTACGAATGTGAATACATTGGAACGAGAGATTGGGGTATCGCAACTTGATATGAACGATATTGCCGAAGTGGTTATCCATACCTCTTCTCCTTTAGTGACGGATGCCTATGCCCACAATCGGGTGACCGGCAGTCTGATATTTGTTGATGAGGCCACTAACGAGACGGTGGGGGCCGGTATGATTAAATGATAGTAGCTTATGACGGTAGATAAAGATAAAATAGCGCAACTGAATGTTAAGTTCAGTTCTGCCACAGCTGAGGAGGTGTTGGCTTATTTTCTGTCGACCTACAAGGGGCGTATTGCGTTGAGCAGCAGTCTCAGTTATGAGGATCAGGTACTTACCCGCATGATTGTGAGTACGGACAAGGAGGCTTGTCGGATTTTTACCCTCGATACGGGGCGTCTTTTCCCTGAAACCTATCAGCTGATTGATGCTACGTCCATGACCTATGGAGTGCCTGTTGAGGTGTTTTTCCCTGATTATCGGGAGGTGCAGCGTATGGTGCGTGAGGAGGGTATCAACCTCTTCTACAACAGCATAGAGAGTCGTCGCCGTTGTTGCCAGATTCGAAAATTGGAACCTCTGATGCGCGCCTTTCAAGGGCTGGATGTCTGGGTGTGCGGCTTGCGTCGTCAGCAATCTCTTACCCGCAAGGATATGCAGGTGGTGGAGTGGGACGATATGCACCAGCTTATCAAGGTCAATCCTCTCATTGCATGGACCGAGCAGCAGGTAAAGGATTACATTCATAAGTATCATGTACCTTACAATAAGTTGCACGACCAAGGTTATCCCAGCATAGGCTGTGAGCCTTGCACCCGGGCTGTCAAACCAGGTGAGGATATCCGTTCGGGCCGCTGGTGGTGGGAGTCACCCGAACACCGAGAATGTGGTCTGCATCGCCGAGAGTGAGGCTGAATTTTCAGCTTGTCAATCATTCTGTAACAACAAATCGTCCATCGGAGAAATCCGGTGGACGATTTTTGTCAGTGGTATTTGGCAATGTATTTTGCTATTTCTCCCACATGGTAGAATGGTAGATTCAGCAATCTGAATGGTTTCCGTTTCTGAATGGTTTTCTCCTCATCTAAGCTCAATGGACCGCTCCATATCCTAATGGCAAAATCATAGTTCGACTCCTCAATGAATGAGTGTATGGAACGCAAGTGAGAGTTTGTTCCTGCTTTGACCTCGATTGGTATCAGTTGCGTCCCGTCTTGCCAGGCATAGTCCACCTCTGCCGTACTTCCCTTTTTGTCTCTGATCCAGAACATTCTTTTTCTGTTTGTAGTGTACCCTATCTGTGTTTGCATTTCCTGAGCCACTATTTGTTCGGCCAGATAACCTCTCCATGTGCTCATCAAGTCCTTTGTTGTTATCAGTTCATGTTGCACATTGGCTGCATAGTTTACCAATCCTGTATCCAGCCATATCAATTTTGGACTTCTTTTTAGCGAAGGAATGGCGGGTAACTGGGTCGTGGTCAAAGGATATACCAGTTCCATCAGAAACGCCCTTTGTAGCGTGTCAAATCCTTCTCTCACATCTTTGGCATTGTAGCTCGAATTGCCAAAATTGCCCAGTGTGATGGCCTGTCCAGCCATCGCCCATCCTGTTTTAAGCAAATGCCGTATTACGGCAGTCTGTTTTTGGTTGGGTGCATACTTTTCCACATCTTCGTCGAAACTTCTGAGTAAATCTTCATAGATGTCGTTCAGTGCTGCCAAGTCGCCATTTCTGGCATAGTGGGCCACGGCTTCGGGCATACCACCTATTAAAGAATATCTGGTGAATTTTTCCATTACTTGCTCATGCAATGCGTTTGGCAATTCGCAATCTGTCAGGGCATTGGCTATCTGTTCATCACCCGTTGCAGTAAGATATTCTTCAAACGAACAAGGCATCAGCGATAGATAGTCTACACGTCCTACTGGAAAAGAGATATGCTGTTTCAGCAGGGTCTGCAAGCGCGAGCCTGCTGCTATTACATATAATTCGGGCATATCTTCGTAAAAATATCGGAGCATGGCCACAGCTGTGGCATTCTCTTGTATTTCGTCAATGAATAGCAGCGTTTTCCCGTTGCCATATTTTACATGTTTTATAAAACAGATGACCTGAAATACATTTTTTGCATTTGTTACCTCTTTAAATAGGTCAGAGTCCTCTTTCTTTTCCAGATTCAGGGCAATGTAGTGGTCAAATTCTTTTCCGAACGCATGAATCAATGTGGTTTTTCCCACTTGCCTGGCACCTCTCAATATCAAAGGTTTTCGGTCTGTTTTTTTAGCCCATATTCTGAGGTCCTCTATTGCTTTCCGTTTGAACATATATATCTTGCTGATTTTTTGTCTATTGCATTTGCAAAGATAATCTATTTTTTCTGATTTCATAGGATGTTTTTGATAAAAAACGCATTATTTCATAGGATACTTTTCCTGTTTTTATTACAATTTCATAGGATATTTTTGATAAAAAACGCATCATTTTATAGGATACAATTCATGGTTCTAACTAACTTTTGTGATTCAATTTACAACTTTTATGGTATTGTGATGCCTCTTGCAGCCCAGTAACTTTGCATTGTCAATACAGACAGATACATTAAAAAAGGAGGTACAAATGAAAAAAAAATTATTACCTATATCCGTTGTTCTTGCCGTCTTTCTGACAAGTTCATTTACAGCCGTAGCCCAGCAACCCGATTCTGCCGCAACGGTTTCTTCAGGAGCCCGTTTAAGTGATATTCGCTTGAATGCCCCTAAGATTTCCGGGTTTGCCAATTTTCGTTATCAGCAGAGCGATGAGGCTGATTTCCACCCGGGATTTGATGTGCGTCGTGCCCGTCTGAGTGCTAGTGGAGACGTTAATTCCAGCATTGATTATAAGGTGCAGGCCGAGTATGAAACTACAGTAAAGGTGCTGGATGCCTATTTCCGCTGGAAAATCGCACCTCAGTTCAATGTGCAGGTCGGTCAGTTCAAGGCTCCGTTTACGCAAGAGAGTTATAACAGTCCTACGCAGGAGGTGGTGATTGATAACCATACCGTTGTTTCCAAACTGAATGGCTACAAGGATTTGAGTGGCATACAGAGCAATGGCCGTGATGCTGGCATACAGTTCTATGGCTCGCTTTTCCCCAGTCAGGGATTCAGTCTGGTGGAGTATAAAGTTGGTATCTTCAATGGAGATGGCATCAACACTACCGCCCAGAAAGATGACAAAGCGGGGGCTGGTCTCTTATACCTGCATCCGGTCAAACCATTGACGGTCAGTGCAGGTTATTATGCAGGCAGCTACACGGGCTTCCGTTCGTGGGTGAAGACCGATTCGGCGGAGGCGGTGCATGTGCGCAACAGGGCCACGGTGGGAGCCAAGTATGATGATGGCCGTCTCTTGGTCCGCAGTGAGTATGTCTATGGCAATACGGCTGGACTGCGCAGTGAGGGTGTTTATGCTGTGCTGGCTTATGCCGTAACCCCCAAATGGCAGCCTCTTCTTTCTTACGATTACTTCAGAAAAAATAAAGATGCCAATGCTGATGACCAAATTTATCAGATAGGTCTCAATTATCTGCCAATACGCAATCTGCGTCTTCAACTGGCCTATTCTTTCAAAAAGTCAACAGGCAAGGACGATGTCAATTATGCGGTGGCACAAGCCACTTTTCAATTCTAAGGTGGATTCCTTTATTGTTTAATTAAAAACAGAATGTTTATGAAAATCAGAAACGTATTATTCAACATTGCAGCGGGTTCTGCCATTGCGGCACTTGCACTGCTTGCCACCTCTTGCGGTGGTTCATCGTCAAACAACAGTCAGAACGGAGTTGCCGACTCCTCGGCCGAACTCAGTGGCAACATTTCCCTATCAGGTGCCTTCGCCTTGTATCCGCTGGCTGTGAAGTGGGCGCAGGATTTCCAGAAAATCCATCCGAATGTCAAGATAGACCTCTCGGCTGGTGGTGCCGGCAAAGGTATTACTGATGCTTTGTCAGGAACAGTCGATTTGGGCATGGTGTCGCGTGAACTGAAGCCAGAGGAGACTCAGCAAGGAGCTTTGGCTTTTGCGGTGGCTAAAGATGCAGTGGTGCCTACTATCAACAGCAAGAATCCAGCGCTTGCCAGTCTGTTGCAGAAGGGCTTGACCCGTGATGTGGCTATCAGCCTTTGGATTTCTCAGTCGGTCAAGACTTGGGGGCAAGTGGCAGGAACGGACGACAAGACCACAGTTACGGTTTATACCCGTTCTGATGCTTGTGGTGCTGCCGAGACATGGGCCAAATGGCTAGGCAAGAAGCAGGAGGATTTGAATGGCACGGGTGTGTTTGGCGATCCGGGCGTGGCTTCGGCTGTGCAGAAGGATGTCAAAGGTATTGGTCTCAACAATATCGGTTATGTTTATGACGAAAAAACCAAAAAGCCTTATCCTGGGTTGCAGGTATTGCCTATTGACGTCAATAATAATGGAAAAATTGATGCTGATGAGCGTTTTTACGATACCAAGGATCAGTTGATTGATGCCATCGCCCGAGGCAAATATCCTTCACCGCCAGCCCGCGACTTGTATTTGGTGTCGAAGGGTAAACCTTCCAATCCTATTGTTATTGCCTTTATCAAATATGTGCTGACAGAGGGACAGAAGCAGAACGTTCCGTTGGGTTATATTGCCCTCGACAAGGCCAAATTGGACAAAGGCTTGAGCAGTCTCAAATAAAATCGGCCTTGTTTGTTTAGGATATTTTGATGTTTAGCTATGTCTGAAGTGTATTAGTGAATGTTACCTGTGTTTGTTGGGATGTGCCGTCAGGTGCATCCTTTTTTTGTTTGTTCCTACCAAATGTTTGCGATTTTTAATTGCCACAAACGCGGTATTGTTACGCACTTCTTATACTTCTACCTTTGTATCAAATATAAAACTGATTGAAGCATGAATTATCGATTGATAAAAGACAAAGTGGCGGGCCAACTGATGGCAGTGCTCACCGTTTCCGCCTTGCTGCTGGTGGTGGCTATGGGCATCGGACTTTACCTCAAGTCGGCTCCCATCTTGTCGCAGCATTCCTTGTGGACATTGCTCACCGCCTCCGATTGGCAGCCCATGAAAGGCAAGTTCGGATTCTTCCCCTTCCTTATGGGTACACTTTCTGTCACGACATTGGCCATAGCCATAGCCTTGCCCATTTCTTTATTGATGGCCATCTATCTCACTGAGTATGCACGCAAAGTTTTCCGCAAATGCCTGTTTCCGTTGCTTGATGTGTTGGCTGGTTTGCCCTCGGTTATCTATGGCGTGTGGGGCACCCTGCTCATTGTGCCGCTTATAGCCGAATGGTTGTTGCCCCATTTCCCAGCCTACACAAGTGGTTACACCGTTCTGGCTGGAGGGGTGGTTCTCAGTGTCATGATTCTCCCGTTGTTGGTCAGTCTCTTCATCGAGTTGTTGTCCAGTATCCCTGCCGAGTTGCGCGAGGCGTCGCTGTCATTGGGGGCCACCCGTTGGCAGACTGTCAGGCTGGTGTTGCTGCGCAAGTCCGCTCCCGGATTGCTGGCAGCTGTGGTGTTGGCGGTCAGTCGTACCATGGGTGAGACCATCGCGGTGCTGATGGTCTGTGGCAATCTGGCTATTGTGCCCACCTCATTGCTCAATGCCTGTTACCCGTTGCCGGCACTTATTGCCAACAATTATGGTGAGATGCTCTCGTTGCCACTTTATGAAGCGGCGCTTATGTTTGCTGCCTTCATTCTCTTTTTTGTAGTGTTGCTGTTCAATCTGGCTTCTCGCATCGTGTTGCGTCAGGTCAGCAGATAAGGAGGAATACAGTTTTTCGGATTATAAATAATGAGAGGATAAAAATACATTCATACAATGAACAATTTTCGTTTTATTGAGGAGAAAATAGCCAAGGTGCTGATGCTTTTCTCTGTGCTGGTAGTGTCGGGGTTTGTGTTCAGTGTCATTTACACCATTTTTCGGCGGGGATTGCCAGTGCTCACCTGGAGCATGATAAGCCAGTTGCCGGGTGGCGGTTTTTACATTGGTCAGGATGGCGGTTTTCTCAATGCCATCATAGGTTCGGTCTATATAGTGGGAGCCTCCACAGTGATAGGTCTGTCGGTCAGTATTCCTGTTGTGTTTTATCTGAATGTTTATCTCAAACGCAATTCCCGTTTTGGCTATCTTTCCCGATTGGCTTTCGATGTGTTGTTTGGCATTCCGTCCATTGTGTATGGGGCTTTCGGTTTCACCATCATGATATATATGGGGTTGCGGGCTTCCCTGCTGGGGGGCATCATTGTAGAGACGCTCCTAATCATTCCCATCATGATTCGCACCATGGATGAGGTGGCCAAGACTATCCCCACCGACCTTCTGGAATCCTCTTACAGTCTGGGGGCCACCCGCATTGAGACCATCGGTGTGGTGATGCGCCAGATAGCGCCAGCCATTGCCACGGCGACATTGCTCTCCATTGGCCGTTCCATAGGTGATGCAGCCGGAGTGATGTTTACTGCCGGTTTTTCCGACAATATTCCTACCTCTCTCAGTCAGCCAGCCGCCACCTTGCCGCTCAGCGTTTTCTTCCAACTCAGTGCGCCGCAGGTTGCTGTCCAGAATCGGGCCTATGCCGCTGCTGTGGTGCTGACGTTCATTGTGCTTGTTCTTAGTCTTGCAGGACGTTTCATCACAGCCCATTTCTCCAAAAACAAAGTATGATTGGTTAGGGTCAGTATTCTGTGTTTATCTCCCAACACCCCCGTCTTGTTGCTGCCCGTTCTCTTTACGATTCCAGCTGCTTTCAGTTCTCTCATTTTCTTTTCCACAGTACGGCGTGTCACTTTCAGTTCGGAGGCAATCTCATCAAGAGTGATGTGTTTGTTTTGGCGGATACGTTCTATTATTTGTTCCGAACTTATCCCGAACTTATCCCGAACTT
>OBMA010000462.1_pt1 | contig 24064 bp, 19 predicted proteins | sample 1539141 | NCBI WGS metagenome assembly OBMA01 (sample SAMEA3991484, study PRJEB22521) | metagenome | biome: anthropogenic terrestrial biome; feature: sewage plant; material: raw primary sludge | place: Sweden | collected 2012-09-26
AACGAATTCTCGGCGTGTGTCTGAGCGGAGCGAGTTAGCAAGAGGATTTCTAAAATATCACAAATTTAGCGTGGCGAGGACGTCGCTACTTTCTCTTGCTTCTTCTCTTCGGTGAAGAGAAGGAGAACACCCTCGGTGAAGAGAAAGAAGACCCCCTCGGCAGAGAGAAGAATGAATACGCACTCTGCGAAGGAAGAAAAAGAAAAATAAAGAAAAATCTTTTCAAAAATCAGAAATATTTTATTCAATGATTTTAAGAAATTCTTCTTCACTGACAATCTGAATACCCAGTTTACTAGCTTTCTCCAGTTTGGACGGTCCCATATTATCTCCGGCCAAAATAAAGGATGTCTTACCGCTGATACTGCCTACGTTCTTGCCTCCGTTCTGCTCGATAATCAGTTTATACTCATCGCGGCTGTGATGCTGGAACACGCCACTGATCACGATACTCTTGCCGGTCAACTTATCCGAGACAGATGCTGTCTGTTCTTCACTGAGTTGCATTTGGAGTCCGCAGGCGCGCAGGCGTTCCAGTATCATCATATTGGTCGGATTGTGGAAGTATGAGATAATACTGCCAGCCATCACCTCACCGATACCCTCCACCTGTTGCAGTTGTTCGAGACCGGCGTCAATGAGTGCGTCAATGTTCTTGAAATGACGGGCGAGCAACTTAGCCGATGTTTCTCCTACAAAACGGATGCCGAGGGCGAACACGACACGCTCGAAAGGGATGTTGCGCGAATCGGCTATGCCTTTTACGATCTTCTGCGCACTCTTTTCTTTCTTACCGTCAAAACCGTTGATGTCCTGCACCTGTATATCATATAGGTCGGCAACATTGTGTATCAGTCCGCGACGGTAATACTCGTCTACGGTCTCGGGACCAAGACTGTCTATATTCATCGCCTTCCTTGATATATAATGCTCTATCCTACCCTTGATCTGCGGTGGGCAACCTGTGTCGTTGGGACAATAATGGGCAGCTTCACCTTCTATGCGCACCAGTTCGGCTCCACATTCCGGGCAATGGGTGATAAACTCTACCGGTAGGGCATCAGCAGGACGTTTGGACAATTCCACACCCACTATCTTGGGTATAATCTCGCCACCTTTTTCTACATATACATAGTCACCGATATGAAGGTCGAAACTGCGGATAAAGTCTTCGTTGTTGAGGGTGGCGCGCTTCACGATGGTGCCCGCCAACTGTACCGGTTCCATGTTGGCGACGGGTGTGATGGCACCAGTACGTCCCACCTGGAATGTCACTTCGCGTAACGGTGTACAGGCACGTTCCGCTTTATACTTGTATGCTATCGCCCAGCGTGGACTCTTGGCGGTGTAACCCAGTGCGCGCTGCTGCTGCTGTGAATTCACTTTCAATACAATACCATCGGTCGCCACAGGCAGATTCTTGCGTTCTGTCTCCCAATAGTTGATGAAATCGTATATCTCCTGCAGTGTCTTTACTTTCTTCATACCGCCACTTATCTTGAACCCCCACTGTTGCGCCTGCATCAGATTCTCGTAATGACCATCACACGGGAGATTGTCTCCAAGCAGATAATAAAGATATGAATCGAGATGACGACTGGCCACAAGTTTGGAATTCTGACTTTTGAGGGTTCCACTGGCCGCATTACGAGGATTGGCGAACAGAGGTTCTTCGGCCTCTTCGCGCTCCGCATTGATACGGTCGAACTCTTTCCATGGAAGTAGTATCTCACCACGTATCTCAAACTCGTGCGGATAACCTTTGCCCGGGAGGACAAGAGGTATGCAACGTATCGTCTTCACATTGGATGTGACATCGTCGCCGTGAACTCCGTCGCCGCGGGTTACACCCTGAACCAGTTTTCCGTCAACATAAGTAAGACTGATCGACAGTCCGTCATATTTCATCTCACAGCATATCTCGAAATTTTCACCTTGCAGTCCTTTCTGCACACTATGGTAGAAATCGGCTACATCCTGTTCGTTGTAAGTATTGGCAAGAGACAGCATCGGATATTTGTGTGATACCTGCGTAAACTCCTTATTAAGATCAGAACCGACACGCCGGGTAGGCGAATTGGGATCGTCCATCTCGGGATGACGCTGTTCCAAATCCTGCAGTTCGTGCATCAGAAAGTCAAAATCCTGATCACTCATCGTCGGTTGATTGAGAACGTAGTATTTGTAATTATTCTCATGGAGCAACTTGCGCAACTCCTCTATCCGCTTTACTTCATCCATAGTTAAGTGTCTTAAAGGTCTTTCAGTAATATGTCTCTGCCACGCAACAGATATTCTTTGCGCAGATTGTATGCTTTCCCCCACAATTCACTGGTCGTCTTATGAAGGTCTATATCCAACGTCCATTTACCTAACGATTCTAGTCGGTCTATCATCATACCCACACTGATATTGCCTTCAGCCGGCGAATAGGTAACATCCTCACCTTTCTCATCAATTGCATTTTCAGTAACCAGATGTGCCTGAATCATCGCATAAAGCAAATCGTTCGTTATTCGGATCGGTATACCGGTCTTCAGTTTCAGTTGTAACGAGGTATAGGCATTGCCTCCTTGCTCAAACTGTCTGCAAATAGTACTCAGCAGAATTGCGGAAAGCATCATACGGTACCTATGACTCATCTTGTCAGGATCTGCCTTGAAAGCATAGTCTTCGAGGTTCTGACTGGTATACGACAGTTCTGCGCCGAAAAGACAGATACTCCATGAAATCTGCACCCACAACATAAAGAGTGGCAAGGCTGCAAAAGAACCGTAGATGGCATTGTAACTCGACACCCACATCTGAGAATGGATATAGAACAACTGCAACCATTGCATAGCAACACCTGAAAGGATGCCTGGTATGATGGCATACAGTATCTTCACCTTCGTATTAGGCATAAACACATACAAGGCTATAAATATCAGAGACATGATGACATAAGGCATCGACGCTATCATCGTGCGGACCAACGGTCCGAGTAGCATATAATCATGCAGATGTACGAAGACGGTACTCATAAAAATCGAAATACCACTGGTCAGGACAATAATCACAGGTATCATAAAGAACATCGCAAGATAGTCGGTACAGGTACGGAAAATACTGCGCGGTTTCTTGACCTGCCAGATATTGTTGAACGTCTTTTCGATATTAGAAGTCAGCATCAATACGGTAAAGAGCATAAACAGAAGACCGAATCCCAAAAAGATACCGCTCTTGGTATGGACAAGATATGAATTGACAAAACCGATAATCGTATTGGCGGCCTGCGGTTGACTGGCAAGTGCATCCCTGAACCATGTCTCAATATATTTGGAATATCCGAATCCACGGGCGATGGCAAAAACAACCGCCATAATGGGGACAATGGCCAGAAGTGTGGAATAAGTAAGGGCGGCGGCCTGATTCATCACCCGCTTCGTCGTAAAGAACTCGATGGCGAGCATCAGTTTTTTGATAATCTCATAGAACAGATAACGCAAAGGCGAGACATCCGAATCATCGATTTTCCAGATGCCTACCCGCAAGAATTCCATCAGTCTGCGTACCTTCTTATTCATACGTATTATCTTTAAAAAAAGAAAGCAGAACCCCTATAAGCCGGGTTCCGTACTGTATGCGGCTCTCACCGGCGCACAGTGTCTGTCATTTATCTACTCCGTATGTCACCATGCGGCTCTAGCATTCTACCCTCCGTCGGAATGAGTCGGGCGGGCAACCCTCGGACGACGGTATACGCGAACTTGCAGCCTCCAGATAACACAGCCCGGTGATCACCCACCGGCTGGTAGTCTCTTACACCACCTTCTCACCCTTACCGATACAAGTACCGGCGGTTATTTTCTTCTGTCATTTCCTACTGTCACCAATAGCTTCTGCTTTCGGAAGTGGAGCACCCTGCGCTGCCCGGACTTTCCTCTCATGCCGTAAGACACCAGCGACAGACCGGGATTCTGCTTTCAAGATGCAAAGATAGCGCAAATCGAAGACAATACAAAATAAATCAATTAATTTATTTTTATTGTTGAGATGCTCCTATCTTATCTGTAGATAGCGCGAAAATACAATGAAGCGAAGTAAATATGGGAATTATTCAATTTTTGTAAAAACATACGGTGTTCTGATTAAGAGCCGTTAATACCAATAATTAGAGTGTTAAAAGACGACAAATATTAGGACAAAATGGCAATTTTATGATTTTTGCTCCTAAATTTGCACGGATTTTGAAAGTTAAATAATAGACATTGGAAATAAATAAAATAATAAAACGATGAACAAGATCTCTAAAAAAATTATTTTGGCGGTAATGGCCTTCACATTCTTAGCTGTTCCGGCTTCAGCCTTGGCAGCAAGCGTACCGGGACAACCAGTTGACTTAACTTATGCGGCAGAGAAGGCTCTGCCATGTGTTGTGCATATCAAGTATCTGCAAAACAGCAAAGTACAGACTGTTGACGTGCAGTCTGATCCGTTTAGTGATTTTTTCTCTAATCCTTTCGGAGATTTCTTCGGACAGGGACAACAGGGACAAGGTAACGGCGGAACCCAGAAGCGGAAAGTGCAAACTCCTAAAAGAGAAGCAACGGGTTCGGGTGTAATCATATCCAGCGACGGATATATTGTGACGAACAACCATGTTGTGGAAGGTGCTGACGAATTAACAGTAACACTGAATGACAACAAAGAATATTCAGCACGCATCGTGGGTACGGATAAGACGACCGACTTGGCACTCATCAAAATCGACGCGAAAAATCTGCCTGCTATCGTGATAGCTAACAGTGATGAACTGAAAGTGGGCGAATGGGTACTCGCTGTGGGTAATCCATTTAATCTAAACAATACGGTAACAGCCGGTATCGTCAGTGCCAAAGCCCGTTCGCTGGGTGCCAACGGTGTAGAATCTTTCATACAAACAGATGCTGCCATCAATGCGGGCAACTCGGGTGGCGCTCTGGTCAACACCAAAGGTGAACTGGTAGGTATCAATGCGATGCTGTATTCACAGACCGGTTCTTATAGCGGTTATGGGTTTGCCATTCCTACTACAATCATGAACAAAGTGGTATCTGATATCAAACAGTACGGTACAGTACAGCGTGCGCTGATCGGTATTCAAGGTTCTGATGTGAATAATTATATCGATAGTCAGAAAGAACAGGGTAAGACTGTAGACCTGGGTACGATGGAAGGTATATACGTGGCAAAAGTGACAGACGACGGTGCTGCTGAAGCTGCTGGCATGAAAGAAGGTGATGTCATCACAGCCATTGACGGACAGAAAGTGACCAAGATGGCAGAACTGCAGGAATATCTCGCAAAGAAACGTCCGGGTGATAAGATTTCTCTGACATATCTGCGTAACAAGCACAAAGGCAACACGACCCTTACACTGAAAAACGAACAGGGCAACACGAAGGTTGTAAAAGATGCAGATCTTGACGTGCTGGGCGCAAACTTCAAAGCTATCACAGAAGCACAGAAGAAACAACTGAGTATCAGTTATGGTCTCGAGGTAATCAAAGTAAACAACGGCAAGATGAAAGATGCAGGTATCAACCGCGGATTCATTATCCAGAAGGTTAACGACAATGCCGTAAAAGACATAGACGAACTGCAGAAGATCGTGAAAGAAGCTTCTACGAGCAAAGATCCGGTACTCTACATCCAAGGTATCTATCCTACCGGCAAGAAAGCTTATTTTGCCGTTCCTCTCACTGATTAATTGTAATTTAAAGCATAGACTAAACCCCTCCCTTTAGTAACATTCGGAGGGGTTTTTTATGTGGACAACTTACAATCTTGCACTTTTTTCCGCAAAAACACATCAATAAATTTGGTAGTTCGGAAAAATTGGTTAATTTTGCAGTGCTTAAATTGTATGCTACATGAGACAACTGAAAATCAATAAATCTATAACCAACCGTGAAAGCGCTTCTCTTGACAAGTACCTTCAGGAGATAGGTCACGAGGAACTCATTTCCGTGGAGGAAGAGGTGGAACTGGCTCAACGTATTAGGAAAGGCGACCGAAAGGCGCTGGAACGACTTACGAAAGCTAATCTTAGATTTGTGGTTTCTGTAGCAAAACAATATCAGAACCAGGGGCTCAGCCTGCCCGATCTGATCAACGAGGGCAATCTCGGACTGATCAAGGCGGCAGAGAAATTTGATGAGACACGCGGATTCAAGTTTATCTCTTATGCGGTATGGTGGATCAGACAGAGTATACTCCAGGCAATAGCCGAACAAAGCAGGATAGTACGACTGCCGCTTAATCAGGTAGGATCGGTCAATAAGATAAACCGCGCACTCAATAAGTTTGAGCAGGAAAACGAGCGCCGCCCTTCTGCAGAAGAGATCGCCAACAAGGTAGACCTACCAGAAGACAAGGTGATAGACGCAATGAAAGTAAGCGGCAGACACATATCTGTAGACGCACCTTTCGTTGACGGAGAAGACAATAGTCTGCTCGATGTACTTGTCAACAGTGATGCACCGCTGGCAGACAATTCGCTGGTGATGGAATCGCTCAGAAGCGAAATAGAGCGTGCCCTGCTCACACTCAATGAGAGAGAAAGAAGTATCATCGAAGCGTTTTTCGGTATCGGGCAACCTGAGATGACACTGGAAGAAATAGGAGACAAATATGGTCTGACGCGCGAACGTGTAAGACAAATAAAGGAAAAAGCGATAAGACGACTTCGCCACAACACTGACAACCAACTGTTGAAGTCTTATCTAGGTAATTAATAGGTTAAAAGGTAATAAAGAATGAGATTATTGAAATATTTATCTATAGCTGCAATCTCACTGATTGTCATATCATTATCAGTGACAAGTGTTTCAGCTAAAGAAGTGCGTACACCGGTTTACATTTTCGGATTTTCCGCATCATTTAATGATTCTACAGTATATTTTACGGATATACAGAAGGTAGACAGTGCTTGGATAGACAGTAAGAACAATTTTCTGCTAAGCAGGAACAACTATTCTTATCAGCTCCGTGATTATATACAGGACAAATTGGGAAAACAACATCCGACATGTATCGTTATCTTTGATAAAAGCCCCAAAAAATGCGCAAAGAAATTTGATTCTATCAGACGGAAATATTCTACATATTCCAAAGGAAAGAAGAAACATGTTTCCAACTATGATGTTAAGTATATCAACGGCAGTGATTTCAGTTTCAGTGCGATAGACGTACAGCCCACGGAAGAAAAGCCGATGACTAAAGAAGAAAAGAAAGCGGCCAAAAAGGCTGCCCGCGAAAAAGCTGGTAAAGACAGAAAGATGATGCAAGGTCCGGGTAACGGACAGAAACCTAACGGCATGGGCGGTGGTCCCGGCGGTATGGGCGGTCCTGGAGGCATGGGCGGCGGTTCTGGAATGGGAATGGGTAATGGATTCTAAGGAAGTTAACATTTTCAGAATTGCTGATCTTGACATCAGAATAGTATTTAAGGATTCTCATATCAATAATATGAGATTGCTACCATCATTGGAACCGTTCAGAACTGAAAATGTATCTGACGGTTTGTTTTTTAATCTGACTGTTGACGATTCGATGCAGCCAAATAAGGAAAGAGAAAAAATAAGAAAGTTCGACACCGGAAACGGCGACACGGTCGTATATAAGTTGAATAATGGCGGATACCAGTATATAATCAAGGACATTAACGGTGGAGACTGTTGCCTTCTGGAGACCAACAAGGATTTCTCCGACTGCAGATGTGCTCTTAACGGCGACAGATGGATGCGGGAATTCGGACTGAACAATGCCCTGATGCTTATATTCGCATTCGCCGGCAGTCTTATCAACGTACTACTTGTTCATGCTTCAACGGTCAAGAATAATGGACGCGGATATGCTTTCACGGCCAAAAGCGGGACAGGGAAAAGTACACATACAGGACTTTGGATCAAATATATAGAAGGTTCAGAACTGATGAATGATGACAATCCTATTGTCAGAGTGATTAACGGGAAGTCGTACATATATGGTTCACCATGGAGCGGCAAGACACCTTGCTACAGACAAATCAAAGCGCCATTGGGGGCAATGACCCTCATAGACAGGGCTACCCGAAACAGTATAGAACGTCTAGGTCCTATTGAGGCTTTTGTCACACTGCTTCCTTCATGTTCTTCCATGAAATGGGATGGTGAAATATATAATGCTATATGCGACACGGTAACAAAGGTCATAGAGACAACACCGATATATGTCCTGCATTGTCTGCCGGATAAAGAAGCTGCAATAATATGTCACGAAGCGATATCAAAGTAAAAGAAGTGCAGTTTGCCAATGCACTGCTGCTGCCTGAGGTGATCAAGATGCTCAATGAAGGACATACAGTTACCCTCAGACTCAAAGGTAGAAGTATGCGCCCCTTCTTGGAGGATAACCGCGACAAGGCTTTACTGAAAGCCGTGAACGGAATCAAGATTGGCGACCCCGTACTGGCAGAAGTGTCTCCTGATAGATATGTGCTGCATCGGATAGTAGACATAAAAGGTGATAATGTGACCCTGCGCGGCGATGGAAACATCGGCATAGAACAATGCCACATCACAGATGTGAAGGGCATGGCTATCGGATTCTACAGAAAGGGACGTGACATACTGGACAGTACCGATGATATGAAATGGAAGGTATATTCATGGATTTGGATGAGATTATTGCCTGTAAGACGGTATTTACTTGCATTTTACAGAATAATATGGCTTAGGGTATTCCCTGCAAAAATAAAAGAATAAGAGATATGAAAACAAAAAAAGGATTTAACAAGCGTACGGTATGCGGTGAACAGATCATCGTGGCCGAAGGCAAGGAAAATATAGATTTCAGTAACATCATCAGTATGAACGAGACAGCTGCCTACTTATGGGATCATGTAGTAGGCAAGGATTTTACGACAGACGACCTGGCATCGCTCCTCACGGATGAATATGAAGTGGATGAAGCGACAGCTCTCAATGATGCCAAAGAGATAGCTCAGAAATGGATTGATGCAGAAATCATTGATCAATAAGATTTTGAAAATCAGTATTTACGAATAGGATATAGAATAAAAAATCAATAATATGAAAAAATTATTATTAGGTGACGAAGCTATCGCTCAGGGTGCAATTGATGCAGGTATAAGTGGTGTTTACGCTTATCCGGGTACACCATCAACTGAAATCACTGAGTATATTCAGAATTCACCTGTTGCTAAAGAAAGAAATCTTCATAGTCGTTGGTCTACGAATGAGAAAACGGCGATGGAAGCAGCTCTCGGAATGTCATATATGGGCAAGAGAGCATTAGTATGTATGAAACATGTCGGACTGAACGTTTGTGCCGATCCGTTTGTCAACTCGGCCATGACCGGTACCAATGGCGGTATTATCGTATTGGTGGCAGACGACCCTTCCATGCACTCATCTCAGGATGAACAGGATAGTCGTTTTTATGGTAAGTTTGCCATGATTCCCACTTTCGAACCGAGCAACCAACAGGAGGCGTATGATATGATTGACAAGGCGTATGCCTTTTCTGAAGAGATTCATCTTCCCGTTCTTCTTCGTGTCACTACCCGTATGGCTCATAGTCGTGCCGTGGTTAACATGAAGGAAGAGGCTCGCAAGGAGAATGAACTCAACTATAACGCTAAAGCCAGTGACTGGGTGCTTTTGCCTGCCTTTGCCCGCAAACGCAATATTGTAGTGACCGGTCAACAGACCATGCTTGAAGAAGAAGCTGCAAAGAGCGCATACAATAAATATATAGAAGGTAAGGATAAGAAAATGGGTATCATCGCCAGTGGTATAGCGTTCAACTATATCAACGAGTGTTTCCCTACAGGTTGTCCCTACCCTGTTCTGAAAGTGAGTCAATATCCACTGCCAAAGACTCTTGTCAACAAGATGACAGCAGAATGTGATGAGGTTTTGGTAATCGAAGAAGGTCAACCGTTCATCGAGGATATGCTCAGAGGTGTGATGCCGGGCAATGCGGTCATCAAGGGACGCCTTAGCGGTGAACTGCCTCGTACGGGTGAACTCAATCCCGACTTGGTAAAGAAGGCCCTCGGTCTGCCTTGCGATGAGAACTTTGCTCCTTGTGAAGATGTTACGCCCCGTCCGCCTGCACTATGTCAGGGTTGCGGACACCGCGATGTATACCAGGCTCTGAATGATGTACTGAAAGAATATCCTAACGCACGTGTATTCGGTGATATAGGTTGTTATACACTGGGATTCCTGCCTCCGTTCAAGGCTATCCATTCTTGTGTGGATATGGGTGCCAGTATCACGATGGCCAAAGGTGCATCGGATGCAGGGCAATGGCCTGCCGTTGCCATCATCGGCGACTCTACATTCACCCACTCGGGAATGACAGGTCTGTTGGATGCCATCAACGAGAATGCGAATATTACGGTTATCATCAGTGATAATCTTACTACCGCCATGACTGGTGGTCAGGATTCTGCCGGAACAAATAAGTTTGAGGCAATCTGCCGTGGACTGGGTCTTGACAACGAACATCTGAAAGTTGTCGTTCCACTGCCGAAGAACATGCCGGAGATTACGAAGACGATACGTGAAGAGATTGAATACAAGGGTGTGAGTGTCATCATTCCAAGACGTGAATGTATGCAGACTCTTCAACGTCATCTGAAACAAAAGAAAGCTGCTAACAAATAATAGGGGGAATATTAGATATGAAAACAGATATTATATTATGTGGTGTGGGAGGACAAGGTATCCTCTCTATCGCGACTATTATAGGTGAGGCCGCTATGAAGGAAGACCTCTACATCAAACAGGCTGAGGTTCATGGTATGTCTCAACGTGGTGGCGACGTACAGAGCAATCTGCGTTTGTCTTCGGAACCTATAGCAAGTGATCTGATTGCTCTCGGACAGGCTGATGTGATTATCAGTATGGAACCGATGGAGGCGCTGCGCTATCTTCCTTTCCTGAATAAGAATGGTTGGATCATCACGTCAAGCAATCCTTTTGTCAATATCCCGAATTATCCTGATATGGAGAAACTGAAGGCGGATTATGCTAAGTTGGACAATGTGATTTTCATTGATATCGACCAACTGGCGAAAGACAATAATGTACCTCGTTCTGCCAACGTGATCCTGCTTGGTGCCGCTCAGAAAGCACTGGGTATCGATTACGACAAACTGGAAGCTGCCATCGGTCGTGTGTTCGCCCGTAAGGGTGAAGCCATCGTAGAAGCTAACATCAAGGCTCTTGCTATCGGCAAGGCTGCTCAGAAATAATACGTAAAGTGATGAAACCGACTCCTATAAAAAAAGAAATTATTGATCAGGCTATCAAAGATTTCGGTATTCAAGACTTTGCGAAGGCTACCATCCGCGAGGTAAAATCCATTGCTGCCCATGCTGAAAAGGAAAGTGGTGTGGAATTTATCAAAATGGAAATGGGTATACCCGGTTTGCCTGCCGCCAGGGTGGGTGTTGATGCCCAGATAAAGGCTCTTGAAGGCGGTATCGCCCATAGTTATCCTGATATTCAGGGACTGCCTGCTCTGAAGAATGAGGCATCCCGTTTCGTAAAGGCATTTATCGGTGTTGATATCAATGCCGAGGGATGTATCCCCGTATGCGGTTCGATGCAGGGCACGTTTGCTTCTTTCCTCACTTGTTCGCAATGTGACCCGAAGAAGGATACGGTATTGTTTATCGACCCGGGATTTCCTGTTCAGAAGATGCAACTCCAGGTGCAGGGTGTGAAGTATGAAACTTTCGATGTATATGATTATCGGGGTGAAAAACTGGCTCCCAAACTGGAGAGTTATCTGAGTAAGGGGAATATCTGCGCTATTATTTACAGTAATCCGAACAACCCTTCATGGGTTTGTCTCAATGAGGACGAACTGAAGAGTATCGGTATGCTGGCTACCAGATATGATGCGATTGTGATGGAAGATTTGGCTTACTTCGCCATGGACTTCCGCAAGAACCTGAGTACTCCTTTCGAAGCACCTTATCAGGCTACAGTAGCAAGATACACTGATAATTACATCTTACTGATAAGCGGTTCCAAGGCATTCAGTTATGCTGGAGAAAGAATCGGTGTGACATGTATTTCAGATCAGTTGTTCCATCGCAAGTTTGACGCTCTGGCTGCCCGTTATGAAGGATTACCTTTCGGTATGGTATTTTCGACCCGCATGCTTTACGCATTGTCGTCCGGTACCAGTCACAGTGCCCAGTTTGCCATGGCTGCCATGCTGAAAGCTGCCAGCGACGGCACTTACGATTTCCGTAAGGAGATTAGTGTATACGGCGAGAGAGCACATCGGTTGAAGGAGATATTCTGCCGTCATAAGTTTTATATCGTATACGATAAGGATCTGGATGAGAATATCGCCGACGGTTTCTATTTTACCATTGGTTACCCGGGTATGACGAGCGGTGAACTGGCTCACGAACTGATGTATTACGGTGTCAGTGCCATCTGTCTTGTGACGACAGGCAGTCATCAGGAAGGTCTTCGTGTCTGCACTTCGTTTATCAATGACAATCAATATGATTTGCTTGAGGAACGGATGAAAGTGTTTGAAGAAAACAACTAGAAAGATCAATATTCTTATATAAAAGACGCCCGATACGAACAAATCGTATCGGGCGTCTTTTATTATTTTCAGATGATTCAGAACTTAATCTCCAGCGGGGAGTTCAGAGCATTCATAAACTCATCGATACGGCACTGCCATTCTGCCTGTGAACGACAGTCGTACTTGCTCCATGCGGCACCGAAGTAGTAAGTAAACTTATCACCACTCTTATAATCATTGATGATACCGAGCGCATGACCGGCATTTCCACTGGTAGGCGTAGTGTACATCACCTTCTTTGTCGCATTGACACCATTGGGGAACAAGGCGGCTACATATATCTGGAAGTTTTGCGCTTTGGGATTGTCTGTAGGATCGGCATACTGAACGAAATTCTTGCCGAGCACGACATCCGTTGTATCCTCGGAATGGATAACGACACCTGCCGCCAGGTCACAAGGTTTAGTGAGTCCTTCATACCAGACAGTCTGCTTGTTGAAGTTGGAACCTTTATCCAGACTTAATATACGGTGTTCTATTACATTCTCATCACCTTTTATCTTCGCAGGATTGTAAGTCAACTGAACCGTAAAGCGCAGTGGGCCGTTGTCGAGTATCTGATAATCCTTATAGCAATAAGGAAATAATATCTGATCGCCATCCATCAATGCGGGTGTTCCGCAACCCAACGTAGGACCTACCTTATAACAATCCAGTCCATATCCGTGGTCGTAGTGGTAACTGATCGACTCTTCCAGTGCATCACCGGCAACCTTGTCCGTCTTACGCAGTTCTGCAATCGGTGCCCGCATCACATCTTCAGTGTAATATCTTTCTTCTTCTACCAAGTCGGGGAGATTCTTCAACCATACATCATTGCCGTAAGCCTTTTCGCCCGAACGCTGAAGGGCTGGTCCGTACAGGCGATATGCGCAACGGTCGTTCTCCCAACCGATATCATCCACACGTTCAGGATATTGACGACCATATACGCTGTTCTTGGGCGTGGCGGGTAAACCTTTCTTCAATTTAAACGTAGCGGTTCCGCACGGGCGCATGGCTACATCGAGCAATACCTTGCCGTCGTAAGTAAGTTGATAAGCTACCTCCTGTCCTACAGCGTTGGTTACAACAAACTGGCGACCGCCCGATATACCTAATTTTGCAAAGATTGCCTTGGCATCCAGTTCTACGACCTGCTGCCGCTGCACCTTCTCATCATTGGTTATCTCCACATCAAATGTTTTATCATCCGCCGGCATCACACTATTGTCATCAAAGCGTGCTTTCTCACATGCAGCCAACAGAAATGCACCGGTTCCGAAATTAGCCGTGTTCTTAGCCGTCAACTGTTGACCTTTTATAGCCTTCTCTCCTATCGGCTGTACATAACCTACAGAACCGTCGGCCTGCAGAGCCACCGTCGTGAGATACTTCCACGACCTGTCTACTACCGGTTGATACGTAGACCTGTCGAGTATACCATGATTCATACCCCATAACATCCCATAAGTAAAGAAAGCCGTGCCACTGGTCTCCGGACCTTCCGCCTGGTCTTTATCCAACATCGAACGAGTCCAATAACCCGCTTTCTGCTGACAACCGGCTACGGCAGCAGCCAATTCGACAAACCGCTGACGGAAAAATCCGTAATGCGGATAAGAGGCAGGCATATCCTGCAGTACCTTAGCCAGAGCAGCCAGTACCCAACCGTCACCACGTGCCCAGAAATCTTTCTTTCCGCTGTCGGTCTTATGTTGCGGATAAATGTATTTCCCATCACGATAATACAGATGACTGTCCTTGTCAAACATCAACTGATCGGAAAAGGTGAAATTCTGATACAGTTTATCAAGATACTTCGTATCACCTGTCACCTTATACAGTTTTGTCATGACCGGCATCACCATATAGAGAGCGTCTGCCCAATACCAATAATCATCGGCTGATGAAGCACAGATATAGTTCATCACTTCCTTGGCACGCGCTATCTTATAAGCATTCGGATTCATCTGATACATATCAAGATATGTCTGGAAACAAATCTGCCAGTCGCCAAACAAGACATGCTGCTGGTCTTCTCCATATTTTTTGTATTCCCATTTTGCTGGGTCTGTCTCTGTAGCACCCTGCCATTTGTTATGACGCGCCCATTTGTCGCTGTACTCCAGATAAGCGGCATTGCCCGTCAGACGGTAAGCCTCCATATTACCGGTAAAGTAGGCTGCATTGTCCCAGAAAGCATTCACCTCGGGACTGTTGACCGACTGCCAATGACTGTTCACCTTCTCCACAATCTGTATTGCAGACAGGGCAGGTTCCATCTTTTTCTTCGTTTTAGCCTGCGATGATGACGGAATAAGCATCATACATACGAGCAAGGCCAAGATAGTTTTAATAGTTTTCATTGATTTGAGTTATAATGTTAGTTATTATGCCACGATGATTTAATGATTCTGCAATTCACCTTTCAGGAAATCAGTGATCTGTCTGAACAGATGATTGCGTGTATTACCGCCATAAATACTATGGTTGCGGTTGATGTACACATTCTCCTTAAAGTCTTTATCCGCCTGTACCAGAGCTTCGGTATATTCGGCTGTATTCTGGAAGTGCACGTTATCGTCTGCCAGACCGTGACAGATCAACAATGCACCATGCAGACGACCAACCCTGGCGATAGGGCATACATCATCGTAGCCCGATTGATTCTCTTTAGGTGTACGCATATATCTTTCCGTATATATTGAATCATAGAAACGCCAGTTGGTCGGCGGTGCCACGGCGACACCAGCCTTGAACACGTCTCTGCCTTCACTCATACTCATCAGGGTATTCCATCCGCCGTAGCTCCATCCCCATATTCCGATACGGTCTTTGTCGACATACGGCTGTGAACCCATATAAAGGGCTGTCTCCACCTGATCTTTCGATTCCAGTTCACCAAGGCGCAGATAAGTGCACTTCTCGAAGTCGGCACCTCTGCCACCGGTTCCCCTACCGTCTACGCATACGCATATAAATCCCTGCTGCGCAAGGTATTCCTCATAAATGGCTCCATGACCACAGGCTCCGAGACTCCATCTGTCCAGTACCTGTTGATTGCCCGGTCCGCCATATTGGTACATCACGACCGGATACTTCTTTGTCGCGTCGAAGTCTACCGGTTTGATCATCCACCCGTTGAGGGTTACGCCTTCGGATGTGACAAAAGAGAAGAATTCCTTCTTTGCCATATCATAACCCTTGAGTTTATTTTTCAGTTTACTGTTATCAATCAATGTAACCAAAGTTTTTCCTGTATTGTTGCATATAGTATATACGGACGGCTGGTTCATATTACTGTATGTATTGATGAAATAATGATACCCCTGACTGAAAATAGCCTCGTTCCATCCTACGTTGTTTGTAAGGCATACCGTCTTTCCGGTTTTGTCGCTAACATACACATGCTGCTGTGTTACGCCCTTTTCGTTGGAGGCATAATACACGTTACCCGTTGCCTCGTCATAACCGTATACATCACTGATCACAAAGTTGCCCTTACCTATTTTCCTTATCAACTTTCCATCCATGTCGTAAAGGTACAGATGATTATATCCGTCACGTTCACTGGGCAACAGGATATGATGATCCGTAAAACAGATACCTTCCATCCCCTCCTCTTTCACATACTTGTCCGACTTATCCTCTATCACCATCCTGCATTCGGATGTATAAGGGTTAGCCATATAGATGCGCAGGTCGTCCTGATGGCGGTTGAATGTGAGTACGGCTATTTTCTGCGGATCCTTCGTCATGATCACGCGGGGGATATATCCGTCCTTATCGAGCGGCACTTGTATCTGCTGTGTCTTTTTTGATTTGATTTCGTAGCTATATACGGCGATGTCCGAGTTATTCTCTCCCGGTACAGGATACTTATATGTATACCATCCGGGATATTCGGCGTATTCCGTTCTTTCCGGTTCCAAGCCCTTAAACAGTTGCATGGAATATTCCTTCACCTTCGATTCGTCGTAACGTATCCAGCAAATCATCTTACTGTCAGCGGAGAAGACCATACTGCGAGCCGTGGAGAATTCCTCCTCATTCACCCAGTCGGGTATACCGTTGATAACCTCATTACGCTTACCGTCCTTTGTTATTTGTATTTCCTTATTGCCGTTCTGTATGTCTATAAGGAATATGTTATTATCACGTACGAAGGCGATAGACTTCCCGTCGGGTGAAAACAAAGGAGTCTGCTGCGCCCCGTTTTTGCTCAATGGGGCTATCTTGTTGTCAGCGACATGATAAATGTAGTATTCGGCAGTAAACGAGCGCCGATATATTTTCTTTGTGTCTGTCTGTATCAGTATGTATTTAGCATCCGGACTGATGATGTATCCTTCCACCTTTTCTATTTTCTTTCCGTCACTGAGATTCGCGTGGTCCACATCGAAAAGCACCTTCGTCTGTTTGCCTGTCCTAAACGAGTAAGTCACGATCTGTTTCTCGTCGGCACTGATTTGTGAATAGGTTTCACCATCCTTCAGCGGCGTTACTTCATCCAGCGTTTCCGACTTGAAATCACCATCTGTTATTTCCTTGATATTAAACTTATTACCAGCCGTCATCTGCATTGTACCCATTAATAATGCAGCACATAATAATGAAAATAAATTCTTCTGCATATTTTTTGATTTATTAGAATGCAAAGATAGTGAAATTCGAAGACAGAACAAAATAAATCTATTTATTTTTGTAACTTTGCAGAATCAATGGAAAATAAGGCGCTATATAACGATTATGGTTCATGGATCCGAAAGCAGTTTCCGTTCCGTGTACAGAAGATTTCCGTGAATGCGGGATTCTCATGTCCTAACCGCGACGGACGTATATCGCACGGCGGATGTATCTATTGTAACAACAATACATTCAGTCCTTCGTACTGTGATACGACCAAGAGCGTGACAACTCAATTGGAAGAAGGTAAGACATTTTTCGCCCGCAAATATCCGGAAATGAAATATATCGCATACTTTCAGGCTTATACGAATACCTACTCGTCAAGCGACAGACTAAAAGCGATATACGAGGAGGCACTGCAATGCGATGATGTGATCGGTATCGCCATAGGAACCCGTCCCGATTGTGTCTCGGATGCGTTGCTTGATTATTTCGAACAACTGAACCGGCATACTTTTGTGACGATAGAATATGGTATCGAATCGGCCAACAACGATACGCTGCGGAGAATCAACAGGGGGCATGACTTCGAGTGTGCAAGAAGCATCGTCGAAAAGACGGCTGAAAGAGGAATCAATGTCGGCGGACATGTCATTCTCGGACTGCCGGGCGAGGATGCCGACGAATCGCTCAGACAGGCTCCCGTCATATCCGCGCTGCCTCTTAATATGCTGAAGATACACCAGTTGCAGGTTATCAAAGACACCCGTCTGGCGGAGATATATCAATCGGAACCTTTTCATCTTTATACCGTAAACGAGTATATATCACTGATAACAGAATACATACAATATCTGAGAAAAGACCTCGTATTGGAAAGATTCGTATCGCAATCTCCCAAACAACTGTTGATAGCACCCGACTGGGGCTTAAAAAACTATGAGTTCACGAATCTGCTGAATAATCATCTGAAAGCGACAGGCGCCTATCAGGGCAAAAAAGTCTAGTTCTGAAGATTATCCTTTTTGTATGCTATACCACTGATTTTGATGATACGGTCGTAATCATTCTCTTTAAGAAGGTCTTCTACCGATACACCTGTGCGACGCATATAACTGCCAACAGTCTTGACGTAATTGTTGTTGAAAACATTCTTTTTCATCGCACGGTTGGTCACCCACTGTATCTTACCCATGTGCATGTCACGCTCCAACTGACTGCTGGTATCAAAATCTTTCAGGGGATACAAACTTAATATATAGAAACTCAGACAATCAGGTACGATAGCCTGACGGTTCATGTTCTTACGCTGGTCGGGTGTATAGAATCTCTTGTATAAAGAATAATCCGAGCCAAGATATTTGTCAAGGGATATACCTATACTCTGGTTACCCACAACGACACTTTGGTCTAAGGCTCCAATCTGGGCATAGACAGTAGGAATCGGAATGTCAGGGACAAGATTGGTGAGACGGGAAAAAGTCTCATTCAACTGTTTGTTGACATCTTCCATATCCGAATATTGTGTCTGTATTTCGGATATCATGCTCTGAAGAGCTGTATCCTGGTAGAAATTAAGAAACTTGGTATTGATCTCAGGGTCGTTAACCTCGCCCAACTTCAGTACATCTTCTATCAGCGTACGGGTCTCCATGGGATAACCAGTATTCATCTGTTGGAGGGCGGAGAAATCGCCTGTAGTGAGATAGGTGCTCTCAAGACGGTCATAACGGTTTACGACCAGTTTGGTCTTCTCACCATCTTTCGTGTCCGGTTTAAGATGAAACTCACATCCGAGTGTGAATATCATCACGAAGAGTAATATGTAATATACTTTATGCACCTGAAATAAATATCGCTAATGATTGAATACTGTTAAATAATGCTGCAAATTTACTAAAAAGTATTTGCAAAACCAAATATTAAGCTAAAAAAATTAAATAAAATGCACAAATTGTTGAAATTGTGTAATAAAATAACTGTAAAAAGACAAATTGCAGTAACTTTACACGCACAAATTATTTAATAACGACTATGAATAAGTTTTTTTCCAGTGCCACTATCATGTTCATGGCATGTATGTCTGTCTCTGCCGGACAGTCGATTGATGTGACAGTCAATAACAAATCAAAAGCAGCAAGACAGGCTGCACCTGTTGTCATACAACTCAATAAATACGGAAATGTGAAGTCGGCTCTGGTCACTTCCGCCGATCATGAGATTCCTTGCCAGTTGGACGATTTGAACGGCGACGGGATCTATGATGAATTATGCTTCATAACAGACGTGAAAGGAAGAAGCGAACAGAAGTTTCATATCGTCATGTCAGACAATGGTGAACCCAGAAAGTATGAACCGCAGGTTTATGCTGAGATGATGATGACGAACAAGAAGATTACGAAGAGCAACAAGCAGGATCTTTACATCAGCAGTCTTACTACAGACAGGGGGGTAAACCCTTACTGGATGATGCATCATCACGGTCCGGCTTTCGAAAGTAAACTTGTAGCTTACCGTATCTACTTTGACCATCGGCAAACGGTGGATATCTATGGTAAGTATCACCAAGGACTTGAACTGAAACAGACTCAGTTTTACCCGGACATGGAGCAGAAGGCAGCGGGATTCGGCGATGATATACTATGGGTCGGTGAGACACTGGGTATGGGTACGCTGCGCGGCTGGGACGGTAAAGCCCCTACGATGATCAGTGATGTGGAACATCGTACGGAGAGAATCGTTGCACGCGGACCGTTACGTACCATCGTAGAGGTGGTGGACAACGACTGGAAACCTGCCAAGGATGATGAACCTGTGGATATGACGACACGTTACACACTCTATGCAGACCATCGCGACTGTGCGGTGGACATCAAATTCAACCGTCCGGTCAATACATATAAGTTTGCTACCGGTATCATCAACGTCAAAAATTCTGTGGAATACAGCGATCAGGCAGGATTGCGCGGCTGCTGGGGCACCGACTGGCCTGTGTCTGAAAAGGATTCGGCAGGACATAAACGTGAAACCGTGGGACTGGGTATCTGTATCCCAAAAGCTAATATTGTGAGTGAACTGGCTGCCGACAAGGATAATTATCCTTTCGTTGTCAACACTCCGACCGATTGCCTGCATTATGATATCGCTTTCGGCAGCGACAACGAAGACTACGGCTATCACAGTGCAAAAGAATGGTTCAAATTCCTGAAAGAATGGAAAAACGAACTGAATGAGCCGATAGAGGTTATGATCAATTAAAGGTCGGGCAAGTCGGAAAAACGTTTTCTGCCTTTCGCATAATACTGCCAGAGAATAGAGAAACTACTGCGTTCGGGAATATCTTTCCGGACGCTTTCCTTTTGTATCCTTTTTCTATCCGCATCGAAATCCTTACGCCAACTGCTGAAGGCTTTCCTACCTTTATATATAGCCTTGAAGTCGCCTATATTCCTTTTTAGCAGCAATGTCTCAAAGGCTGCAAGATAATCGAGGAACCAACGTACACGCATCACATGGCGCAATTGGTCATCGGGCAGATTCTTATAGAGCATCGTCAGATTATTACGGAAGTTGAGATACGTCTTCATCGGGTTGTCTTTGGGTAATGTCCCTCCACCTACATGGTATACATAACTCTCCGGTATACAATACACCTTACGGTCGCGCAGACGCAGTCGCCAACATAAGTCTATCTCTTCGTTATGGGCGAAGAAACGCCCGTCCAGTCCGCCTACCTCTTTATAATCCTTGGAACGTATCATCATGGCAGCTCCTGTTGCCCAGAATATCTCTTGCTGATAATCATACTGTCCGTTGTCTTCCTCTACCGTATCGAATATCCTACCCCGACAGTACGGATATCCATACTTGTCGATAAACCCGCCGCTGGCTCCTGCATACTCGAACGAGTCCTTGTCAGTCTCTGAAAGAAGTTTGGGCTGACAGGCAGCTACTTCCGGATGAACATCCATAAATTCAATCAGGGGTGTCAGCCAATGGTGTGTCACTTCTATATCCGAATTGAGCAGAAGATAATATTCCGCCTCTATCTGCTGGAATGCTTTGTTGTATCCATCGGCGAAGCCCCAATTCTTATCCAACTGGATCAGTCGGCACGACGGGAATCCTTTTCTTAGTAACGCTACAGATTCATCTGTCGATGCATTATCGGCAACGTAGACCACTGCATCATCATGCGAATACTCCAACAGTGCAGGCATATATTTGGCTAGCATCGCTGCACCATTCCAGTTTAATATTACGATTGCGACCTTGTCCATATTTTATTTCTTGTCTTTAGGATATGCGATGAGGGAAGACTGGTCATAATTGAAATTGCCCAACTTTACATCCACCAACTGATTGTCCATCTCGGGGGAAGCCTGCGCAGCCGGCAATTCTACACGGATATAGTTGCGCGTAAAACCATGCATGGCTTTGCCTCTAGGGGCTTTTTCGAACAGCACTTCGGCTTCTCTGCCTATATATTTCTCATAAAACGCCTTTGTCTTCTTGTCCGACAATTCCAACAGACGCTTACTGCGTAGTTTTTTATCTTTATCCGATACCACATAAGGTATACTTAATGCGGATGTGCCGGGGCGCTCTGAATATGGGAACACATGCAACTGGGTCACATCCAGTGAATCCAGAAACTGATACGTCTCTTCGAAATATTCCGGGGTCTCGCCTCTCGTCCCTACCATGACATCCACACCGATAAAAGCATCCGGCATTTTCTCCTTGATCAGTTTTATCTTATGGGCAAAGAGGGCTTTGTCGTATCTGCGGTGCATCAATTTCAGCACGGCATCCGATCCGCTCTGCAGCGGTATATGGAAATGGGGCATAAAGGCACGGCTGTGTGCACAATAATCTATCAGTTCATCATCCAGCAGGTCCGGTTCCAGACTACTGATACGGTAACGGTGTATACCCTCTACCTGATCCAATGATTTCACCAAGTCGATAAACTTCTCACCGGTGGTGCGACCGAAATCGCCGATATTGACACCTGTGAGCACGATTTCCTTGCCTCCTTCTGCCACCGTGGCACGTACCTGCTCCAATAAGGAAGCGATGGTGGGATTACGACTGAATCCGCGCGCATAAGGTATCGTACAATAAGTACAGAAGTAATCGCAACCGTCCTGTACTTTCAGAAAATAACGCGTGCGGTTACCCCTCGAACAACTGGGTGCAAAGGTGGTGATATCCTTGGTCTTTACAGAATGATACTGATGAAGAGAGTCGGTTCCTTTTCCACCACTCCAAGCCTCGGAAAGAAACTGTATAAGATTTGCTTTCTCGTTGGAACCAAGTACGAGGTCTACACCTTCTATACTGCTGACCGTTTCGGGTTCCAACTGCGCATAACAGCCTGTGACGACAACGAAAGCATCCGGATTGTTACGGACCAGTCTGTGGATAGCCTGGCGGCATTTGTGATCGGCTACTTCCGTCACCGAACAAGTATTAATGATACATATATCAGCCTGCTCATCTTTACGCACCGTACGCACGCCCATATCCTGCAACATCTTGCCAAATGTGGAAGTCTCGGAAAAGTTAAGTTTACATCCTAAAGTAAAATACGCAGCTGTCTTGCCTTGGAAGGCAGAAGAATCAATCATATTATATTAATGTATTATTATTCAGAGGGCAAAGTTACACTAAACTCATCGAAGAACAAAACAAAAAATAAAGTTTCTTGCAGTTAAAAATTTAACACTTCGTAATTAGTTGATTTACAAGTGATTGACAAAATGTTACACAAGAATGAAAAAAAAAGTGCTAAAAAAAGAACAACGTATTAAAAAAATAATTACCTTTGCAACGTTTTAATAAACAAATGATTGTTTTACAGATTTAAAAAAGCAAAGAAAATGAAAAAATTAGTTTTAGTATTCGTAGCTGTTGCAGCTATCTCTTTCGCATCTTGTGGTAACAAAACAGCTCAGGCTCCTGCTCAGGACTCTGACTCTGTAGCTACTGTTGACAGTGCTGCTAACGATTCAGCTGCTGCTGATTCTGCTGCTGCTCCTGCTGATTCTGCTGCTGCTCAGAAGTAATCATGAGATTCGTTTAACGAATACAAATGAAGAATTAACCGCTAGGCTCTGCTTAGCGGTTTTTTTTGTGTCTTTGCATTACATATAGAGGAATACGTGAATACCGTAACTGTTTTTTTGCCTACGGTTTAAAAATCAAAATAGAAACGTCATAACGCCACATAAAATTTTAAACCATTGACAACCAATAGGTTAATGGTCGACAATAACGGTTGTAAACGACATAAAACCACACACACACGTCACACGAATCGCAGGTCTGATCGTGCGAATCGGCTTTCTCAAAGACTCAAATCGATGGATTTATACAACTTTTAGGCCTAAATCTGGTCCGAAAACGGTGGGAATGAAGTGCCATTTCAGTGGTTTTGAATCATTTTTAGACCTAAAACTTCTTCAAAAGCGGTGAGTTTGTTATTCAAAAGCGGTGGTTTTCAAGATACGACCTGTGATAACAGAAGGTCAAGTTGGTATCCTTCATTTCCACGTCGTGCGAGAAAAATTGCGCACAAGGGAATTTTTTTTGCACGACGTGGAAATTTTTTTGCACGACGTGGAAATTTTCTTTTGCACAAGACAGGTGGAGGTTTGGTGGAGGATTGGTGGAGGTTCCGAGGCAACCTGCATCTGCACAAACAGGTGACTATCAGAATAATACAAAGAATTTTTACCCTCATGGTGGAGGATGGAGGTAGAAAACGAAAAAAATAGTAGAAGAACGAACGAGTCAA